>Ga0222424_100106_pt1 | contig 120807 bp, 104 predicted proteins | sample 2B2ome_FD_182468 | JGI IMG/M metagenome (GOLD analysis project Ga0222424, IMG submission 182468) | Enriched microbial communities from leaf-cutter ant dump, University of Wisconsin, Madison, United States - 2B200A (version 2) | ecosystem: Environmental > Terrestrial > Nest > Insects nest > Nest...
GGCGGTGTTGGCGCCGGCCTTGGGGTGGGCGATCTTCTGCTTGAGCATCTCGGCCATCAGGTCGGGCATGGCCCACATGCCCTTGCCGATCTGCGCCTTGCCGCGCAGGCCGCACGACAGGCCGACCAGCACGTTGTTCTTCTCATAGGCCTGGATCCAGGCGCTGGTCTTCATGTCGCCCTTGCGGATCATGGGGCCGGCCTGCATGGCGGTGTGCATCTCGTCGCCCGTGCGGTCCAGGAAGCCGGTGTTGATGAAGGCCACGCGCGCCGAGGCGGCGGCGATGCAGGCTTTCAGGTTGACGGAGGTGCGGCGCTCCTCGTCCATGATGCCCAGCTTGACGGTGTTGGCGGGCAGGCCCAGCAGCTGTTCCACGCGGCCGAACAGGTCGCTGGCGAAGGCGACTTCGGCCGGGCCGTGCATCTTGGGCTTGACGATGTAGACGCTGCCCTTGCGCGAGTTGCGGATGCCGTTGGCGCCGTGCCCTTGCAGGTCGTGCAGCGCGATGGCCGTGGTCACCACCGCGTCCATGATGCCCTCGGGGATCTCGCGCTGCGTGCCCTGCGCGTCGGTCCACAGGATGGCCGGGTTGGTCATCAAATGGCCCACGTTGCGCAGGAACATGAGCGAGCGGCCATGCAGGCGCACTTCGCCGCCCTGGGGGCCCGCATAGACGCGGTCGGCATTCAGGCCGCGCGTGAAGGTCTTGCCACCCTTGCTCACCTGCTCGGTCAGCGTGGCCTGGATGATGCCCAGCCAGTTGCTGTAGCCCAGCACCTTGTCCTCGGCGTCCACGGCGGCCACGGAGTCTTCCAGGTCCAGGATGGTGGAGAGCGCGGCTTCCAGCACCAGGTCGCTCACGCCCGCCGCGTCGGACTGGCCGATGGGGGTGGAGCGGTCGATCTGGATGTCCAGGTGCAGGCCGTTGTGCTGCAGCAGCACCGACGAGGGCGCGGCGGCATTGCCCTGGTAGCCCTTGAACTGCGACGGGTCCTTGAGGCCCGTGGTGCTGCCGTCCTTGAGCGACACCACCAGCTGGCCGCCCTCGACCTTGTAGCCCGTGGAATCCTTGTGCGAGCCCGTGGCCAGCGGTGCCGTGTCGTCCAGCACCTGGCGCGCGAACGCGATCACCTTGGCGCCGCGCACGGGGTTGTAGCCCTTGCCCTTCTCGGCTCCATCCGTTTCGGGGATGGCGTCGGTGCCATACAGCGCGTCGTACAGGCTGCCCCAGCGCGCATTGGCCGCGTTCAGCGCATAGCGCGCGTTCAGGATGGGCACCACGAGTTGCGGGCCGGCCTGCGTCGCCAGCTCGTCGTCCACGTTGGCCGTGGTGGCCTGTACGTCGGCGGGCTGGGGCACGAGGTAGCCGATGGTCTCCAGGAACTTGCGGTAGGCCGCCATGTCCTTGATCGGGCCGGGGTGGGCCTTGTGCCAGGTGTCCAGCTCGGTCTGCAGGCGGTCGCGCTCGGCCAGCAGGGCGATGTTGCGCGGGGCCAGCTCAGACACGATGGCGTCGAAGCCCTTCCAGAACGTGCTGCTCTCGACGCCGGTGCCGGGCAGCACCTTGTCTTCGACGAAGCGGTAGAGGGACGTGGCCACTTGCAGGCCGTGGGCGGTGGTGCGGTCGGTCATGGGAGCGCCTTGAAGGAATAGGAAAAAATGAAAGCCATCGGCCCGCCGGAGCAGGCCATGGAAAGACTGTATTCCAATTGTTTGTTGTTATAAAGACGCTGAAAATCTCTAAACCAGTGACTTTTGCGCAAAAATAAAGGCATTGAAACTCATCAATTGATAGCTGCCAGCGCTTGTTGCATAAGCGCTGGAGGCCGATTTCATTCATAAACCGCCATGGACAAGCTCAAGGCCTTCGAATCCTTCGTCTCCGTGGCCACGCGCGGCAGCCTCACCGCCGCCGCCAAGGCCGAGGGCGTGGCGCCTGCCATCATGGGCCGCCGGCTCGACGCGCTGGAGGAGCACCTGGGCGTGAAGCTGTTGGTGCGCACCACGCGGCGCATCAGCCTCACGCACGAGGGCAGCGCCTTCCTGGAGGACTGCCAGCGCCTGCTGTCCGACGTGGCGAATGCCGAGGCCAGCGTGTCCGAAGGCGGCGTGAAGGCCACGGGCCACCTGCGCATCACCGCGCCCGCGGGCTTCGGTCGGCGCCACGTGGCGCCGCTGGTGCCGCGCTTTCGCGCCGCGCACCCCGAGGTGACGATCTCGCTGAACCTCAGCGACCGCGTGGTGGACCTGGCGGGCGAAGGCTTCGACTGCGCCGTGCGCGTGGGCGACCTGCCCGACTCGTCGCTCGTCAGCGTGCGCATTGCCGACAACCGCCGCCTGTGCGTGGCCACGCCCGAGTACCTCGCGCGGCGCGGCACCCCGCGCGCGCCGGCGGAGCTGGTGCAGCACGACTGCCTCACCCTTTCCAGCGATGCCTCGCAGACGCGCGGCTGGGCATTCCGTGTGCCGCATGCGGATGGCTCGCTGGAGGTCACCCACCTCAAGCCCGGCGGCCCGCTGGACTGCTCCGACGGCCAGGTGCTGCACGACTGGTGCCTGGCGGGCTACGGCATCGCCTGGCGCAGCACCTGGGAGGTGGAGGCCGAGATCGCCGCCGGCCGCCTCGTGGCGGTGCTGGAGGACTTCGCCGCGCCGCCCAACGGCATCTACGTGGTCTTCCCGCAGCGCAAGCACCTGCCGCTGCGCGTGCGGCTGTGGATCGAATACCTCAAGCACCACTATGCCCAGCCCGCGTTCTGGCGAGGCGGCCATGCCTGAGCCCACGCTGCTGGTCGCCGACGACCACCCCCTGTTCCGCGCCGCCGTGCTGCACGTGCTGCGCGAGCGGCTGCCGCAGTTCCGCACGCTGGAGGCCGCCAGCGCCGCCACGCTGGGCGCCGCGCTGCAGGAGCACCCCGAGGTGGAGCTGGTGCTGCTGGACCTCTCCATGCCCGGCGCGCGCGGCTTCTCGGCCCTGCTGCACGTGCGCGGCGAATTCCCCGGGCTGCCGGTGGTGGTCATCTCGTCCAACGACCATCCGCGCGTCATCCGCCGCGCCCAGCAGTTCGGCGCGGCCGGCTTCATCCCCAAGTCCGCCCCGGCCGAGGCCATGGGCGAGGCCATCGAGAAGGTGCTGGACGGCGGCAGCTGGTTCCCGCCCATGGCGGCCGAGCGCTCCGAGGCCGACGCCGAATTGGCGGCCCGCCTGGCGCAGCTCACGCCCCAGCAGTTCCGCGTGCTGCTGTGCCTGGCCGACGGCTTGTTGAACAAGCAGATCGCGGCGGAACTGGGCCTGGCCGAGAACACGGTCAAGGTCCACGTCACGGCCATCCTCAAGAAGCTGGCGTGCTATAGCCGCACGCAGGCGGCGGTGCTGGTCAAGAGCCTGGAGGCGGAGGGCGGCCTTGAATCCAGGGATTCATAGCCAAAATGGCCTCCAGCGCTTATCCATCAAGCGCTGGTAGCTATCATTTTTATTCCGGACGGTGGTCGCGCAGGCGCAGCAGCGTCTGGCTGGCCAATGCCCGCAGCGCGGGTGCGCGCACCGGCTTGGCGAGGAAGCCCCAGCCGCGTTCGGCGGCCTGCCGGCGTAGCGTGGCGTCGCGCTCGGCGGTGACCAGGATCACGGCGGGCGCCTGGCCCCAGCGCCGGCACAGCTCGGCGTAGACGTCGGGGCCGTGGTGGCCTGCGCCCAGGTGCACGTCCAGCAGCACCAGCTGCGGCGCCTCGCCGGGCCGTGCCGCCGCCAGCGCCTCGGGCGCGCCGGCGGCCAGCGGCACGGCGCAGCCCCAGCGCTCCAGCAGGGCCCGGGTGGCGGCGCAGGTGGGGCCGTCGTCCTCGACCACCCAGGCGCTGGCGCCGTGCAGCGGGGCGTCGTCGTCCGCCTGCTCGGGGGATGTGGCGGGCGCGCCGCCATGCTGCACGGCCGCCGGGTCGCCCAGCGGCACGCGCACCGAGAACACGCTGCCCCGGCCCAGCTGCGAGCGCAGGCCGATGCGGTGCCCCAGCAGGCGGCCCAGGCGCTCGACGATGGCCAGGCCCAGGCCCGCGCCGCGGTCGCCGTCCCGGCCTTCGTCCAGGCGGCGGAACTCCTCGAAGATTTCCTGCTGCAGCGCCTCGGGAATGCCGGGGCCCTGGTCGTGCACCTCGATGCGCACGTGCTCGCCATCGCGCCGGCAGCCCACCACGATGCGCCCGTGCCGGCTGTAGCGGATGGCGTTGGAGACGAAGTTCTGCAGGATGCGGCGCAGCAGGTTCTCGTCGGTGCGCACCACGGCGCGCGTGGGCACGCAGCGCAGCGCCAGCCCCCGGCTTTCGGCCAGCACGCCGAAGTTGTGGCCCAGCACCTGCAGCAGCGGGCCCAGGGCCACGTCGCGCACGTGCACTTCGAGCTGGCCCGATTCCATGCGCGCGATGTCCAGCAGGCTGCCGAGGATGGCGTCCTGCGCGGCCAGCGCGCCGTCGATGCTGTCCACCGTGCGCCGGTCGGCGTCGCCCGGCAGGTGGCCGCGCAGCAGCGAGGTGAACATGCGCGCGGCGTTCAGCGGCTGCAGCAGGTCGTGCACGGCGGCGGCGACGAAGCGGCTCTTGTAGCGGTTGGCCTGCTCGGCCTCGCGCCGGGCGGCGTCCAGGTCGCGCGTGCGGTCGGCCACGCGCTGCTCCAGCGCGTCGGCCAGCGAGCGCAGTTCGCGCGCGGCGTTCTTGTAGCTGGTGATGTCGGCGTAGCTCGTGACGAAGCCGCCCTCGGGCAGCGGGTTGCCGCGGATCTCCAGCACCGTGCCGTCGTCCTTGGCGCTTTCGTGCAGGTGGGGCGTGCCGCTGCGCAGGTGCGCCAGGCGCCGCTCGATGGCATCCTCCACCGGGCCGGGCCCGAGCAGCCCCCGGCGCGCGTTGTGGCGCAGCAGGCCGGCGATGGGCTGGCCCACGCGCATCAGGTCGGCCGGGTAGCGGAACAACTGCACGTAGCGCGAGTTCCAGGCCACAAGGTTGAGCTGGGCGTCGATGATGACCACGCCCTGCGGCAGGTGCTCCAGGCTGCGCGAGAGGCCCGTGTCGGCCTGCCGGGCCGCCTGCACGATGCCGTCCTGCGCGGTGCGCAGCTCCTGGGCATGCTGGCGCAGCACGGTCTCCAGCTCCTGGCGGCTGCGCTGGCGCAGGGCGGACAGGCGCTGGCGCTGGCGCACGAACAGCACCAGCAGGGCCAGCGCCAGCCAGCCGCCCGCGCCGGCGGCAGCGGCCCAGCGGCTGTCCGCCACGCTGCCGTCCGTGGCGTGCACCAGATGCAGCTGCCAGGGCGTGCCGGGCAGGGGCTGGGTCTGCCACAGCAGGCGGCCGGGCAGGGCCGGGGCCTGCACGCTGACCAGCCGCCCGCCGTTGTCCATGGCGTCCACCACGCGGTAGTCCAGCGGGCGCAGGGGCTGGTCGGAATACTGCCGCGTGGCCTCCAGCTCGCGGCGCTCCGCGTCGGACAGCGGCTGCAGCAGGCGGTAGCGCCAGGCGTCCTGGCTGGCCAGGAAGACCACGCCGTGCGCGTCCGAGGCCAGCACGATGTCGGGCGTCTGCAGCCACTCGCGCTCCAGCTCCTGCAGCGCGATCTTGATCGCCACCAGCCCCAGGATCTGCCCGCCATCGTCCCGGATGGCCTGCGAGAGGAAGTAACCCGGCTCCCCCGTGGTCACGCCGATGCCGTAGAAGCTGCCGCGCCCCTGCGCCAGCGCCTGTTGCACGTAGGGGCGGAAGCTGTAGTCGATGCCCACGTTGCTGGTGGCCGTGCGCCAGTTGCTCGCGGCCACGGCCAGGCCGTCGCGGTCGAGCAGGGTGAGCGTGGAGGACTGGCTGGCGCCGTTGGCCTGCTCCAGCTTGCGGTTGAGCCGCTCCACCTCGCCGGCCGCCAGCGGATGGGCCAGCGCGTCGCGCAGTTGCGCGTCCAGCGCCAGCACCTCGGGCAGGGTGCGGTAGCGGTCGATGCGCTGGGCCAGCGTCTGCCCGTACAGCGCGAGCTGGCGTTGCACGCTGTCGCTCTCCTCGTGCAGCGAATGCCGCCAGGCCCACTGGCCGGCCGCGAACATGCAGCCCACCGTGCCCGCGAGCAGGATCAGCAGGGTCCAGAACTTGCGTCGGCGGGGCGTGGGCATGGCGGGTGGGCGGGTCATGGGCTAGGGGTTTACCCTGAATTCGGGTGCGCGGCTTCCTCTGAAGGCGCCGCAGCCTAATACCAATAGGTTATCGGCGCGAAAGGCATGCGCCGGTACAAACGGCAGCCTCGCCGCACGCCGGTGGATTCTGGAGACATTTCCCATGCACGCCATTCAAACCCCTGCTGCCCACCAACCCGTGCGGCTGCCCTTCTACCGGCAACTGTATTTCCAGGTGGTGGTCGCCATCATCCTGGGCGTGCTGCTGGGCCATTTCGAGCCCCAGTTCGCCGCGCAGTTCAAGCCGCTGGGCGACGCCTTCATCAAGCTGGTGAAGATGATCATCGCACCCGTGATCTTCCTGACCATCGTCACCGGCATCGCCGGCATGACCCACCTGCGCAGCGTGGGCCGCGTGTTCGGCAAGGCCATGGCCTACTTCCTGTTCTTCTCCACGCTGGCGCTGGTGGTGGGCCTGGTGGTGGCCAACGTGCTGCAACCCGGCGCGGGCATGCACATCAACCCGGCGGAGCTGGACCAGAAGGAAGTGACCTCCTACGTCGCCCGCTCGCACGACCTGACCCTCGTCGGCTTCGCGATGGACATCATCCCCAAGACGCTGCTCAGCCCCTTCGTGGGCGACAACATCCTGCAGGTGCTGTTCGTGGCCGTGCTGTTCGGCATCGCGCTGGCGCTGGCCGGCGACAGCGGCCGGCCCGTGCAGAATTTCCTCGAAGCCCTCACGGCCCCGGTGTTCAAGCTGGTCAACATCCTGATGCGGGCCGCGCCCATCGGCGCGTTCGGCGCCATGGCCTTCACCATCGGCAAGTTCGGCCTGGGTTCGCTGCTCAACCTGGCCGAGCTGGTCGCCACGTTCTACATCACCTCGCTGCTGTTCGTGCTGGTGGTGCTGGGCGTGGTGGGCCGGATGTGCGGCTTCTCGGTGGTCAAGCTCATCCGCTACCTCAAGGCCGAGCTGCTGCTGGTGCTGGGCACATCGTCGTCCGAATCGGCCCTGCCATCCCTCATGGAAAAGATGGAGAAGGCGGGCTGCAGCAAATCCGTGGTCGGCCTGGTCGTGCCCACGGGCTATTCCTTCAACCTGGACGGCACCAACATCTACATGACGCTGGCGGCCCTGTTCATCGCCCAGGCCACCGACACCCACCTGACCCTGGGGCACCAGATCGCGCTGCTGCTGGTGGCCATGCTCAGCTCCAAGGGCGCGGCGGGCGTGACCGGCGCGGGCTTCATCACCCTGGCCGCCACCCTGGCCGTGGTGCCCGAGGTGCCCGTGGCCGGCATGGCGCTGATCCTGGGCGTGGACCGCTTCATGAGCGAGTGCCGTTCGCTCACCAACTTCATCGGCAACGCCGTCGCCACCGTGGTCGTCTCGCGCTGGGAGAACGCGCTGGACCATGACCGCCTGAGCGCCGCGCTGGACGGCCACCCGTTGCCCGCGCCCGTGGCGGCGGCCGAAGTCCCCCTGGGCGCCACCCTGGCGGCCCGCCCGGCGGTCTGATCAGCGGGGCAGCGCCAGCACCAGCGCCGCGCATGCCAGGGCCACGCCCGCCAGCCCCAGCCAGGCCCGGGCGGCGCTGCGGGTGCTGAACACCCAGATCGCCGCCACCGTGTAGAACACAAAGGCCAGCAGGCTCGCGATGAGCACGCCGTCGGCGCGCGACGCGCTGCTCACCAGCGGCAGCACCGCCGCCAGCGCGCAGGCCGCGAGGCAGGCCGTGCCATAGCCGCCCCCGCACGCGGCCAGCACGCGGCTGGCGATGCCCAGGCGGTAGTGGCCCGTGGCGGCAGGCTGCGCGTGGTGGGCCCTGGTTGCCACGCCGCGCCGCCAGCCACTGCGCACCTGCAGCGCCATGCAGGCCAGGACGGCCCCCAGCCCCAGCGCGGCCAGCTCCACGCCTGCGCGTTGCCAGTCGCCGGCCTGGGCGTAGCCGATCACGTGCTGCCCGGTGGTCGCGTGGTTCAGCAGCGGCAGACCCATGCACAGGGCGCTGGCCAGGCCCAGCTGTTCGACCCAGGCGCGCTGCACGGGCCGCAGCGCGGCATGCAGCAGGCTCGCCAGCCAGACCAGGAGAAAGCCGCGGATCTCCCAGGCCTCGCGCCCCGGCAGATCGGCGGGCAGCAGCCGGTTGATCCACAGGTAGCCGATGCTGGCCAGCGCGATGCCCGCGAGGTGGGCCACGTTCAGCGCCTCGATGGCCCGGTAGGCGCGGGGCGTGGCCCCGCCGAACTCCATGCCGCTCTTCTGGCGCCGCTTCACCATGAAAAGAAGCGTGCCGGTGGCCATCATGGCCGTGCCCATCCAGCCGCAGAAGAAATACAGCCAGCGGATGGTCCAGCCGCCGAAGCTCGCCACGTGCAGGGCTTCCAGCACCTTGTGGATCTGCTCGCTGGCGTAGGGCGCATCGGGGTCGGGCCGGCGCACCTGCAGCATCGCGCCGCTCACGCCGTCGAACAGCACGTCGCCGGCCGTGCCGAGCAGGGTGTGGGCGTCCTGCGGCGGCTGGCTGTAGACGCGCACCGCCATCGAGGCATCGCCCGGCCGCTCCACCACCAGCATGCGCGCCGGCTGCCCCGTGAGCGCACGGGCCTGGTCCAGCAGCGCGGGCAGGTCGTGCAGGGCCGCCGGCGTGCCCTGCGGCGCCCGGCGCGGCGCGGCGGCATGGTGCGACAGCTCGGACTGGAAGCGTTCATAGGCCTTGCCATCGCTGCCGTACACCGACCGCAGGGGCCACGGCACGTAGCTGGCATAGAAGAACGCCAGCCCGGTGTAGGCGATCATGAACAGGAAGGGCAGCGCCAGCACCGCCGTGGCGTTGTGCGCGTCCAGCCACGAGCGCTGCCCCTTGCCGGGCCGGAAGGTGAAGAAGTCGGCAAAGATGCGCCGGTGCACCACCACGCCGGAGACCAGCGCCACCAGCATGCACATGGCCAGCCAGCCCACCAGCCAGAAGCCCGGTATGCCGCCGTGCAGCGTGTAGTGGAAGGTCATGAAGTGCCGCCCGCCCTCGGTCGCGCGGCCCCAGGGCCGGGGCAGCAGGGCGCCGGTGCCCGGGTCCATGGCGGCGGCCTGCTGGCTGCCGCGCCCGCCGCCCGCCGGCTGCCAGGCCAGCAACAGCGCGTCGCCCGGCTGCTGCGGCAGCTCGATGCGCCAGAAGCGCGCGCCGGCGGCCTGCGCGGCCAGGTGTTCCGCCGCCTGGTGCAGCGTCGCGCGGGTGTCGCCCGCGGCCACCAGGGGGCGCGCCTCCATCCAGCGCGTGATGGGCGCGCGGAACACGCTGAGCGTGCCCGTGAGGAAGATCGCGCACAGCAGCCAGCCCGCGACCAGGCCGCACCAGGTGTGCAGCCAGCCCATGGACTGGCGGAAGGTCCCTTTCACCGCCGCGGCGCGGTCAGAACGATCCGCGCAGCGTCAGCATGGCGTTGCGCGGCGCGCCGTAGTAGGCGCCATTGCGCGCGGCGCCGATGGCCGTCCAGTACACCTTGTCCGTCGCGTTGCCGATGTTGAGCGCGGCGGTCCAGTGGCGGTCGATGCGGTAGGAGACATGCAGGTCCAGCACGGCATGCCCGGGGTTCTGCACCGTGTCGACGTAGGCGCGGCTCTGGGCGGCCAGGTTGGCGCCGATCTTCCAGTCCGACCAGGCGCCGGGCAGGTGGTAGGTGGTGGACAGACGCAGCAGGTTGCGCGGGGCGTCGGAGGCGAGGGAGTTGCCGCCATCGTCCCGGGTCGTCAGATAGGTGTAGCCGGCCGCGACCTCCCAGCTGCGCGCGATCTGCCCGCCCACCTCGATATCGACGCCCTTGCTGCGCAGCAGGCTGGCATTGCGGTAGCAGTTGTTGGTGGAGATGCCCGGGCAGTCGCCGACGTGGTCCGGGTCGGCCACGGCGACATTGCGCTTCTTGATGTGGAAGAGCGCCATCGCGACGTTCAGGCGCTTGTCCAGCAGCTCGCCCTTGATGCCGGCCTCGTAGTTGTCGCCCTCGGCGGGGTTCAGTTCGCCGCCGTTGAATGAGCGGTACTGCGACTGCGGCACGAAGGTGCTAGCGTAGCTGGCGTACAGCGACCACTGCGGGTTCAGGTCATACACCAGGCCCGCGTAGGGCGTGAACTGGGCGTTTTGCCGGTAGTCGCTGGTGACGCGGCCGGTGAACAGATCGTCCGCGCGGTACCGGTACCAGTTCAGGCGTCCGCCCAGGTGCAGGAAGAGGGGCTGCGCCAGTTGTAAGCGCGCGCTGCCATAGAGGCCGGAGGTCGTTTTGCGCGCCGTCCCGCCGTAGTCGTACGCCGGCGTGGCGGGCTCGGGCACCAGGTCGTGGTTGAAGTTGAAAACGTCCACGGGCATGGCGGGGCCTGTCGATGCCGACAGCGAGCGCACGTCCTGCTCGCGCGCGCTGGCGCCGAACATCACCTTGTGCGTGCCGCCCCAGGCGGTGAAGCTGCCGCTGATGCTGGCGTCCAGGCCCGTGGCGTCGATGTCGCTGTCCGTAAATTCGACTCCCGTGAAGCGCGTGCCGGTACGCGTGGCAGGGTCCACCGCGCCGCGCGCGGCGCCGACCTTCTGCACGTAGGCGGTCTTGCTGTGGCTGAGCGTGGCCTTGCCGATCCAGTCGCCGTCGAAGCGGTGCTCCAGTTCTGCGAACACGTCGTCCACCTGGGCCTCGTGGCGGTTCCAGCGCTGCCCCAGGGACGTGGATCGCGGCAGGCCCAGGGACGTGCCGTCCGCATAGCTGGGCAGGCCGAAGATGGTGTAGCCGCGAGTATCCAGCTCCTCGTGGCGCAATCCCACAGTGGCGCGCGTGCCGGAAGCCAGGTCCGCATCGACCACGCCATAGAGCAGCGGCTTGGTCGAGTGCGCGAGATCGTAGAAATACTTGCGGTCGGTATAGGCCGCGACCACGCGGCCACGCACCGTGCCGGCCGCGTTCAGCGGGCCGCCGGCATCTACTTCCGCGCGGTAGTGGCTCCAGGAGCCGGCGCTCAGCCCTACGTCCAGATGCTTCTCGGCGCGCGGGCGCTTGCGCACCATGTTGATCACGCCGCTCGGGTCGCCCGCGCCCACCACCAGCGCCCCCGCGCCGCGCAACACTTCGACGCGGTCGAGGATGGCGGTGTCCATGGGGATCCAGCCGGTGGGGCTGTAGACACTGCCGGCCACGCCGTCGAGCAGGTAGTTGCTGTCGGGAATCTCGTAGCCGCGCAGTGTGTAGACGTGCGCGCCGTAGTTACGCTGCGATTTCGAGGTGCCGGTCGTCTGCAGGATTACGTCTTCCACCGCCGTCATGCGCTGGTCGTCCATCTGCTGGCGCGTCACCACCGTGACCGACTGCGGCGTCTCCCGGATGGACTGCTCCATCTTGCCGATGGTCAGCGCCCTTGTGGTGTAGGAGCCCGTCTGCTCGGTCGTGGGGCTGGTGACGGCCTCGGCCGTCACGCGCACCTCGCCCAGGGTCTGGCCGGTGGCGGGCGTGCGGGCCGCCGTGCTGGCCGGGGCCGTGGCAGCGGGGACGGCGGGTGCCGCCGGCGCGGCGGTGCGCAGGCCCCAGGTGCCGGAGCCGGTGCGCACCAGCTCCAGCCCGCTGCCGGCCAGCGCCGCGCGGGCGGCCTGCTCGGCCGTGTAGCTGCCGCGCACGGGCGGGGCGGTGTGGCCGCGCACCAGGTCGGCGTCGATGCTGATCTGCTGGCCGCTGTCGGCGGCGATGCGCGCCAGCGCGCTGCCCAGCGGCTGGGCGGGCACGTCGTAGCTGCGCACGGCGGCGGCAGTGCCTGGGGCGGGCGCGGCGGTCTGGGCGTGGGCGGTCAGCGCGCAGGCCAGGGCGGCAACGGCCAGGGCGCGCAGGGGAAGGGGGCAATGGGTGGGCGGCATGCGGTGTCTCGACAAAAAAGGGGTTCCAAGGCATGTCGAGCCAGCGCGGGAAAGTGTTCAACTTTTTGCGCCGGGGGGTGGCGCGAAGCCCGGGGAACTATGAAAAACATAGCTGCCAGCGCTTGCTGGTATTGCGCTGGAGGCGGTTTTTGCTTGGATTCTTGCGGCGAACCTGCTACTCGATCACCACCAGCCAGCCGCGCTGGTAGATGCGCACCGTCACCGGCAGCGTCTCCGCCAGGGCCGCGAGGGCGCGGTCGGTGTCGTCCAGCGCATAGGTGCCGTACACGCGCAGGGCCTGCGCGCGCGGCGCCACGCGGATGAAGCCGGCGCGGTAGGGGCGCAGGGCCTGGACCACGTCGTCCAGGCGCTGGTCGTGCGCCTCCAGCATGCCGCGCTGCCAGGCGCTGGCGGTGGCGGGGGCTTCCGCGGCGGGCGCGATGCCCGCGGGGCCGAAGCGGGCGCTCTGGCCTTCGTGCAGCCGGTGGCGTTCGCCGGCGGCGGTGGTGATCTCCACGCTGTGCTCCAGCATGCCCACCAGGGTCTGGCCGGTAGCGTCCTCCTGCCGCACGACGAAGCGCGTGCCCAGGGCGCGCACCGTGCCTTGCGCGGTGCGCACGGTGAAGGCGGCGGCGCCCGGGGCGCTGGCGGGCGCGGCCTGCGCCACCAGGGCGCCTTGGCGCAGCGTGACGGTGCGGTGCCCGTGCGCGAAGTCCAGGTCGGCCGCCGAGCGGGCGTCCAGCGTGACGGTGCTGCCGTCGGGCAGTGCGAAGTCGCGCCGCTCGCCAGTGCCGGTGCGCAGGTCGGCGCTCCATTGCGCCAGGGGCGTGTGGCGGTTGGCCAGCAGGGCCGCGCCCACCGCCACGCCGCCCACGCCGAGCGCGCCGCGCAGCAGGTGGCGGCGCTGGCGGGTGCGCGCTTCCGCGCGGGCCAGGGTGTCGCTCAGCAGCCCGTCGCCGCCCGCGGGCCGCAGGGGCGCCAACAGGTGCTGCAGGGGCGATTGCAGCTGTTCCCAGGCCGGGCGGTGGCGCGGGTCGGCTTCCAGCCAGCGCGCGAAGCCCTGGCGCTCGGCGTCGCTGACCTCGCCGGAGCTGAGCGTGACCAGCCAGTCCACGGCGGCCTCGGTGGCGGCGTCGAGCGCGCGGTCGCCGGGGCTCATGGCGCTGTACACGGTGTCATGGGGCACGGCGCGGCGCCGCGATGCCCGCCTGCTGCTGCGCCAGGGCCACGGCGATGCGGCGGAAGCCCTCGGCCATGTGGCGGCGTACCGTGCTGTGGGAGATCTGCAGCTGCCCGGCGATGGCCTGGTAGGTCAGCCCGTCGATCTGGCTCAGCAGGAAGGCCTGGCGGGCCTTGAGCGGCAGGCCGTCGAGGGCCTGGGCGATGGTGTCCAGCGTCTCCAGCAGCACGGCCCGCTCTTCGGGCGAAGGGGCCAGGTCCTCGGGCCGGTGGGCCAGCGCCTCGACGTAGGCGCGTTCCAGCTCGCGGCGGCGCCACAGTGTGAACAGCAGGCGCTTGGCGATGGTGGTGAGGAAGGCGCGGGGCTCCTCCACGGCCGCCACGGGCTGGGGGGACGCCACCACGCGCAGGAAGGTCTCGGAGGCCACGTCCTGCGCCTCGGCCGTGTTGCGCAGGCGCGCCTGCAGCCGCGACAGCAGCCACGCGTGGTGCCCGGCATAGAGCTGCTGGACGTGGTACATCGGGTCGAGTGGCGGGTGGGGCACGGACATGGTCCGCCATTTTATTCTCAGATGAGAATGGTTTTTATTCTGTAATTGACGCTGCCGCTGGCCGTGCGCGGTCCTCCCGGCTAGGATGCGCGCACACACAAACACCGACCACGAAAGCGCCCACCCATGACGACAGAAGCCCTGCTGGCCTATGCCCACATCCTCGCCATCCTCACCATGGCCACCTTCCTCGCCAGCGAAGCGGCCCTGTGCCGCAAGGAATGGCTCAACCCCGCCGTCGTGGAGCGCCTGGCGCGCCTGGACATGATCTACGGCATCTCCGCCATCGCGGTGCTGGCCACGGGCCTGGCGCGCACCTGGTGGGGCATGAAGGGGGCGGGGTGGTACTGGTCGCAGCCGCTGCTGCACACCAAGGTGACGCTGTTCGTGGTCATCGGCCTGATCTCCATCGTGCCCACGGTGCGCTTCCTGCGCTGGCGCAAGCAGCTGCGCGCCACGGGCGCCCTGCCCACCGAGGCCGAGGTGCGCGGCACGCGCCGCCTGGTGATGATCGAGGCGCACCTGCTGGCGCTGATCCCGCTGCTGGCCGTGTTCCTGGCGCGGGGCGTGGGGACGAAGTAACCCTAGAAACGGCAGTTGACCGCTTGCCATCTTCTGGAAAGCCGCATGAATACGGAGTTTTGCCGCTTCGTTCACGTTCACCTGTGGAGTGAGCACGCTACGCACTCGCCAGCACCGCGCTCGCCGTGCCATGCTGCGTTGCTCCTCCTTGCGGGCATGAGCCCGCCGCGTCGTCGCGCCTTGCCTGGCACACCGATCACGGCACTGGCGAGCGCGTTCAACTGCCGTTTCTAGGGTAAAAAGCAAAAACCCCGCGCGCCGGGCTGCGGCGGGCGGGGTGGCAGGGGGCCGACGGCTCAGGCGGCGGGGGCGGAGGATAGGCACTCCTTCATGAAGCCCTTGCGTGCGTCGCCCTTGAGGTCCTTGGTCTTGGCCTCGGCGTTGCACGACTTCATCTTGTCCTGCTGCGTTTCCTTCTTGGCCGACAGGCATTGCTTCATGAAGGCCTTGCGCTCGTCGCCTTTCTTGTCGCCCGCCTCGGTATTGCAGGTCTTCATCTTGTTCTGCTGGGCGGTGGGGGCCTTTTTGGCGTCGCCGTCGGCGGCGTGTGCGGCGAACGAGAGGGCGAGGCTAGCAACGGCCAACAGGGAAAGCAGTTTCTTCATGTAATGCTCCTGCATAAGTGGATGGATGGCCCGGGGCATCCGGGCCATCCAGCATAACGCGGGGTGCCGCCGGGCGGATGACGGGCGCCCCCGTAGAATCCCTGGATGCTCTCCGTCAAACAGGAATTGCTCGCGGCGCTGGCCGGCGAGCTGGAAAAATTGTCGCCCGGCGCCGCCGGGCGCGCCGCTTTCGAATCCCCCAAGGTCGCCGCGCACGGCGACTTCGCCTGCACGGCCGCCATGCAGCTGGCCAAGCCGCTCAAGCTCAATCCGCGCGCCCTGGGCGAGCAGCTCAAGGCGCTGCTTGCGGCCACGCCCGCCTTCGCCCGCTGGGTCGATGCCATCGAGATCGCGGGCCCCGGCTTCCTCAACATCCGCCTCAAGCCCGCCGCCAAGCAGGAAGTGGTGCGCGAGGTGCTGGCCGCCGGCGAGCGCTTCGGCTATCAGCCGGACAATGGCCAGCGCGTGCTGGTCGAGTTCGTCTCCGCCAACCCTACGGGCCCGCTGCACGTGGGCCACGGCCGCCAGGCCGCGCTGGGCGATGCCATCTGTAACCTCTTCAGCACCCAGGGCTGGAGCGTGCACCGCGAGTTCTATTACAACGACGCGGGCGTGCAGATCGACACCCTGACCAAGAGCACGCAGCTGCGCGCCAAGGGCTTCAAGCCCGGCGACGACTGCTGGCCCACCGACCCGGAGAACCCCGCGAGCAAGGCGTTCTACAACGGCGACTACATCCAGGACATCGCCGACGCCTTTCGCGCCAAGGCCACCATCCGGGCCGATGACCGCGAGTTCACCGCCAATGGCGACGTGGAGGACTACGACAACGTCCGCCAGTTCGCTGTGGCCTACCTGCGCAACGAACAGGACAAGGACCTGCAGGCCTTCAACCTGAAGTTCGACGAGTACTACTTGGAGTCCAGCCTGTACACCAGCGGCCGCGTCGAGGCCACGATGAACCGGCTCGTCGCCAACGGCAAGACCTACGAGCAGGACGGCGCGCTGTGGCTCAGGTCCACCGACTACGGCGACGACAAGGACCGCGTCATGCGTAAGCAGGACGGCACGTACACCTACTTCGTGCCCGACGTGGCCTACCACATCGCCAAGTGGGAGCGCGGCTACAAGAAGGTCGTCAACATCCAGGGCACGGACCACCACGGCACCATCGCGCGCGTGCGCGCCGGTCTGCAGGCGGCTGGCGTGGGCATTCCCCAGGGCTACCCCGACTACGTGCTGCACACCATGGTGCGTGTGGTCAAGGGCGGCGAGGAGGTCAAGATCAGCAAACGCGCGGGCAGCTACGTCACGCTGCGCGATTTGATCGAATGGACCAGCAAGGACGCGGTGCGCTTCTTCCTGCTCAGCCGCAAGCCCGACACCGAGTACACCTTCGACGTGGACCTAGCCGTGGCGCAGAACAACGACAACCCGGTGTACTACGTGCAGTATGCGCATGCGCGCATCTGTTCGGTGCTGCGTTCCTGGCAGGACGACTACGACGTCGCGACGCTCAAGGACGTGGACCTGTCGGCGCTCGACAGCCCGCAAGCCCAGGCCCTGATGCTGCAACTGGCCAAGTACCCCGAGATGCTCACCGCCGCCGCCGAGGGCGAGGCGCCGCACGACGTGACCTTCTACCTGCGCGACCTGGCGGCCAGCTACCACAGCTACTACGACGCCGAGCGCATCCTGGTGGATGACGAGGCGGTGAAGCGGGCGCGCCTGGCGCTGGTGGCCGCCACCGCGCAGGTATTGCACAATGGCCTGGCCGTGCTGGGCGTGTCGGCTCCGGCCAGGATGTAAGCAGTCACAAACTATGAAGAAACAACAGACGGGCGGGACCATCATCGGCTTCATCGTCGGGGTCATCGTGGGCCTGGGCGCCGCGCTGGCCGTGGCCGTGTACGTGACCAAGGTGCCCGTGCCCTTCCTCAACAAGGGCAACGGCCGGGGCGCCGACATGGACGCCGCCGAGTCCCAGAAGAACAAGAACTGGGACCCGAACTCGCCGCTGTACGGCAAGAACCCGGCCCGCGCGCCCGCCGCCGCGGCCTCCGCCGTGGCGCCCGCGCCGGACGCGCAGGCCGCTGCGGCCCCGGCCGCTTCCGCTCCCAAGCCCGCCGCCAGCAAGCCCGAGGCCGCCAAGGCCGAGAGCAAGCCGGGCGCGGACCCGCTGGGCGACCTGGCCGTGGCCAAGGCTGCCGCCAAGGGCGCGGTGGACCCGTTCGACTACTTCGTGCAGGCCGGTGCCTTCCGCACCCAGCAGGACGCCGATGCGCAGCGCGCCAAACTCGCCATGCTGGGCTGGGAGGCCAAGGTGAGCGAGCGCGAGCAGAACGGCCGGCCGGTCTTCCGCGTGCGCGTGGGGCCGTTCACCAAGCGCGACGATGCCGAGCAGCTCAAGGAAAAGCTGGAAGGCTCGGGCGTCGAATCCGCCCTGGTGCGCGTGCAGAAATGACAACCCCCTGAGCCGCTGCGCGGCTTCCCCCTTCTCTCTACGCGCTGCGCGCTACGGGAAGGGGGACGACGCCAGTGGCCTGGCCAAGCCAGTTCCACGGCGTCTGCTGGCCTGGGCCGCGCCAGTTTTGTGCGCTGCAGGCATGGTGCAATAGGGGGGAATGAACTTTTCCACCGGAGCGCTGCTCCCAACAAGCCTCGATCAAGGAGATTGCAAGAAATGAAACGCCGCGAATTTTCCCTGTCCACCGCCGCCCTGGGGGCCCTTGCGCTGCCCGTCGCCAACTCTGCGCTGGCCCAGGCCCGCCAGTTCAAGGAGGGCAAGGACTACAAGCGGCTGGACAAGCCCGTGGCGCCCGACGCGCCCGCCGGCAAGGTCGATGTGATCGAGTTCTTCTGGTACAGCTGCCCGCACTGCAACGCCTTCGAACCCACGCTGGACGCCTGGATCAAGGCCGCGCCCAAGGAGCTGAGCATCCGCCGCGTGCCCGTGGCCTTCAACGCCAGCTTCATCCCCCAGCAAAAGCTCTACTACACGCTCGAAGGCATGGGCAAGCTCGAAGAGCTGCATGCCAAGGTGTTCCGCGCCGTCCACGTGGAAAAGCAAAAGCTCGCCAAGGACGACGAAATCTTCGCCTGGATCGCCAAGCAGCAGGGCGTGGACGCCGCCAAGTTCAAGGAGATCTACGCGTCCTTCACCGTGTCCAACCAGGTGCGCCGCGCGTCGCAGCTGCAGGACGCCTATGGCGTGGAGGGCGTGCCCTCGATGGGCGTCGCTGGCAAGTACTACACCGACGGCACCATGGCGGGCAGCATGCAGAACGTGCTGCAGGTGGTGGAGTCGCTGGCCGCGACGTCCAAAAAAGCCTGATGAAGAATTGACGACTGTCAATTGCAAGCCCGCTCCGGCGGGCTTTTTTCATGGTGCGCGCCAATGCGTGGCTACAATGCATTGCAAGATTCGTGCCCTATGAACCATCGCATCCTCCCGACCCTCCTGCTCGCGACCCTGGCCTGCATCCACGGCGCCGCCCATGCCGAAAAGGCCGACCGCGCCAAGCCCATGAACATCGAGGCCGACGCGCTGCGCCACGATGAACTGAAAGCCACCAGCGTGTTCTCGGGCCGCGTGGTCATGACCAAGGGCACCATCGTGCTGCGCGGCGCGCGGCTGGACGTGCGCCAGGACGCGGACGGCTACCAGTACGGCGTGGTCACGGCCGAGGCCGGCAAGCGCGCCTTCTTCCGCCAGAAGCGCGACACCGCGGCCGGCGCGCCCGAGGAATTCATCGAAGGCGAAGGCGAGGTCATCGAATACGACGGCAAGGCCGACAACGTGCGCTTCATCCGGCGCGCCGAGCTGCGCCGCTACCGCGGGTCCGTGCTCAGCGACGAGATCACCGGCGCCGTGATCGTCTACAACAACCTCACCGACGTGTTCACCGTGGACGGGCAGCGCACCCCCGCCGCCAACGCCCCGGCCCCGGGCGGCCGCGTGCGCGCGGTGCTCTCGCCCAAGGACCCGCCGCCCGGCGCCGCGGCGCTCGAGCCCGCCACACCCTCCTCAGCCCCGGCCCTGCGCCCCAGCGACAGCCTCGGCGGCGGCGCCCGGTGATGAGCGCGCAGCCCGCAGAGAGCGGCGGCAGCCGCCTGGAAGTGCAGCACCTCGCCAAGTCCTACGGCAGCCGAAAGGTCGTCAAGGACGTGTCGCTGGTGGTGCAAAAAGGCGAGGTCGTGGGCCTGCTCGGCCCCAACGGCGCGGGCAAGACCACGTCGTTCTACATGATCGTCGGCCTAGTGCGCAGCGACGCGGGCGACATCCGCATCGACGGCCAGTCGGTGGCGCACATGCCCATCCACCGCCGTTCGCGCCTGGGGCTGTCGTATTTGCCGCAAGAGGCGTCCATCTTCCGCAAGCTCACGGTGGAAGAAAACGTGCGCGCCGTGCTGGAGCTGCAGAAGGACGAATCCGGCCAGCCGCTCACCCGCGCCGCCATCGAGGAGCGCCTGACCGCCCTGCTGGCCGAGCTGCGCGTGGACCACCTGCGCGCTTCGCCCGCCATGGCCCTGTCGGGCGGCGAGCGCCGCCGCGTGGAGATCGCCCGCGCCCTGGCCACGCAGCCGCGCTTCATCCTGCTGGACGAACCTTTCGCGGGCATCGACCCCATCGCGGTGATCGAGATCCAGCGCATCATCGGCTTCCTGAAAGCGCGCGGCATCGGCGTGCTCATCACCGACCACAACGTGCGCGAGACGCTGGGCATCTGCGACCACGCCTTCATCATCAGCGACGGCCAGGTGCTGGCGCAGGGCACGCCGTCCGAGATCGTGGACAACGCCGAAGTGCGCCGGGTGTACCTGGGCGAACACTTCAGGATGTGATGAAGCCGGGCCTGTCGCTGCGCGTCTCGCAGCACCTAGCGCTGACCCCGCAGCTGCAGCAGTCCATCCGCCTGCTGCAGCTGTCCACGCTCGAACTCTCGCAAGAGGTCGAGCAGATGCTGGACGAAAACCCCTTCCTCGAACGCACGGCCGAAGAGGCGCCGCGCGAGGAGTTCGGCCTGGACGCCGCCGACACGCCCGCGCAGGCCGACGATTACGGTGCGGAGGATGCTCTTTTTTCAGGAGCTGCCAGCGCAAACGGGACAAGCGCTGAGGGCCAAAATGACCATGAATCCGGCGGTGGTTCCGAGGAGCCCGACTGGAGCGGCGACGGCACCGTGGAAATGGCCCCCAACGACGCCGAGTGGGGCGGCGACGCCCCGGCGCGCACTCGCAACGACGCCGAGGGGGACGAGGCCGACGCCACCGAGCTGGCCCGCTCGCACGAATCGCTCACGGCCTTCCTGCACCGACAGGCGCTGTCGCTGCGCCTGTCGGACCTGGACTGCGCGGCGCTGCGTTTCCTGATCGAATCGCTGAACGACGACGGCTACCTCGAAGACCCGCTCGAAGAACTCGCCGCCAGCCTGGCCGGCGAGGGCGACCTGGAGCAGATCGAGGAGCTGGTGCACCGCTTCACCGTCGCCCTGCGCCTTTTGCAGAGCCTGGAGCCGGCGGGCGTGGGCGCGCGCGACCTGGCCGAATGCCTCACGCTGCAGCTCAAGGCGCTGGACGCGGACGAAGAAGGCGACCCCGCCACCCTGCAGACCGCCCTGCGCATCTGCCAGCAGCCGCTGGAAATGCTGGCCAAGCGCGATGTGCGCCGCCTCACCGCGCTGTGCAGCGAAGGCGGCGCGGGCGGCGAGGAACGCACCCGCGCCGCCATGGCCCTGATCGCCCGGCTGGAGCCGCGCCCGGGCCGCCGCTTCGCCGACGTGGAGCGCAACATCGTCGTGCCCGACGTCATCGTGCGAAAGGCCGCGCGCGGCAAGGGCGGCCAGCAGAACTTCATCGTGCAGCTCAACCCCGACGTGATGCCGCGCCTGCGCGTGCACGACATCTATGCGGGCGCCCTGCGCGGTGGCAGCAAGGGCGAGGGCCACGCGGGCCTGCAGCAGCGGCTGCAGGAGGCGCGCTGGTTCATCAAGAACATCCAGCAGCGCTTCGACACCATCCTGCGCGTCTCCACCGCCATCGTGGAGCGGCAAAAGAACTTCTTCACCCACGGCGAACTCGCCATGCGTCCCCTGGTGCTGCGCGACATCGCCGACGAGCTGGGCCTGCACGAATCCACTATCAGCCGCGTGACCACCGCCAAGTACATGGCCACGCCCATCGGTACCTACGAACTCAAGTACTTCTTCGGCTCGGGCCTGGGTACCGAAACCGGCGGCAACGCGTCGAGCACGGCCGTGCGCGCCCTCATCAAGCAGTTCGTTGCCGCCGAGAACTCCGCCAAGCCCCTGTCGGACAGCCAGATCGCCGAAATGCTCAAGGAGCAGGGCATCGAATGCGCGCGCCGCACCGTGGCCAAGTACCGCGAGGCGCTCAAGATCGCGCCGGCCAACCTGCGCAAAGCACTGTAGATGGGACACCCCCCTGAGGCCCTGCGGGCCTTCCCCCCGCTCTCGCCCTTCGCGCGGGCAGGGGGACGACGCCAGCGCGGCGGGGCGGCCCTTGCGCGGCCTCCGACCGCTTGGGCCGCGCCTGGTTTGCGCGCCGTGGGAAATTGAAATGAACCAACTCCAACTCTTTCTTCCCTGCGCCGCCGGCGTCGAGGGCTACCTGGCCGACGAAGTGCACGCCATCACCGGCCTCACGGGCCAGGACCTGCTGGTCGGCCGCGGCGGCGTGCTGCTGCGCGCCGCCTGGCGCGACGCGCTGCTGCTGAACCTGCACAGCCGCCTGGCCCAGCGCGTGCTGGTGCAGCTGGCCCACCGCCCTTACCGCAGCGAGAACGACCTGTACGCCGCCGCGAGCGACGTGGCCTGGGAGATCTGGTTCACCACGCGCCAGACCTTCAAGGTCGAGGTCACGGCGCAGCACAGCCCGCTCACCAGCCTCAACTTCGCGGGCCTCAAGGTCAAGGACGCCGTGGCCGACCGCTTCCGCGCCAAGAGCGGCGTGCGCCCCGACGTGAACACGCAGTGGCCCGACGTGCGCATCCACCTGCACCTGACCACCGACGAGGCCACGCTCTACATCGACACCAGCGGCGAGCCGCTGTTCAAGCGCGGCTGGCGCGAGGACAAGGGCGACGCGCCGCTCAAGGAAACCCTGGCCGCCGCCATGATCGCCGCCAGCGGCTGGCATGCCGACGTGCCCCTGTACGACCCTTGCTGCGGCAGCGGCACCATCGCCATCGAGGCCGCGCAGATCGCCTGCCGCATCCCGGCCGGGCGCCAGCGGCGCTTCGCGTTCGAAAAGTTGCTGCCCTTCCAGCCGCACGTCTGGAGTGCTATCAAATCAGAAGCTGAAGGCGCAATCCAGGCAGGCGCCGTGCCCATCTTTGGCAGCGACGTGTCCCACCGCATGGTGGACTTCGCCGTGCGCAATGCCGAGCGCGCGGGCGTTGCCCATGCCGTGCAGCTGCGCGGCGGCGACGCCCTGCAGCGCATGCCGCCCTGCGAGCAGCCGGGTGTGATGCTGCTCAACCCGCCGTATGGCGAACGCATTGCCGCCGCCGGCGCCGCCGGGCGCAACGCCAGCGAACGCATGGGCCAGGTCGAGCGCGCGGGCCGCGAGACGGCGCAGACCGAGGACGGCGGCGAGTTCTTCAGCCAGCTCGCCGCGCACTGGAAGAAGAACTACAGCGGCTGGACGGCCTGGATGCTCACGCCCGACCTGAAGCTGCCCGGCAAGATGCGCCTGAAGGAGTCGCGCCGCGTGCCGATGTGGAACGGCCCCATCGAATGCCGCATGTTCCGCTTCGACCTGGTCAAGGGCGCCCTGCGCGAACGTGCCGGCGAGCGCAGGCATGAAGGTTGAACTGCGCCTGCCCGCCCAGGCGCAGCCCGGCGAGCCGCCGCGCCCCGTGGTGGTGGACACCAACGTGGCGCTGGACCTGCTGATCTTTTCCGACCCGCGCACCGCCCCGCTGCGCCAGCTGCTGGCCGAGGGGCGCCTGGCCTGGATCGCCACGCAGGTCATGCGCGACGAGCTGGAGCGCGTGCTGGCCTATCCGCACATCGCGGAGCGCATGGACTACTACCGCGTGACCGCTGCCCAGGTGCTCGCGGCCTTCGACGCGCAGGCGCGGCTGGTGGACATCGCCGCCAAGGTGGCTTATGTATGCAAGGACGCGGACGACCAGAAGTTCATCGACCTCGCCGCCGCGCACCAGGCCATTTTGCTCAGCAAGGACAAGGCCGTGATCTGCATGCGCAAGCGGCTTCTGAACATGGATGCGCACGTGGCGACGGCGCTGGTGTTGGGGGAAGACCCGCACCGTGATGGGGAGCATGAGTCCCCCTTGGCGGATACGGCAGGCATTGGCCCCTTGAAAGGGGCTGAGGTTCAAGCGCCGAGCCGGATGCCACCGGCACGGCGCTGAATATTTGCATGAAAATGGCCTTCAGCGCTTATGCAGCAAGCGCTGGAGGCTCACTTTTCAATAGTGCATGATTCCTCAGAACTCGCCCCGCACCGTCAGCAAAAACCTGCGCGGCTCGCCGACGTAGCTGTCCCAATAGTCATCGGGAATACTGGAGTAATAGTGCTTGTCAAACAGGTTGTGGATGTTTAGCGCCAACGACCACGTCGGGTTGATTTGATAAGCCACGCGGGCATTCCAGACCGAATAGCCGCCCTGTACCGGGTTCAGCAGGGTGGCGTCGCTGGTGCGTTGCTCGCTGCGATAGTTCACACCTGCGCCTATCTGCCACGCATTCAGCGCACCGGGAAGGCGGTAGTTTGTCCACCAGCGCAGCATGTGCTCGGGTGACAGGTAATCGAAAGGCTTGCCGACCCGCGCGGCATTGGTGTCGTGACGGTACTTGTTGCGGCTGTAGGTGTAGCCGCCGCTGACTTGCAGGCCCTTCACCAGTTCGCCGTGTGCCTCCATCTCCAGGCCCTCGATGCGAACTTCTCCAGCCGCCCTGGAGCAGTAGCTGGTTCCGCCGCTGCCGCAGATCTTGGGTGCGTCGTAATCGGTCACTCCCCGGTTCCTTTGATCGACGCGGAACGCGGCCATTGATACGTTCAGCGTGCCATCCAGCAGTTCACCCTTTATTCCGGCCTCGTAGGCCTTGCCCGTCATCGGCGGCAGTACCTGTCTGTTGGCATCCATGGCACTTTGCGGGGTGAAGATCTCGGCGTAGCTGGCATAGGCTGACCATTGGGACGTCAGCGCGTACACAAGTCCGCCATAGGGTGTGAACTCGCTGCTTTCTTCCATCGACGATCTGGATTGCGAAGCGCTGATGCGGCTGGCCCCTCGGCCAGCGTAGTCATACCAGCTCAGGCGTCCGCCAAGCACCAGCGTTGCCCGGTCTGTCAGGTGGCCACGCCACAGGCTATAGACGCCTTTCTGCGTGATGTTGTAGTCCTGATCCCAGATGTTGCTGGGGCTGTATGCAGCGAACCGGGTGGCGTCGTGCTGAGGCTGGTACACGTCGTATGTCACGCCATTCCAATACTGGACATAGCTGTCGTCGCGCCGCACCTTCGAGTAGTTGGCACCAAGCACGACCTCGTGCGCCATGCCCAGGGCATTGAGTTTGCCGTCCATGTGGATGTCCAGCCCCTGGTTTGTCGAGGCGTTGTCATAGATGTATCCGATGCCGTCTACCGTGCGCCCGCCCAGCGCAACCTGGCCGTTGGCATAGGAGTTGGTGGCGTCGTAGCGGTCACTCAGGCGCACTGCGCTGGCCTTCAGGGCCCAGTCGGGATGGATGCGGTGGGAGAGATCAAGGAAAAGCTGGGTTTCGCGCCGGGCGGCTTCATTCCAGCCCGCGCCGATATAGGCGGAGCGAGGCAGTGGAATGGCCGATCCATCCGTGAAGCGCGGCACGCCCACATACATTGCACTGTTGCCTTTCAGATGGGCTTGGCCCAGGCCCAGGCCGACCGTGGTGTCCTGTGAAAAGTCGTAGTCCAGTGCCACATAGGCGTTCAGATTGCGATCCCACACCGTGTCAAGGAAGGATTTCCTGCTCTCGTAATCCAGCACGGCACGGCCGCGAAGCGAGCCATCCGTGTTCAGCGGCCCACCCACATCAAGGCGGGTGCCATAGGTGTCCCACGAGCCTGCGCGGCCTTCTGCCGTGATCTTGCGCTCAGCCAGGCCGCGCTTGCGCACCAGGTTCACCGAGCCTGCCGGGTTGGCCGCGCCTTCCAGCAGTCCCTGCGCGCCACGCAGCACTTCGATGCGATCCAGATGCACGGAACTGGCGCTCAGGTCGTTGCCGAAGCTGTGGTACCGCAACAGGGGCACGCCGTCATATTGGAGCGTGTACGTGGCGAAGCCACGCATGTAGATGTCGCTGCCACCGTTGGGCCGCTTCAAGAAATAGACGCCGGGCGACTGCGCCAGCGCGTCGGTCACGGTGTCCAGCCCTTGGTCGTCCAATTGCTGCCGCGTCATGACGGTGACGGATTGCGGAATGTCCTTGAGCGACTGCGCGCCCTTCATCAGCGTTGCGCGCTGGGCGGCATAGGAGCCTGTGCCCTCCGTGGTGGCGTCGCCCACCGCTTGCGCCTTGACGGTGACTTCCGACAGGACGGCGGCCCCCTGCGCAGCAGGCTGCGTCTGGCGGGCTGCGCGGGCCACGCTCCACACCCCGTTCGCATTGCGCGTGAGCGCCAGACCGCTCCCCGCCAGCGCCGCCTGCGCGGCCTGCTCGGGCGTGTAGCTACCGCGCACGGCGGGCGCTTGCAGCCCAGCGACCAGGGCCGGGTCTACCGAAACGGTGCGCCCGCTTTGCTGGGCGATGGCGACGAGGGTCTGCCCAAGCGGGCCGGGCGCGATGTCGTAGGCGCGGGCGGCCTCTGCCGTGGGCGGAGTGGCGGCACTTTGCGCGCTGGCGGCGTGGCTGGCAGCCAGCAGGGCAGCGGCCATAGCGGTTGCCAGAAGGGTTGGGCGATGGGCCAGGGGCATGCTGTGTTCCTTGCTTGGTTGGTGGATGACACAAGGCATGTGGCGCGAGCGGCGAAAAAGCGATCACCACTGGCGCAGTTTTTTTTGGAAATTTGGATCAAATTGGACCGCAGCGCTTATCTGGTATGCGCTGACAGCTATGAATATAGGAGTTCCTTCAAGAGGACCTGTCAGTTTCCCTACGCCAGGTCGATCACCACCATCCACCCCCCTTGATACCGCCGCACGGTAATGGGCAGCGTGTCGGCCAGCGCCTGGAGCGTGTGGTCGGTGTCGTCGAGCGGGAACGCGCCCAGCACCGGCAGGCGGGCGGCAGCGGGGGCAAGGCGGATGAAGCCGCGCCGGTAGGGGCGCAGGGCGTCGATCACGTCGGCCAGGGCGCCGTTGTGCATCGCGAGCATGCCGCGCTGCCAGGCGGCTAGGTCGCTCGCGGGTGCGAGTGCGGCGGTGATGGTGCCGTGGACGTCGATCCATGCGCCCCGGCCTTCCGCAAGGGGGGGCGCGGCCTGCACGCCCGGCACCTGCAGTACCAGGGACTGGGCGAGTGCGGCGATCTGCGTACGGTCATCCTGCAGTCGCACCATGCAGCGGGCGCCGGGCGTCGCTTGTGTCTCGCCATGGCGGGTCCGCACGGCAAAGGGGCGTGCGGCGGCATCCGTGGCTACTTCGGCGATCAGGGCGCCCTGGTGCAGGCGCACGAGGCGGGTGCTGGGGCCGAGGGCGATGTCCACGGCGCTGCGCGCGTCCAGCAGCAGGCGGCTGCCGTCGGGCAAATTGATGGCACGGCGTTCGGCGGTGGCGGTGTGGGCGTCGGCCAGCAGGCCGGGCAACGGCGTGATGCGATGGACGAGGAGGCCGGTGAAGGCCGCGCCGGCCACGGCCAATGATCCGCCGACCAATCGCCGCCTTCGCCGGTCGGGCTGCAGCAGCGCGCCAAGGGCGGCGTCGGCGGCGGTGCTGTCACTGCCTTGTACCGAGAAGGGCTCCAGGGGTTGCAGTGCATGGTCCAGTGCGCCGCTCACCTGGGCCCAGGCAGCTTCGTGCGCAGGGTGGGCGCTGCGCCAGCGGGCTAGGGCCTGGTGCTGCGTGCTGGTCATGGCGCCCGAGCGCGATTCCACGAGCCAGGCGATGGCCTGCTGCCGCACGGCGGGCGCGATGGCGGTCATGGCTCCGCCAGCGCGCAGCAGGCGTCGATGGCGCGGGCCATGTGGCGGCGGACGGTGATTTCGGCGATGCCGAGCCTCTCGCCGATCTCGCGGTAGGGAAGGCCGTGCAACTGGTTGAGCAGCAGCACCTGCCGCGTGATGGTGGGAAGGGTGCGCAGCACGCGGTCCACGGCCTCCAGTGCCTGGGCGATGGCATAGCGCTCTTCTTCCGAGGGCTGGTGAGCCTGGGGCTGGGCGGCCAGCAGGTCGAGGTAGGCCTGTTCCAGGTCGCGGCGGCGCCAGAAGGCGAACAGCGTGCGCTTGGCCACGGTGGTAAGGAAGGCGCGCGGATTGTCCGGCACCGGCGGATGGCGCGCGGCGAGCAGTTGCACGAAGGTGTCGTGCGTCAGGTCCTGCGCGTGCGCGGCGTCACCCAGCTTGCGGCGCAGCCAGCCCAGCAGCCACCCATGGTGGTCCGCGTAGAGCACGGCGATGGAGGGCGGCGCGAGAGGGCGGGCGGACATGCGGGAGTTTTAGAAATAAGAATGATTATCAATCATCCGATTTCCTGCCCCAGGGCAAGCCTCGCCGATGCCCGTGCTTCAGGTAATCAGCAGGTCATGCGCCGCCCGCACCCGCTGCAGGTCGCGCCCCAGCCTGCGGCTGGCGGGCAGGTGGCGCAGCCAGTGCAGGCGGCGGATGCTGTCCTTCAGCACGGCTTGCATCTCCGGGCTGCCCTGCGCCACCCAGCCGGCCCAGCGCTTGCGGGCCTCGGGCAGCCGGCCGCTGGGCACCAGGTAGATGGCCGTGGAGTGCGCATAGCACAGCGCGTCGCGCGCGTGGCACACGGCCAGAGGCAGCACGGCGGCCGGGTCGTCCTCGAAATCGATGCAGGCCACTTCGCCGTCGGGGCAGCGCACCATGTTGCGCGCGAAGGCCTGGCTCAGGCAGGTGCCCTGGCTGTGCACGTGGGCCAGCGTGTCCAGGCCCTGTTCCCACAGCGCGAACACGGCGGGGGCGCCGTTGGCCCGTGCGGCGGCGTCCATCTCATTGATCAGCGAAGGCGTGTCCTCGCCCGGGCGGCCCAGGTGGCGCATGGCGAAGCCGTCTTCCTGCGCGGCCAGCACCACGGGCACGCGCACGCCGCGCGCGGCCAAGTCGCGCAGGCGGCGCACCTCGGTGGCGATGGCCTGGGGGCCGCCGGGGTTGGGCACGGGGCGCAGCACGGGCAGGCCCAGCAGGCCCGCCAGCACGGCCATGGCGCGGTAGCGGCCCATGCCGTGGGGTGCGCCCGCACGCTTGACCCAGATGGCTTCCCCGGCGAGCGCGTGGCGCATCACATTGTGCGGCTGCTCGGCCAGTTGCTGGCGCAGGAAGGCGGCGTAGTCGGGGCGTGGCGTCGTCGTCATCATGCGGCGCGCGGCTCCAGGTGGTGGGGCACCGAAGGCTGCAGCGCCGGTTCGCTGGCCTGGAAGCTGTGCGCGCTGGCCAGCGGCCAGTACAGGCGGAACACATTGTGCTGGGCGTCCAGCGGCCCCAGCAGCGCGCCGGGCTGCATGCGGGTGATGAGGTTGGACAACAGGCGCACTTCCGTGTCGCTGATGCGCCGCACGATGTGGTGGGCGGTGATGTCCTGGGGGTGCGTGAGGCCCGCGGCCTGCACCAGCTCCTGCAGCGCGTGCAGCGTGCTGTGGTGGAACTGCGCCACGCGCGCGGCCTTGTCGGGCACTACCAGGGCCTGCTGGCGCAGCGGGTCCTGCGTGGTCACGCCGGTGGGGCAGTGGCCGGTGTGGCAGGTCTGGGCCTGGATGCAGCCCAGCGCCATCATGAAGCCGCGCCCTGCGTTGCACCAGTCGGCGCCCAGGGCCATCATGCGCGCGATGTCGAAAGCGCTGATGACCTTGCCCGCGCAACCGATGCGCACCCTGCTGCGCAGGTTCACGCCCACCAGCGTGTTGTGCACCAGCAGCAGACCTTCCTGCAGCGGCGCGCCCACGTGGTCGCTGAACTCGACGGGCGCGGCGCCGGTGCCGCCCTCGGCGCCGTCCACCACGATGAAGTCCGGCGTGATGCCCGTGACCAGCATGGCCTTGACGATGGCGAACCATTCCCACGGGTGGCCCAGGCAGAACTTGAAGCCCGTGGGCTTGCCGCCGGAGAGCGTGCGCAGGCGCGCGATGAACTGCATCATCTCCACCGGCGTGCGGAAGGCGCTGTGGCTGGATGGCGAGATGCACGCCTCGCCCTGGGCCACGCCGCGCGCCGCCGCGATCTCGGCCGTGACCTTGGCGCCCGGCAGCACGCCGCCGTGGCCAGGCTTGGCGCCCTGGCTGAGCTTGAGCTCGATCATCCTGACCTGCGGGTCGGTGGCGTTGGCCACGAAGCGCTCTTCGCTGAACGTGCCGTCGCTGTTGCGGCAGCCGAAGTAGCCCGAGCCGATCTCCCAGATCAGGTCGCCGCCGTGCACGCGGTGGTATTGCGAGATGCTGCCTTCGCCCGTGTCGTGCGCGAAGCCGCCGGCCTTGGCGCCCTGGTTGAGCGCCAGGACGGCGTTGGCCGACAGCGCGCCGAAGCTCATGGCCGAGATGTTGAACACGCTGGCGTGATAAGGCTGCGTGCAGGGCGCGACGGACGGAGACGGCGCATCGGGCGTGCCGCCGATCCACACGCGGAAGTCGTGCGAGGGCAGCTGCGTGGGCGCGAGCGAGTGGTTCACCCACTCGTAGCCGTGCGCGCCCACGTCCAGGTGCGTGCCGAAGGGGCGGTTGTCCGGGTCACCCTTGGCGCGCTGGTACACCAGCGAGCGCTGCGCGCGCGAGAAGGGCGCGGCCTCGCTGTCGCTCTCGATGAAATACTGGCGCACCTCGGGCCGGATGTATTCGAGCATGAAGCGCAGGTGGCCGATGACGGGGTAGTTGCGCAGGATGGCGTGGCGTGTCTGCCGCAGGTCGTACACGCCCAGCGCCACCAGGGCTGCAAAAACCAACACCACGGGCAGCCCCACGCCGAAGGCCACCAGCGCGAACAGCGACAGCAGCAGCCCGAACACGCACAGCGCGAAGGCCGTGTAGCGCACGGGGTACAGGGAGTTGAGCTGGTGGATCATGGCGGGGTCTCCGGGTGGGTGGCTACACTGGCCGGCCTGGCGAATCATAGAAGTAAAAGATTGTTTGCCATTTCAACGCTATCGGAGTCCCCCACCATGACCGACACCCTTCAACCCGGCCTCAGCCCTGACGAGCTGGAAGAAATCGACAACATCCTCGACGACCTGCGCACGCGCGAAGAAGAAATCCCGCAATGGGAGTTCTGCGACGGCGTCCTCACCGCACTGATCTGCAGCCGCCGCGCCATCCCGCCCGCCGAATACCTGCCCATGCTGCTGGGCGACGGCGCAGAGCTTCAGGTCGCCGAGGGCGCGCCCCTGCCGCTGCTGCCCGCGTTTGCCGACGCCGCGCAGCAGGCGCGCTTCCTGGAGCTGTGGGACCGCCGCTGGAACGAGGTGGCGGCCCAGCTCGACGCCCCGGTCGAATCGCTGGACGACGAGCGCGCCTTCGCGCCCGAGGCCATGGACATGCGCGGCGCCGTCGCCAGCCTGCCCGAGGCAGAGCGCGCCGAGATGGAGGGGCAGGAGATTCCGTCCTTCGGCCAGGTCTGGGCCCTGGGCTTCATGTTCGCCGTGGAGAACTGGCCCGAGGACTGGGCCGCCCCGCGCGACAGGGAGGCCGCCCGCTGGCTGGACGACGCGCTGGACAGCATCGTCGCCCTGACCGAGGACGACACCGGCAAGCCCGAGGTCTGCATGTACAGCGAGGACGGCCCGCCCAGCACCAGCCAGGCGCGCGTGGAAACCTTCGGCGAAGCCATCTGGGCCGTGTACGACCTGCGCCAGATCTGGAAGAGCCTGGGCCCGCGCGTGGAGACGCTGCGCAAGCCGCCCGAACCCGGCCGCAACGACCCCTGCCCTTGCGGCAGCGGCAAGAAATACAAGAAGTGCCACGGCGCGGGTTGAGCGCCGATTGCTATTGAATAGGTAGCTGCTCGCGCTTGCTGGGTAAGCGCTGGAGGCCTATTTCATTCAAGCCGCCTGCAGCCCGCCGATGCGCCGGCGCTGCACGGCGTCCAGCCGGTCCAGCACCTCGGTGCCGTGCGCGTAGCCCTGCTGCACGATCTGCTCGAAGCGGTTCCATTGCAGCATGCCCACGCGGTCCATGGGCGGGTTGAAGTACAGGTCGGTGAGCTGCTGCGACTGGCGCTGGCGCGACATGCTGTACAGGATGGTCACGTTCATCAGGTAGCTCGCCAGCGAGGGCAGGCGGTAGCGCCGTTTGGACTTGGGCCGCAGCCGGTCGCGCAGCAGGGCCCAGCTCGTGGGCACGTCGTCCAGGTCGATGCGGCGGGGCTTGCGGAAGTTCAGGTCCACCCCGATCACCGTGCCCACGCCGCGCATGCCGCGCATCACGTCCACCGGAAAGTTGTTGAACGTGCCGCCGTCGCACAGTAGGTCGCCCTCGTGCACCACGGGCGGCAGCGCGCCGGGGATGGAGATGCTGGCGAGCAGCGACTTCACCAGGCTGCCGCGCCGCACCACCTGCTCGCTGGCCCGGGAGTAGTTGGTGGCCACGCAGTAGTAGTTCTTCCACAGGTCCTCGATCTGCGCCGGAAAGCCCACCAGCCGGCCCACGGCTTCATCGAGGATGTGGCGCAGCCGCCGCCCCTTGATGAGCGACATCAGCGGCAGCAGGTTGAAGTCGCCCGTGGGGTTGGTGCGGAAGGCGGCGCGCGCGTTGGCCATCACGGCATCGAGCGGCTGGTCCGACGCGACGTAGGCCGCCATCACCGAGCCGATGCTGGTGCCGCCCACGCAGTCGATCTCCACGCCTTCCTCCTGCAGCGCGCGGTACACGCCCAGGTGCGCAAAGCCGCGCGCGCCGCCCCCGGCCAGCACCAGGCCCACGGCGGTGCGGCTCTGGATGCGGGCCAGGCGCGCCATGTCGCGCTCCAGCGCGGGGCGGATGTGCAGGTGGTCGGCCACGGGGCGGCGGTCCAGCCAGCGCTGCGTGTCGCGCGGGCACTGCGTGCCGGCCGGGTGCAGCAGCACCAGGATCTCGGCGGCCTCGGCCAGCGGCGCGCGGCGCAGCAGGCAGTGCGCCTCGATGGGGTGGATGGCGGGCTCGGCCTGCGCGTCGGCCAGGAGCAGCAGCTCGTCGCAATGGCGGCTCACGCGGCGCGTCCAGGGCGTGGGCGTGGGGTCGGCCACCAGCAGCACGAAGTCGTGGCGCGCCTCGATGTCGTCCAGCAGCATGGCGATGCGCCGGTTGGCCGTGGCGTCCGCGCCCTCCCGCTGGGCGATGCCGTTCTCGCGCAGCTCGGCGTCCACCGTGGCGGAGTCCACCACGCGCACGCGGCCGATCAGCCCGAGCTGGCGCGCCAGGCCCTGGGCAAAGTCCTGCAGGTCCACACCGCCGCTCACGGGCAGGAGGCCCATGGCCACCGGCCGCTCCAGCGCCGCCGCGTTGGCGGCCGTACCCGACTGCAGGCGCTGGATGATCTGGCGCGTGAGCGCGATCGACACCTGCGCGCTGCTGGCCAGCAGGGTCTTGAACACGTCCTTGGTCAGGCGCACCAGCACCGAGTCGCGCACGGCCACCACGGTGGCGGCGCGCGGCGCATCGGTGAACAGGCTGATCTCCCCGATCACCTGGCCCCGGCCCATGTCGGCCACGCGGCGCTGCTGGCCATCGTCGCCGCGCACGTAGGCGCGCAGGCGGCCGCTCACGGTGAGGTACATGGACTCGCCGGGCTCGCCCTGGCTCAGCAGCGTGCTGCCGCCGGGCACCTCCACCCATTCGAGGTGCTCGCGCAGCAGCGCCAGCGCGTCGGGCTCGATGCCGTGCAGGAAGTTGCGCAGGTGCTCGGTCAGCAGTTGGTTCTGGGAGGCGGTGAAGGCGGAGGACATGGCGGGAGATCGGGGCCGGGCGCGGCGTGCGCCGCAGCGGGCAAAGCGGCGGATTCTAGGAAGGCGGGCGCCTGCGCGGCCTACCCCGCGGGGGTAGGGAACGAAGGGGGTGTGAACAATTGCACGCCGGACGGCGCCTGTCCATCCGTCAGGTGGACAATCAGAACGGGTTCTCAGAACGTGTTTGCGATCTTTTCATAGTGCCCGCAAGGCAGCAAAAGGCCGCAATCTAGGCGCGCGCCGTAGGCCATGCTGGCGGCCTGGACAAGGCGCGCAACAACGAGTGCGGCCTTTTGCTGCCTTGCCCGAAGGGTTGCCCCGCAAAGGCAGCGTCTGCGGCGTTGCAAATCCTCGCCGGGCCACCAGCCCGTCTGCGGTTTGCGCCTTGCAGCCACTGCCTTTGCGGGGCAACGGGCACTATGAAAAGATCGTAAACACGTTCTCAGGCGGGCAGCCAGCCCAGCAGCCGCTGCAGCGCGTAGCGCACCGTGGCCGCGCGGATGGCGGCGCGGTCGCCGCTGAAATGCTGCATCTCGCTGTGCGTCTCGCCCGCCACGCACCAGCCGAACCACACGGTGCCCACGGGCTTGGCCTCGCTGCCGCCCGCGGGGCCGGCCACGCCGGTCACGGCCAGGCTGACCTGGGCCTGCGAATGCGCGAGCGCGCCGTCGGCCATGGCGCGGGCCACGGCCTCGCTCACGGCGCCGTGCTGCTCGATCAGCACGGCGGGCACGCCCAGCATCTGCGTCTTGGCGGCGTTGGAGTAGGTGACGAAGCCGCGCTCGAACCACTGGCTGGAGCCGGCCAGATCCGTGCAGGCCGCCGCGATCATCCCGCCCGTGCAGCTCTCGGCCGTGGCCAGCATGTGGCGGTGTTTCAGCAGGCGCAGGGAAATCTGGGGCAAATTGGCCTCCAGCGCTTGTGCATCAAGCGCTGGCAGCTCACTTTTCGATAGTGATGGAGTGGTCATGGGAACCTCCGCGCGGCGGCCGCCGGCAAGGTGCGAAGGCTGCCACAAACCCGCGCTGCGGTACAGCGGCCTGTCGCCAAGGCTTGCGGGCCAGGCGCGGCGTTCAGAACGGCCCGAAGAACCGCCACAGCGCGATCACGAGCAGGGTGCAGAAGGCCGCCACGAAGTCGTCCCACAGGATGCCCCAGCCGCCGCGCCAGCCGAAGCCCTTGAACAGCCCGTCCGCCCAGCCCACGGGGCCGGGCTTGGCCGCGTCGAAGAAGCGGAACAGCGCGAACGCCGCGAGCTGCCCCCACCAGCCCATGGGCATGGCCAGCCACAGCACAAGCCAGAAGGCCACGACCTCGTCCCACACGATGCTCCCGGGGTCGGCAACGCCCATGTGCTGCGCGGTCACGGTGCAGGCCCACCAGCCCGCCACCGTGCCCACGGCGATCGCCAGGCCGATGCCGGCCGGCGCCAGCCACTGCTGCAGCACCAGGTAGGCCAGCCAGGCCCACAGCGTGCCCACCGTGCCCGGCGCCACGCGCGACAGGCCGGCGCCGAAGCCCAGCGCGATGAAGTGCGCCGGGTGCGCGAGCAGGAAGCGCACGCCGGGGCGCGCGGTGCCGCCAGCGCTCACTGGCGCTCCTGCAGCGTGATGTCCTTGGGGTAGCGGATGGTGTGCTCCGCGCTGAACTGCGCCGTGGCGCCGGCCGCCAGCGGCTGCTGCCAGGCCACGGTGCCGGGGCTCTGGTTCCAGGCCAGGTCGGCGGGCTGGGGCTGGTAGCGCGACTCGACCTCGATCTTCTCGTTGCGCGAGACGGGCGCCGCGTGTAGCACCTGCAGCGTGATGCCGGCCTTGTGGCGGTTCTCCACGCTGTAGGCGCGGCGCGTCTTGCGCTGGGTAGCGGAGCCGGTGAAGCCCGCGCTGCCCGTCAGGTCCTGCGGGGCCTCGGCGCGCACGGCGACCAGCTCGTCGCGCCCGAACGACAGGCTGGTGCTGCCCGCGGGCGTGCCGGCGCTGGCCGTGCCGAAGTCGATGCGGCCCGTGCCCACGAAGGCGCCGTCGCGGTACAGGCCCGCCGGGCCGGCGGGCCACACGCCGGGCGGCTGCGCCATCTGGGCGACGAGGTAGGCGGCTTCCTCCACGGCCGGCGCCGCGCGGGTGATGAGCGTGGCAGGCGCCGTGTGGCTGCCCAGCGCCAGGGTGACGCGCTGGCCGCTGGAGGGCACGGTGATGCGCTGCGGCACGGAGAACTCGGTGGCGAAGGCCTTGTCGAGCGCGCTCACGTCGAAGCTGGGCATGGCCTCCTCGGCTGCACGCGCGCGTGCCACGGGGGCGGGCGCAGGCGCCGCCGCCATGGCCATGGCGGGCATGGCGGCGCCCACGGGCTGCGGCGGCGGGGCCACGTCCAGCGTCCACGCGCGCGGCAGGCGGCCCTGCGTGGCGCGGCCCGGCTGGCCGGTGGAGAGCACCAGTTGCACGTTGGCCCAATCCTCGCCGCTGTTCTGCGCGACGAGCGCCTGCCGCTCCAGCAGCACGGTGGACTTGGCGGCGTCGAGCGTGGCGCGGTAGCTGGGCTGCCAGCCCGGGCCGCGCACCTGGTAGGTCAGGCGCAGCTCGGCCTCGCGCTCCGCCGCCAGGTTGATGGTGACGGTGACCACTTTGGCGCGCTGGCCGGCCACGCGGTCGCGCTCGACAGCCAGGGGCTTGAGCGAGAGCTCCAGCGCCTCCTGCTTGCGCTGGAGCTGGTGCAGCCGGGTGAAGGTGTCCTGGCCGGACTTGCGCAGCGCCTCGGCCATGGCCGTGATCTGCGCAGGCGTGGGCGGCGGGGCGGCGCGGCCCGCGGCGGCATCGCCCTCGGCGGGGCTGCTGGCCACGCCGCGCAGGTAGCCGTCCACTAGCTTCAGCGCGGAGGACTCGGCCTTGACGCCCGCGATCTGGTCCTCCAGCTCGCGAATGCGGCCGTCCAGCGGGCTCGCGCAGGCGGCGGGGGCCACGTCGCGGTCCTCGGTGAGCACATTGAACTCGCCCACGCGCACGGCTGCGTCGGCGCTGATCTGCAGGCTTTGCGCATCGAGCGCGGCGGGCAGGCAGCTGACGGCCAGGCTGCGCGCGCCGGCGGGCACGCGCGCCACGCGTTCCACGGTGGCGCTGCCGGGGTAGACGGTGACGCGGGCGATGCGCGAGGACGTTGCGGCGTCCTGCTGGGCCTGGGCGGCGGCGGGCAGGCCGCACAGCAGCAGCGCAAGGCAGGCGAAGGCGGGGCGCAAGGCGGCGAGGTGGTGTGTCACGGGGCTGCGGTGCGGGTGGATGGAGGGAATGGGATGCTAGCAGCCCTGGCGTACCGGGCCGTACCAGTCGTCACAGCGCCGCCGGCACCTCCCGCGCCAGGAAGTCGTACACGGCGCGGATCCTGCGGCTGGTGCGGATCTCCCGGTGCACCGTGAGCCACACCGGCAGCTGGGGCAGTTGCAGTTGGGGAAGCACGGCCACCACGTCGGGGTCGGTGCGGGCCAGGTAGTCGGCCACGAAGCCGATGCCCAGCCCCGCGCGCACGGCCTGCCAGTAGGCCAGCAGGTCGTCGGTGCGGAATGCGAAATGCGCGCGCTCCGCCGGCTGGCCCAGGGCGGCGAAGCCCCGCAGCACGTCGTCGTTGCGGTCGTTGCCGATCAGCTCGTGCCGCAGCAGGTCCGCGGGCTCGCGGGGCGCGCCCTGGCGGCGCAGGTAGTCGCGGTGGGCGTATGCACCCAGTGCCACGGCCCCGATGCGCCGCGCCACCAGGCTCGCCTGCGCGGGGCGCACCATGCGCAGGGCGATGTCGGCCTCGCGGCGCAGCAGGTTGGCGACCTCGTTGCTCGCCACCAGCTCCACCTGCACCTCGGGCAGCTCCCGGCGCATGCGGGCCAGCACCGGAGGCAGCAGCACGCAGGCCACGGGCTGGCTGGCGGTGATGCGCACCGTGCCGCCCACGCCGGCCTCCGCGCCCGCGGCGCCGCGCGCGAGCTGGTGCGCGCCGGCCTCCATGGCCCGCGCCGAATCGGCCAGCCGCAGCGCCGCGGCCGTGGGCAGCAGGCCCCGGCCCGTGCGCTCGAACAGCACCACGCCGAGCTGCGCCTCCAGCTCGGCGATGTGGCGGCCCAGCGTGGGCTGGCTGGCGCGCAGCACCCGTGCGGCCCCCAGCAGGCTGCCCTGGTCCAGCGCGGCCAGGAAGGATTGCACGAGGCTCCAGTCGAAGTGGGGTGTCATGGCGGCGCGGCTATTCAAAATTGAATTCCTGTTATCGATCGTTAGGCAATTGTGTGGTTTGCCGGGTGTTTCCACAATCCGCCCATTCCTTCCCGTTTTCTTTCCATGGAGACCCCTGGCATGCACCGTCGCAACTTCATACGACTGGCCGGCGGCGGCACCATTGCCGCCGCCACGGCAGGCACCCTGGCCGCCTGGGGCGTGGCGGGCCCGCACTACCCGGCCGAGGCGGTCGAGGCCTGGCAGGGCCCGGCGGACGGGGCCGATGTGCGCCGCCGCGCCGTGGCCTACGCCATCACCGCGCCCAACCCGCACAACCTGCAGCCCTGGGTGGTAGACCTGCGCGAAGAGGGCGTGATCACCCTGCGCACCGACCGCCAGCGCGTGCTGCCCCACACCGACCCGCTGGGGCGCCAGATCCTCATCGGCCACGGCGCCTTCCTGGAGCTGCTGGTGCTGGCGCTCGCGCAGCAGGGCATGGGCAGCGAGGTGCAGCTTTGGCCCCAGGGCGCGCTGCCGCCCGCGCTGGCGGACTGGGACGAGCGGCCCGTGGCGCGCATCACCCTCCAGCCCGGAGGCCAGGGCGACCCGCTGTTCGCGCACGTGCTGCGGCGCCACACGCCCAAGACCGATTTCGACACCGCCCGGCCCGTGGCGCCCGAGGTGCTGGCGGCGCTGCTGGCCGGGCATCGGCCCGGCGCACCGCTGGCGGCAGGCGGCACCGTGGACGCCGCCCGCCTGCCCCCGTTGCGTGCGCTGTGCTGGCAGGCCGCGCAGGTCGAGCTGCTGACCCCACGCACGATGATGGAAAGCATCCACCTCACGCGCGTCGGCCCTGCCGAGATCCTGCGCCACCGCGACGGGATCTCGCTCAACACCCCCTTCGTGCGCGCCGTGGCCGCACTGGGACTGTTCGACCGCACCGCCCCGCCGGCCGAAGGCAGCGCGGCCTACCGCAGCGCCATGGGCCGCTTCGAGGGCCACAGCCGCACGGCCATGGGGTTCGTCTGGATCACGGGCGGCAACACGCGGACCGACCAGATCGAGGCGGGCCGGGCCTACGTGCGCCTACAGCTGCAGGCCACGGCCCTGGGCGTGGGCATGCACCCCATGAGCCAGGCGCTGCAGGAGTTCGCCGAAATGGCGCCGCACTACGAGCGCGTGCACCAGCTCGTGCTGGGGCGGCCCGCGCCGCGCGCCACCGGCGACGCCACCGTGCAAATGTTCTGCCGCATCGGCTACCCGCAGGAAGAAGCGCTTGCCACGCCGCGCCGGCCGCTAGCGGACTTCATGCGGGTTTGAGGATCGAATAGCCATCTAACGACGACCCAGCAAGCGCTGAAAGCTATCGTTTTGATGTTCAGCATTCAGCATGATTCGTACGCTGAACGCTCAATCCCACTACTGCCGCCGCCGCAGCCCGCGCAAGCCCAGCGCCGCCGCCAGCGCTGCCAGCAGCATCAGCCCCCATTCGCCCAGCGTCGGCACGGGCGTTGATTGCCCCACCAACACCACCATCGCCACCCCCAGCGTGGCCGCGTCTTCGCTGTTGGTCGCGCTCAGCGTGAAGGCGTAGCTGCCGGGTGCGGTCGGCGTGCCTGAAACCTCGCCGGTGGCTGCGTCCAGCGTCAGCCCCGGCGGCAGTGCGCCCGCCACGGCAAAGGTGACCGGCTGGGTCACGTTGGCCGGACCGAGCGTGGGCGTGAAGCTGTAGGCGCTGCCCACCACTGCCGGGCCAGGCGTGCCGGCCAGCGTGGGCGCGATGCCGTGCACGGTGACGGTCAGGGGCAACTGGGCCGTGCCGCCGCCGTTGGCCGCCTGCAAGGTCAGGGGATAGCTGCCGGGCGTGGTGGGCGTGCCGGCGATCTCGCCCGTGGCCGGGTCCAGCGCCAGCCCCGGCGGCAGCGCGCCGCTGGCCAGGGTGTAGGCCACCGGCAGCAGCACGTTGGCCGGACCGAGCGTGGGCGTGAAGCTGTAGGCGCTGTCCACCACCGCCGGGCCGGGCGTGCCGGCCAGGGTGGGCGGCACGGCGGTGAAGCTGGCCGTCACCGTGCAGTCCCCAGTGGTGGGGGCGGTGGTGTAGATGCTGCCGCCCGCGTCAAGACTGCCGCCGCAGCCGCTGATGGCGTTCAGCACATAGCCCGCGCTGGGCTGCACGGTGAAAGCCTGTGTATCGCCCTCGGCCACGGTTTGCGCCGTGGACGGGTTCAGCGCGCCGCCCGCGCCGGCGCTGGGGGTGATGGTGTAGTTGATGGCCAAGGCATCGAAAGGGGCCCATGGCTGTCCGCCGCGCACGAGGCGAACGTAGTAGGAATCGGGCTTGTAGCCGGCGTCGACGTGGCCGTAGGCGAAGGAGACGAACCACGCAAGGGTTGGATCGGGCACAAAGGTGGTAGACGACCAGAAGTAGCGGTCGAACGGGGTGCCGGGGAAAGCGCTGGTGTCGATCACCGGGTTCTGGGCATCGATCTTGACCAGCGACTCCAGTTCGTTCTTGTTGGGCAGGCGCCAGCCGCGGTGGCCCAGGTGGCTGCCGGTGTTGGCGGCCTGCACGGCGGCCAGGGCGCTGGACCAGTCGTAGGTGGCGGCGGCGCCGGTGTCGCAGGGGTCGGCCGTGGTGCTCAGGCCCAGGGGGCAGCGATCCCACACCAGGCCGGTGGCGGTATCCGCCACGGTGCCGTCCGGGTGGACGGTGAAGTCGGCCCAGGCGGCCGGGGCCAGCAGGGCGGCGGCCAGCGCCAGGGCGGCGTGGCGCGCGTGCGGCGGCAGGAAGGCAAGGGCTGCGGGCATGGCGGAACTCACTCTGATAACAGGACGGGGCCGCATGAAAAAACAAGCCGGATCACGGTCCGCTGTGCACGAAGCGAACGTAGTCGTTGAGGGTCATGAGGAGGTAGGCGGCGGAGCCATGGTTGAATCTGACGGTCCACCTGCTGGTTGACGGGGGCGCGTAGGTGTCCGCCGTCCAGTACCCGACGATGGTCGGCTGCGTGCCCGGGAAATACGTGGTGTCGATGCGCGGAGCGCTCGCCGCGCCGTTGTGGACGATGGACAGCAGCTCGCGCCGCGTGGGCAGGCGCCAGCCGCTGGCGTGGCCGCAGCGGCTGTAGCCGCTGGCCGTGGTGTTGGCGGCGGCCCAATTCATGGTGCCCAAGGTCTCGGTGGACCAGGTCAGGCCGGTGACATTGTCGCGCACGCAGGCGTGGCTGCCGGGCGCGGTGGCGTTGCCGCTGGCGTCGAGCGCGGTGAAGTCGAAGCCCGCCACCCCGCCGCCGGCCTTGGCCGGCAGCGCGCCGGCGGCCTGGGCGGCGTCGCGGCCAAAGCGGGCGTCCTGCCCGGGGCGCACGCCGGTGTTGCCGGTCACGGCCTGGGTGCAGGCGTCGGCGGCGTCGGCGGCGTTGTAGCACTGGGTCTGGCCGGTGTCGTTGAGGGGAGCGGTCTGCGCCCAGGCGGGGCTGAAAGGGGCCAGCAGCGCCAGCGCGCGGGCCAGGGCGTGCAGCGGGGAGAAGAAGACGGGCACTCGGCCCGGCTCGGCTCGGGGGATCAGGGCGGTCATGTGAAGGCGCTCCAGAGCAATTCCGGTGCAAGGCGGCATCGGGCGCAAGCTATGCATATCGCCTGCGGCTGGGGTAGCCGGCCAATCCGGTGCACGTTTCATTTGTGCATCCGATCAGGCTCCAGCGCGCTCCAGCCAAGCGGCAGCAGCTATTGTTTTGGCAGAACTCGGCGGTACGCGCCCCAGCCCGGCAGGGCGGTGATGGGGGGCAGCGTAGACCAATACCCGGTACAGGGCAACGCTGGAAATGCCACTCGCGTGCCGCGTAACACGCGGGCCGACCAGGTAGAGGCGCCCGCCACGCCGCGCCGGCCGCTGGCGGACGTCATGCGGGTTTGAGCCAAATCGGCCTCCAGCGCTTGTGCAGCAAGCGCTGGCAGCTATCGATTTTGATTTTCCTGAAGGGAGCTGGAAGGCTGCAGGTATTCGCGCACCAAGCTGCGCGCGCGGTGCAGGCGGCTCTTGGCCGCCTCGCGCGTCACGCCCAGGCGCGCGGCCATCTCCTCGATGGTCAGCTCCTCGAAGTCGCGCATCAGCAGCGCCTCGCGGTACAGGGGCGGCAGGGAGTCGATGGCCAGCGCCAGGTCGTGGCGCAGCTCGTGGTCGGGCCGGTGCGCCCAGGCCAGGCTGTCCTCCACCTGCGCCAGCGGCTCGCCGCGCAGCCAGGCCAGCACGGGCCGCATGCACAGCCGCTGCACGATGCGCACCACCCAGCCGCCGAAGGCCGCCACCTCGCGCAGCGCGCCCACGCGGCGGTAGATGATGATGAGGGCCTCCTGCACCACGTCGTCGGTGGCGGTGGTGGCCGCGCAGTGGCGCTGCGCGTAGCGGCGGATGTCGGGGCGCGCCAGGGCCAGGAGCTGTTCCATGGCCTGCGGGTCGCCGCCGCGCGCGGCGGGCAGCAGTTGGGCGACGGTGGTGTTCATGCGGTCCTTCATTCCACCGGCTTGCGGCCGACCAGGGCGCATGCGGGGCAGTAGCCGAACGCGCCGCTCAGCAGGCTGCCGACGCCGCCTGCGGCCAATGCCAGCCCCAGGGGCGACGCGCCTTGCCACCACAGCCCCGCCGCGATGAGGGCCAGGCCCCCGGCGATGCGCAGCAGGCTTTCGGGGCGGGTGATGTTCTTGCGGTACAGCATGGGAAAACTCCTTGGAATCGGGGTGGATGGAGGGGTGAAGCGCCACCAAAGGGCGCCTCATCCACCAAGAGCCGGCGGATTCCAGAAAGGATTCATGCGGTGCGGAATATTTTTCTTCGTTCAGCCGAAATGGTCGAAAGAGGCATAGCGGTGTTCCACCGGCTGCCCCTGCGCGTCCACCAGCCGCAGGCCCGGCTGCGCCTCGATGCGGCCAATGCGCGCCACGGGCGTGCCGCTGGACTGCGCGGCGGCGGCCACCGCCGCGCGGCGCGCGGGCGGGGCGGTGAAGGCCAGTTCGTAGTCGTCGCCCCCGGCCAGCGTGCACTGGCGGATGAGTTCAGGGTCAAATGGGTCTCCAGCGCTTTCTGGATAAGCGCTGGCAGCTATCAAACTGATAGTGATCGCGGTATCGACGCAGGCCCCCACGCCCGAGGCCTGCAGGATGTGGCCGAGATCGCCCAGCAGCCCGTCGCTCACGTCCAGCGCGCTGCTGGCCACGCCGCGCAGGGCCTGGCCCAGGGCCACGCGGGGCGTGGGGCGCTCCAGCCGCGCGCGGGCGCGCGCCAGCACCTCGGCGGGCAGCGCGGTGCGGCCCAGCAGCGCTTCGAGCGCCAGCCGCGCGTCGCCCAGGGTGCCGCTCACGTAGAGGTCGTCACCGGGCTGGGCGCCGCTGCGCAGCAGGGCCTGGCCGGGCGGCACCTCGCCGAAGACGGTGATGCAGATGTTGAGCGGGCCCTGCGTGGTGTCGCCGCCCACCAGTTCGCAGCCGTGTTTGTCGGCCAGCCGCAGCAGGCCGCGCGCGAAGGCCGCGAGCCAGGGCTCATCCACACGCGGCAGGGCCAACGCCAGGGTGAAGGCCAAAGGGCGCGCGCCGCAGGCGGCCAGGTCGCTCAGGTTCACGGCCAGGGCCTTGTGGCCCAGGGCCTCGGGGTCCACGCCGGGGAAGAAGTGGCGGCCCTCGATCAGCATGTCGCTGGAGACGGCGAGCTGCATGCCCGGCGCGGGCGCGAGCAGGGCGCAGTCGTCGCCCACGCCCAGTACCGCCTTGCGGGCGGGGCGGGTGAAGTAGCGGGCGATCAGGTCGAACTCGCCCATGGCGCTCAGGCGGGCGCGCCGCGAAACCGCTGCGCCGCCTGGCGGCTGACCTCGGCCAGCAGCTGCTCTTCGCGCTGGCGCTCGCGCAGCCAGCGCGCGTCGTTCTGGCCCGCCTCGACCTCGGTGCGCAGCATGTGCATGGCGCTCGATGCGCCCTGCATGGCGGCGTGGCTGGCGATCTTGTCCATGGTATGCAGGATGTGCTCGCGCAGCGGCAGGTGGTCGCCGGTGGCCGGGTCCACGTAGACCGCGTCCATGCCGAAGCGGCAGGCCTGGAAGCGGTTGTAGGTGTAGACCAGGTAGTCGTCCTCCTCGGGCATGAAGGGCTGGTCGGCCAGGAACCAGGCGCCCAGCGACTGCACGTAGCCCGCGAGCGCGGCGGCGCGCTCGATGGTCAGGGGGGTGTCGAACACGCGGATCTCGATGGTGCCGAACTCGGGCTTGGGGCGGATGTCCCAGTAGAAGTCCTTCATGCTCTTGACCACGCCGGTGCGCGTCATCTTGTCGAAGTACGCGGTGAAGTCCTCCCAAGTCAGCGCCAGCGGCGCGCGGCCCGAGAGCGGGAACGCGAACACCGAGTTGAGCCGCGCGGAGTCGAAGGCCGTGTCCTGCCCCTGCACGTAGGGGCTGGACGCCGAGAGCGCGATGAAGTGCGGGATGTAGCGGCTCATGCGGTGCAGCATCAGCAGCGCGGCGTTCGCGTCCGGGCAGCCGATGTGTACGTGCTGGCCGAAGATGGTGAACTGCTTGCTCAGGTAGCCATACAGCTCCGACAGTTCGCGAAAGCGCGGCTTGTCGTAGATGCGCCGCTCGTGCCACTGCTGGAAGGGGTGCGTGCCGCCGCCCACCACGGCGATGTTGAGCTTGTCGGCGCTCTTGACCAGCGCGTCGCGGATCGGCGTGAGTTGGCCCAGCACCTCGCTGGACGAGTGGCAGATGCCGGTGGAGATCTCGATCATGCTGTTCGTCATCTCGGGCACCACGCTGCCGGGCAGCGGGGCCTTGCGCATGAGGCGCAGCATGTCCTCGGCGTAGGGGGCCAGGTCGTAGTCGTTGGTGTTGACGAGCTGCAGCTCCAGCTCCACGCCCAGCGTCAGCGGTTCGGAATGGTTGAAGGGTTCTAGGCTCACGATTGCGTGTCTCCGTTGTTGCCGCGTGCCGTCAGCGGCGCCCAGGGCTTCGAGCTTTCGCCCGCGCGGTAGATGGCCACGGTGGCGATGATGGCGCCCAGCACCTCCATGAGCAGGATGGCGGGCAGCGCCACGCCCGCGATCGTGTGGCCGGTGGAGGGCGAAGCGATCACGAACTGCGAGGCGATGAGCAGGGCGATGGACGACATCGGCGTCATCGCGCAGCCCACCCACAGGGCCTGCTTCCAGCTCGCGCCGCTGCCAACGTTGCCCAGGGCCACGCCCGTGGCCTTGGCCAGCAGGCGCACGGCGATCAGGGCCAGCACCACGCCGGCGACGGGCGCGCTCCAGTCGGCCTGCGCGGCCACCGTGGACACCAGCACGAACATCAGCATGGTCAGCAGCGAGGAGGCATTGCCCAGCTGGCGCGGCCAGGCCCAGGGGCGCGGGTTGAGCTGCTTGAGCAGCATGCCGCCCAGCAGCGCCGCCAGCGGGGCCGAGCCGCCCATGTGCGCGGCCACGGCGGTGCCGGCCGCCACGAGGGCCAGGAACAGCATGGAAGTGTTCTCGCTCGTGGGGCTCATGAAGCGCAGCGCCATGCGCAGCACCAGCGCCAGCACGGCCGCCACGACGATGGAGACGCCCAGCACCACCACCACGGGGTACACGGTCTCGATCAGCGTGAGGCTCTGGCGGTTGATCAGCTCTGCCTTGGCGCTGCCCAGCGTCAGCGCGTACAGCGACGACAGCGTGGTGAGCACGATGGCGCGTTCGGTCACGGGCCCTGCGGCGTGCGTGTCGGCGACGACGCGCGTGAGCACAGCGGGCGAGGCGGCTAGCGCCACCAGGGCCAGCGGGCCGGCCACCTGCGTGGGCAGGTTCAGCCACACCAGCACCCAGTACACGGCGAAGTAGGTCAGCACCGATTCGGTGATGCTCTGCACGAGCACCATGGGGTTGTGGCGGAACCAGCGCAGCGGAATGCGGCCGCCGCATTCGAACAGCACCAGCGCCACGCCCAGCTCCAGCAGGAACAAGCCGATGCCCTGCAGCGGCCACACGGCGCCGCTGAAGCCCGCCAGGCCGGCCACCGTGCCGACCAGCGAGTAGCCGACCACCTTGGGCAGCCCCGTGTGGCGCTGCGTGAGATAGCCCACCATGGCGGCCACTGCGAGCAGCAGCGACCATTGCACCGTGGGCAACCCGGCCGAGGGGCGCAGCCATTGCGCCCAGAAGCTCAGGATTTCATTCATGTCATGGGACCCCTCGAAATATTGGAAGCCGCCGCCACGGTATGCGGGCGGCGGCGCTGCCTGGAATTTACAGGCCGAAACATTCCCGCCCTGTAGGACTCAGGCGGGTTTGCGCCTGGGGATGAAGAAGCTCAACGGCGCGGAACGCAGCCGCGCGCGGATGGCCGCGTAGATGCGCGAGCGGTCCACGCCGCTCACGTTCTGCGCGCGCAACGCGAGGCTGAAGGCCAGGTAGAAGCTCACCGACACGTTCAGCGCCCCCAGCAGCGGCAGCGAGGCCACGGCCCACCACAGGGCGGGCTGCTGCAGCACGGCCAGCCCCAGCGAGGCGCAGGCCGCTGCGACCTGGCCGGTGGAGAGTGTGACATGGCGCACGTCCAGCCCCAGCCCGAAAAACCCCGCGAACGCCGGGACAAGCCCGAGCATGAAGCCCAGCGAGATGTTGGCCGCGAAGCCCGAGAGGTTCTCGCGCAGGAAGCGCGCCCACCGGGCCGCGCGCTCCGGGCCCAGCAGGCCGGTGATGCGCGGGTTGTAGCGCAGCGCCGAGTCCAGGCGGGCGAGCACGAACCAGTTCTCCGTCCAGCCGGCGATGATGCTCGACGCGAACAGCAGCACCCCCGTGAACGCTGCGAAGAACAGCGAGGGGCCCAGCAGGTGCAGGGAGGCGAGCACGTGTTCGGCCTCCTCGGTGCTGATCGCGGGGCGGCCCGCGGCCAGGGCGATGAGCAGCGCCAGGCCCAGCACCGCCGGGAACACCACGAGCACGTTGCCCAGTACGGCGGCCACCTGCGAGCGCACCAGGTGCGTGATCTCGTCGACGAAGGCCTCGATGGCGTCGCCGCTGCCCAGCTCCTTGAGCTTGGCGGCCATGGCGGGCGCCGTCATGGCCGGCTGCTTGGTGGCCACCGTGAAGTGCAGCAGCTGGATCAGCACGAAGCTCACGGCGTAGTTCACGCCCGCCATGAAGCCGCCCCAGAACGCCGACAGCGCCAGCGCGTGCAGGCCGAACTTGATCAGCGTGGTGAACGCCATCAGCGCGCCGCCGCCCGCGGCCTTGCGCACCATGGCGCGGTACTCGGCCCCGGTGCGCGTGATGTAGTGCTCGCCGGTCTCGGCGCTGCGCTCGGCCACCTTGGCGGCCAGCAGCGACGAGTTGGACGCCATCAGCGCGCGCAGGCTGCGGCGCTCCTGGCCCACCATCACCAGCCGCGCCATCAGGCGGGCCGCCGTGGCGGCGGGCTTGGGCGAGAGCAGGCAGTCCAGCAGCTCGCGCACGCGCAGGATGCGCTCGCGCAGCTGCCGCAGGCGGAACACCAGCCCCACCGAGATGCCGTTGTCCTCGAAGTGCGTGTACACGGTGGCGGCGGCCGCGCGGCAGGCCTCCAGCCGCTCGCGCAGGCGCTGGGCGGCCTCGTTCAGGCGGTCGGGGGTGCGCAGCGCGTGCAGCACCTCCACGCGCAGGCTCTCCACGTCGCGGATCAGCGCGTGGAAGGGCTGGGCCTCGCGCGCGGACTCGCTCATGCGCAGGCGCAGCTCGGGCGCGAAGCCGGTCGAGAGGATCTGGCCCGCGCAGTAGGTGATGGCGTCGAGCAGCACGCGGTGCCAGCGCGAGGGGCCGGTCTGCTCCGGGTCCGGCGGGGCCAGCAGCACCCGCAGGCGGGCGAACTGCGCCTCGTCCAGCGCCACGAGCCACTGGGCGTCGAACGCGCTGGGCAGCGCCAGCATGAAGAGTTCGGACGCATCGATGGTTTCCGGAGAGCCCGGCAGCAGCTTGGTGCGCAGGCGCTGGCCGATCTCGCTGACCAGCGCGGTGCGCGGCGCGAAGCCGAAGTCCGCCAGCAGGGTGGTGATGTCCACGTGCTCCACCAGCGTGGCCCACCAGGCCTGCAGTCGGAGCTGGATGTCCGGCCGGGCCTCCACGGCGTCCAGGAAAAGCTGCACGCGGCCCACGGCCGCGGGCACGGAGTCGCCCCGGCCGCGCACCCAGTCCAGCAGGCGGATCAGCCAGAGGTGGCGGTGCGCCAGGCCGGCGGCCGGGTCCAGGTCGGCCAGCAGGGTGGCCAGGTCGGGGGCCGTGGTACTTTTCATCGCCGGGCCGCCCCAAGATGAAAAGCGGCCCCCTCGGGGGGCAGCGACCACACGAAGTGGGGAGCGTGGGGGCAATTCCCCATTAGTGCAGCACCCGGCCGCTCAGCGGTTCCCCGGACGAGCCGTGGCTGATCGCCTCCAGCATGAACAGCGGCACCGGCGTGTCGAACGGCTCGCCTTCCTCGCCCACGCAATGGAAGGTGCCGTGCATGGTGCCGCTGGCGGTGCGCAGGCGGCAGCCGCTGGTGTACTGGAAGGATTCGCCCGGCTTGAGCAGCGGCTGGTGCCCCACCACGCCCAGGCCCTTGACCTCCTCGGTGTGGCCGCGCGCATCGCTGATGATCCAGTGCCGCGAAATGAGCTGGGCCGGCGCCTCTCCGGTATTGGAGATGGTGATCGTGTAGGCGAAGCTGAACACCCCGGTGTCCGGCGCGGATTGCGCGGGCAGGTACTCGGGCTGCACTTCCACGGCGAACTGGTACTTTGGCATGGGGCGAATGGTAACTGCGACAATCGCCCCATGAGCCGAACCTTCCGCATCGCCCCCTCCATCCTGTCCGCCGATTTCGCCCGCCTGGGCGAGGAAGTGCGCAACGTCATCGCCGCCGGCGCCGACTGGATCCACTTCGACGTGATGGACAACCATTACGTGCCCAACCTCACCTTCGGGCCGATGATCTGCCAGGCCCTGAAGCCGCACTCCAAGACGGCCGAGGGCGTGGCGGTGCCGATCGACGTGCACTTGATGATCGAGCCGGTGGATGCGCTGGCCGCTGCGTTCGCGGATGCGGGCGCGGACTACATCAGCTTCCATCCCGACGCCTCGGCCCACGTGCACCGCAGCATCCAGGCCATCCGCGCCAAGGGCGTCAAGCCCGGGCTGGTGTTCAACCCCGCGCAGCCGCTCGATGTGCTGGACTGGGTGATCGACGACATCGACCTGATCCTGATCATGAGCGTCAACCCGGGCTTCGGCGGCCAGAGCTTCATCGACTCGGCCCTGCGCAAGATCGAGGACGTGCGCCGCCGCATCGACGCCACGGGCAAGGACATCCGCCTGGAGGTGGACGGCGGCATCAAGACCGACAACATCCGCCGCGTGGCCGATGCGGGCGCCGACACCTTCGTGGCCGGCAGCGCCATCTTCGGCAAGCCGGACTACCGGGGCGTCATCGACGCGATGCGAGCGGAACTGGGTACAACCCCCTGAGCGGCTTTGCCGCTTCCCCCTTCTCTCGAATGGCTGCGCCATTCGGGAAGGGGGACGCCGCCAGCGCGGCGGGGCGGCCCTTGCGCGGCGGCCCTCGCTTCGGCCGCGCCAGTTTCATGGAGCGGCGGGCTTGCAAGCTATTGCGGCGGCACGACGGTCGTCGTGACCGATTCGCGCAGCACGCCGCCGCCCGACACCGAGCCGCTGGCGGGGCTGTTCTGCACGCGGCGCTCGCACTCGGCCTGCTCGGCCGCGCTCTGGAATGCCGCGCAGCGCTGGGTGGCGTTGTCCGTGGCGGCCGCGCCGGGGCTGCTCAGCTGGCCCTTGCGCGCGGCGTCCAGCGCGTTGTTGGCTTCGCGCAGGCAGGTGGCCAGGGTGTCCTGGGTGTTGTTGGTCATGCACTTCTCGCGCTCCTGCTCGTAGCGCGCCCGCGCGTCCTGCGGCGGGGTCTGCGCGACGGCGGCGGCGGAGGCCGCCAGCAGGGCGGCGGTGAGGACGGGCGTGATCAAGGCAAGGCGGTTCTTCATGGCAGGGGTTCCTCGTGTGAACGGATGCCTGCAGCGTAGGCACCGCCGCCGCCGCGCCCTGTCGGACGGTGCCGACCGCCGCCGTGCGCCCCGGGCGCGTCCCGGGAGACGTTTTCAGCCCAGGCGCTGGAAGGTCAGCACGAACGCCACGCCGTCCGCGGTGTTGCGCGCGCTGATGGTGCCGCCCATCTTGGCCATGTAGGTCCGGGCCACGAACAGGCCCTGGCCCCGGTGCTCGGCGTCGCCGGCCGGAGCGGCCCCGTCGGGGCCGGACACGCCCAGCTCGAAGATGCGCTCCAGCAGGTCCTCCGCGATCGTGGCGCCCTGGTTGTGCAGCGTGGCGCTGGCGGTGGATTCCGAGGCGTTCAGCGTGAGCGTGATGGCCGTGTCCGCCGGGCGGTGGCGGTCGGCGTTGCGCAGGATGTGGGTCACCACGTCCTCCAGCGCGAACTCGTCGGCGCGCACGATGACCGGGCCTGCGCCGCCGCTTTCATAGATCACGCCGTCGATGCCCGCGAAGTGCGCGTTGCCCGCCACGTGGCGCAGGAAGGCGTCCAGGTCCAGCCGGCCCTGCGGCACGTCGGCAGCCTGCAGCGCCTCGGCGGGGGAGGCCGTGCCGTACAGCACGTGCACGGCCTGCTGCATGCGCTGCACGTAGCGGTGGCCCGGGTCGCCGGGCCCGCCGTGCAGCACCATGAGCGACTGCAGCGGCGACATGATCTCGTGGCCCACCGCGTGCCACATGTCGCGCTCCTGCTGGGCGCGCAGCCGCTCGCGCTGCAGGTCGTCCTTCACGCGCTGCAGCAGGTCCGCCAGGCCGCCGGCCAGGATGCCCAGCTCGTCCTTGCCGCGCAGGTCCGACACGTCCAGGTCGGAGAGCTGCGGGCCGACGTGCCCGTCCTGCACGCTGTACGACACGGCGGCCGCGCGGCGGGTGAGGGCGGTCACGCGGCGCAGCAGCCCCACCTCCACCGCCAGCCAGGCCAGCCCGATCGCGGCGAGCATGGCGCCCAGGTACCAGGACATGCGGGTGGCGACGGCGGCCAGCCCCTGCTCCACGCCCAGCAGGTTGCCCGTGAAGGTGACGGCGTAGTTGCCGGACGGCGTGTCCAGGATGTCCAGGCCCGCCGGCGCCGGCCGCGCTTTGGCGGTGCCCTGCAGGTCCAGCGGCAGCCAGCTGATCAGGCGCATGAGCCAGGGCGCCGAGGGGCCATCGGCCTGCACCGCCGAGCCCTGGAGCGTGAGCGCCTCGCTCTCGCTGGTGCCCAGCTTGCGGATCTGCACCCGCTCGCCCGGCTGCAGGGTGCGCGCCACGTCGGCCAGCGAGGCGGCGGGCTGCGCGCCGGGGGCGTTGCTGTCGAACAGGGGCGCGCCGCTGCCGGGCTGCAGCATCTCCACGCGCAGGCGCATGTCCGGCAGGTCTGCGGGCGGCCACACCAGGCGCTGCTTGCCGAACAACGCTTCGCGGAACAGCTCCACCGGCAGGCGGATGGAGTAGAAGGTGCGGCGCAGGCAGGCGGGGGCCGCGCCGGCCAGGTCGCGGCACTGGCCGTTCTGCCAGAGCCAGCCCCGGAAGTCCCGCACCGGCCGGGCACGGATGTTCAGCGTGTCGTCGCCGTCGTCCACAAAGCCGGTGAGGCGGCCGCGCGTCTGGATGCCGCCCTGGGGCGGCAGCGCCTCGAACGGCGCCACCCAGCGGTGGGTGTTGCCGCGCATGTCCAGCGTGATGCGGGCGCGGTGCACGCCGTCCAGGGCCAGAACGCCCCGTTCGCGCGGCACCAGCTCGCCAGCGTAGAAGGAGCCCACCAGGTAGATGAACCCGCCCGCATAGGGGTTGTTGCCGACAGCCGCGCAGACCGAGGCGCCGTCGAGGTACTGCACCGCGCAGCCGGCCATCTCCACCGCCTGCTGGGCCTTGTTCTGGTCGTCGAAGTCGATGGCCGAGTAGGGCAGCAGCAGCGGGGCCAGCGGCGCCGGCCCCGGGCGCTGTCCCTGGTTCTGGCTCTTTGCATTGAGCAGCGCCAGCTGCCCCGAGGGGTGGCGCAGCCGGGCCATGACCTCGGCCTGGCTGCGCGCGAAGCCGTGGTGGTAGCTCTGCCAGGCGCGCTCCTTCTCCTCCTTGAGCAGCACCACGCTCAAGGCCACCGTGGCCAGCGCCAGCAGGGCGAACACCCCGCGCACGAAGATGCGCAGGCGGAACGCGGGCAGCCCCAGGCGCGGCATCTCCAGCGCGGGGCGGCGCAGCAGGCGCTTCATCGGCCGGTCCAGCGGAAGCCGCGCATGGGCACGTTTTCTATCCCCTCGAACGCCGGGTCCACCTCGCGCAGCGCCTCGCGGATGGTGCTCACGTGCTTGCGCACGTTGTCGCGGTTGCGGCCGCTTTTCACCACGTCGAACAGCTCGTCGTACGAGACCACCTCGCCGCTGCGCTGGTGCAGCGTGGCGAGGATGCGCTGGGCCGTCAGCGGCAGGTTGATGCGCTCGCCGCGCCAGGTGGGGCTGCGCTGCCACAGCGGGTCCAGCACCAGGGCGTCCGCGCTCGCGGGCGGCTGCGCGGCGGGGGCGGCACTCTGGGCGGTGCGCAGGATGTCGAGAAAGGTCTCGATGAAATCGGCCTCCTCGAAGGTGGTCTTCTGCAGGTAGTCCCACGCATCCAGCGCCTTCATGATGCTGCGGTAGATGGCGGCCGGCATGGCCGACACCACCAGCACCGGCGTGCCCTGGCGGCGCTTGTTGATGGCGTTGATGAGGGCCACGCCCGCATGCCGCTCGCGGCCCAGCTCGATGTCGAGCACCACGGCGTCGTAGTGCTCGCGCGCCAGGGCGGCCTCGGCGTCGTCGCGAGTGAACCACTGGTCGATGGTGATGCCGCCGCGCGCGCTGGCGATCCAGCCCGCGAGCTGGTTGCTGGTGGGCAGGTCGTCTTCGATCACGGCGATACGGGTCATGGCGCCGGATTATCCGGGCCGCCAGGCCGGGCGGGTGTGAAGGTTTCTTCCGGGCCGTGAAGGGACCGGGCCGCGTGCCGCGTTGTTGCTTCCGGGGGCTTTCCGAAGAATCGGTGGCATCCAAACCAACCAACGAGGGAAACACCATGAAGCACACCTGGAGCCGGATCACCAGCGCCCTGCGCCGCAGCGGTAGCAGCAGCAACCCGGAGGAAGCCGGATCCGACACGCCCGCCCGCCGTTGGAGCGTCCCGCCCCCGTCGTCCCGCGCCCTGGGCTGGCTGGCGGGCGCGGCTGTCGTGGCGGCGGCGGGCGCCTTCGTTGTCCAGAACCCGCCGGTGCGCCAGCTGGCGCCCGGCGAGCTGGGCGTGCGCGTGAACCTGTTCACCGGCTCCGCCAGCCAGTGGCGCGACGGGGGCGTGTGGGTGCTGCCGGGGCTGCACTACCTGCGGGTGTTCTCGCTGCGTGACCAGACCTACCGCCCCGAGCAGATGCGCCAGGCCACCGGCCCGGCGCCGCTGCAGTCGGTGGAAGGGCTGTCGTTCGGCCTGGACCTGAGCGTGCGCTACGCGCTGGACCCGGCCGCGCTGGCCGCCCGCTCGGGCAGCCTGCCCGACAACATCGGCACCGAGGTGGTGGAGCCCGCCGTGCAGGGCCTGATCTACAAGGTGTTCGCCCGCTACACGGTGCGCGAGATCTTCTCCACCAAGCGCGCCGAGATCCAGCAGCTCATCGAGGCCGAGCTGCGCACCCGCCTGGCCGCCGACGGCGTGCTGCTGCGCCACGTGCAGATCGGCAAGGTGGACCTGCCCGCCGAGTACCGCCGGGGCATGGACAGTCTGCTGGCCGAGGAGCTGGCGTCCGAGAAGATGCGCTACACGCTGGAGCTGAAGGACAAGCGCGTGAAGGAGACCGAGCTGGACGCCGCCGCCGACAAGGTGCGCCGCGAGGTGGCCGCCGAAGCCGCCGCGCGCGAGCAGGTCATCGCCGCCCGCGCCCAGGAAGAAGCCATGAAGCACGTGCTGCCCTTCAAGCAGCGCCAGATCGAGCAGCGCCAGCTGGAGGCCGAGGCCGAGCGCGTGGCCCGCGTCAAGGCGGCCGAGGGCAGCGCCCAGGCCCGCCGCATCGAGGCCAACGGCGAGGCCGACGCGCGCCAGAAGCTGGCCGAGGCCGAGGCCTACCGCATGGACCGCATCGGCAAGGTCAACGCCGAGCAGATGGCGCGTGAAGGCGCCCTGGTCACGCGCCACCCGCTGCTGATCCAGAAGACGCTGGCCGACAAGCTCTCGGACAAGATCCAGGTCATCATCGCGCCGCCGCCCGCCAACGGCGACTTCATCGGCGCAGCCCTGCTGGGCGGCCAGCGCACGGCTGCAGCGGCAGGCGAGGAGCAATGAGCATGAACCGCACCACGCTCACCCTCATCGCGGCCATCCTCTGCGCCGCCGCCATGGTGGCGACCGCCGCCCCGCTGGCCGACACCCTGGGGCAGGCCATCGTGGTGCAGGACCAGTCCAGCCTGCGCGCCGCGCCGCGCGACTCGGCCCAGCAGCAGACGGTGCTGTGGCAGGGCGAGGTGCTGGAAGTGCGCGGCGAGCGCCTGGACTACCTGCAGGTCTGGGACCACAAGCGCGAGCGCGGCGGCTTCATCCGCGCCAGCGACGTGCGCCGCGTGGCGCTGACCGAATCGGAAAGCCCGGCCCTGCTGTCCGTGCTGCGCTTCGTGCGCGACACGCCGGGCGCCGAGGCGCTGGGCATCGGCCTCACCGCCGCCTACCTGCAGGCGGCGCCCGCCGCCGCGCTGGCGGGCGAGCCGGGCGCCCAGGCGCTGGATGCGCTGGGCACCCTGGCCGATCGCCTGGCCCGCCGGGCCTCGGCCGCAACACCGGGCAAGACATCCGCCGCCGCCCTGTCCGCGCACCTGGACGTGGCCAACGGCTACGGCGTGCGATTCACCACCTACGAGCTCGACGGCCGCATGCAGGTCTGCTACGACGGCGAAGCCTTCCGCCGCGTGCTGGCCCTGCCCGCGGCCAGCGCGGAGCAACGCGCCCGCGCGGCCCTGGCCCTCACGCGGCCCGAATGCACCGACCCGGACCTGCCCGCCCACGAGCGCGCCCGTCTGCAGCAGTGGCAGGCCGAACTGCTGGACCGCGTGGAGGTGGCGGGCCTGCCGTCCTATCTGCGCAACCGGGTGCAGATGCGCCGCGCGGGCCTGTGGGGCGGCGTGGCCTTCCAGCAGGCGCGCAAGGCCGACGGCGCCACGGCGGCGGCCGGCGCCGCGAGCCGCGCCCTGGCCGAGTTCGCGGGCGTGAGCCGCAACGACCTGACCGACGAGGACCAGCCCGCGTACAACGACGCCGCGATGCGCGTGAGCGCCGTGCGCTGGGCCCTGGTGCCCGCCGCTGCCGCCGCCACGGACGGCAAGCGCCCCTCCGTCGTGCTGCAGCCCGGCGCCCCCGGCGAGACCTGCGTGCTGCTGGTAGACGCGCGCCACGGCCTGCAGGAGCCGCTGGCGCGCCGCTGCACCTACGGCGTGGTCTGGACTGCTTCCGCCAGCCTCAACCGCGAGGGCAACGCCCTGGCCCTGGCCGTGCAGCCGCTCGAAGGCTGGCGCGAGCTGTGGGTGATGCGCAGGACCGCGGGCGCCGGCTGGGTGGTGGACGTGCTGCCCCCCACCGCCGCCACGCCGGAAACGGGCTATGCCGAATGGGCGGGCTGGGTGCCCGGCGGGCAGCGCATGCTGGTGGCGCGCGAGGCGCGTGAAACCAGGGGGAGTGGGCGCTGGCGCAAGAGCTTCGAGGTGGTGCGCCTCGACGGGCTGGCGACCGAGCGCGTGACGGGCGACGTGGCCGCGCTGCCCGTCTTCCAGCGCTGGCAGGACCCGGCGTGGAAGCAGCAGACGCTGAGCCTGCGCTGAGTCCGGGGTTATCGGGGACGGTTCAACTGTTGGCGCCAACTGTACCTGTTGCCATGGGTACAGCAGGCATACAGTGGGCGCTCGCAGGCTGCCTCGCTCCAAGGGGCGTGGCCAGCGGCGCACACAGATGGATCGCCAGATCCGCACCGCCAGCAATGGCGTCAACAGGAGACAAGCCATGACAGGAATCCGCCAGATCGCCCAAGCGGCCGCCGCCGCACTCACGGTGGCATACGCCTTCGCCGCCCATGCGCAAGACATCAAGATCGGCTACACGGCCGACCAGTCCGGCAGCGGCGTGGCCGAGCTGGGCATCGCAGGGCGCTGGGGCTTCGAGGCCGCCATCGAGGACCTCAACAAGGCCGGGGGCATTTTGGGCAAGAAGGTGGTCGGCGTGATCCGCGACGACCAGGGCACGCCGCCCAAGGCCATCCAGACGGTGCAGGACCTGATCGACAGCGAAAAGGTGCAGGCGCTGGTGGGCCCGGCCAACTCGGGCAACGCGCTGGCGTGGCTGCACATTCCGCAGCAGAAGAAGATCCCCGTGGTGGTGCCCATCGGCACGGCCACCGAGATCACCACGCGCTACGCCAAGGAGCCGCAGAACTACCTGTTCCGCGTGTCGATGGTGGACCGCGAGCAGGTGTCGCTGCTGGCCGCCTATGCGGTCAAGGCGTCCAAGGACAAGAAGATCGCCGTGCTGGCCGACTCCACCGGCTACGGCCAGGGCGGCATCAAGGACGCGACCGAGGTGCTGGCGCTGCACGGCGTCAAGCCCGTGGCCGTCGAGAAGTACGGCCCCAAGGACACGGACATGACCTCGCAGCTCAACAAGATCAAGGCCGCGGGGGCCGACACCGTCATCATCTACGGCATTGCCGACGGCGCCGCGCAGGTGGTGCGCAGCATGGAGAAGATCAACTACATGCCCACCACGCTGGGCACCTGGGGCAACCTGAGCTCGCTGTTCCCGAAGATGACCGGGCCGAAGCTGTCCGAGCACCTGATCATGGCCGCCTCGACCACCGAGGACACGTCGCCCAAGACCAAGGCGCTGGGCGAGCGCGTGCGCAAGAACTTCGCCGCGCTGACCTGCTTCCCCTGCGCCGCGCAGGCCTACGACTCGGTGATGCTGCTGTCGGCCGCGATGAAGCAGGCGAACAGCACCGACGGCGAGAAGGTCGCCGCCGCGCTGGAGAACATCAGCGGCGTGCAGGGCGTCATCAAGACCTACGACAAGCCCTTCACCAAGACCATGCACGAGGGCCTGCACGTGGGCGACTTCTACCTGGCGCGCTGGAAGAACGGCACCGAGGTGCAGCGTTTCGAGGACCCGGTCTACAAGTCGCTCATGCCCGCCGACCTCAAGCAGTAACTTGAAAAACAGGAGCTGCTCGCGCTTACTGCAAGCCAGTTTCAGATGGTTTTCATACTGAAATGCTTGCAGATCAAGCGCCAGCAGCTCACTTTTTTGATATCTCCAGCGTCAGCGGAAGGCAGCGCATGGCCGAATCGATACTCCAGGCGATCTTCAGCGGCCTAGCCCTGGGCAGCATCTACGCGCTCGTGGCCGTGGGCTTCAACATCACCTTCAACACCACCAAGACGCTGAACTTCGGCCAGGGCGAGTTCCTGGTGGCCGGGGCCTTCGTGGCGGTCTCGGTGCTGCTGCTGCTCGCGGGCAAGCAGATGACCGACGCGCTGCTGCCCGCCGAGGTGACGATGACGCGCTACCTGCTGAGCCTCGCCGGCTCCATGGCCGTGCTGGCGCTGCTGGGCGTGCTGCTGTACTACACGGCCGTGCGGCCCTTCATCGGCCAGGGCGGCATGGCCTGGGTGATGAGCACCATCGGCTTCGGCATCATCATCCAGAACACCGCGCTGGCGATCTGGGGGCCCTCGCCGCTGGTCATGCCTTCGCCGCTGGGCAGCGACGTGATCCGCATCGGCGGCGCGGGCGTGCTGCCGCAGGAAGTGCTGGTGCTCGTCGCCAGCGTGGCCGTGCTGCTCACGCTGGACTGGGTGATGCGCCGCACGAAGATCGGCAAGGCCGTGCGCGCCGTGGCGCAGAACGGCAGCGCCGCCACGCTGATGGGCATCAACGTGGGCGCCATCGTGGTGCTGGCCTTCGTCATCAGCTCCAGCCTGGCGGGCCTGGCCGGGCTGCTGATCGCGCCCATCACCACCGCATCGGTCTTCATGGGCATGACGCTGGCGCTGAAAGCGTTCTCGTCGGCCATCCTCGGCGGGCTCACCAGCCCGCGCGGCTGCATGCTGGGCGGCTTCGTGCTCGGCGTGATCGAGGCGCTGGTGGGCCTGTGGCATGCGGAGCTGCGCGAGATCAGCATCTTCCTCCTCATCATCGTCGTGCTCGTGGTGCGCCCGCAGGGGCTGCTAGGCCAGCGCATCGTGGAGAAGGTGTGATGAGCAGCGAACGCAAGCACTATCTCTGGCTCGCCATCGTCGCCGCGCTGGCGGCGGCGGTGCCGCTGTTCACCGACAACGACTTCTACCTGCGCGTGCTGTTCCTCATCGGCGTGAACTACATCGCCGCCGCGGGCATGAACGTGCTGGTGGGCTACACGGGGCAGAAGTCGCTGGGCCACGCGGGCCTGTTCGCCGTGGGCGCCTACACCGTGGCGCTGCTCACCGCGCGCTGGGGCTGGAACCCGTGGCCGGCCTTCGCCGCTGCGGGCGTGATGGCCGGCATCTTCGGCATCGTCATCGCGCTGCCCGCGCTGCGCGTGAAGGGCCCGGCGCTGGCGATGGTGACCATCGGCTTCGGCATCGTGGTGGAGAAGATCGTCTCCGAATGGCAGGACGTGTTCGCGGGCCAGCAGGGCATCTACGGCGTGCTGCCGCTGTCGCTGGGCGGCACCATGTTCAGCTCCAAGCACTGGGTGTGGTTCGTGCTGCTGCTGGGCGTGGCGCTGCACGTGATGCTGCGCCTGCTGCTGCGTGGGCGCTTCGGGCGCGCCTTCATGGCCGTGAACACCGCCGAGGTGGCAGCCGAGAGCGTGGGCATCAGCGTCTACCGCTTCAAGGTGCTGGCCTTCGTGATCAGCGCCGTCACCTGCGGGCTGGCCGGCGCGCTGATCGCGCAGCAGAACCAGTACATCAACTCCGACTTCATCACCTTCAACCTGTCGGTCTTCATCCTGCTGATGGTGCTGTTCGGCGGGCATTCGGTCTACGGGCCGCTGCTGGGCGCGGTGGTGCTGACGCTGCTGGACGCCTTCCTCTCGCGCTGGCCCGGCGTGCAGCACTTCACCTACGGCGCGCTGCTGCTGTTCGCGCTGTACGCCATGCCCGACGGGCTGGCGGGCTTCGTGAAGAAGATGGCGCGCCAATGGGCGCCGCGCCTGCTGCCGCCCGAGGTGCTGCCGCAGCAGCTCGCGCCGTGGCGCCCGCGCGGCGATACCGCCTCCGAAGAGATGCTGCTCGAAGCCCAGGGCCTGTACAAGGCCTACGGCGGTGTGGTGCCGACCAACAATGTGGACATCAACATCCGCGCCGGCCACGTGCATTCGCTGATCGGGCCCAACGGCGCGGGCAAGACCACGCTGCTCAACATCCTCTCGGGCATCGTGCCGCCGGACAAGGGTCGCATCCGCTTCGGCGGCCAGGACGTGACGGGCCTGCCGCCCTACCGCATCGCCCGCGCAGGCCTGGGGCGCACCTTCCAGAACCTCAAGCTGTTCGCGGGCATGTCGGTGCTGGACAACGTCAAGCTCGGCCTGCACGCGCACATCCCCACGGGCTTCTTCGGCAGCCTGCTGGGCCGGGGCGGCAGCGCCGAGCGCGCCGCGCGCGACGAGGCGCTGCAGATCCTGGACGCGCTGGATCTGCGCGACAAGGCTCAGGAGATCGCCGGAAGCCTGCCCTACGGCGTGCAGCGCCGCCTGGAGCTGGCGCGCGCCCTGGCCACGCACCCGCGCCTGCTGCTGCTCGACGAGCCCGCCGCCGGCCTGAACCCGCAGGAGACGCAGGAGCTGGCGCAGGTGATCCTGCGCATCCGCGACCTGGGGATCACCGTGCTGCTGATCGAGCACCACATGGATCTGGTGATGGCCGTGTCCGACCACGTGATCGTGCTGGACTACGGCCAGAAGATCGCCGAGGGCGCGCCCGCGCAGGTGCAGAGCGACCCGCGCGTGATCGCGGCCTACCTGGGCACCGATGACGCGGAAGAAGAGGAGGACGCCGATGTCCGATGAACTGCTGCGCATCGAAGACCTGCACGTGCACTACGGCGCGGTGCAGGCGCTCAAGGGCGTCTCGCTGCACGTGCGGGCGGGCGAGGTGGTCACCATCATCGGCGGCAACGGCGCGGGCAAGAGCACGCTGATGCGCTGCATCTCGGGCCTGGAGCCCGCGAAGGCCGGGCGCGTGCTGCTGCGGGGGCAGGATCTTGCCGCCATCCCCGGCCACCGGCGCGTGGCGCTGGGCATCGCGCAGTCGCCCGAAGGCCGGCAGGTGTTCGCCGACCAGACGGTGCGCGACAACCTGCTGCTGGGCGCCTACCACCGGCGCGCCAGCGCGGCGGAGATCGAGGCCGACATCCAGGCGCAGTTCGAGCGCTTTCCGCGCCTGGGCGAGCGCCAGCAGCAGATGGCCGGCACCATGTCCGGCGGCGAGCAGCAGATGCTGGCCATCGCCCGAGCGCTCATGGCGCGGCCGCAGCTGCTGCTGCTCGACGAGCCCTCGCTGGGCCTGGCGCCGCTGATCGTCAAGGAAATCTTCGACACCATCCGCAGCCTGCGCACGCTGGGCGTGACCATCCTGCTGGTCGAGCAGATGGCCAACCAGGCCCTGGCCGTGGCCGACCGGGGCTACGTGCTGGAGACCGGCCGCATCACGCTGCAGGGCGCGGGCCGCGAACTGCGGCGCGACCCCAAGGTGCGCGCCGCCTACCTCGGAGGGCATTGACGTGGACTTCGCGGAAAGCTTCGACTACGTCGTGGTCGGCGCGGGCGCGGCCGGCGCCATCGTGGCGCGGCGGCTGGCCGAGGATCCGGCCGTCACCGTCTGCCTGCTCGAAGCCGGCCCGCCCGACCGCCACCCCTACCTGCATCTGCCGGCCGGCTTCATCAAGATGCTGTTCGACCCGGCCTGCACGTGGACTTACGGCTCGGAGCCCGACGCGCGCACGCTCGATCGGCGCGTGCCGCTGCCCCAGGGCAAGACCCTGGGCGGATCGAGCGCGATCAACGGCCTGATCTACAACCGCGGCCAGGCCGAGGACTACGACGGCTGGGCCGCACTCGGCAACCCTGGCTGGTCGTTCGCCGAGGTGCTGCCCTATTTCCAGCGCAACGAGCGCTGGCTCGGCCCCGCCGACAGCACGCGGCGCGGCACGGCGGGCCGCGTGCCGGTCACGCCCATCGACTGGTTCCACCCGATCTGCGAGGCCTTCATCGCGGGAGCGCAGGAACAGGGACTGCCGCGCAACCCCGACTACAACGGCGACAGCCAGGCAGGCGTGGGCTACTTCCAGCGCACCATCCACCGCGGCTGGCGCCAGAGCACGGCGCGCGGCTACCTGCGCTCGCCCCCAGCCAACCTGTCGATACGCACCCATGCGCAGGCCACGCGCATCGTGCTCCAAGGTGCGCGCGCCACGGGCGTGGCCTACGCGCACGGCAGCCCGCAGGGGAATGCCAAAGCCGTCGGCGCGCGGCGCGAGGTGGTGGTCTGCGCGGGCGCGATCAACACGCCCCGGCTGCTGCAGCTCTCCGGCATCGGCCCGGCCGAGCAGTTGCAGGCGCTGGGCCTGCCCGTGGCGCACGCCCTCGCAGGCGTGGGCGCGCACCTGAAGGATCATTTCTCGGTGCGCGTCGTGGGCCGCGTACGAAGCGGCAGCGCGCTCACCATCAACGAACTGGCGCGCGTGCCGCGCCTGTGGGGCCAGGCGGCGCGCTGGCTCGCGGGCAAGCCGAATATCCTGGCATTGAGCCCCTCGCTCGTGCATTTCTTCTGGCACTCCGGGCTGGGCGACGGCGTGCGGCCCGACCTGCAGGGCGTGTTTACCCCGGCCAGCTACCGCGAGGGCTACGTCGGCCAGCTCGACACCTACCCCGGCATGACCTGCGGCGTCTGGGCGCACCGCCCGCGCAGCGAGGGCGAGGTGCGGCTGCGGTCCAACGACCCGTGGGCCGATCCGCTGATCCGCCCCAACTACCTGTCGCACGAGGAGGACGTGCGCGTGCTCACCGCCGGCGTGCGCCTGGCGCGCGGCCTGCTGCGCACCCAGGCGCTCGCCCCGTTCTTCGAGGCCGAGGCCATGCCGGGCGCGCAGGCCGAGAGCGACGAGGACATCCTCGCCTACATCCGCCGCTACGGCGTCTCGTCGTACCACCTGTGCGGCACGGCGCGCATGGGGCCATCGCCCGAAGCGGGCGCCGTGGTCGATGCGCAGCTGCGCGTGCACGGCCTGCAAGGCCTGCGCGTGGCCGATTCGTCGGTCATTCCGGCCATCCCCTCGGCCAACATCTGCGCCGCGTCGATGATGATCGGCGAGAAGGCGGCCGATCTCATTCTGGGAAGAAACCCATGCTGACTCCGCACGAAAGCGCCACCATCGGCGGCGTGCTGCAGGAGGCCGCCGCCGCGTTCGGCGACCGGCCCCTGCTGGTGGCCCCGCCCAACCCCGCGCGCGCCTACGACCCCGAGGGCCGCACCATCACGTATGCGCAAGCGGCGCACGCCGTGCAGGAGCTGATGGCCCGCTACCGCACGGCGGGCTACGGCAAGGGCCACCGCATCGCCCTGCTGCTGGAGAACCGCCTGGAGCACATGCTGCACAAGCTGGCGATGAACGCGCTGGGCATCTGCTGCGTGCCCGTCAACCCCGACTACCGCCCACGCGAGCTGGCCTACCTGATCGACCACGCGCACGTGGATCTGGCCGTGGTGCTCGGGTCGCGCCAGGCCGACTGGCAGGCCGGCGCGCGCGAGGCCACGTGGCAGCCGGCCGCCGTGGTCTTCGAGCAGTTCGACGACGCCCTGCCCCCACCTCCCTCGCCAGCGACGGACTGGTCGCCCGACGCCGATACGCCCGCGAGCATCCTCTACACCTCGGGCACCACGGGCCGGCCCAAGGGCTGCGTGCTCTCGCACCGCTACGAACTGGCGGCAGGCGCGTACTACGCCACGCGCGGCGGCCTCGTCGATTTCCGGCCCGAGGGCGAGCGCATCTACAACCCGCTGCCACTGTTCCACGTCAACGCGTCCATCCTCTCGTTCCAAGCGGCGTTGCTCACGGGAAGCTGCCAGATCCAGACCGACCGCTTCCAGCCCACGCGCTGGTGGCAGGAGGTGCGCGATACCCGGGCGACCGTCGTCCACTACCTGGGCGTGATCGTGCAGATGCTCTGCGTGCAGCCACCCTCACCCGGCGACAAAGACCACTGCGTGCGCTTCGGCATGGGCGCGGGCGTGGAGCCGCAATTGCACGCGGCGTTCGAGGAGCGCTTCGGCTTCCCGCTGCTCGAACTCTGGGGCATGACGGAGAACGTGCGCATCCTCGTGGACAACATGCCGCCGCGCCAGGTGGGCACGCGCGCCTTCGGCCGCGCCACGCCCGGCATCGAGGTGCGCGTGGCGGACGACGCGGGCCACGACGTGCCGGACGGCACGCCCGGCGAGATGCTCATCCGCCATTCGGCCGCAACGCCGCGCAAGGACTTCTTCTCGGGCTACCTCGACGACGAAGCCGCCACCGAGGCCGCCTGGCGCGGCGGCTGGTTCCACACCGGCGACGTGGTCACGCGCGACGCCACGGGCATGCTGCACTTCGTGGAGCGGCGCAAGAACATCATCCGCCGCTCGGGCGAGAACATCGCCGCGGCCGAGGTCGAGGCCTGGCTGCTGACGCATCCCGACGTGGAACTGGCCGCCGTCATGGCCGTACCCGACGACATCCGCGAAGAGGAAGTGCTGGCCTGCATCGTGCTCAAGCCCCATGCGCGCAAGGCACCGGACACGCAGGCCCTGCTGCGCTCGCTGTTCGCGCATTGCGAGGCGGGGCTCGCGTACTTCAAGACGCCGGGCTGGGTCTGGTTCAGCGAGCAGATCCCGACCACGGGCACGCAGAAGATCCAGAAGCACAGCATCTTCGGCCCGGGCGTGGACCCACGCACGCTGCCGGGCATGCACGACCTGCGTGCGTGGAAGAAGCGCCAGAAGAAGGCCCAAGGCTGAAACGCCATGCCCTCACCCGCGAAGCCGCTCCAGCGCGCGCGCGAAGCGCGGATCCTGCACCGCGTGCGGATTGCAGCGCGACCAGGGGCTGACCCGCTCGCTGTCCACGCTGAAGATGTTGCCGGGCGCCATCACGATATCCAGGTCCAGCATGGACTGCGCGAGCGCCTGGGCATCGTCGAAGCCGGGCCAGCGCGCCCAGATGAACAGCGAGTGCGCGGGGCGCACGAACACCTCGGCCCCCATGCGGTCGAGCAGTGCGTAGGCGTTGTGCGTGGCCTCGGCCAGCTGGGCCCGCAGCTGCTCCAGGTGCCTGGCATGGCGCCGCTCGGCCAGCAGCGTCTCGACGGCGCGCTCGGCGTATTCCGAGCTGCTGACGGCAGTGAGGATCTTGAGGTCGGCCAGGTCCTGCGCCAGGTCCGCGCTGCAGGCGACGTAGCCCACGCGCAGCGCGGCCGACAGCGACTTGGAGAAGCTGCCGAGGTAGAGCGTGCGCTCCAGCCCGTCCAGCGCCGACAGCCGCGGCGCCGTGGCGGGGCGGAAGTCGCTCAGCGCATCGTTCTCGACCAGCAGCAGGTTGTGCTGCTCGGCCAGGCGCAGCACCGCCTGCGCCTTGGCTTGCGACAGGTCCGAGCCCGTGGGGTTGTGGGCCAGCGACTGCGTGAAGAAGAGGCGCGGGCGTTCGGCCTGGAGCACGTGCTCCAGCGCCTGCAGGTCGGGGCCGTCCGCCAGGCGGGGCACACCCACGATCCGGGCGCCGGCCAGGTGCAGCTTGCCCAGCAGCGGGTAGTAGCCGGGGTCGTCGATCAGCACCACGCCGCCGGGCGGAACGAAGTAGCGCACGATCAGGTCCATGGCCTCGTTGGCGCCGTGGGTCAGCACGATCTGCTGGGGGTGGGCGTCGATGCCCACGTCCGCCAGGCGCCGCACCAGGCGGTGGCGCAGCGGCGCATAGCCCAGCCGGTCGCCGTAGCGGAACAGCGCGCCCAGCCCGCCGCGCGCCACCTTGTGGTGCGAGCGGTCCAGGCGCGCCCCGGCCAGCCATTCGGACGGCGGGAACGCATCGCCCACGGCCAGTTGCCTGGGCGCGTTGCGCAGCTGCATGCGCATGAGCCAGACGATGTCCATGGCCCGGCGCCGCGACGGATTGTCGGCGCTCTCGCCGGCCTGTTGGACCTGGTGCACGGCCTCCTTGACGAAGAAGCCCGCGCCGCGCCGGGGCTCCACCAGCCCCCGGGCCACCAGCAGCTCGAAGGCGGCGACCACCGTGTTCTTGCCGTAGCCGCGCGATGCCGCGATCTCCCGCAACGAGGGCAGCTTGTCGCCGCTGCGGTACACGCCGTCGCGGATCTGCCGGTCCAGCGAATCCGCCAGGGCGATGAACAGGGGAGAGGCCGGGGTGCTCATGTGCCCGCACTGTACCCCGCCCCCTCTGCGTCCTTTTTTGTTCTTCCTCACCAGCCTGTCCACCATGACCACCATTGACTCCCGCCTGCCCCGCTTCCGCTCCATGACCGTCCCGCAGCGCCTGCAGCACCTCGTGGCCGCCGCGCACCTGAGCGACGACGACGCCCGGCGGCTCGCCCACTCTGGCGCGCTGGACCCCGCCGTGGCCGACGGCATGATCGAGAACGTCGTCGGCACCTTCGAGCTGCCGATGGGCGTGGCCGGCTACTTCCAGCTCAACGGCAAGGACGTGCTCGTACCCATGGCGGTGGAGGAGCCCTCCGTCGTGGCCGCCGCCTCCTTCATGGCCAAGCTCGCGCGCGAATGCGGCGGCTTCGAGACGTCAAGCACCGCGCCGCTGATGCGCGCGCAGGTGCAGGTGCTGGGCCTGACCGACCCGCACGGCGCGCGCCAGTCGCTGCTGCGCCGCCGGCAGGAAATCATCGACCTGGCCAACCAGCGCGACAAGGTGCTCATCGGCCTGGGCGGCGGCTGCCGCGACATCGAGGTGCATGTGCTGGAGAACACGCGCCGCGGCGCCATGCTGGTGATGCACCTGATCGTGGACGTGCGCGACGCGATGGGCGCCAACACCGTCAACACCATGGCCGAATCCGTCTCGCCGCTGGTCGAGGCCATCACGGGCGGGCAGGTGCGGCTGCGCATCCTCTCCAACCTGGCCGACCTGCGCCTGTCGCGCGCGCGCGTGGCGCTGTCGCCCGAGGTGCTGACCACGGCCGAATACGATGGCCGCGACATGATCGAGCGCATCCTGGATGCCTACGAGTTCGCCGCCGTCGATCCGTACCGCGCCGCCACGCACAACAAGGGCATCATGAACGGCATCGACCCGGTGATCGTCGCCACCGGCAACGACTGGCGCGCGGTGGAGGCGGGCGCCCACGCCTGGGCCTGCCGCAACGGGCACTACGGCTCGCTGACACGCTGGGAGAAGGACGCGCGCGGCTGGCTGGTCGGCAGCCTGGAGATGCCCATGCCCGTGGGCCTGGTGGGCGGCGCGACCAAGACCCACCCGCTGGCGCGCCTGTCGCTCAAGATCATGGGCGTGCAGACGGCACAGGAACTGGGCGAGACCGCCGTGGCCGTGGGCCTGGCGCAGAACCTGGCCGCCCTGCGCGCGCTGGCCACCGAAGGCATCCAGCGCGGCCACATGGCGCTGCACGCGCGCAACATCGCCATCGTGGCCGGCGCGACGGGCGCCGAGATCGACGCCATCGCCCGCCGGATGGCGCAGGAAAAGGACGTGCGCACCGACCGGGCCCAGGCGTTGCTGGCCGAACTGCGCGCCTAGCCGCTCTTACACTCACCCATCCCCCTTTGCCGAACCTGCCATGCGCCCTGCCGAATCCCCCGCCGCCCTGCTGTCCCGCGTGGACGCCGTCATCATCGACCTGGACGGCACCATGGTCGATACCCTGGGCGACTTCGCGGCGGCGCTGGGCGGCATGCTGCGCGACCTGGGCCTGCCGGCCATCGACGCACGGCACATCGGACACATGGTGGGCAAGGGCTCCGAGCACTTGCTGCGATCGGTGCTGAACCACGCCCTGGCGCCCGAGGGATCAGCGCAGGCAGCTATCAAAACCGAAGCGCTGTACCCCGCCGCCTGGGACAGCTACCAGCGGCACTACCTGGCAGTCAACGGCCAGCACGCGGCGGTGTATGGCGGCGTGGAGGACGGACTGCGGGCGCTGCGCGGCGCCGGCCTGCGCCTGGCCTGCCTGACCAACAAGCCCATCGATTTCGCGCGCCCGCTGCTGCAGTCCAAGGGGCTGGACGGCTACTTCGACAAGGTGTTCGGCGGCGACGCCTTCGAGCGCAAGAAGCCCGACCCGCTGCCCCTCGTCAAGACCTGCGAGGCGCTTGGCACCGCGCCCGGGCGCACGCTGATGGTGGGCGACTCCAGCAACGACGCGCAGGCCGCACGGGCCGCGGGCTGCCCGGTGGTGCTGGTGACCTACGGCTACAACCACGGGCAGGACGTGCGCGCCGTGGATGCCGATGGCTGGGTGGATTCGCTGGCGTGGCTGCTTCCAAAATAGGAGCTTCCAGCGCCTGGTATTGCTTGATTTCAGGTTGAAAAATACCTGAAATCAGGATCTGGCAAGCGCAGGCAGCTCCTGTTTTGGAAGCGCCGGCAGCCCGCCCGTGGCGCGCAGGTGCGTGTCCGGCACACGGAACACGGCTACGGCCTCCACGAGCTGACCTGCCTGCGTCTTGAGGCTGTCCGCCGCGGCGGCGCTCTGCTCCACCAGCGCGGCGTTCTGCTGCGTGGTCTGGTCCATCTGCGTGATGGCCTCGCCCACCTGGGAGACGCCTTGGCTCTGCTCGCTGCTGGCCGCGCTGATCTCGCCCATGATGTCCGTCACGCGGCGGATGGCGTTGACCACCTCGGTCATCGTGGCGCCGGCCTTGTCCACCAGGGCCGTGCCGCGCTCCACGCGCTCCACGCTGGTGCCGATCAGGCCCTTGATTTCCTTGGCGGCCTCGGCGCTGCGCCCGGCCAGGCTGCGCACCTCGCCGGCCACCACGGCGAAGCCGCGGCCCTGCTCGCCCGCGCGGGCCGCTTCCACGGCCGCGTTCAGCGCCAGGATGTTGGTCTGGAAGGCGATGGAGTCGATCACGCTGATGATGTCGGCGATCTTCCTGCTGCTGTCGTTGATGCCCTTCATGGTGTCCACCACCTGGGCCACCACGTCGCCGCCCTGTACCGCCACGGTGCTCGCGTTCATGGCGAGCTGGTTGGCCTGGCGGGCGTTGTCGGCGTTCTGGCGCACGGTGGAGCCCAGTTCCTCCATCGAGGCGGCGGTCTGCTGCAGCGCCGAGGCCTGCTGCTCGGTGCGCGCCGAGAGGTCGTTGTTGCCCGTGGCGATCTCGACGCTGGCCGTGGCCACGCCCTCGGCGTTGCGCCGCACGTTGCCCACGATGGTGGCCAGTCGCGCCTGCATGGCCGCCAGCGCTTGCAGCAGCTGGCCCGTCTCGTCCTTGCCGCCGGCCGCGATGGGGTGCGTGAGGTTGCCGTCGGCGATGTTCTCCGCGGCCTGCTTGCCCAGTTGCACGGGCCGCACGATGGAGCGCGTCACGGTGAGGGCCAGCAGGGCGCCCAGCGCCACGGCCACCAGCGTGCCCACGCCCAGCAGCACCTGGCTGGCACGGGCCAGCGCGCCGGTGTCGGCCTGGCTCTCGGCCAGCTGCGCGGCCATGGCCTTGCGCAGGTCGTCGAGTGACTTCAGGTACTTGTCGGCCAGGGGGCGCAGGTCCTTGTCCACGAGGGCGGGCACGTTGGGTTCGCCGCCGCGGTGCAGCTCGCGGATCTCGGCGAGCTTCTCGTTGTAGGCCGTGCGCGCGGCGGCGATGGCGGCCAGCAGCGTGCGCCCCGGCTCGCCCTGCACCAGCGCCTCGATGCGCTTCACCTTGGCGTCCATGCCCTTCGCGGTGGCCTCGGTGTCGGCCGTGAGCTTGTCCATGTAGTCGCGGTCGATGGCCTTGAGGAAGGCCTCGGTGCGCACCCAGTTCAGGCGGATGTCGGCCGCCCAGTCTTCCACGAGCAGCTGCTGCTCGATCTCCTGCGTGGCCACCCGCTCGCTCGCGCCCTGCAGGCTGGCGATGCGCCACATGCCCGTGGCGGCGATCAGGGCCGTGATGAGCAGGATGACGCCAAAGGACGCGCCCAGGCGCAGGCCGACGGAGAGGTTGCTGAGTTTCATGATGGTGTCTGGCGCAAAAGGTGTCCGGGACAGAGGGTCAGTGCGTTGCAGACGGCTCGCCCCGGGGCGCGGGTAGCGGGGGCGAGGCTGCGGCATGCCGCGATGCGAAGGTGCGCAGTGGCATGCCAGGGGTGCGGTTCAGGGCTGTGAAGCGGCTCGTTCAAGGTTACGCCCCGGGGGTGCCAGCGTCTGTCGGGCGCGTGACAAGCCGGGGCGCGGTTTCGTGAGGGTTTGCCCGCAGCGGCGGGGCCGGAGTCAACCCGCGGGCTTGCCCAGCAGGGCCTCCTTGAGCTTCCAGTCGGCCGGCGCGTTGCCGAGCCAGATGCCCAGCAGGGCGTTGAAGAACTCGGGCTCCTTGAACGGCTCGCCCTGGGGCTGGCCCTTGACGGTGATCACCGTGCCGGTGCCGGGGATCCAGTCGATCATGAACTGGTCGCCCGCCTGCAGCTTCTTGTGCTCCGAGAAGATCTGGCTCATGCGCAGCACGCCGGGGATGAGCTTGGAGAACGCGGCCTTGTCCATGTTGTCCTCCATGCCGCGCGAGAACAGCTTGCCCAGCTCGGAGGAGTCGATCTCGCGCAGCATGGTGATGCTGATGCGCTTGGGGCCCTTGAGCGCGGCGATCTCCTGCGTGGTGTGGGCCTTCTTCTCGAGGTACAGGCCCGCCGTGTACACCTTGAACACCGCCTTGTAGCGCACGCCGGCGCCGTTGAGCTGCAGGGTATTGCCGCTCAGGCTGGCGGTTTCCGCGTATTTCACGTCGGCCACGGTCATGGGCTGGGCGGCGGCGCTGGCTGCCAGCAGGCAGGCACCCGCCACCACAGCGCATCGCTGGAGGAATTTCATGCGCGACTCCTAAAAAAGAACGGTCGTTCGTTTCAAATTGTTGCCGCGCCCGGCGTTTGCCGCAACAGGGTTTTCGAGTGGTTGCGCCGCGCCGTGTTGACGGACATCAGGAAGGCCGCCCGAAAAAGCTTTGCTACACTTTGGCCCATGTTCATTCACCACGTGTTCATCACAGGTTGCAGCGACCGGGGAGCCTGGCCCTGGCGTCAGCCTGCCTGCCAGAACGCCTGATGGCACCTGGGCCCGTAGCCCCAGCGTGCGCCCGTGGCCGCCATCCCCTGCGGATGCAATGGCCGACCGAATGAACCGCAGCGCCCTTTTCTTCAGGACACGCGCTGCGACAGCTGGGAGCTCTCCCCGTGATCACAGAACTTGAATTCAAAAGCCTGGCCAGCGAAGGCTACAACCGCATTCCGTTGATGGCGGAAGCCTTCGCGGACCTGGAAACCCCCCTCTCCCTGTACCTGAAGCTCGCCCACGGCAAGGACGGCGGCCGGCACAGCTTTCTGCTCGAATCCGTGGTGGGCGGCGAGCGCTTCGGCCGCTACAGCTTCATCGGGCTGCCCGCCCGCACGCTGCTGCGCGCCAGCGGCTTCGGCGAGAACGCCCGCACCGAGGTCGTGACGAACGGCCAGGTGGTGGAGACGGCGGCGGGCAACCCGCTGGACTTCATCGAGGCCTACCAGAAGCGCTTCAAGGTGGCGCTGCGCCCCGGCCTGCCGCGCTTTTGCGGCGGCCTAGCCGGCTACTTCGGCTACGACGCGGTGCGCTACATCGAGAAGAAGCTGGAGGCCACCTGCCCGCCCGACACGCTGGGCTGCCCGGACATCCTGCTGCTGCAGTGCGAGGAACTGGCCGTCATCGACAACCTCTCGGGCAAGCTCTACCTCATCGTCTACGCCGACCCGGCCCAGCCCGAGGCCTACGCCAAGGCCAAGAAGCGCCTGCGCGAGCTGAAGGAACAGCTCAAGTACTCGGTGAGCGCGCCCATCGTCAAGCCCACCGAAAGCCACCCGGCCCAGCGCGACTTCGCCAAGGCCGACTACCTGGCCGCCGTGGAGCGCGCCAAGGAGCTGATCGCCGCCGGCGACTTCATGCAGGTGCAGGTGGGCCAGCGCATCCACAAGCGCTATACCGAAAGCCCGCTGAGCCTGTACCGCGCACTGCGCTCGCTGAACCCGTCGCCGTACATGTACTTCTACGACTTCGGCGACTTCCACGTGGTGGGCGCCAGCCCCGAGATCCTGGTGCGCCAGGAAAACACGCCCGACGGGCAGAAGGTGACGATCCGCCCCCTGGCCGGCACGCGCCCGCGCGGCGCCACGCTGGAGAAGGACAAGGCCGCCGAGGTCGAGCTGATCAACGACCCCAAGGAGCGCGCCGAGCACGTGATGCTGATCGACCTGGCGCGCAACGACATCGGCCGCATCGCCAAGACTGGCACCGTGAAGGTGACCGAGGCCTTCGCCATCGAGCGCTACAGCCACGTGATGCACATCGTGAGCAACGTCGAAGGCCTGCTGCACGACGGCATGACCAGCATGGACGTGCTCAAGGCCACCTTCCCCGCCGGCACGCTGACAGGCGCGCCCAAGGTGCACGCCATGGAACTCATCGACCAGCTGGAGCCCACCAAGCGCGGCCTCTACGGCGGCGCCTGCGGCTACCTCAGCTATGCCGGCGACATGGATGTGGCCATCGCCATCCGCACCGGCATCGTGAAGAACGGCACGCTCTACGTACAGGCGGCGGCCGGCGTGGTGGCCGACTCGGTGCCCGAGCTGGAATGGAAGGAAACCGAACACAAGGCCCGTGCCCTGCTGCGCGCGGCGGAACTCGTCGAGGAGGGCCTGGAATGACGACGACACAACGCGCCATCGACCACACCCAGCCCTGCGCCAGCATGCAAGACGTGCGCCGCTACATCGACGCGCTGGACGACGTGCTCGTGCCCCTGCTGGTCACGCGCGGCGGCTACATGACCCAGGCCGCGCGCATCAAGCAGAACGCCACCCAGGTGCGCGACGAGGGGCGCATCGAAGCCATCGTCGCCCGGGTGCGCGAGCGCGCTGCCGCCGAGGGCGGCGACCCCGACGTGCTGGAGGCCATCTACCGCAGCATGATGGAGGCCTACATCGCCTTCGAGCACCGCGAATTCGCGCGCCTGCGCGCCACCACCGGGAGCGCCGCATGAAACTCTTGATGATCGACAACTACGACAGCTTCACCTACAACATCGTCCAGTACTTCGGTGAACTGGGCGCCGAGGTGGAGGTCTTCCGCAACGACGAGATCACGCTCGAAGGCATCGCGGCGCGCGCGCCCGACCGGCTGGTGGTCTCGCCCGGCCCCTGCTCGCCGGCCGAGGCGGGCATCTCGGTGGCGGCGATCAAGCACTTCGCGGGCAAGCTGCCCATCCTGGGCGTGTGCCTGGGCCACCAGAGCATCGGCGCCGCGTTCGGCGGCACCATCGTCCGCGCGCAGGAGCTGATGCACGGCAAGACCAGCGTCATCACCACCACGCGGCAGGGCGTGTTCGCGGGGCTGCCCGAGCAATTCACCGTCAACCGCTACCACTCGCTGGCCATTGAGCGCGCTACCTGCCCCGAGGTGCTGCAGGTCACGGCCTGGACGGAGGACGGCGAGATCATGGGCGTGCGCCACAAGGAACTGGCGATCCAGGGCGTGCAGTTCCACCCCGAGAGCATCCTGACCGAGCACGGCCACGCGATGCTCCAGAACTTCCTGGAGCAGGCGCCATGATCATCGAGACCCATCAGCTCGTGATGTTCATCGCGGCGGGCTGGCTGCTCAACCTCACGCCCGGGCCGGACGTGCTCTACATCGTCTCGAACGCGCTGCGTTCGGGCACGCGCGCGGGCATCGTGGCGGGGCTGGGGATCACGGCCGGGTGCTTCGTGCACATCTTCGCCGCCGCCGTGGGCGTGGGGGCGCTGCTGGCCGCATCGGCCACGGCGTTCACCGTGCTCAAGTGGGTGGGCGCGGCCTACCTGCTGTGGATGGGCGTGCGCATGCTGTGGTCCAAGCCGTCCCAGGGCGGCGGCATCGCGGCCGCCGCGCCTGCCGTAGCCGCGATGCCACTGTCCAAGGTGTTCCTGGGCGGGTTCTGGACCAATGTGCTCAACCCCAAGGTCGCCATCTTCTTCCTGGCCTTCGTGCCGCAGTTCATTGCGCCGGGCGTGGACAACAAGGCGCTGGCCTTCGTGCTGCTGGGCGTGCTGTTCAATGTCAACGCCATCCCAGTGAACGTGGGCTGGGCGCTGGCGGCGGGCTGGATGGCGCGGCGCGTGCGCGGTATGCACTGGCTGGACCGCGTCGCGGGCGCTATGTTCATCGGTTTCGGAATCAAGCTGGCCCTGTCGGACCGGCCCTAGGAGACAAACACCATGTCCATTACCCCTCAGGAAGCGCTGCAGCGCACCATCGAGCACCGCGAGATTTTCCACGACGAGATGCTGCACCTGATGCGCATGATCATGAGCGGCGAGCTCTCGCCCGTTATGACGGCGGCCATCGTCACCGGCCTGCGCGTGAAGAAGGAAACCATCGGCGAGATCACCGCCGCCGCGCAGGTGATGCGCGAGTTCTCCACCAAGGTCCACGTGCCCGACGCCAGGCACCTCGTGGACATCGTGGGCACGGGCGGCGACGGGGCCAACACCTTCAACATCTCCACCTGCTCCATGTTCGTGGCGGCGGCGGCGGGCGCCAAGGTCAGCAAGCACGGCGGGCGCGGCGTCTCCAGCAAGAGCGGCAGCGCGGACGTGATGGAGGCCCTGGGCATCCACATCAACCTCAAGCCCGAGCAGATCGCCCAGTGCATTGCGGACGTGGGCATCGGCTTCATGTTCGCGCCCAACCACCACCCGGCCATGAAGAACGTGGCGCCCGTGCGCAAGGAACTGGGCGTGCGCACCATCTTCAACATCCTGGGGCCGCTGACCAACCCCGCGGGCGCGCCCAACATCCTCATGGGCGTGTTCCACCCCGACCTCGTGGGCATCCAGGTGCGCGCGCTGCAGCGCCTGGGTGCGGAGCACGCCATGGTGGTCTACGGCCGCGACGGCATGGACGAGGTGAGCCTGGGCGCGGCCACGCTGGTGGGCGAGCTGAAGAACGGCCAGATCAGCGAGTACGAGATCCACCCCGAGGACTTCGGCCTTGCCATGGCGAGCAACCGCGCGCTCAAGGTCGAGACGCCCGAGCAGTCGCGCGAGATGCTGATCGGCGTGCTCAAGGGCGAGGGCGGCGCGGCGCAGGACATCGTGTGCCTGAACGCGGGCGTGGCGCTGTACGCGGCGAACGTGGTCGATTCCGTGCCCGCGGGCCTAGCCAAGGCGCGCGAGGCCATCGCCTCCGGCGCGGCGCTGGCCAGGCTGGAGCAACTGGTCGCGCGCACCCATGCACTGGCAGAAAGTGCGGCAGGAGGTGCGCAATGAGCAGCAGCGACATCCTGAACAAGATCGTTGCCGTCAAGCACGAGGAAGTGGCGGCCGCGAAAAAGCGCCTGCCGCTGGACGTGATCCGCGCCGACGCCGAGAGCCGCGTGCTCACGCGCGGCTTCGAGGCCGCGCTGCGCGCCAAGATCGCCAAAGGCCAGGCCGCCGTGATCGCCGAGATCAAGAAGGCCAGCCCCAGCAAGGGCGTGCTGCGCGCCGACTTCATCCCGGCCGACATCGCGCAGAGCTATGCCGAGGGCGACGGCACGGTCAGCGCCGCGTGCCTGTCGGTGCTGACGGACAAGCAGTTCTTCCAGGGCGGCGTGGACTACCTCAAGCAGGCGCGCGCGAGCTGCCAGCTCCCGGTGCTGCGCAAGGACTTCATGGTCGATGCGTACCAGATCTACGAATCGCGCGCGATGGGCGCCGACGCCGTGCTGCTGATCGCCGCCTGCCTGGATGACGCGCAGATGGCCGACTTCGAGGCCATTGCCCGCAGCCTGGACATGGCGGTGCTGGTGGAGGTGCACGACGGCGCCGAGCTGCAGCGCGCGCTCAGGCTCAAGACGCCGCTGGTGGGCATCAACAACCGCAACCTGCGCACTTTCGAGGTCACGCTGGACACGACGCTGGGCTTGCTGAAAGATGTGCCCGCCGACCGGCTGCTGGTCACCGAATCGGGCATCCTCGCGCCCGCCGACGTGCAGCGCATGCGCGAGGCCGGCGTGCATGCCTTCCTCGTCGGCGAAGCCTTCATGCGCGCGCCCGAGCCAGGGTTGGCGCTGGCTTCGCTATTCTATTGATAGCTGCTTGCGCTTGCTGGATAAGCGCTGGAGGCCGATTTGACCATGAATGACGCCACGCAACTGCAAAGCGCCAACCCCGCCGACTGGCCCGTGGCGCCCGGCTGGCAGCCGCTGGTCGATGCCTTCTTCGCGGGGCCGCGCGGGCAGGCGCTGCTGGCCTTCCTGCAATCGCGGCTCGACGCCGGCGCCGTCATCTTCCCGCCGCGCCCGCTGCGCGCGCTGGAGCTGACGCCGCCCGAGAGCGTGCGCGTGGTCATCCTGGGCCAGGACCCGTACCACGGGCGCGGCCAGGCCGAGGGGCTGGCGTTCTCGGTGGCGCCCGGCGTGCGCCTGCCGCCCTCGCTGCAGAACATCTTCAAGGAGATGCAGCGCGACCTGGGCGTGGCCTTTCCACCCTTTCCCAACCCCGGCGGCAGCCTGGTCAAGTGGGCGAAGAACGGCGTGCTGCTGCTCAACACCGGCCTCACGGTGGAGGAGGGCCAGCCCGCCAGCCACGCGGGCAAGGGCTGGGAGGAACTGACCGACGCCGTCATCCGCCACGTGGCCGAGTGCGGGCGGCCGGTGGTCTTCATGCTCTGGGGCTCGCATGCACAGTCCAAGCGCGCCCTGATCCCGCGTGACCGGGGGCATTTGCTGCTCCTGTCCAACCACCCCTCGCCGCTGTCGGCGCTGCGCCCGCCCGTGCCTTTTATCGGCTGCGGCCACTTCGGCAAGGCGCGCGCCTTCCGCGAGCAGCACGGGTATTGACTCCTGGGGCTACCAACGCCCCGGCAGCCGTTCCCTGAGCAGATCTAGAAACGCCTGCACCGCCACCGGCAGGCTGCGGCCCGCCAGGGTCTGCACCTCCAGGTCGCGCAGGTCCATGCCCGGGTCGCTGATGGGCCGGGTCACGATGGCGCCTGCCGCCACCAGGTGGCGCGCCGCGATCTCGCTGGCCACCGACAGCCCGCCGCCGTTCGCCACGAAGTTGAGCACCGTCTTGGCGTGGTTGCTGATGAGCACGGGCGCCAGCTGCAGGCCTTGGCGGCTGCACACGATGTCGATCATCTGGCGCACCGTGGTCTCGGGCGGGGGCAGGGCCAGCGGGTGCCGCCCCATCTGCGCCAGCGTCACGCTCGCGGCGCCGGCCAGCGGGTGGCCGGGCGGGAGCAGGGCCAGCACCGGCGCGCTCTGGCGGTAGGCCACCGCGATGTCCTGCTGCGGTGCGCGGCTGAAGCACAGGCCGATATCGGCCGCGCCGCTGCGCACCGCGCCGGGCACCTGCGCCGTGGGCAGCGAGGTCACGCTGAACTGGATGCCCGCGTGCGTGCGCTGGAACTCCACGCACAGGCGCGGCACGAGCTCGTTGGCGAAGGCGTCCGACGTGGCCAGCCGCACCCGGCCCGCGCGCAGGCCCTGCAGCGCGCCGATCTCGCCCAGGGCGCGCTCGGCGTCCAGCGCCGTGCGGCGCGCGTGCACGGCCAGGATCTCGCCCGCTGCCGTGAGCACCATGCCGCGCGGGTGCCGGTCGAACAGCGGCGTGCCCAACTGGGCCTCCAGCCCGGCGATTTGCCGGCTCAGCGCCGAGGCCGCCACGTGCAGCCGGGCCGAGGCCTCGGTGAGCGAGCCGCTGCGCGCTACTTCGAGGAAGTAGCGCAGGGCGGTGTCCTGCAACTGATGGGCGCGCATGGGCGGAGTATGGGGCGATTTGCCGTTTTGGCAATGATGACTTCCAGAATCGGTGTTGGTCAGAATGCAAGCGCCTTCCTAAGATGGCCTGTTGTTCGATGACGGCGAGGAGCGGGCGATGCGCAAATGGACTTGGGGCGTGGCGGTGTGGATGGCTGCGGGTGCGGCGTTGGCGCAGGCGCCGGCGTGGCCCGACAAGCCCGTGCGGGTGATCGTGCCGTTCCCGGCCAGCGGCGCCACCGACCTGGTCGCGCGGGTGGTCACGCAGCGCGTGGCGGCGGACCTGGGCCAGCAGATGGTGGTGGACAACAAGCCCGGCGCGGGCGGCACCATCGGCTCCGCCGAGGCCGCCAAGGCGCCGCCCGACGGCTACACGCTGTTGCTGACCACGAGCAGCACGCACGCGATCTCGCCGCACCTGATGCCGCGCCTGGCCTACGACGCGCGCAAGGACTTCACGCCCGTGGCCCACCTGGCCGACGCGCCCAGCGTGCTGCTGGTCACCAACTCGCTGCCCGTGAAGACGGTGGGCGAGCTCATCGCCTACGGCAAGGCCCACCCGGGCAAGCTCAACTACGCCACCAGCGGCAACGGCACCATCGTGCACCTGAACGCCGCGGCCTTTAGTGCGCAGGCCGGCATCGACATGACGCACGTTCCCTACAAGGGCACGGCGCTGGCCATTCCCGACCTGGTGGCCGGACAGACGCACGTGCTGTTCGACTCGCTGCCCACCGGCATGCCCCACGTCAAGAGCGGCAAGCTGCGCGCCCTGGCCGTGACCAGCGAAAAACGCAGCGCCCTGGCGCCCGAGCTGCCCACGCTGGCCGAGTCCGGCCTGCCCGGCTATTCCTCGGTGACCTGGTTCGGCGTGTACCTGCCCGCTGGCGCCCCGCCCGCCCTGGTCGCGCGCGTGCACCAGGCCTTTGCCAAGGCGGTGCGCGCGCCTGAGGTCGCCGACAGCCTGGCCAAGCTGGGCGTGGAGCCCGCTGCGCCCAGCACGCCCGCGCAGTTCGGCGCCATGGTGCAGGCCGACAGCGCGCGCTGGGCCACGGTGATCCGCCAGCACAAGATCTCGATCGAATGACATGAACAAGAACCCGCACGAACTCGACTGGAACCTGCCCTACGCCTCGCACCGCAGCGCGGTCATGGGGCGCAACGTGGTCGCCACTTCGCAGCCGCTGGCCGCGCAGGCCGGCCTGGCCATGCTGCAGGCCGGCGGCAACGCGGTGGACGCCGCCATCGCCGCCGCCATGGTGCTCACCGTGGTCGAGCCCACGGGCTGCGGCATCGGCAGCGACGGCTTCGCCATCGTCTGGGACGGGCAGGAGCTGCACGGCCTCAACGCCTCGGGCCGCTCGCCCGCCGCGTGGACGCCGGACTACTTCGCCCGGCTGGGCGGCATCCCCGAGACGGGCTGGAACGCCGTCACGGTGCCCGGTGCCGTGTCGGCCTGGGTGGCGTTGTCCAGGCGACTGGGCAAGCTGCCCTTCGCGCAACTGGCGCAGCCGGCCATCGGCTATGCGCGCAACGGCTTCCCGGTGTCGCCCACCATCGCCCGGCTGTGGGCGCTGGGCGGCGCCAAGCTGGGCGCGCAGCCGGGGTTCGCCGAATGCTTCCTGCCCGGCGGCCGCGCGCCGCGGGCGGGCGAGGTTTTCCGCAGCGAGGCCCACGCGCGCACCCTGGAGCTGATCGCCGACACCGAGGGCGAGGCCTTCTACTGCGGCGTGATCGCCGAGCGCATGGTGGCCCACGCGCAGGCCCACGGCGGCGCAATGGCGCTGGACGACCTGGCCGCGCACCAGGCCGACTGGGTGGGCACCGTCAGCCAGCGCTTCGGCAATGCGGTCATCCACGAGATCCCGCCCAATGGCCAGGGCATCGCCGCGCTGATGGCTTTGGGCATCCTGGACGAACTGGGCGTCGGCCCGCAGCCGCTGGACGGCGTGGACAGCGTGCACCTGCAGGTCGAGGCCATGAAGCTGGCCTTTGCCGACCTGCACCAGTACAACGCCGACATCGATCACATGCGCGTGCAGCCCGCGCAGCTGCTGGACCGCGGCTACCTGCGCGAGCGCGCCCAGCTCCTGGACCGCGAGAAGGCCGGCGCGCCCACCTACGGCGCGCCCCGGCCCGGCGGCACGGTCTACCTGGCGACGGCCGATGCCAGCGGCATGATGGTCTCGTTTATCCAGTCCAACTACATGGGCTTCGGCTCGGGCGTGGTCGTACCGGGCACGGGCATCAGCCTGCAGAACCGGGGCCACGGCTTCAACCTCGTGCCCGGCCATGCCAACGAGGTGGGGCCGCGCAAGCGCCCCTCGCACACTATCATCCCGGCCTTTGCGATGAACGCCGACGGCACGCCGCGCATGGCCTTCGGCGTGATGGGCGGGCCCATGCAGAGCCAGGGCCACACGCAGATGGCGCTGCGCGTGCTGCGCTACGGCCAGAACCCGCAGGCCGCCGCCGATGCCCCGCGCTGGCGCGTGACGGGCGGCAAGGGCGTGGCGGTGGAGCCCGCGTTCGATCCGGCCGTGGTCGCCGCGCTGCGCGCGCGCGGCCACGAGGTGACGGTGGAGGAGGGCAACGGCGTGTTCGCCTTCGGCGGCGCGCAGCTGGTGCTGCGCCAGGGCGATGGCAGCTACGTTGCCGGGTCTGACCCGCGCAAGGATGGGTGCGCGGTGGTGTTTTGACCTGCGCTGGAGGGCACTATGAAAACCAGACTCAACCGGCGGCCATGCCCGCCTGATTGCTAAAGCCTGGCGAATATGAAGGGGCTAACGGCCTGAGTTCAGCCGCCGCCGTAGGCGGTCGGTAGCGACGAACCGTTAGAAATAAAAAGAGAGTGCTGAGATGACTGTCTAAGAGTGCGGCTGCTTCGTTGCTCTAAGATGAGAAATCAATTCCTTTTCAATTATCTTGTGCCATACCAAATCCTGCGTGGAGTCCGATTTTTTCAATTCCACCTCTATTATTTTCAATAGGATAAATTTTGAATAATTAGAGAGTTGGAAAAATTTTTCGAGAGTCCAATTCTTATAGAGCCATTCGGCAGTTTCTATAGCTACTGGATATATTGAAGAATCTATTAATCCCAAATCGCCTTCTGCCTCCTTGATGGAGACGCCGTTGATATCTCGTTGCTTGTTTCTGTTATCGATTTCTGCGAAGAATTCTGGGCTTAAACTCATGCTTTATCCTTGATTGGGGCGACTACGAAGAAATGTTAGAGAAATGGGATTGATGGTCAACTTCTTTTTCCTAGCCCTGGTGCTCCAGATGGTATTTCATGGCCCCTAATTTTATTAAACCCTGAGATTTTATGAAGTTCTTCAATTTTGATTTTATCTTCAGTATAAAATATTTGAAAGAGTAATTTCTTTTTTGTAACTTCTGAAGTGGCAATTGTCATTTCGGAGCGCAGTCTGGCCAAGCGTTTTTTTAACTTTGTTAGCTCGCCCTGTTTTCTTTTTCTGTTGCGCTTCTTCATGATTTCTAACTAGAATTAGATCGCCCCATGCTACTGACCTGATACGGCCTAAGTCAAGCATCTGGTATATGTTGTTCCCAACTTATTGCTCCATGCCTGCCGCAATTTAGACCGCCTAAAATTCTGCGGATGGATGTGCTTCCCGTTTCGCCCGGCTCCGCCGTGCCGTAGCCTCCCGGTCGCTGGATCTATTGCGCCCGCAGCGTCCGGGTGCCGCGCTATTTCCGCGGCTGTCCGTGAAGAGGGCAGGTCAGCGGAGCCCGCTGGATATGCTATAGAGAGTGGTGACGAAAATCCCAGTTGGCGACATAGCTCCAATAACCCACCGTTCGCCCTGAGCCTGTCGAAGGGTAGTCCCAGGCAATTCCCTGGCTTCGACGGGCTCAGCCAGAATGGATTGAGGATGAGGTTTGAGGCAGGTGGCTAATCGGGTAAAACGGCCTCCAGCGCTTACACAGCAAGCGCTGGCAGCTCCCTATTTGGTAGCGCTGCACTCCAGCAGCATCGCATCCCCGTAGCTGAAGAACCGGTAGCCCTGCGCGATGGCGTGCCGGTAGAGCCCCATCACGTGTTCGTAGCCCGCGAAGGCGCTCACCAGCATCATCAGCGTGCTCTTGGGCAGGTGGAAGTTGGTGACCAGTACGTCCACTACCTGGAATTCGACCCCCGGCGTGATGAAGATGTCCGTGTCGCCCGTGGCCTGGCCCGAGCGCGCCCAGGATTCGAGCGTGCGCACGGTGGTGGTGCCCACGGCCACCACGCGCCCGCCCTGCTGGCGGCAGCGCTCCAGCGCGGCCAGCGTGGCCAGGGGCACTTCGTACCACTCGCTGTGCATGCGGTGCTCGGCCAGGTTCTCGGTCTTGACGGGCTGGAAGGTGCCCGCACCCACGTGCAGCGTGACGCTGGCGCGGTGGACGCCGCGCGCCTCCAGGTCGGCCAGCACGGCCTCGTCGAAGTGCAGCGCGGCCGTGGGCGCGGCCACGGCGCCGGGGCTGCGGGCGAACACGGTCTGGTAGCGCTGGCTGTCCTCGGCAGCATGAGGGTCGTGCTCCGCGTTCTGCTGGCGCTCGATGTAGGGCGGCAGCGGCAGGTGGCCGTGGCGCTCCATCAGCTCCCACGGGGTCTCGCTCGCCGGGCCGTGCAGCGCGAAGCGGAACAGCGGGCCGTCGGCATCCGGCCAGCGGCTGAGCAGCGTGGCGTCGAAGCCGCCTGCGGCCTTGCCGCCCGCCATGTGCACGGTGCTGCCGGGCAGGGGTTTCTTGCTGACCTTCATGTGGGCCACGACCTCGTTGCCGGCGCCATCGGTTGCAAGGACGCGCTCGATCAGCAGCTCCAGCTTGCCGCCGCTGGCTTTTTCGCCGAACAGGCGGGCCTTGACCACGCGGGTGTCGTTGAACACGAGCAGGTCGCCCGGCTGCAGCAGTTGGGGCAGGTCGCGGAAGATGCGGTCGGCGGGTTGGGCGGCGCGGCCGTCGAGCAGGCGCGAGGCGCTGCGCTCGGGGGCGGGGTGCTGGGCGATGAGTTCGGGGGGCAGCGCGAAGTCGAAGTCGCTGAGGGTGAAGGTGCGCGAAGGCGAGGCGGTGGCGGGCATCGGGGGCTTGAGGGCCGGACGGGCCCGTTCCAAGGAGAGAAAGGGCTGGATTGTCGCAAATCTGCCCGCATCATCGTCAAAAGTCCCTCCAGCGCTTGCTGGGTAAGCGCAAGCAGCTCCTGATTACATAGCGGGCAGCATGGCCGACGAGTCGCAGGCCGGGAGGCCCTGCGCGAAGCGCGCGGGGTTGAGCAGCGCCACCAGCCCGCAGCCCAGCGCGCCCTGCCAGTGCAGGTAGTCGTGGCCGGTGGCGTGTTCGCGCTGCGTCACGGCATAGCCCTTGGCGCGCAGCACGTCGCCGAGGTGGCGGTTGGTCTCCAGGATGCCGTCCTGCCCGGCGCGCGCGCCTTCGTAGCGGCCGGCGTCGAGGTAGAAGCGCACGGGGCGCGGCGGCGCCTCGGCATACGCGCGCATCATGAACCCGGGGATCTCGCCGGGCGGCGCCCACCAGTACGAGCCTGACAGGCTCAGCACGCGGCCGAACCAGTGCGGCAGCTGGAGCGCCGCGTGTGCCGATGCCAGGCCGCCGTAGCTGGAGCCCGCGATCACCGTCGCCTCGGCCGGCCGGGCCAGGCCCTGGGCGCGCACCCAGGGCATGAGCTCTTCGTCCAGGAAGCGCGTGAACGGCGGGTTGGGCGGCAGCTCGGTGCCGCGGGCCTCGGGGCTGGGGTTGGCCACCAGCACCACGGCGGTGGGCGGGATGAGGCCGTCGGCCACCAGGTTGTCCACGATGCGCGGCGTGGGCACGTCCTGCAGGTAGGCGTGGGCGTCGAACAGCACCAGCAGCGCCTGCGGCTCGGCGTTCGCCGGGCGGTAGAGCCAGACGGGGCGCTGATTGTCCAGGATGCGGCTGGCGACCTCGTGGCGCGTGAGCGTGCCCTGGGCCACGCCGGGGCGCGCCGCCACCCAGGGCTGGGGCGGCGCCTGGGGGAGTTCGAGCACCGAGAAGCCCTGGAAGGCGTCGAGCGCGGCGTCGGCCCGCGCCGGGAACACGCGCGGGTTCAGCGGGTCGCGCTGCGCCGTGGCCAGGATCATGCGGCGGTTGTCGCTGGCGCTGCCCTGCACGCGGGGCACGTCGGGCGCCAGGCGGTAGGACAGGCGCGCGCTGGCGGGCATGCGGAAGCTCGCCCACCACACGTCGCTGCCGGGCAGCTGCCGCAGCGGGTCGTGGTCGCCCGAGGGGCTGCCGAACAGGCGCACGCTCTGCGTCGCGGGCGTGCCGCGCCACAGGAAGGTGACCAGCGATTCGCGCTCCGACAGCGGTTCGACCAGCGGCGTGCCCTGCCGGGCGTGCTCCTGCCAGAAAGCGGCGGTGGCCTCGGCGTGGTTGCTGCCGCCCTCGGCCAGCGTGCGGGCGAGGGCGCGCAGGCGCGGGCTTTCCGGGGCGGGCGCGCCGGGCGCGGCATCGCCCACCGCCGGGGCCAGCGCGCGGCGCAGGTGCAGGGCGTACGGGCCGGCCTGCGGGCCGGCGCGCACCTGCAACTGCTGCCCCGCCTGCACCTGCCAGGTGAAGCCCTGCGGGCTGCTGTCCGCGCCCACCAGGCGGCGCAGGTGGCGGCCGTCGGGGCCCACCACGTCGAGCACGGCGCCCGCACCGTTGAATTCGCCCTGCACCACGTGGCCTGGGGGCGCGGCCACGGGCCAGCGCTGCGCCTGGCCGGGCGCCAGGTCACCGCGGGTGGATGCGCCCACGGCGAGCGCTGTGTCGGCCAGCGCGGGTGCGGCCCAGATGAGGCAGAGGGACAGCAGCAGCGGGCCGCACGTTTGCGCGCGCCGGGCAAGGAGAGGGGTGTTCATGGATGGCGGGGGCCCAAATAGCCGGCCATCATATTTGATAATGGTTCGCATTACCGTGCCGGGCGCCCCTGCCGCCCGGCCGGGCTACCAGGCCTGCCGCGGCAGGCCCGACCACAGCTCCGCGAGGTCCGGAAAACCCCATTTGTCGGGGTCCTCGCGCGCCACGATCTTTTCGCTGCAGCCCGGCGCCGCGAGGTCCACCAGCTCGGGCGGAATGCGCAGGTCGGACTTCGTCGAGAAGAACACCTTGACGGTGGGCGTGGTGAGCGCGGCGGGCGCCTGCTCGGTGACCACGCCGATGCGGCCCGAGGTCAGGCGCACGAGCGAGCCCACGGGGTAGATGCCGATGCTCTTGACGAAGGCCTGGAACAGGCGCGCGTCGAAGTGGTCGGTGGTCCACTCGGCCATGCGGCGCAGCGACTCGGCGGGGTCCCAGCCGCGCTTGTAGGGGCGGTCGGAGGTGATGGCGTCGTACACGTCGCAGATCGCCGTCATGCGCGCGATCACGCTGATGCCGTCGCCCTGCAGCTTGTCGGGGTAGCCGGTGCCGTCCACCTTCTCGTGGTGGTGCAGGCAGGCGTCCAGCACCGCGTCGGGCACGCTGCCGCCTTCCTTGAGCATGTGGAAGCCCTCCACCGGGTGGCTGCGCACCACGGTGAACTCCTTGTCGGTGAGCTTGCCGGGCTTGTTGAGCACCTCCAGCGGCACCGCCGCCTTGCCCAGGTCGTGCAGCAGGCCCGCCAGGCCGGCCAGGCGCTGCTGGTCGTCCTTGAGCTTGAGCTGCTTGGCCAGCGCGACCATGAGCGCGCACACGGCCACCGAATGCATGTAGGTGTAGTCGTCGGCGGTCTTCAGGCGCGCCAGGCTGATCAGGGCGCCCGGGTTGCGGGTGACGGAGTCCGAGATCTCCTCCACCAGGCTGTGCGCGCCGGCCGAGTCCACCGCGCGGCCCATGCGCGCCTCGTTGAACATCGAGACCACGGCCTCCTTGGATTTCACGCAGATCGCGGCCGCCATCTGCAGCTCGCTCTTCATGTCCGTGGGCCTGCGGTCGCGCCGGGGCGGCGGCGGGGGGCGCGGCAGGGTCACGGTGATCGGGGGCAGCTCCTCCAGGCGGCTGAAGTCGGTCTCGATGCGGGCGTCGGCCTCCTCGCGCGACACCGACGCGGTGCCGGGCGCCACGTCCAGCCCTTTGTCGGTGTCGATCCAGCATTCGTGGATCGAGGTGGCCTGGATGCGGGCCAGGTCCTTCGGGTCCTTGAGCAGGAACTTGGCGCGCCAGAACGGGTGGTCCATCCACGAGCCGCAGAACTCGTGCAGGTACATGCCCAGGGTGAGGTGCTTGATGTCGATGCGCTTGAGCATGGTGCCGGGGTCTGTAAAAAGCCGTAACCATGTTAGCCTTTTCGGCCCGCCTGCCTGCACCGCACTTTCCCATGCCCCACCACGTCCATGCCTGCCGCTAAATCCGCCAGCCCGGCGCAGAAGGCGCTGCACAAGCTGGGCCTGGCGCGCGACATCGACCTGGCGCTGCACCTGCCGCTGCGCTACGAGGACGAGACCCGCATCACTCCCTTGGCGAATGCCCGCGACGGCCAGACGGTGCAGGTCGAGGCCACCGTCACCGCCAGCGAGGTGCAGCTGCGCCCGCGCCGCCAGCTCGTGGTGCGGGTGGAGGACGGCACGGGCGAATGCGAGCTGCGCTTCTTCAGCTTCTACCCCTCGCACCAGAAGACGCTGGCCGTGGGCGCGCGCCTGCGCATCCGGGGCGAGGTCAAGGGCGGCTTCTGGGGGCGGCAGATGCTGCACCCGGCCTTCCGCACGGCGGGCGGCGAACTGCCCGCCGCGCTCACGCCCGTCTACCCCACCACGGCCGGCCTGCCCCAGCCCTACCTGCGCCGCGCCGTGGTCAGCGCGCTGGCGCGGGTGGACCTGTCGGACACGCTGCCGCCCGGCGTGGCGCCGCCGGTGGCCAGGAGTTTTGGTCAAAACGGCCTCCAGCGCTTGTGCAGCCTGCGCGAAGCGCTCACTTTTTTGCACCACCCCACGCCCGACGTGGCGCTATCCACGCTGGAGGATCGCAGCCACCCCGCCTGGCAGCGCCTGAAGGCCGAGGAGCTGCTGGCGCAGCAGCTGTCCCAGCAGCAGTCGCGCCGCGAGCGCGACCGGCTGCGCGCCCCCGTGCTGCGCGCGCAAAAGACGCAGCCCCTGCACGAACAGCTGCTGGCCGCGCTGCCCTTCGGCCTCACCGCCGCGCAGCGCCGCGTGGGCGAGGAGATCGCGGCCGACCTGGCGCGCCCCGTGCCCATGCACCGGCTGCTGCAGGGCGACGTGGGCTCGGGCAAGACGGTGGTCAGCGCCCTGGCCGCCTGCATCGCCATGGACGCGGGCTGGCAGTGCGCGCTGATGGCACCCACCGAGATCCTGGCCGAGCAGCACTTCGCCAAGATGATCGGCTGGCTTGAACCCCTGCTGGCCGCGCGCGGGCGCAAGGTGGCCTGGCTGGTGGGCGGGCAGAGGAAGAAAGAGCGCACCGCCATGCTGGCCCTGGTGGAAAGCGGCGAGGCCGCGCTGGTGGTGGGCACGCACGCCGTCATCCAGGAGCAGGTGCGCTTCCACAAGCTGGCCCTGGCCGTGATCGATGAGCAGCACCGCTTCGGCGTCGCGCAGCGGCTGGAACTGCGCCGCAAGCTGGCCGAGCACGGCATGGAGCCGCACATGCTCATGATGAGCGCCACGCCCATCCCGCGCACGCTGGCCATGAGCTACTACGCCGACCTGGACGTGTCCGTCATCGACGAACTGCCCCCCGGCCGCACGCCCACCGTCACCAAGCTCATCGCCGAGAGCCGCAAGGACGAGGTCATCGAACGCATCGCCGCACAGGTGGCGGCCGGGCGGCAGGTGTACTGGGTGTGCCCGCTGATCGAGGAAAGCGAGGCGCTGGACCTGACCAACGCCACGGCCACGCATGCCGACCTCAGCGAAGCCTTGCCCGGCGTCATGGTGGGCCTGCTGCACTCGCGCATGCCCGCGGCCGAGAAGAAGGCGGTGATGGCGCTCTTCACCAGCGGCCAGATGGGCGTGCTGGTCAGCACCACCGTGATCGAGGTGGGGGTGGACGTGCCCAACGCCTCGCTCATGGTCATCGAGCATGCGGAGCGCTTCGGCCTGAGCCAACTGCACCAGCTGCGCGGGCGCGTGGGGCGCGGTGCGGCGGCGTCGGCCTGCGTGCTGCTCTACGCCACCAACGACAGCGGCCGCGTGGGCGAGACGGCCAAAGAGCGCCTGCGCGCCATGGCCGAGACGAACGACGGCTTCGAGATCGCCCGGCGCGACCTGGAGATCCGCGGCCCCGGCGAGTTCCTGGGCGCGCGCCAGTCAGGCGATGCGCTGCTGCGCTTTGCCGACCTGAACACCGATACCGCGCTGCTCGACTGGGCGCGCGGGCTGGCGCCGCTGATGCTGGACCGGCACCCGGAACTGGCCGCGAAGCACGTGGCGAGGTGGCTGGGCGGCAAATCGGACTACCTCAAGGCATGAGATGCAGGAAAACGCCATGAACCTCCCTTCCACCGTCGCCGCCGCCTGGGTGCGCGACGGCACCTACCGCGACCGCGCCGTGCGCCTGGGCTTCATCGACCGCCCGGCCTGGACGCGCTTCATGAGCCCCGTGTGGATGGGCCTGGCCGTCGTGCTCGTGTTCTCGCCCTGGGGCCTGCTGGGCAGCGTGTACGGGCGCGAGCCGCTGGCGCCGCACCTGCCTGCCGTCGCGCTGGCCGCCGTGCTGCTCGTGCTCGGCGCCGTGCAGACCTTCCATGCCATGCACCGGGCCACGGCGCGGCAGTATGCGTTCGCGGGGGATGCGGCGCGCTGGGAGTTCTCGGTGGCGGGCCTGGCCTACCGCGTGGCCGCGCCCGATGGCTCGGTGCGGCATGAAGCCGCCTCGCAATGGAGCTGGTTCCGCGCCCTGAGCGTGGACGCGACGGGCCTGCGGCTGGTCCGGCAAGGGTCGGTGGAGTCCTATTTCATCCCGGCCACCGCCTTCGCGCAGGCCGGGCAGGGCGCCGCGCCCGCACAGCAGTCCGTGGTGGACTGGGCGCGCGCCGCGGGCCTGGCGGTGCGCACGGTGCCCGCGTGGGACCTGGCCGGCCTGCTGGGCGCGGGCGTGGCGGCCAGCCTGCTGGTCGCGCTCACCATGGTGCAGTCGGCGCTGGCGGCGGCGCTGCCCTATGCGCGCTGGGGGCGCGTGTCCGCGCTGTTCTCCTCGGGCGTGGGCACCTTCTGGTGGGCCGCGCCGCTGTGCGCGGCGGCCGTGGTGGCGCTGCACCTGCTGCTGGCGGCCTGGCAGCACCGGCGCTCGCCCCGGCGCGACCTGCCGGCGCATCTGCCGCACCTGGTGCTGGCGCTGGCCTGGGGCACGCTGCTGCTGGCCGCGCTGCAGGCGGTGCGCAGCCTGGTGTTCGACGACGCACTGGCGAACAGCAGCTTCCTGGCGCCGCAGGCCGTGGTGATCGCTGCCGTGTTCGCGCTGCTCACGGGCTTCGTGCTGCACCGGGGGCTGGCCACGCCCTGGGTGGCGCGGCGGGTCGCGCTGCAGGCCGATGGGGCGGGGGCGTTGCCTTGAACATGCCGATTGCTCCCAAAAAAATAGCTGCTCGCGCTTGCTGCATAAGCGTTGCAGTCCATTTTTGCCAAAACCTCCGTCCCCCCGCTTGACCAAAGCTTTACGCAGCCCATGCGGCGGCTTTACCTGAACTTGCCATGATGGCGGCCGCTTTTCCCCCGTTTCCGCCCGGCTCGCCGGGCTTTCTTGTGCCTGCTCCATGACCGATGCTGTTCCGACCTCTTCCCCCGCTGCCCGGCCGTCCTCGCGCCGCCGGGTGTTCGTTGCCGTCCTGGCGCTGGCCGTCGCTGCCGGGGGCGGCTGGTTCGCCTGGACGAAGTGGAGCGCGTCCAGCGCCAAGACGGTCGAATACGTCTTCGCCACCGTGCAGCGCACGAACTTCGAGGACCTGGTCAGCGCCACCGGCGCGCTGCAGCCGCGCGATTACGTGGACGTGGGCGCACAGGTGTCGGGCCAGTTGAAGAAGCTGCACGTCGAGGTGGGCAACGACGTGACCGAGGGGCAGTTGCTCGCCGAGATCGACGCCGAGCAGTCCGCCGCCCGCGTGGACGCCAGCCGCGCCAGCCTGCGCGCGCAGCAGGCGCAGCTGGTGCAGAACCAGGTCAACTTGCAAAAGGCCGAGCGCGACCTGCAGCGCCTGCGCAACCTGCTGAAAGAAGACGCCACCACGCTGGAACTGGTGCAGAACGCCGAGACCACGGTGGACACCACGCGCGCGCAGATCAACACGCAGAAGGCGCAGATCGAGCAGACGCAGGCCAGCATGCGCGTGGAAGAGTCCAACCTCAAGTACACCAAGATCTACGCGCCCATGGCGGGCACGGTGGTCAGCATCACCGCCAAGCAGGGGCAGACGCTCAACACCAACCAGGCCGCGCCCACCATCCTGCGCGTGGCCGACCAGTCCACCATGACGGTGCAGACGCAAGTGTCCGAGGCCGACGTGAGCAAGCTGCGCGTGGGCATGCCCGCCTACTTCACCACCCTGGGCAGCCCGGGGCGGCGCTGGTACGGCAAGCTGCGCAAGATCGAGCCCACGCCCACCGTCACCAACAACGTGGTGCTCTACAACGCCCTGTTCGACGTGGAGAACCACAACCGCAGCCTCATGGCGCAGATGACGGCCCAGGTGTTCTTCATCGTGGCCGAGGCGCGCGATGCGCTGGTGGTGCCCATGTCGGCCGTCACCTTCCCGCGCGGCAGTGGCAATGCGCCCGGCCAGCGCCGCGACGGCGCTGCCGGGCCTGCCGCTGCGGCGGCCTCGGCGCCCGCGCAGGCCGCCAGCGGCGAGCGCCGCCAGCGCCGCGCCGATGACGAGCAGCGTGCCCCGGGCGAGGGGCGGCAGCGCGGCATGGGGCCGCGTTCCGGCGGCGCTGCCCCGGCGCCGGGCACGCCCCGCCCCGCCACCGTCAAGGTCGCGGCCGAGGACGGCACGGTCAGCGAGCGCGAGGTCACCGTCGGCGTCAGCAGCCGCGTGCAGGCGCAGATCCTCTCGGGGCTGGAAGAAGGCGAGCGCGTCGTGGCGGGCATCAAGCAGCCCGAGACGCGCCGCGCCGCCGGCACGGGCCAGCAGCAGCCCGCGGGCGGCTTCGGCCCGCCCGGCATGGGCCCCGCCGGCCCCGCTACCGGAGGCGCACGCCGGTGAGCACGACGCATCCCGCCACCGATGCCGCCGGGCCGCTCATCGAGCTGCGCGGCGTCACCAAGACCTACGGCCAGGGCGAGCTGGCGGTGGAGGTGCTGCACGGCATCGACCTCGCCATCTACCCCGGGGAGCTGGTTGCCATCATGGGCGCGTCCGGCTCGGGCAAGTCCACCTTGATGAATATCCTGGGCTGCCTGGACCGGCCCACCACCGGCAGCTACCGCTTCATGGGCCGCGACGTATCGGCCCTGGGCCGCGACGAGCTGGCCGAGCTGCGGCGCGAGGCCTTCGGCTTCGTGTTCCAGAGCTACAACCTCATCGCCACCGGCACGGCGGCCGACAACGTGGAAGTGCCCGCCGTCTATGCGGGCGTGCCGCCGCACGAGCGCCATGCACGCGCGCTGGAGCTGCTGACCATGCTGGGCCTGCAGGATCGCACGCACCACCGGCCCAGCCAGCTCTCGGGCGGGCAGCAGCAGCGCGTGTCCATCGCGCGGGCGCTGATGAACGGCGGGCGCGTGATCCTGGCCGACGAGCCCACGGGCGCGCTCGACAGCAAGAGCGGCGCGGACGTGATGCGGCTGCTCAAGGACCTGGCGGCGAAGGGCCACACGGTCATCCTCATCACCCACGCGCCCGAGGTGGCGCAGCACGCCCAGCGCGTCATCGAGATCCGCGACGGCAACATCGTGTCCGACCCCGGCCCGCAGGCCAGCGACGAATCGCGCGCGGCGGCGCTGCGCTGGACGCCGCGTACCGGCGGGCGCAGCAGCGCCCTGGCCGACGTGCTGGAGGCCACCAAGACGGCCCTGCGCGCGCTGCGCGCCAACATGTTCCGCTCCGTCCTCACGCTGCTGGGCATCGTGATCGGCGTGGCCTCGGTCATCGCCATGCTGGCCATCGGCGACGGCGCCAAGCAGGCGGTCATCGACCGCATCAGCGCCATGGGCTCCAATCTGCTGCTGGTGCGCCCCGGCGCGCCCAACCAGCGCGGCTTCAACAGCACGGCCACGCTGGTGCTGTCCGACGTGGCGGCCATCGACAAGGAAGTGCCCAACGTGCTCGCGGCCATCCCTGAGCAGAACAGTACCGTCACGCTGCGCTACGGCGGCGCCGACTATTCGAGCAGCGCCACCGGCACCTCGGCCAAGTTCCCCATCGCGCGGCAGTGGCCCGTGGCGCGCGGCAACTTCTTCAGCGAGGAAGACGAGGCCAGCTACGCCACCGTGGCCGTGCTGGGCCAGACGGTGGCGAACGCGCTGTTCCCGGACGGGCAGGAGCCCATCGGCCAGTTCGTGCTGGTCAACAACCTGATCTTCCAGGTGGTGGGCGTCATGTCGGTGCGCGGCGCCTCGCCCATGGGGACGGACCAGGACGACGTGGTCTTCGTGCCCTACGCCACCAGCCAGTTGCGCCTGTCGGGCCAGCGCTTCCTGCGCAACGTGACGGTGGCCGTGGCCGACACCGACCGCATCGACGAGACGCAGGCGGCCGTGGAGTCGCTGCTGACCGAGCGCCACGGCGTGGTGGACTTCCAGATCCGCAACATGGCGTCCATCATCGACACCGCCACCGAGACGCAGAACACCATGACCATCCTGCTGGGCTCCATCGCGGCGATCTCGCTGCTGGTGGGCGGCATCGGCGTGATGAACATCATGCTGGTGAGCGTGACCGAGCGCACCCGCGAGATCGGCATCCGCATGGCGACCGGCGCGCGCATGCGCAACATCCTGCAGCAGTTCCTGATCGAAGCGCTGGTGGTGTCCGCCCTGGGCGGCGCCTTGGGCGTGGTGTTCGGGCTGGGCGTGGCGGCGGTCATCGGCGCCTTCGGCACCCCGGTGCAGTACGCCGTGCTGCCCGTGCTGCTGGCCTTTGGCTGCGCGTTCGCCACCGGGCTGGTCTTTGGCTACCTGCCCGCCAAGAAGGCCGCGGGGCTGGACCCGGTGGTCGCCCTGGCGTCGGAATGATGAGAAGCAAGAATCCATGAGAGCCTTGAACCCCCGCTTCCCCCGCTTTTCCCGCACCGCCCTGGCGGCGGCCTTGATCGCGCTCGGCGGCTGCGCCGTCCACGAGCCGCCCACCGTGGTGAACATGCCCCTGCCCGAAGCCTGGCGCGAGGCCCCGCTCGCCACCGAGGCCCAGGTGCCGCAGGACTGGTGGCGCGGCTTCGGCTCGCCCCGGCTCGAAGCCCTGGTGCAAGAAGCGCTGGCAGGCAGCAGCGACCTGCGCACGGCCGCGCAGCGCGTGCGCCAGGCCGACATCGCACTGCAGACGGCTGGCGCGGCGCAACTGCCCGGCGTGTCCGTGTCGGCGGGCAGTTCCGCCAACCGCAGCGAGGGTACGAGCACGCGCAAATCCACCTCGGTGTCGCTCAGCGTGGGCTACGAGGTCGATTTGTGGGGCCGCCTGGCCGCTGGCGAGCAGGGCGCGCGCGCAGCGCTGGAGGCCAGCCGCTACGACCTGGAGACGGCACGCATCACGCTCACCGCATCGGTGGCGACCACCTACTTCCAGTGGCTGGCGCTGCGCGAGCGTGTCGCCATCGCCCGCCAAAGCCTGGAGACCGCCGAACGCGTGCTGCGCGTGGTGCAGGCGCGCGCGCGCAACGGCGTGGCGACGCCGCTCGAAGTCTCGCAGCAGACCACCACGGTGCTGCAGCAGCGCACGGCGCTCGCGCCGCTGGAGGAGCAGGTGCGCCAGACCGCATCGGCCTTGGCGCTGCTGCTGGGCCGCGAGCCCGTGGGCTTCGATGTGGGCGGCGATGAGGGGCTGATGGCCCTGGACGCACCGGCCGTCGCGCCCGGCCTGCCCTCGGCGCTGCTGGCCCGGCGCCCCGACCTGCGCGCCGCCGAGGCGCGCCTGGCCGCGGCCGATGCCGACGTGGCCGCCGCGCGCGCCGCCCTGCTGCCCAGCATTGCGCTGTCGGCGGGCGGCGGCGTGGGCAGCGCGGCGCTGCTGAGCCTGGCCGGGGCCACGGGCAGCGCGTCGCTGGCGGCCTCGCTGGCGCAGAGTTTGTTCGACGGCGGGCGCAAGGAGCTGCAGGTCGAATCCGTCCGCTCCCAGCGCGAGGTGCTGGTGGAGGCCTATGCCAGCGCCGTGCGCCGTGCGCTCAAGGAAGTGCAGGACGGGCTGGGCAACGCCGCCACCAGCGAGCGCCAGGAAGGCACGCAGCACGAGGTGGTCGTCCAGGCGCAGCGCTCGCTGCAGCTCGCGGAGCTGCGCTACCGCGAGGGCGTGGACACGCTGCTGACCGTGCTCGACGCGCAGCGCACGCTGTTCAGCGCGCAGGACGCCTTGGCGCAGACGCGCCAGGCGCGCCTCACGGCGGCCGTGGACCTCTACAGGGTGCTGGGCGGCGGCTGGCGGCCCGAGTAGGCGGGCACGGTCGTCGGCCGGTTCGCCATCCACGCCGCCATCACGCCGCTGAGCGCGATGACGGACATGCCCAGGGCGGTGTGAGCGCTGGGCACCTGGCCGAACAGTAGCCAGCCCAGCACGGCGGCCCACAGCATCTGGGAATACGAGAACGGTGCGATGGCGCCCGGCGGCGCCAGCCGGTAGGCCAGTATCGTCATCCACTGCGCCAGGCACCAGGCGACGGCCATGGCGAGCAGCCAGGGCCACTGGGCCGCCACGGCGGCCGTGTCGGCGGTGGTGAGCGCGGGCGAGAGCGCCAGCACGCCCAGCGCGGCCGAGTAGAGCATGGTGGTGGTGGCGGAGTCCGCGTCGCTCAGCAGGCGCGTGCAGATCACGGCAGTGGCCCAGGCCATGGACGAGAGCATGGGGTAGAGCATGGCCGTTTGGAAGCCCGCGCCGCCCGGCTGCGCGACGATGAGCACGCCCGTGAAACCCAGCACCACCGGCAGGTTGCGCCACAGGCCCACGGGCTCGCGCAGCAGCAGGGCGGACAGCAGCGTCACGTACAGCGGCGAGGCGAACACCAGCGCCGTCGCGTCGGCGATGGGCAGGGCCTTGAGCCCTTGCAGGAACAGCACGGCCGAACCCACGAGCCCTGCCGCGCGCAGCACCTGCACGCCCGGGCGCTTGCTGCGCGCCAGCGACGGGTTGCGCGCCAGCAGGGGCAGCGTGCTCAGCAACAGCAAGACATAGCGCAGCCACGCAAGGTGGGCGGCCTGCAGGCCGCTGCCTGCGCGCTGCACCAGGGCGTCGGAGAGGGAAAAGCCAGCCATTGCCCCGATGAGGAGCAGGCTGCCCATGGCATGGGGGGCAGGCATCGTGGAGAGGGAATTTCGTGGTGAGGGCTAGCGCGCGGGCCGGCGCACCCGCAGCTGGCCGGGCTGGCTGGGGTGGGGGGCCAGCCACCAGGTCTTCGTCGCCGTCGCGGTGCCCTTGGCCGTGGTGCGTGCCGCCACGCGCACCTGCCAGCCGCCCGGGGCGGTGGCCTCAACCGTGCCCTGGCCGGTGGTCAGGTCGGCGAACTCGATGAGCACGGCGTCGCCCGTCTGCCAGAGAGGCCAGTCCTCGACCGCGGGGCCGGCCAGCCGCACGCCGGGGTAGAGGTGGCTGGCGCCGGCGTGCAGCACGCGGACGGGGGCATCGGCCATGGGCGTGCTCTCAGCGTTCTTCCAGCGCGTCGGCGACGATGCGCATGGTGGTGGCGATGTGCTCGCGCGTGAGCCGCTCGGCCAGGTCGCCGTTGCGCTGCTCCAGCGCTGCCAGAATGTCGGCGTGCTGCACGTTGGAGTGCGCGAGCTGGTCCTGCGCGAAGATCACGGGCAGGCGCAGGCTCCAGTAGTGGAACTGCGTGCGCTCGTGCTGCTCGACGAAGTAGAGGTTGTCCGAGAGCGCCACTAGGCGGCGGTGGAACAGCCGGTTCAGTCGGCTGGCCTCGCTGCGCGACACGGACTCGGCCGCGCTCATCTGCGCGTGCAGCTCGCGCAGTTGCGCCAGGTCCTCGGGCGTGGCGCGCTCGGCGGCCAGGCGCGTGGCATAGCCCTCGATGGCCATGCGGCCCTCGAAGATGCTGCGGAAGGCCAGCGGCGCGCCGTTGCCCACCATCCAGCCCCGGCTGCGGCTGACCAGCCCCTCGCCCTGCAGGCGCAGCAGCGCCTCGCGCACGGGGGTGCGGCCGGCGGAGAGCTGCGCGCAGATGTCGTCCTCGACCAGGCGGTCGCCCGGCTTGGCTTCGTGCGACAGGATGCGGTCGCGCAGCTGCTGGTAGACGTCGGTGGCGATGGAGGCGGCGGCGGGGCGGGCAGGCGTCATGGCGGGCGGAGATGCGTCGTTGGCTTATCCGGCCGACGTGGTGCGCACTTCCAGCACCACGCCGGCACCAGGCCGGGTGTCGAAATAGGTGAAGCCGGAATTATCGGTGCGGCGGCCGCGCGCCGTGATGCCCACGCCGGCCTGGCGCGTGTGGGCCTCGGCCGCGTCGCAGTCGGGCACCTCGAAGCCCAGGTGGTAGACGCCCTCGCCGTGCGTGTCCAGGAAGCGCCGCTGGGGCGAATCGAGCAGCGGGGGCTGGCACAGCTGGATCTGCACGTTGTCCAGGTCCAGGCACTTGTAGCGCATGGCGTCCGAGGCCTGCTTGTTGGGCACCTCGAAGGTCACGTAAGGGTGGCGGCCCTTGGGGTAGTCGAACCAGGGGCCCATGCCCAGGCTTTCGTAGTAGGCGACGGCTTTTTCAAGGTCGTGCACGACGATGCAGACGTGGTGCAACTGCTGGAAGGGGTGTTGTGGGGACATAGGCTAGTGGGTGGCTAGGTGGTGGGACAGGAACTGGCGCCCGCGCTCGCTCGCGGGGCCCTCGAAGAAGCGGCGCGCGGGCATCACGTCCTCGACGATCTCGCCGTTGACCATGAACAGCACGCGGTCGGCGAAGTCGCGCGCCAGGGACATCTCGTGCGTGGCCATCATCAGGGTGATGCCGTCCTCGGCGAGCTGGCGGATCACGGCGACGACCTCCTGCGCCAGCTCGGGGTCGAGGGCACTGGTGGGCTCGTCGAGCAGCATCACGGTGGGTTCCATGGCCAGGGCGCGTGCGATGGCCACGCGCTGCTGCTGCCCGCCCGAGAGCTGGTGCGGATAGACGTTGGCCTTTTCTTCCAGCCCCACGCGGCGCAGCAGCGCCAGGGCCTGGGTGCGGGCCTCGGCCTTGGGGCGGCCCAGCACGTGCAGCGGGCCGGACGTGACGTTGTCGAGCACCGTCATGTGGCGGAACAGGTTGAAGCTCTGGAACACCATGCCGGTGGTGCGGCGTTGCAGGCTGATCTCGCGGTCGCTCAGTTGCAGCAGCGTGTCGCCGCGTTCGCGGTAGCCCACCAGGCCGCCATCGACGACGATGCGGCCGCCGTCGATGGTCTCCAGGTGGTTCACGCAGCGCAGCAGCGTGGACTTGCCCGCGCCCGAGGGGCCGAGCACGGCCACGATCTGTCCGCGCGGGATCTCGGCGCTCACGTTGCGCAGCACGCACTGCGTGCCGCGGTACTTGGTCACGCCGTCCAGATGGATGGCGATGGAGGTGGAGGGCGTTGGCGTGGACATGGGGCTACCGGTGGGGGAAGAGCTTTTCGAGCGCGGTCTGCAGCACGGTGGCGAAGGCCGTCATCACCAGGTACCAGAACCCGGCGACCGCCAGCAGCTCCACGACGTGGAAGTTGGCGGCGTAGATGTCGGTGGAGATGCGCAGCAGCTCCAGGTAGCCGATGGCCGAGGCCAGCGAGGTGGACTTGAGCAGCAGGATGTACTGGTTGCCCGCCGCCGGCACGATGATGCGCGCGGCTTGCGGGATCACCACCTTGCGCATCAGCAGGCCCTGCGACATGCCGATGGCGCGGGCCGCGTCGCGCTGCCCGTTGTCCACGGCCAGGAAGCCGCCGCGGATGATCTCGGCCATGTAGGCGCCTTCGGCCAGGCTCAGCCCGATCAGCGCGGCGACGTGGGGCGTGATGACGTGGGTCATCTGCGCATCTACCAGCACCCAGCCCGTGAACGGGATGGCGATGTGCAGCTGCGGGAACATGATGGGGAACGCGTTGAACCAGAAGATCAGCTGGATCAGCATCGGCGTGCCGCGGAACAGGTAGACGTAGGTGGACGAGAACGCGGTGAGGATGGGGTTGCCGCTCACGCGCATCAGCGCGGCCACGAGCCCGACGCCCGCGGCCAGGAACAGCGCCGTGGTGCCCAGCATCAGCGAATTGATGGCGCCTTCGAGCACCAGGCGGCTGAACAGGTATTCCGCGACGACGGACAGGTTCATCACCTTGGCGCGGATGGCGGCCTGCAGCAGCGCGGCCAGCGCCAGCAGCACCAGCGCCGCGAAGATCCAGGGGCCCCAGTGGCGGCGGTGCACCACGCGGCGCGGCGCCGCGCCGGAAGCGGGGGTATCGGAAGGGGGGGCGAGGGTCACGCAACAGCTCCGGGGTGGAATGTGGAAGGCCTGGCGGCAAAGGCCCTGGGGACGGGCCCCTGCCGCGGCTCAGGTCACTTGGTTCGTTTGGAGGCGGGCAGGTTGACGCTGATCGCGGGCAGTGCCGCGCCGCCCACTCCCCACTTGTCGAGCAGCTTCTGGTACGTGCCATCGTCCAGCATGGACTGCGTGGCCTTCTGCACCGCGTCGCGCAGGCTCGTGCGGTTCTTGGCGAAAGCCCAGGAGGTGATGTAGGGCGTGAGCATGTAGTTGCCCCCGACGATGCGGTAGCGGCCGGGGAACTGCGTGCCCATATAGACCAGCGCAGGGAAGTCGCCCAGATAGGCGTCCACGCGTTTCAGGTCCAACTGCATGCGCGCGTCGGGCGCGGAGGGCAGCTGTTCTGCGCGGATCGCGGCCTTGCCAGCCTTGGTGCAGCGCTCGGATGCGGCCTCCACCTGTGCCATGATGACGCGGCTGCCCAGCAGCGTGGCGACGCTCTTGCCGCAGAAGTCGTCGATGGTGTCCATCTTGTCCTTGTTGGCCGTCAGCACCAGCATGCTGCCGCCCGAGAACATGTAGTTGACGAAGTCCACCTTCTGCTCGCGCTCCTCGGTGTCGCTGATGCCGCCCGAGGCCATGTCGAAGCGGTCGGCCTCCAGTCCGGGAATCAGCGCCGAGTATTCGGCCTGGATGTAATCGACCTTCAGGCCCAGGCGCTGGGCCATCTCGACCAGCAAGTCCCGGCTGGCGCCCGTGACCTCGGTCTTGCCGGGTTCACGGAACTCGATGGGCGGAAAGGTCTGCTGCGAGCCCACGCGCAACGCGCCGCGCGCCTTGATCTCTGCCGGAACCATTGCCAGCACATCCGCGGCAACGGTCTTGGCCTGGGCCATGCCCAGCAGCGGAACAGCGGCCGCAAGCAGCAGGGCGCCGCTGCGGAGATGACGTATCAGGGTACTCATGGTGACTTCCTTGGAAGAAAAGAAAAGGCGGTGGGCGGGATGGCGTGGGCGCGGGCGGGTCAGCGGCTGTCGGCCGACTTGCCGGGGATGGCGGAGGGGTTGGGACGGTCCGCGCGCGGGCAGGGCGCGGCGGCGTCGAACGTGGCCTGCACCGAAGCGATGTAGTCGGCTGGGAACTGCCAGGCTTTCAGGCCGGCGGGGATGTGTTCCCAGTAGAAGTTGGGTGGGCGCATGGCCATGCCTGGATCGGAAAGACGGTAGGTCCAGCAATCGTAGGCCTTTCCGTCGTCGCCATGCACGGTGAGGAAGAAGCGCTCGAAATCGTCGTAGTCCTCGTTGAACTGGTGGGGCTCGTGCTCGAAGACCACGCCCAGGGCGTTCACGCCGTGTGCGTCCGACACGCCGTTGAGGTGGCACCAGCCGCGGTCCGAGCGGTTGCATGCCGCGTGGAACTGGAGGCGGTGGTTGGCGGCGTAGCCCTTGGTGATGGCCTTGACGTTGGGCCAGTAGCGGCGGATTTCGGGGTCGTTGAGCCAGGTGCAATAAGCGAAGTAATAAAGCATGGGTGCCTTTCTTTGGGTAGGTCCGTGTCAATGATGCAAAGGCATGTATATGCCTTCGTATACGAAAAATGCAAAAGCTGTGCCAATGCCATTGCTGCGATCCATCGCGGCAGTTGTTTCGTATATGTATCCGTATATTTCAACGAATGCGCAATGGTATGCCTCCATGGAAGTGCCGGGTTCTAGGGTTTTCACTGATTGGAGCTTCGCGGCCGAAAGCGCATCCCTGGTGCGCGGCTGCACCGCAATGCGGCGCCGCCGCCTCAGCCTGGGGCAAGGGTTTCGGCAGGCCGCCGTACCGCCCCGAGACAAATCCGGTCATGATGGATGCTTGCGACAATGCGCAGAACACTCCCATGACCCTCACCGAACTCAAGTACATCGTGGCCGTGGCGCGCGAGAAACACTTTGGCCACGCGGCGGATGCCTGCTACGTCTCGCAACCCACGCTGTCGGTAGCCATCAAGAAGCTCGAAGAAGAGCTGGACGTGAAGCTTTTCGAGCGCAGTGCGGGCGAAGTCTCGGTCACGCCGCTGGGCGAGGAGATCGTGCGCCAGGCGCAGAGCGTGCTGGAGCAAGCGGCCGCCATCAAGGAGATCGCCAAGCGCGGCAAGGACCCGCTGGCCGGCCCGCTCACGCTGGGCGTGATCTACACCATCGGCCCCTACCTGCTGCCCGAACTGGTGCGCCACTCCATCGGCCGCACGCCGCAGATGCCGCTGATGCTGCAGGAGAACTTCACCGTCAAGCTGCTGGAGATGCTGCGCACGGGCGAGATCGACTGCGCCATCCTGGCCGAACCCTTCCCGGACACGGGCCTGGCCCTGGCTCCGCTCTATGACGAGCCCTTCATGGCGGCCGTGCCCAGCACGCACCCGCTGGCGGGCAAGGCCTCCGTGAGCGCCGCCGAGCTCAAGAACGAAACCATGCTGCTGCTGGGCGCGGGCCATTGCTTCCGCGACCACGTGCTGGAAGTCTGCCCTGAGTTCGCGCGCTTCGCGAGCAATGCCGAGGGCATCCGCAAGTCGTTCGAGGGCTCGTCGCTGGAAACCATCAAGCACATGGTGGCCGCGGGCATGGGCGTGACGCTGGTGCCGCGCCTGTCGGTGCCGCGCGACGCGCTGCTGACGGTGTCGCGCCGCCGCAAGAGCGACGAGGCCTACATCCGCTACCTGCCCATCCGCGAGGAAGACGGCGGCCCGCCGCCCATGCGCCGCGTGGTGCTGGCGTGGCGGCGCAGCTTCACGCGCTACGAGGCCATCGCCGCGCTGCGCAACGCGGTCTATGCCTGCGAGCTGCCAGGAGTCGAGCGCCTGTCCTGAGCGGCGCCATGACCTGCCGCCGCAGTGCGGCACTGATGCAGGTCTACCCGCGGGGCAGGGCCTTGCGCTACAGTGAAACGGTGCGTTGCCTCCGCGGCTGGCCGCAGGGGCTGTACCGAAATTCCTTTTCCTTCCCTTCAGGAGAAACGACATGGCCAAGGCCCCCAAGACCACCGCTCCCAGCATCCACATCGGCATCAGCGACAAGGACCGCGCCGCCATCGCGCAAGGCCTGTCGCGCCTGCTGGCCGACACCTACACGCTGTACCTCACCACGCACAACTTCCACTGGAACGTGACGGGCCCCATGTTCAACTCGCTGCACGCCATGTTCATGGCGCAGTACACCGAGCTGTGGAACGCGGTGGACCCGATCGCCGAGCGCATCCGCTCGCTGGGCCACGTGGCGCCCGGTTCGTACGCGGACTTCGGCAAGCTGGCCTCGGTGCCCGACGCGCCCGGCACCCCGCCCAAGGCGCTGGAGATGGTGCGCATCCTGGTCGAAGGCCACGAAGCCGTGGCCCGCACCGCGCGCGGCCTGTTCCCTCTGGCCGACAAGGCCAGCGACGAGCCCACGGCCGACCTGCTGACCCAGCGCCTCACGGTGCACGAGCAGACGGCGTGGATGCTGCGCTCGCTGCTGGAAGAGTGAAGCGGCGGCCCCGCCCCGCCCCGGCTGCGAGGCAGGGCCGAGAAGTATGTTTTGTCCTACAAGGCTTATCGGCGTTTGTACGGATGATGCGGGCTTTGGAATGGAAACGCCCTCGCCCTGGCCGGCGTGCCAGGGCTGAACCACCGATGAGCTATGCGAATCCTGTACGTTGAAGACAACCCCGAGCTGCGCGAAACCATCGGCATGCTGATGGAATGCGAAGGCCAGACGGTCATCTCGTGCGCCACGGCCGAGGAGGCCCTGGAGCTGGACGCCCGCCAGTCCTTCGACGTCCTGGTGTCCGATGTCAGCCTGCCCGGCCTCTCGGGCACGGACCTCGCGCGCAAGGTGCTGGAAGCCGACGCGCAGCGCTGGGTGGTGCTGTGCTCCGGCTACGAGCTGGGCAGCTACCCCGCTGCCTGGGGGCCGAACGTGCGGACCTTGCTCAAGCCTTTCGACATGGAAGAACTGGAAACGCTGCTGGGCTCCATCCGCGCCAGCCTGCAAAGCTCGGCGGCCTGAAGCGCCCAATCCCCGGCGTGGTTTTTCCATCCCGGTTGTCCATGGCGCTGCGCATGAAACCGGCACGCCCCAGGCCAGGGCACCCGTGGAACTGGCTTTGCCAGGCCACTGGGTGCGTCCTCCCGCCCGCAACGCGCAGCGTTGCGAGAGCGGGGGGAAGGCGCGAAGCGACTCAGGGGGGTGTCGTTTGGGATGCCACGCGGGGCAGTTCCACCCGGAAGCGCGTGGTGCCGTTCTCGGAGGAGACCTCGATGCTCCCCTGGTGCGCACGCACGATCTGCTGCGCGATGAACAAGCCCAGGCCCAGGCCCTGGTGCCGCCCGGGCGCCCTTTGGCGGCCCCGGAAAGGGTCGAACAGGCAGGGCAGGAATTCGGGCGCGATCTGGCCGCCGTTGGACACCTCTAGCACCACGGTGTCGGGGCACCGCCCGTCCACTACCACACTCACCGGCTGGTCCTGGGTGCCGTGGTGGACGGCATTGCCGACGAGGTTGGCCACCACCTGGCACAGGCGCTCGCCGTCCCACACGCCCGCGAGGTCGCCCTCCAGGGTGGATTCGATACGGCAGTTCGGGGACCCGGTCTGGATTTCGCACAGCGTACGCCGCACCAGGGCCTCCATGTCGGCCGCGCCGGGCTGCAACGACAGCCCGCCCGCATGCCGGATGCGCGTGACGTCGAGCAAATCCTCGATCATGCTGCCCATGCGCTGGCTGCTGCCGAGCACGCGGTCGGCCATGGCGCTCACCTTGTCGGTATCGGGCTGGCGCTTGAGCACGGTGGCGGCCGCCGTGATCGACATGAGCGGCGTGCGCAGGTCGTGGCTCAGCACCGCCATGAACATTTCGTTGATGCGCAGCGCCTCCGTGCGCTCCTGCAGTTCGTGGGCCAGAGCCTGCTTGCGGCGGTGCAGCTCGAAGAACACCTGGGCCTTGGTGGCCAGCATGTGCGGGTCGATGGGCTTGTAGAGGAAGTCCACGGCCCCGCTCTCGTAGCCCTTGAACTGCCAGTTCTGCTCGCGCGAGCCCGCGGTCATGAAGATCAGCGGCACATGCCGCGTGCGCTCGCTGCCGCGCATCAGCTCGGCGAGCTCGAAGCCGTTCATGTCGGGCATCTGCACGTCGAGCAGGGCCAGGGCGATGTCGGCGTGGTCGAGCAGCAGCTCCAGCGCCTCGGGGCCGGACTGCGCCTTGAGGATCTCGATATCGTCGCGCTGGAGCAGCGCTTCCAGCGCGACCAGGTTCTCGCGCACGTCATCGACCAGCAGGCACTTGATGCGGCCTGCGTGCGGCAGGGATGTCGATGGCGACAAGGGAGGAGGGGAGGGCGATCGCATCACAGCAGGCCTTGGTGGTGTAGTTGCGCCAGCAGGGCGGCGATGCCCGCGGGCGGCAGGATATGGTCGACTTCCGTGCGCGCCAGCGCAGCCTGGGGCATCGCCGGCATGGGGGCCGTGCCGGGCTCCTGCACGATGGCCAGCCCCCCCATGGCGCGGATATGCGCCAGGCCGCGCGCGCCGTCCTCGTTGGCGCCCGACAGCAGGATGCCCACCAGGCGCGGGCCGTACAGGTCGGCGGCCGAGTCGAACAGCACGTCGATCGAAGGGCGCGAAAAATGCACCGGCGTATCCACCGACAGCGCGGTACGGGGCCCGGCGTCCACCAGCAGATGGTAGTCGGGCGGCGCGAAGTACACCGTGCCGGGCTCAATGGCGTCCTGGTCCTGCGCCTCCCGCAGCGGCAGGGCGCAGCGCTTGCGGAAGATGTCCGCCAGCAGGCTGCGCCGGTCGCGCGGCAGGTGCAGGACCACCAGCACCGCGCAACGCACGGCCGGCGGCAGCGCGGGCAGCAGGGCCCCCAGGGCATCGACGCTGCCCGCGGACCCCCCCACCACGATAGCGGCGTAGGCCTGGCGAGGAGGTGGCGCGGTGTTCACAGGCCCGCCTTCTTGCGGTAGATGCGGTCTTCGGCCACGAATTCGTCGAACGCCTCCGCATGGGCCGAGAAACGCAGCGACTCCTTGGAGCCCAGGCCCAGGAAGCCCCGGTGGCAGAGCGCTTCGCGAAACAGGCCCAGCGCGCGGTTCTGCAGCTCGCGCTCGAAGTAGATCAGCACGTTGCGGCAGGAGACGAGGTGCACCTCGGCGAACACGCTGTCGGTGGCCAGGCTGTGGTCCGAGAACACGACGTGCTCGCGCAGCGACTTGTCGAAGACCACGCGCCCGTAGCGCGCCGTGTAGTAGTCCGACAGCGAGCTGCGCGCGCCCGAGCGCGCATGGTTTTCGGTGAAGGCCGGCACCCGCTCCAGGTCGAACACGCCCGCCTCCGCGGCGCGCAGCGCATGGGGGTTGATGTCGGTGGCGTAGATCAGCGTGCGCTCCAGCAGGCCTTCCTCGTGCAGCAGGATGGCCAGCGAATACACCTCCTCGCCGGAACTGCAGCCCGCCACCCACACCTTGAGCGAAGGGTAGGTGCGCAGCAGCGGCACCACCTCGCGGCGCAGCGACTGGAAGTAGCCGGGGTCGCGGAACATGTCGCTGACCTGCACCGTGAGGTACTGCAGCATCGCCGGGAACACGGCGGGGTCGTGCAGCACGCGGTCCTGCAGCTGCGACAGCGTCTTGCAGCCGAACTGCAGCAGCGCCGTCTGCAGCCGCCGCTTGAGCGACGCCTGGGCGTAGCCCCGGAAGTCGTAGTGGTAGCGGTGGTAGATCGCGTCGATCAGCAGGCGCTGCTCGATTTCCGCGGTGCGCGCTTTGCGGTTGGGCATGGCAGGTTCCGCGCTACTTGGGCATCCAGACCCGCACCAGCGACAGCAGCTTTTCCACGTCCAGCGGCTTGGCGATGTAGTCGTTGGCGCCGGCGGCCAGGCATTTCTCCTGGTCGTCCTTCATGGCCTTGGCCGTGAGCGCGATGATGGGGAGGCGGCGCCACTCGGGGCGGCTGCGGATCTCGCGCATGGCGGCGTAGCCGTCCATCTCCGGCATCATGATGTCCATCAGCACGAGGTCGATGGCGGAGCTGGCGCCGCCGTCCGCGCGGGCCAGCGCGTCCAGCGCCTCGCGGCCGTTGCGCGCGATCTCCACGCGGATGCCCGTGGGCTCCAGGATGCTGGAGAGGGCGAACACGTTGCGCACGTCGTCCTCCACCACCAGCACCGTGCGGCCTTCCAGGGCCGATTCGCGGCTGCGCGCGGCCTGCAGCATCTGGCGGTGCTCGGCCGACAGCTCGGACTCCACCTGGTGCAGGAACAGCGTGACCTCGTCGAGCAGCCGCTCGGGCGAGCGCGCGTCCTTGACGATGATGGACTTGGAGAAGCGCCGCAGCCGCTGCTCCTCGTCGCGCGAGAGCGCGCGGCCCGTGTACACGATGACGGGCGGGAACGAGACGCCGTCCTGCTCGGTCATCTGCTGCAGCAGCTCGTAGCCGCTCAGGTCGGGCAGGTTCAGGTCCATCACCATGCAGTCGAAGGTGGTGCCGCGCAGGTGGTCGAGCGCCTCGGCGGCGGTGCCTGCGCAGACGATCTCCACGCCGTCGCGGCTGAGCAGGTGGCGCACGCTCTCGCGCTGGCGCTCGTCGTCCTCCACCACCAGCACGCGGCGCAGGTCCTGCGTGAACTTCGCCTCCAGGCGCTGGAAGGCGTGTACCAGTTCCTCGCGCTTGACGGGCTTGAGCGCATAGCCCACGGCGCCGCGGCCCAGGGCCTCCTGCGAATAGTCGGCCACCGACACCACGTGCACGGGGATGTGGCGCGTGGCCGGGTTGCGCTTGAGCTGGTCGAGCACGCCCAGGCCCGAGAAGTCCGGCAGGTTCACGTCCAGCACGATGGCGCTGGGCAGGCGCTGCGCGGCCAGCGCCAGGCCGTCGGCGGCGTTGTGGGCCAGGTAGCAGCCGAAGTCCATCTCGCGGGCCAGGTCGCGCAGGATGTGCGCGAAGCGTTCGTCGTCCTCGATCACGAGGATGCTGCGCGTGCTGTCCTGCGTGGCGGGCTGCACGGGGGCCGCCGGCGGCGAAGGCGGCAGCAGCGCGGGCGCCATGGCCGGGGCAGGCGCTGCCCGCGCAGGGGCCTGCTGCGGGGGCGCGGACAGGGGGGCGGGCTGTGGGGACTCGGGCCGCGCCGGGGGCTGCAGGGGCAGCACCAGCGTGAACACGCTGCCTTCGCCGGGCGTGCTGTGCACCGTGATCCGGCCGCCCAGCAGCTGCGCGAGGTCGCGCGAGATCGACAGGCCCAGCCCCGTGCCGCCGTACTTGCGGTGGGTACTGCCGTCCGCCTGGCGGAAGGCGTCGAAGATCAGCTCCTGCTGGTGCGCGGGGATGCCGATGCCCGTGTCGCGCACCGCGAAGGACAGCGTCTCGTCCGGGTTGCGCGACACGTGCAGTTCCACCGAACCCTGCTCGGTGAACTTGAGCGCGTTCGACAGCAGGTTCTTGAGCACCTGGCCCAGGCGCATGGAGTCGGTCTCCAGGGCCGCGGGCACGTCGGGCGCCACGGTGGCCGTGAGCGCCAGGCCCTTCTCCTGCGCCAGGGGGCGCAGCGGGTCCACCAGGGCCTGCAGGGCCTGGGCGACCTGCACGGATTCCAGCGACACGTCGGCCTGCCCGGCTTCGATCTTGGACAGGTCCAGGATGTCGTTGATGAGCGCCAGCAGGTCGTTGCCCGCCGCGTGGATGGTCTGCGCGTACTTCACCTGCTCGGCGCTCAGGTTGCCGGGCTTGTTGTCGGCCAGCAGCTTGGCCAGGATCAGTGTGGAGTTCAGCGGCGTGCGCAGCTCGTGGCTCATGTTGGCCAGGAACTCGCTCTTGTACTGGCTGGCCTGCTCCAGCTCGCGGGCCTTGTCGGTCAGCGCGCTCTGGGCGCGCAACAGCTGCTCGCGCTGGTATTCGAGCTGCTGGGTCTGCTCCTCCAGGTGGGCATTGGTCTGCTCCAGCTCCGTCTGCTGCACCTCCATCTGCGCCTGCGATTCCTGCAGGATGCGGCTTTGCTGCTCCAGCTCCTCGTTGCTCACGCGCAGCTCCTCCTGCTGGGCCTGCAGTTCCTCGGACTGGCGCTGGGTTTCCTCCAGCAGGGTTTCGAGCCGGCTGCGGTCGATGCCGGAGCGGATGGCCACCGCCAGCATCTCCGAGGCGCGCTCCATCAGGCTGCGCTCGGCCTCGTCCAGCGGGCGGTGGAAGCCCAGCTCGATCACGGCGTACACCTTGCCGTTCTCCATGGCGGGCGCCACCAGCAGCTCGGCCGGGCTGGACTCGCCCGTGCCGGAGGACACCGGCAGGTGGCCGGAGGGCACGTCGCGCACGTGCAGCAGCGACCGCGAGCGCGCGGCCTGCCCCACCAGCCCTTCGCTAGGCAGCAGCGCCTGCGTGAGCCGCTCGCGCGGCAGCGCATAGCCGCCGAACAGCGTGAAGCCCCCGCCCGGGTCGGCCACATAGCCCGCGCCCACCTGGGCCTTGAGGTAGCCGGCCAGGTACTCCAGGGCAAGCTGCCCCATGTCTTCGAGCCGGTGGTCCCCCTGCAGGCGCTGGCCCAGCCCGGTGAGGCCGGCGGACACCCAGGACTGCCGCGCCTTGGTCCGGTATTCGCGCGCGGTCATGGCCGCCGACGCGCAGATCAGCGCCAGCAGCACCAGCGAGCCGCCCCAGGAGTAGTAGGCGGAGAGCGTGGCGGCATCCACCCAGGCCTGGCGGCGCGCCTCGAGCTGCTGGGTCTGCAGGGTGTAGAGGTCGCTCGCCAGGTCGCGCACGCGGTCCATGAGGTTCTTGCCGGTGTCGCTGCGCACCAGCGCCATGGCGCCGTCCCGGTCGCCGGCCTTGCGCAGCTCGATGGTGTCGTTGAGCTCGCGCAGCTTCTGCTGGGAGAGCTCGTCGAGCTGCACTACCAGCCGGCGCTGGACGGGCTCGTCGGCCGTGCTGGTCTTGAGCGCCGCCATCTGCCGCTCCAGCGCGGTCAGCGCGAGCTGGTAGGGCTGCAGGTACGCCGGGTCGCCCGTCAGCAGGTAGCCGCGCTGGCCGGTCTCCGCATCCTTGAGCGAGGCGCTGACGACGTTGAGCTGGCGCATGGCGAGCGCCGAGCGGTCCATGGCCGCGACGGCGTTGGCACGCGTCTCTGCGGACCGGAAATTGACGAGGGCGATGACCAGGGTGGCCAGCGCCGCCACCACGAAGCCTGCCAGGAGCGTGCGGGGAATGGCGAAGCTGGTGGCGGCCTGTGTGCTCGAAGAACGGGGCATGCGGTGCAGGTCCGTAGTGTGGGTAAGCGAGGGACTTTACCGGGTTTGCGCCCGCGGGTGAACGGTGCGCGGATTCGCCCCCGGGGCCACGGGCCGCGCCGGCTGCTACAGTCCCGCCACCCGTCCCTGCGGCGGGCCTTCCGCGTCTTTCTGCCTCCGCCCCGCATGCCCTCCGTCCAGCCCCGCAGCCGCCTCGCCCTGTACCTCGACCTCATCCGCTGGGACCGCCCCGCCGGCTGGCTGGTGTGCCTGTGGCCCACGCTCTCCGCGCTGTGGATCGCGGCGGACGGCTTTCCGGGCTGGCACCTGCTGGCCGTGTTCGTGCTAGGCACCATCCTCATGCGCAGCGCCGGCTGCTGCGTGAACGACGTGGCCGACCGCGACTTCGACAAGCACGTCAAGCGCACCGCGCAGCGGCCCGTGACCACGGGCGCAGTGTCGGTCAGGGAGGCGCTGGGGCTGGGGGCGGTGCTGGCGCTGGTGTCCTTTGGCCTCGTCCTCACCACCAACGCGGCGGCCATCCTGTGGTCCGTGCCCGCGCTGCTGGTGGCCATCGCCTACCCGTTCTCCAAGCGCGTGATCTCCATGCCGCAGGCCGTGCTGGGCATCGCCTTCAACTTCGGCATCGTGATCGCCTTCGCGGCCGTGCAGGGCACGGTGCCCGCCGTGGCGTGGTGGATGTGGCTGGGCAACCTGTTCTGGGTGCTGGCCTACGACACCGAGTACGCCATGGTGGACCGCGACGACGACCTGAAGATCGGCATCAAGACCTCGGCCATCACGCTGGGCCGCTTCGACGTGGCGGGGGTCGTGGCGTTCTACCTGCTTTTCCTGTCGATCTGGGCGGTAGCGCTGGCCCCCTATGCGCTGGGTGCTATTTTTTACATAGCGCTGGCGCTGGCGCTCGCCCAGGCCGCGTGGCACTTCACGCTGATTCGCACCCGCACGCGCGAAGGCTGCTTCCGGGCCTTCCGCGTGAACCACTGGCTGGGCGCCACGGTGTTCGCGGGCATTGCGGGCAGCTACCTGCTGCGCTGGTTACTCTTGAATTGATAGCTGCCAGCGCTTGCTGGATAAGCGCTGGAGGCCAAAAAGACTTCAAGAGCCGAATTCGTTGCCCAGTTCATGCGCGCGCTGCTCGGCCGCGCGCATCGCGGCCTCGAACGCCTGGGAGACGCCGCTGGCCTCCATAGCCTGCAGCGCCGCGTAGGTCGTGCCGCCCTTGGACGTGACGCGCTCGCGCAGCACGGCCGGCGGCTCGTCGGAGCGGCGCGCCAGCTCCGACGCGCCCACGAAGGTGCCCACCGCCAGCTTGTGCGCCTGCTCGGGCGACAGGCCCATGCCGGTGCCCGCGCGCGTCATCGCCTCCAGGAAGTAGAAGACATAGGCCGGGCCCGAGCCCGACAGCGCCGTCACGGCGTCGAGCTGCTTCTCGCTCTCCACCCACAGGAACTCGCCCGTGGTGGCCAGGATGGCCTCGACCTGCGCGCGCTCGGCGGCGTCCACGGCGGGGCGGGCGTAGAGCGCGCTCATCCCCTTGCCCACCAGCGCGGGCGTGTTGGGCATGGTGCGCACGATGCGCTCGGTGCCCAGCCACTGGGCGATGCTGTCCGAGCGGATGCCCGCCGCCACGCTCAGGTGCAGCGCGTGGGCGGTGTGGGCGCGGGCCTGGGCGGCGGCGTCCTTGAAGGTCTGGGGCTTCACGGCCCAGACGACGATCTCCGCGCGCTGCAGGGCCGGGCCCGGCTCGGGCCGGGCCTGCAGACCGTAGTTCTTGTGCAGGGCCTCGCGCGCGGTTTCCCAGGGCTCCACCACCTCGATCTGGTCGGCCGGGTGGCCCTGGCGGATCAGGCCGCCGATGATGGCGCTGGCCATGTTGCCGCCGCCCACGAAGGCGATGGTGGGAAGCGGAGAAGCGGAAGTAGGCATGGAAAAGGGTGTGGGGAGTCGTGGAAGGTGTCGAATGTTATTCGGTCAGGCGGCCGTTGGCGCGGTAGATGCCCAGCGACATGTGGCGGGAGGCGACGCGCGAGCCGGGCGCCAGGCGCAGCGCGAAGTCGCCCAGGTCCAGCGCCACGCCCCGGTCGAGCGCGCGGCGCACGCCCGTGGGGCTGAGGTCATCGCCCGCGGCGCGCAGCGCGGCCACGGCGAAGCGCAGGTTCATGCAGCCTTCCATGCTCAGCAGCGACAGCTCCTGCCCGGACTCGGCCATGGCGGCCTGGTATTCGCGGGCGGCGCGGCGCGCGCCGCTCCAGGGGCTGGGGTAGAGCACGGCGGTCAGGATGCCCGCCACCTGCTCCTTGAGGTGGCCGGTGAGCACGCGCCCGCCCACCACGTTGAGCACGGCCACGCGGGCCGAGGCACCCGCCGCCTGGTGGTAGTGTTCGATGAACGCGGGCGCGGCCGTGCCGGCGGCGATCAGCACCACCACGTGCGGCTCGGCCTTGCGCACCTGGGCGATGGCGGCGTGCATGCCCGCCGCGTCCTGGCCCATGTCGAAGACGGGCGCGCTCCGGCCGGGCTGGTCGAAGGCCTTCTGCGCGCTGGCCAGGCCCGCCTTGCCGAAGGCGTTGTCCTGCACCACCAGCGCCACGCGGGTCATGCCGATGGTGGGCAGCATGCGCGCGAAGCCCGCGAACTCGTCGCCGTTGCTGGCCTTGGTGTGGACCACCCAGGGGCTGGCCCCCTCGGGCGTGCGCAGCGCGTCGGCGCCGCTGGAGGTGCCGATCACCGGCGTCTTCACCTCCTCCAGCACCGGCTGCACCGCCAGCATGGGGCCCGTGCCCACGAGGTTCACGAAGGCCGCCACGCCCTGGCCCGCCAGCGTGCGCACGTTGGCCACGGCGCGCTGCGCGTCGTAGCCGTCGTCCAGGTACTGGATGCGCACGGGCCGCCCGCGCACGCCGCCGGCGGCGTTGACGCTGGCCAGGCAGGCGTCGGCGCCCTTGCGGTATTCCTCGCCGTACTCGGCGAACGCGCCGGTGAAGGGCGCGGTGGTGCCCAGCAGGATGGGCGGCGGCGGGGCGGTCTGCGCCTGGGAAGGGGCGCACGCGGCGGCCAGCAGGCCGAGTGCGAGGCCCCAGGTGCGTGCGGAACGGGGGAGGCGGGTCATGGCAGCATCCTTTTTTCTGCGGGCTGGTCGTCGATCACGAAGCGGCGCACGGTGTGCGCCAGCGCCTGGGTCTGGGCGCGCAGCGCGTCGGCGGCGGCGCTGGCGCGCTCCACCAGCAGGGCGTTGTCGCGCGTGCCGCCCTCCATCTGCGCCACGGCGGCGTGCACCTGGGCCACGCCCTCGCTCTGCGCGTGGCTGGCCTGGGCGATGGCGTCCACGCTGCCCACCACCTCGCCCACGCGCAGCACCACGTCGCGCATGGTGTCGCCGGCCTGGGCGACGAGGCGGCTGCCGCCTTCGACGCGGGCGCTGGAGTCGTCGATCAGCGCCTTGATCTCGCGCGCGGCGTCCGCGCTGCGCCGGGCCAGGGCGCGCACCTCGGCGGCCACCACGGCGAAGCCCCGGCCCTGCTCGCCGGCGCGCGCGGCCTCCACGGCGGCATTGAGCGCGAGGATGTTGGTCTGGAAGGCGATGGCGTCGATCACGCCGATGATCTCGGCCATGCGGCGCGAGGCGTCGTGGATCGAGCCCATGGTCTGCACCACCCGGGCCACCACGGCGCCGCAGTCCTGCGCCACGCCGCTGGCGGACTGGGCCTGGGCGCGCGCCTGCTGGGCGTGGCCGGCGTTGCTGTGCACCTGCTGCGCGATGGCGTGCAGGGCCTGCGTGGTTTCCTCCAGCGCCTGGGCCTGGGCGGCGGTCTGGCCGGCCAGGTCGGCGTTGCCCTGGGCGATGCGCGCGGCCGCCTCGGCGATGTCGTCGGTGCCGCCGCGCACGTCGCGCACGATGTGCTGCAGGCTGGCGCTCATGCTGCGCAGCGCGGCCAGCAGCTGGCCGGTCTCGCCCGCGCCGTCCACCGCGATGCGCTGGGTCAGGTCGCCGCCCGCCACGCCCTCGGCAATGCGCACGGCGCGCGTCAGCGGGCGGGCGATGGCGCGGGCCAGCAGCACGCCCAGCACCAGCGCCAGCAGCAGGCCGCCGCCGATCACCGCCGCCGTGAGCAGGCGGCTGCGCGCGTAGGCGTCCTGAGATTCGGCGTACAGCGCCTCGCCCGCCGCCTGCTGTTCGCGCATCAGCGCATCCAGCGTGGCGCGCGCGGGCTGGTACAGCGGCACCAGGGTCTGGCCGTACAGCTCGGTGGCGCCGGGCAGGTTAACGGCGCGCAGCGCCTCCACGGCGGGCTGCACACCCTCGGCGGCGAAGCGCGCGTGTTCCTGCGCGAAGCGGGTGGCCAGGTCGCGCTCCTGCGCGCTCAGGCTGCCGGCCGCGTAGGCCTGCCAGGCGGCGCGGCCCTGGGCCAGCAACTGGTCGAGCGCGGCCAGGTCGCGGTCGATGTCCGAGGGGTCGGCAATGGCCGAGACCACGCCGTAGCGCCCCATGTCCAGCGCCAGCGTCACCTGGGCCAGCTGCTGCAGGGGCGCGAGGCGGCCGGCCACCAGGGCCTGCAGGGCGATGTTGCTGCGCTGCAGTGCATGCAGGCCGAAGCCGCCCAGCGCGATGAGCAGCAGGCCCAGCACGCCGACGAGCACCAGCAGCTGCGCCCGGATGGGAAAGCGCGCGATCTGCATGGCGGGCCCGGGTCAGTGGGCGCGGCCGCCCAGGTACAGCTCGCGCACCTTCTCGTCCTGCAGCAGCTCCTGCGCGCGGCCGGTGAGGGCCACGGCGCCCATGGAAAGCACGTAGGCGCGGTCGGAGATGCGCAGCGCCTCCATGGCGTTCTGCTCCACCATGAGGATGGTCACGCGCTCCTGGTCGCGCACGTGGACGATGGCGTCGAACACCTCGTGCAGCACCTTGGGCGACAGGCCCGCCGATGGCTCGTCGAGCAGCAGGATCTCGGGGCGGGGCATCAGCGCGCGGGCCAGGGCCAGGATCTGCCGCTCGCCGCCCGACATGGACGCGGCGCGCGCGTCGAACTTCTTGGCGAGGATGGGGTAGAGCGCGCAGAGCTCGTCCATGCGCCGCGCGCAGTCGGACTTGGCCATGTAGTGGCCGCCCACCTGCAGGTTCTCGCGGATGGTGAGGGCGCTGAACACGTTCTCGGTCTGCGGCACGAAGCCCAGGCCGCAGTGGCGGATCTTGCGGTGCACGGGAACCTGCGAAACGTCCTGGCCGCGCAGCCGCACCTGCCCGCCGCGCGGCAGCAGGAAGCCCGCGATGGTCTTGAGCAGCGTGCTCTTGCCGCAGCCGTTGGGGCCCAGCAGGGTGACGATCTCGGCGCTTTGCACGTTGAGCGTCATGCCGCGCAGGATGTCGATCTCGGCCGTGTAGCCGGCCACCACGTTGTCGATGTCGATCATCACGATGTTGTCGCTTCCAGGGGTTTGGCGCCTGCGGAGCCCAGGTAGGCCTGCAGCACGCGCTCGTTGCTCGCCAGTTCGTCGGGGCGGCAGCTCGCCACGATGTGGCCGCGGTCCAGCACCACGCAGCGGGTGCACACGCCGCGGATGAAGTGCATGTCGTGCTCCACGATCACCAGGGTCATGCCCTGCGCGTTCAGGCGCTGCAGCGCGGCCACGATGTCGCGGCGCAGGTTGGGGTGCACGCCGGCGGTGGGCTCGTCCAGCAGCAGCATGCGCGGCTCGGCCATCAGCGCGCAGACGATGCCCAGCAGCTTCTTCTGCCCGCCCGAGATGGCGGAGGCCGGCAGGTCGCGCACGGGCGTGAGCAGCAGCTCGTTCAGCAGGTGCGCGGCCTTGTCGCGCGCGGCGCGCTCGGTGGCGCGCGCGCCGGCCGTACCCAGCAGCGTGCCCCACACGCCGTGGTGGGCGGTGGCGGCGGCCATGGCCACCTCCATCACCGACATCCGGGTGGGCATGGACGGAAGCTGGAAGGTGCGCGCCATGCCGGTCTGCACGATGCGGTGCGCGGCGAGGCGGTCGATGCGCTGGCCGCTGAAATGCACGGTGCCCGCGTCGGCCTGCGTGAAGCCGGTGATGACGTTGAGCAGCGTGCTCTTGCCCGAGCCGTTGGGGCCGAGCAGGCCGACGATCTCGCCCTGTGCGATGCGGACGTGGATGTCCTCCAGCACCTGGTTGCCGCCGAAGGCCTTGGCCACCGAGCGGACGTCGAGGAATGCGTAGGTGGGGGCGGTGGTCATGGCATCTTCCGCAGTTTTTCGGGCAGGAGGCCCTGGCTGCGCCACAGCAGGCAGGCCAGGAGGATGGCGCCGATCAGCCCCAGGCGCAGCGCGCCCGCGAGGTCGGAGCTGAAGTGGAAATAGTCCTTGGCGAAGGGCACGAGCGCATAGGCCGCCTGCACCAGCACCACGCCGACCAGCACGCCGGCGGTGTTGCCCAGGCCGCCGATCATCACCATGGTCCACAGCAGGAAGGTTTCGGACGCGACCATGTAGTCCGGCCCCGCGAAGCTCATGTAGTGCGCGTAGAGCGAGCCGCCCAGCGCCGTCACCGCCGCGCCGGCCATGATGGCGTGCGACTTGAGCTGGCGCAGGTCGTAGCCCATGCACACGGCCAACTGCGGCTCCTCGCGCATCAGGCGCAGGGCGCGGCCGAAGCGACCGTTGGCCAGGCGGCGCGCCAGCAGCGCGAACGCGGCCAGCACCACCAGCACCACGGCGAGGAAGGCCAGCGCGCTCCAGGGGCGGGCCAGGCCTTCGAACAATGAGGGCAGGCCTGCGATGCCGTTGGCGCCGCCGGTGAGCCAGTCCTCGTTGGTGGCGATGGTGCGCAGGATCTCGGCGATGGCCAGGGTGGCGATGCCCCAGTAGTCCGAGCCCAGCTGGCGCCCCAGGCGCGCGATGCACCAGCCCAGGGCCATGGCGACCAGCACGCCGCAGGCCGCGCCGGCGATGGGCGGCCAGCCCGCCTGGATGGCGATGCCCGTGCCGTAGGCGCCGATGCCCGCGAATGCGATGTGGCCGAAGTTGAGCAGGCCGGAGACGCCCGCCTGCAGGTTCAGCCCCAGCGCCATCAGGCCGTAGATGCCCGCGATGGTGAGGGTGGAGATGAGGAAGTCAAACACGGCGCACCTCCCGGTCGAACAGGCCGTAGGGCTTGAACAGCAGCGCCAGCAGCAGGATGAGGAACGAGCCCGCGCTGATGTACGACACCGGCAGGAAGGCCATGGGCCGGCCCAGCAGCGGGCCGAAGTTGAGGTTGGTGACCAGCGTCTCGGTCAGCGCGATCAGCAGCGCCCCGAGCACCGCGCCCAGCGGGTTGCCCAGGCCGCCCAGGATGGCGGCGGCGAACACCGGCAGCAGCAGGTCGTGCCCCAGGTTGATGTGCGCGCCGGTGGACAGCGCCAGCACGCTGCCGCCCAGCCCGGCGATGGCGCCGCTGGCGAAGTTGACCAGGCGCGTGATGCCCTCGGCGTTCAGGCCCGAGGCCGCCGCGAGTGCCGGATTGGTCGAGAGCGCCCGCATGGCGCGGCCCGTGCGCGTGAAGAACAGCAGCAGCGTGAACAGCACCAGCAGGACCGCCGTGGTCGCCATGGCGGCGATCTGCGTGTGCGACAGGCGCACGCCGCCCACGGTGACGGGCTCCGTGATGGGCAGATTGAACATGCGCGGGAACGAGCCCGCGAAACCCTGCGCGCAGGCCACGACCAGCATGGCCACGGCCAGCGATCCGATCATGGTGATGGCCGGCCCCGACCGCAGCAGGCGGCGGAACACCAGCAGGTGCAGCACCAGCGTGAGCAGGCCCGTGAGCAGGCAGGCGATGAGGATGGCCACGGGCAGCGGCAGGCCCATGGAGAAGAATGCGTAGGTGGCGTAGGCGCCCAGCATGGCGTACTGCACGTGCGCGATGTTGGGGAACTTGACCAGGCCATAGACGGTGCTCAGGCCCAGCGCGACGAGCGCGAGATCCGAGGCACGCAAGAGCGTGTCGAAGAGCAGTTGGAGCATGGGGTGCTATGAAATGAAGAGCTTCCAGCGCTTGATGGGTAAGCGCTGGAAGACGATTTGGCTTGAAATCGCCCGCAGGGCGACCGCAGGATCAGCGGGGCACGACCTTGCCGTCGAACTTCAGCTTGGCGTAGGGCGGGTCGATGCGCTGGCGGTCGTTGTCGAACACGATGGGGCCGGTCACGCCCACGTAGCCGCCCTTGCCGATTTCCTTCAGCGCGGCCTGCACGGCGGCGGTGTCGGTGGATTTCGCCTTGTTCATCGCGGCGGCGGTCATCAGCACGGCGTCGTAGGCGTAGCCGGTGTACGAGGTCTTCATGCCTTCCTTGTGCTTGGCCGTGAAGGCGGCGGTGTAGGCCTTGCCCGCGTCGCCGTAGACGCTGCCCACTTCCATGCCGAGCTGGCCCTTGGCGATCTCGGGCGCGGTGTCCGACAGGCTCATGGAGATCAGGATCGCGTAGAACGGCTTGGCGCGCAGGCCCAGCTCCATGGCCTCGCGGTTGATCACGGCCGACTCCTGGCCGTAGGCGGTGTAGATGTAGGCGTCGGGGTTGCTGCGCGCGAGCTGCTGCAGTTCGCGGCGGTAGGTGGACTGGCCGGCGGTGTACAGCGCCTCGGCCACGATCTTGCCGCCCAGCTTCTCGAATTCCGTCTTGAAGCCATGCACCACGCCCTGGCCGTAGGCGTTGTTGGGGGCGATCATGACCACGTTGCGGTAGCCGAGGTCCCACACGTCCTTGGACGAGAACTGGTTGCCCTTGTCCTCCAGGCCGATCAGGTTGAACGAGCTGGCGCCCAGGTCGCGGATCTTCACGCTGGTGCTGGCGATGTTGATGTGGGCCACGCCCTCCTTCACCAGGTACTGGGCCATGGGCAGCGTGATGCCCGAGGAGTATTCGCCGATCACCACCGGCACCTTGTCCACGCTCACCAGCTTGCGGGCGGCGTTCAGCGCCGTGGTGGCGTTGCCGCCGGAGTCTTCCACGATCACGTTGAACTTCTTGCCCAGCACGCCGCCGTCGGCATTCACCTTCTCGACGGCCAGCGCCACGGCGCGGCGCACGTCCTCGCCCACGGTGGCGTTGGCGCCGGTGAGGGACAGCACGGCGCCCATGTTGATCGTGTCCTGCGCGTGGGCGGGCAGCGAGGCGGCGAGGCCCAGCACGAGGGCTGCGGCGGCGGGCAGATGGCGGCGGGTCAGTTGCATGTCGGCTCCTGAAAGGGGAAGGGAAGAGAAAGAAAGGCGCGCGGGAAGCGCGGGTGGCGGCACCGGGGTGCCTCGGTCTGCGCACCTGGATTTGTATCCGTTCAGTGCAACATTGGATCCAAGTTTATATAATTGGATCCAAAATAACAATCACCCGCGGGAAAACCCTGAGGGTCGATCTGCTCCAATACCGTCCCATGAGAGCCCGTTCGCCGTCCGCCCCGCAGGCCCTGCACCAGACCATCCGCGAGGTGCTGCGCAATGAAATCCTGAGCGGCAAGCTGCAGGCCGGCTACCAGCTGCGCCAGGACGCGCTGGCCGAGCGCTTCCAGTCCAGCCGCATCCCCGTGCGCGAGGCGCTGCGCCAGCTCGAATCGGAAGGCCTGGTGGTGCACCACCTGCACCGCGGGGCGGTGGTGGCGGGCATGAACGTGCAGCAGATCTGCGAGTTGCTGGACATCCGCGTGGCGCTGGAATGCCATGCCGCCCGGCTGGCCGTGCCCAACATGGTGGAGCGCGACTTCGAGGCCATGGAGCGCATCCTGGAGGTCTATGCGGCCTCGGAGGTGGTGGCCGACTGGGCCGAGTACAACCGCCAGTTCCACCTGGCGCTGTCGGCCCCGGCCAACAACGGCCGGCTGCGCCGGCTGATCGAGGAATACTGCCTCAACACCGACCGCTACACCCACGAGGCCATGTCCGAGGCCACGGGCCGCGACCGGCCCATGGAGGACCACTACGCCCTGCTGGCCGCCTGCCGCGCGCGCGACGTGGACCGCGTGGTGCGCCTGCTGGAAGAGCACATCGACCATACCCGCAAGGAGCTACTGGCCACCGCGCGTGCGCAGGCGGTGGCCGCGCCACCGGCGTAGCGCGGGGCCGGGCGGCGGGCCTGCAGGCGATCTGCAGGCAAAAATGGGCTCCAGCGCTTGTGTGGCAAGCGCTGGAAGCTATTCAAACAATAGCAAACCGGGCTCAGGGCTCCATGGGCACGGTCGCCTGCCGCACCGCATGCTCCCAGCGCGCCATCAGCTCCTGCGCGCGGGCCGGGCTGAGCGTGGGCACGAAGCGGCGCTCCGCGCGCCACAGGCCCGAGAGTTCGGTCGTGCTGCCGTACACGCCGCTCGACAGCCCCGCCAGGTAGGCCGCGCCCAGGGCCGTGGTCTCGATCACGGCCGGGCGCACCACCGGGATGCCCAGCAGGTCGGCCTGGAACTGCATGAGCAGGTCGTTGATGCAGGCGCCGCCGTCCACGCGCAGCTCGCTCACCGGCGCGCCGCCGGCGGCCACGGCGTCGCGGCTCATGGCCAGCAGCAGGGCGGCGCTCTGGTAGGCGATGCTCTCCAGCGCCGCGCGGGCGATGTGGGCCAGCGTGGTGCCGCGCGTCAGGCCCGTGATGGTGCCGCGCGCGTCGGGCTTCCAGTAGGGCGCGCCCAGGCCGGTGAAGGCGGGCACCATCATCACCCCGCCCGAGTCGGGCACGCTCTGGGCGAGCGATTCGACCTCGCCGCTGGTGGAGATGGCGCGCAACCCGTCGCGCAGCCACTGCACCACGGCCCCGCCGACGAACACGCTGCCTTCCATGGCGAACTCGGGCGTTGTGCCGGGTTGCGCCGCGCTGGTGGTGAGCAGCCCGTTCTGGCTGGTCTGAAAGCTGGCGCCCGTGTGCATGAGCATGAAGCAGCCCGTGCCGTAGGTGTTCTTGGCCATGCCGGCGGAAAAGCACGCCTGCCCGAACAGCGCGCTCTGCTGGTCGCCCGCCACGCCGCCCACGGGAGCCGCGTGGCCCAGCAGGTCGGCGGCGATGTCGCAGAAATGGCTGCTCGACGGCTGTACCTGGGGCATCAGCGCCTTGGGAATGCGCAGCAGGGCCAGCAGGTCCTCGTCCCACTGGTTGGTGTGCACGTTGAACAGCATGGTGCGCGAGGCGTTGCTCACGTCCGTCACGTGCACCTGGCCGTGGGTGAGCTGCCACATGAGCCAGCTGTCCACCGTGCCGAAGGCCAGCTCGCCGCGCTCGGCAGCAATGCGCGCGCCGGGCACGTGGTCCAGCAGCCACTGCAGCTTGGTGCCCGAGAAGTAGGCGTCGATCAGCAGCCCGGTCTTGGCCTGGATGGTCTGGGCATGGCCCTGCTCGCGCAGCTGGGCGCAGGCGGGCTCGGCGCGGCGGTCCTGCCAGACGATGGCGTGGTGCACGGGCTGGCCGGTCTTGCGGTTCCACAGCACGGTGGTTTCGCGCTGGTTGGTGATGCCCACGGCGCGCACGGCGCTGGCGGCGATGCCGGCCTTGGCCAGCGCCTCGCGCGCGGTGGCGAGCTGGGTGCGCCAGATCTCCATCGGGTCGTGCTCCACCCAGCCGGGCTGGGGGTAGATCTGCGGCAGCTCCCGCTGGGCCAGCGCCACGATGTGGCCGTGTTCGTCGAACACGATGCTGCGGGAGCTGGAGGTGCCTTGGTCGAGTGCGAGGAGATAGGTCATAGGGGCAAGGATAGGGGACTAGGCCGCCACGGTGCAGAGCACTTCCGCATCCTGGAGGAGGGAGGGGAAGGGCTCGGGCGGCGGCGCGTCGGTGAACAGGCGGTCGATCTGCGCCAGCGTGGCCAGCTCGACCATGGCCGGGCGGTTGAACTTGGTGTGGTCCGCCGCCAGCCAGACCTCGCGCGCGTGGTCGATGATGGTCTGCGCCACCTTCACCTCGCGGTAGTCGAAGTCGCGCAGCGTGCCGTCGGGCTCGATGCCGGAGATGCCGATGAGCGCGATGTCCACGCGGAACTGGCGGATGAAGTCCACCGCCGCCTCGCCCACGATGCCCCGGTCGCGCGTGCGCACCACGCCGCCCGCCACGATCACCTCGCACTCGGGGTTGCTGCTCAGGATGGCGGCCACGTTCAGGTTGTTGGTCAGCACGCGCAGGCCCCGGTGGTGCATCAGCGCCTGGGCGATGGCCTCGGTGGTGGTGCCGATGTTCAGGATCAGCGAGCAGCCGTTGGGCACCTCCTGCGCCACGGCGCGCGCGATGCGCGCCTTGCCCTCGGCGTTGAGCGTCTGGCGCTGGGTGTGGGCGATGTTCTCCACCGTGGAGCTGGGCACGCGCACGCCGCCATGGAAGCGCGTGAGCAGGCCCGACTCGGCCAGCCGCTGCACGTCGCGGCGCACGGTCTGCAGGGTCACGCCCAGGGTGTCGGCGAGCTGCTCCACGGTGGCGGACTTGCGAGCACGCACTTCTTCGAGCAGCAATAGTTGGCGGGGATTGGTATTCACACGTTTGACTTTAAAGCGAACAAAAAGGAACGCTGATAAGGGTAAACCTTGATAGAAAACGATCTAAAAAGAACAAAAATGCGCAAATTCGAAAAAGAAAGGGCGGCTTCGATGCAACTGGCATTGGAAGGCATCAGCAAGAAGGTGGGGGCGCAGACCTGGCTCTACGACATGAGCCTGGGGCTGCACAGCGGCGCCGTGACGGTGCTGCTGGGCGCCACGCAGGCGGGCAAGACCAGCCTGATGCGCATCATGGCCGGGCTGGATGCGCCCACGGCCGGCCGCGTGAGGGTGGACGGCGCGGACGTGACCGGCGTGACCGTGCGCGAGCGCAACGTGGCCATGGTGTACCAGCAGTTCATCAACTACCCGTCGATGAAGGTGGCGGACAACATCGCCTCGCCCCTGAAGCTGCGCGGCGAGAAGAACATCGACGCCCGCGTGCGCGAGCTGGCCAGCCGCCTGCACATCGAGATGTTCCTGGACCGCTATCCCGCCGAACTCTCCGGCGGCCAGCAGCAGCGCGTGGCGCTGGCCCGCGCCCTGGCCAAGGGCGCCCCGCTGATGCTGCTGGACGAGCCCCTGGTCAACCTGGACTACAAGCTGCGCGAGGAACTGCGCGAGGAGCTTTCGCAACTGTTCGCCGCAGGCCAGTCCACCGTGGTCTATGCCACCACCGAGCCGGGCGAGGCCCTGCTGCTGGGCGGCTACACCGCTGTGCTCGACGAGGGCCAGCTGCTGCAATACGGCCCCACGGCCGAGGTGTTCCATGCGCCCAATTCGCTGCGCGTGGCGCGCGCCTTCTCCGACCCGCCGATGAACCTGATTCCCGCCACGGCCGCTGCTCAGGGCGTGCGCCTGCAGGGCGGCGTGGAACTGGCCGTGGCCCTGCCGCAGGGCTTGGCGGCGGACGGACTGACGGTGGGCGTGCGCGCCAGCGCGCTGCGCGAGCAGGGCCGCCCCGGCGATGTGAGCGTGGCGGGCGTGGTGGAACTGGCGGAAATCTCCGGCTCCGACACCTTCGTGCACGCGGCCACGCCCTGGGGCGAGCTGGTGGCGCAATTGACGGGCGTGCACTACTTCGAGCTGGGCGCGCACATCACGCTACACCTGGACCCGGCGCAGATCTACGTTTTTGGCGCCGACGGCCGCCTCGCATGGGCGCCCGCGCGCCAGGGAGGCCGCTGACATGGCCCGCATCAGTCTGGACCTCGCGCATTCGTACAAGCCTAATCCGCAGCAGGACAGCGACTATGCGCTGCTGCCGCTCAAGATGGAGTTCGAGGACGGCGGCGCCTACGCGCTGCTCGGGCCCTCGGGCTGTGGCAAGACGACCATGCTCAACATCATGTCGGGCCTGCTCGTGCCCTCGCAC
>Ga0222424_100108_pt1 | contig 119321 bp, 99 predicted proteins | sample 2B2ome_FD_182468 | JGI IMG/M metagenome (GOLD analysis project Ga0222424, IMG submission 182468) | Enriched microbial communities from leaf-cutter ant dump, University of Wisconsin, Madison, United States - 2B200A (version 2) | ecosystem: Environmental > Terrestrial > Nest > Insects nest > Nest...
GACGCTGGCCTGCGGCTTCCCGCTGTCGCCGCGCCAAAATCGGGAAATGAAACCAACTCGCTGCCCTTGCAGGGCGCGTATCCGCTTGCAAGCGGATACCGTTGCGCAGGCGCGGAGCATGCTCCGCGAAACCCCTGCTTCACCTCAAACATGTTTCGTTTCTGATCCATTTTTCCGCCGGCGCAAACGGCAGCGTCCAAAGCGGGGGTACGTCAAAGTCAAAAGCAAAAGCAATGGCAACAACCCCTACCCCGCCAACCTCGCCAGCCCCCGCTCCACATCGGCGATCAGATCATCGGCATCTTCCAGCCCGATATAGAAGCGCACCAGTTGCCCGGCTTCGCGCCAGTCGCGGCGCATGCCGGCCATCCGGTACGGCACGCACAGGCTGTGCGCGCCGCCCCAGCTGAAGCCGATCTTGAACAGTTGCAGGCTGTCGATGAAGCGGTCGGTCTGCTGCTCGTCGTAGCGGCTATCGAAGATCACCGAGAACAGCCCGCCGGCGCCGCTGAAATCGCGCCGCCAGATGTCGTGGCCGGGGCAGTCGGGAAAGGCCGGATGCAGCACCCTGGCGATCTCCGGGCGCGTCTTCAGCCAGCTGGCGACCTTGTGCGCGGCGGCGTCATGGGCGGCGAAGCGCAGCGGCATGCTGGACAGGCTGCGCAGCACCAGGTACACGTCGTCCATGCCGACGCCGAAACCGAGCCGCATGTGGGCGCGTTCGATCCGCTGCGCCAGTTCCGCGTCGCGCGTGATCACCGCGCCCATCAGCACGTCGGAGCCGCCGGACTGGTATTTGGTCAGCGCCTGCATCACCACATCGACGCCGTGCTCGAAAGCGCGAAAGGCGATGCCGGCCGACCAGGTATTGTCGAGCGCGACCAGCGCGCCCTTGGCGTGCGCGGCACGGCAGATCGCCGGAATGTCCGGCACTTCCATCGATACCGAACCGGGCGCCTCGGTCCAGATCAGGCGGGTGTTCGGCTGGATCAGTTCGGCGATGCCGGCGCCGATCAGCGGATCGTAGTAGCGCGCCGAGATGCCGAAATCGGCCTGCAGCCAGTTGCCGAGTTCGCGGTTGGGGTTGTAGACGTTGTCCGGCAACAGCACGTCGTCGCCGCTTTTCAGCAGCGCGAAGTCGATCATCGCGATCGCCGCCAGTCCGGACGGCGCCAGCACGCAACGCTGGCCGCCCTCGATCGCCGCCAGCCGCGCTTCCAGCGTGAATGAGGTCGGCGTGCCGTGCAGGCCGTAGGTATAGCCGGATTTATCCTGCCAGTTGCGCGAGCGCAGCGCGGCGACGTTCGGAAACAGCACGGTCGAGGCATGGTGGATGCCCGGCTGCAGCGCGCCGAAACCGGACGGCGGCGCGTAGTCGTCATGGATCAGCGCGGTGCTCGGGGATGGGGTGTGCTTCATGCCGCCTCCTGCGATGAGTGGTGATGATGCGCGCGCCGGCGCCCGGCCTTGCTAGCGGCGCTTGCCGCCGTCCTGCGGCGCCGCCACCTTCGGCGGGATCACCGTCAGCGTGAACGGCCTGGTGACCGAGCCGTCGAACGACGACCAGGTACCGCTGAAGGTGTCGCCAACCAGCTTGCCGTCCCATTGGCCGGAAATGGCGCTGCCGTCCTGCGATTCTTCCAGGAACACCGTGCCGTCAGCGTCGAATTCGCCGGCCAGCAGAATTTTTTGCGACTGGCCGAAGAAGAAATAACCGCCTTCCACGCCTTCGCGCATGTCGTCCTTCTGGCGCAGCCGTGCCTGAATCCGCTGCTCGCCGAGCGTGCCGCCGAACACCGGGGCGGCGGCGAACAGCCGTTCTAATGCTGATGGCGCGGCCTCGGGCGTGATTGCCGGGGCCGACTCCGACGCTGCCGGCGCCGGTTCGGCTGCGTCGGCGCCACTAACGCCAATGGCGGTCAGCGCCAGCAGCGCCGCGCAAATCATCCGCCTCATGCTGCCGCCCACAGGTCGTGCGCGTCGGCGGCGGTCACGGTGACATCGACGAACTCGCCGACCGCCAGCTTGCGGTGCGGCTCGAACGGCGCCTTCACATACACCACGCCGTCGATTTCCGGCGCATCGGCGGCCGAGCGGCCGATCGCGTTGCCGCCGCGTTCCAGTTCGTCGATCAGCACGCGGATGGTGCGGCCGACCTTGGCCTGCAGCCGCTTCTTCGAGATTTCCTCCTGCAACAGCATCACGCGGGCGCGCCGTTCCTCGCGCACTTCCTCGGGGACCGGATCGGCCAGCAGATTGGCGGAAGCGCCCTCCACCGGCGAATAGGCGAAGCAGCCGAGCCGGTCGATTTCTGCTTCCTTCAGGAAATCCAGCAGGTATTCGAATTCGGCTTCGGTCTCGCCGGGGAAACCGGCGATGAAGGTGGAGCGGATCGTGATATCCGGGCACAGCGCGCGCCAGGCGCGGATGCGTTCGATGTTCTTTTCGCCGCTGGCGGGGCGCTTCATGCGCTTCAGCACGTCCGGATGCGCGTGCTGCAGCGGCACGTCCAGATACGGCAGCACGCGCCCCTGCGCCATCAGCGGAATCACCTGATCGACGTGCGGGTACGGATAGACGTAGTGCAGCCGCACCCAGGCGCCGTAGGGCGCGGCCAGTTCGCCGAGCGCCTCGACCAGCTGCGTCATGTGGGTCTTGAGCGGGCGGCCGTTCCAGAAACCGGTGCGGAACTTGATGTCGACGCCGTAGGCGCTGGTGTCCTGCGAAATCACCAGCAATTCCTTGACGCCGGCCTTGAACAGGTTTTCCGCTTCCAGCATCACTTCGCCGATCGGCCGCGATACCAGGTCGCCGCGCATCGACGGGATGATGCAGAAGCTGCAGCGGTGGTTGCAGCCTTCGGAAATCTTCAGGTAGGCGAAATGCTTTGGCGTCAGCTTGACGCCCTGCGGCGGCAGCAGATCGAGGAATGGATCGTGCGGCTTCGGCAGATGCGTGTGCACCGCCGCCATCACCTCGCCGGCGGCGTGCGGGCCGGTCACCGCCAGCACTTTCGGATGCACCTGGGTGATGATGTCCTGGCCGTCCGCGTCCTTCTTGGCGCCGAGGCAGCCGGTGACGATCACCTTGCCGTTTTCGTGCAGCGCCTCGCCGATCGCGTCCAGCGATTCCTGCACGGCGGCGTCGATGAAGCCGCAGGTATTGACGATCACCAGATCGGCGCCGTCATAGGATTTGGCGGTTTCGTAGCCTTCGGCGCGCAGCCGGGTGATGATCTGCTCGGAATCGACCAGGGCCTTGGGGCAGCCGAGCGAGACGAAGCCGACCTTGGGAGCGGTTTGCGGTGCTTGGGACATAAAAAAACGGGTAACAGGGGGAATCCGCCATTGTACCCGTTCGTTCGCCGCGCCCCGCGCGCGCCTGTTGCGGATTTCAGCCGTTCATTTCTTGTCGACCGGCCCGAACGGGAAGCTGCCGAACATGCTCTTGGTCTGGTTCTGCATCTGTTCCTGCATCTGCAAAAACAGGTTCTTGCTCTGCTCAATGTAATTGCTCATCATGCCCTGCATCATCGGACCCTGAACGTTCATGAACTGGGTCCACATTTCCGGGCTGAACGGCTTGCCTTCGTACAGGCCCTTGGAATTTTCCGCCAGCTTGTTCTGGATGTCGATGAAGGCCTGGATGTTCTTTTCCAGATAGGAACCCATCATGCCCTGCATCGCGTGGCCGTAGTAACGGATGATCTGCGACAGCGCGGCGCTGGAAAACATCGGCGTGCCGTTGGCTTCTTCTTCCAGGATGATCTGCAGCAGGATGCTGCGCGTCAGATCCTCGTTGGTCTTGGCATCGACCACGGTGAAATCCTCGTTGTCGAGCACCAGCTGCTTGACGTCGGTCAGCGTGATGTAGGAACTGGTCTGGGTATCGTACAGGCGGCGGTTCGGGTACTTCTTGATCATGCGCTCGGAAATTTTTTTGGCACTGTTCATCTGCAAATTCCAGTCATCGCGTCGCAACGCATCTCAAGCCAACAGGAGAAAAGCGAACATCCGTTCGCTTTCCGTGTTTTGACATATTGCGTAAAAACCCGTGTTTGCGCAACTGTCCGGCGGCAGCGCCCGCCTGCCGCGCACTGCCGCCGCTCGCGGGCCGCCTGGCAGCGGCCTCAGCCCATGTGTAGGCCGCCGTTCAGCGAGAAGTCGGAACCGGTCGCATAACCGCCCTCCTCGGAGGCGATCCAGGCGACGATCGAGGCGATTTCCTCCGGTTCGCCGAGGCGCCGCACCGGAATCCCGGAGACGATCTTTTCCAGCACCTCGGGCCGGATCGCCCGCACCATGTCGGTGCCGACATAACCCGGCGAAACCGTATTCACGGTCACGCCCTTGGTCGCCACTTCCTGCGCCAGCGCCATCGTGAAGCCGTGGATGCCGGCCTTGGCGGTCGAATAGTTGGTCTGGCCGAACTGCCCTTTCTGGCCGTTGACCGAGGAAATGTTGATGATGCGGCCCCAGCCGCGATCAACCATGCCGTCGATCACCTGCTTGGTGACGTGGAACAGCGAGTTCAGGTTGGTGTCGATCACCGCACTCCAGTCTTCCTTGCTCATGCGGCGGAACTGGCCGTCGCGGGTGATGCCGGCATTGTTGACCAGCACATCGACCTGGCCGATCTCCGCCTTCACCTTGTCGAACGCGGCGGTGGTCGAATCCCAGTCGGAAACATTGCCTTCGGAAGCATGAATGTCCAGGCCCTCGGCGCGCATGTCGGCCAGCCACTTGTCCTTGCGCTGCGAATTCGGACCGCAGCCGGCCACCACCACGTAGCCTTCCTTGCACAGGCGCCGGCAGATCGCCGTGCCGATGCCGCCCATTCCACCCGTTACATATGCGATTCGCTTTGCCATGCTGCTCTCCTCTTTATGATGGAATGATGATCGCGGGATTTCAGTCCGCCCGCGCCCGGACATAACGACCCGGCGCCGGTTCGATCGGCTGGTGCCCGGCGTTGCCGTAGCGGCGCGGCGCCGCCACCTGCACGCCGCCATGCTCGGCCAGGAATGCCGACCATTCCGGCCACCAGCTGCCCGGATGCTCCTGCGCGCTGCGCAGCCAGGTGGCGGCGTCGGCAGCGATGCGGTCCGCGCGCCAGTAGCTGCGCCGGTTCTTCGACGGCGGATTGATGACGCCGGCGACGTGGCCGGAAGCGCCCAGCACGAAGCGGTTGCGGTTCGGTTTTTTCGGATTCAGCAGCGCCGCCGAGGCATACGCCGCTTCCCACGGCACGATGTGATCCTCGCGCGAGCCGTACAGGAAAACCGGCGCGTTGATCTTGCCGAGATCAATCGGCTGGCCGCGCACCATCAGCCGGCCCGGCTGCTTCAGCGCGTTTTCCAGGTACATGTGACGCAGGTAATAACAGAACATCGGCCCCGGCAGGTTGGTGCTGTCGGCGTTCCAGTACAGCAGATCGAACGGGCGCGGTTCCTCGCCCTTCAGGTAGTTGGATTCGACGTAGTTCCACACCAGGTCGTTCGGCCGCAGGCTGGAGAACGACGCGGCGAAATCGCGCGCCGGCATCAGGCCGCCCTGGCCGATGGTCTGCTCGCGCATCGCCACCTGCATTTCATCGACGTACACTTCCAGCACGCCGGGATCGGCGAAATCCAGCAGCGTGGTCAGCAACGTCAGACTGGCGATCGGCTTGTCGCCGCGCCCGTACATCGCTGCCAGCGCCGCTCCCAGCAGCGTGCCGCCGACGCAGAAGCCGAGCGCGTTGATCTGCGGCTGGCCGCTGATTTCCTGCACCAGACCGATCGCGCGGATCACCGCGTCCTCGATATAGTCATCCCAGCCAAGATGGCCGAGCGACTCATCCGGATTGCGCCACGACAGCAGGAACACCGTATGCCCCTGCTCGACCGCATAGCGCACCAGCGAATTCTCCGGCTGCAGATCGAGCAGATAGAACTTGTTGATGCAAGGCGGCACCATCAGCAGCGGCCGTTCATAGACCGTGCGGGTCTGCGGCTTGTACTGGATCAACTGAAACAGCGGATTCTCGAACACCACCGCGCCTTCGGTAATGGCGACGCTCTTGCCGACCTCGAACGCCGATTCGTCGGTCTGCGAAATGCGCCCCTTCTGCAGGTCGGCGAACAGCTGGGCGGCGCCACGCGCCAGGCTGGCGCCGCCGCTCTCCAGCAATTTCTGCTGTGCTTCCGGGTTGGTGGCGAGAAAATTCGACGGCGAGATCGCATCCGTCATCTGCTGGACGGCAAAGCGGATCTTGCGCTTGACCTTCGGCTCCGCCTGTACCGCATCGGTCAGCTCGCCCAGATAACGCGCATTCAGCAGATAGGCAGCGGCATTGAAGGCGAACAGCGGATTGGCGCTCCAGGCCGGCGCGGTGAAGCGCTTGTCGGCCAGCGCCGGCGCCTTCGACTGCAGCATGTCCTGCCACAGTTCGGACAGCCGCCGCATGTAATCCTGCTGCAGTTGCGCGACGCGCGCCGCATCCATCTGCACGCCGAGTTCTTCCAGCTTTGCCGCGAAACCGGCAGCGTCCGGCACCGCCGGCGGCCTGGCCCAGGCTTGCCAGGCGGAGGGATCGGACAACTGCGTCAACCAGCGGGAGTAGATGTTCTCGGAATTGGACATGCGCGCATCCTCGTTCTCACGTATGGTTACGGCTTTGCGCGGGGATCGGGCTTGTTATGCATATCGTAGCCATGGCCTGGATATACGTCGTTCTGATGATGGCCATCACCGAGCGCACCGTGGTTGCAGCCATTATGACGTTTTTGCTATACGGTGTGTTGCCCTTGACAATTATTTTGTACCTCGGCGCGGCCACCCGCCGTCGCCGGCGCGCCTGGCAAGCACGCCAGCTGGCCGCGCGGGAAGAAGGTCTTGCCGGACAGCAGGAAACCGCCGCGCCGGAACCCGCGCGCACGCCAGAAACATGAGCGCTATGCGCGCCAGATGAAGGAGCCGATGCGGCCGGTGACGCCGTCGCGCCGGTAGGAATAGAAGCGGCGCGCATCGCCGTGGGTACACAGGCCGCCGCCCGCTATCGAATCGATACCGATGCGGCGCAGCCGCGCCCGCGCCAGCAGATAGATGTCGGCCAGATATTTGCCGGGGCGGGCGGCGATCGGCGCGAACGCGGCATCCAGCGCAGCGTCGCCACCAACGAAAGCCAGCCGCACATCCTCGCCCACCTCGAACGCCGTCGGCCCGATCGCCGGCCCCAGCCACGCCAGCAATTCGCCGGCAGCGGCAGTGCGCATCGCCGCCACCGTGTTTTCCAGCACGCCGGCAGCCAGGCCGCGCCAGCCGGCATGGGCAGCGCCGACCACCTGACCGGCGCGGTCGCACAACAGCACCGGCAGACAGTCGGCGGAAAGGATTGCGCAGACCGCGTGCGGCACGCTGGCGACGGCGGCGTCGGCCTGCGGCGGAGCGCCGGCACCGGCCATTCCTGCGTCGATCACCGTGGTGCCGTGTACCTGCGCCAGCCAGGCCGGTTCGGCCGGCAGCAGTTGGCGCAGTACGGCGCGGTTCTGCCTGACGTGCCCGGCATCGTCGCCGACGTGGTCGCCGAGGTTCAGCCCGCCGCCGCCGATACCATCGTCATACGGCGCGGCACTGACACCGCCGGTGCGCAGGCTGACCAGCGCCGTCACGCCGGCCGGTAAATCTTCCCAATCCGGGCGCAGCACTTCCATGTCAATCGGCCACCGGCGCCGCAATGCCGGCGCGTGCCAGCAGCGCGGCGAAATCGGCCGCCAGCGGCACGCTCCAGGCTTGCGGCGCATGGGTTACCGGATGCTGCAGGCCGAGCTTCCAGGCCTGCAGCGCCTGGCGCGGAAACACCGACGCCAGATGCGGCTTGCCGTACAGCGCATCGCCGACCAGCGGCAGGCCGAGCGATTGCATGTGGACGCGAATCTGATGGGTGCGGCCGGTCTCCAGCCGGCATTGCAGCAGGCTGACCTCGCGGCCATCCAGCTGGCCGCCGGCCAGCCGCTGGTAGCGCGTCAGCGCCGGTTTGGCGCCGGCGGCATGGTCGTCCAGCACCGCCATGCGGATGCGGTCGCGCGGGTGGCGGCCGATCGCCCGTTCCACCGTGCCGCTGGCCGGCGCCCGCCCCCAGGCCAGTGCCAGATATTCGCGCCGCACCGTGCGCGCCTGCAGCTGGCGCACCAGATCGGTATGCGCTTCCAGCGTCTTGGCGACCACCATCAGGCCGCTGGTGTCCTTGTCGAGCCGGTGCACGATGCCGGCGCGCGGCACCCCGGCCAGCGCCGGGCAATGGTGCAGCAGGCCGTTCAGCAGCGTGCCGGACCAGTTGCCGGCGGCCGGATGCACCACCAGTCCGGCCGGCTTGTCCAGCACCAGCAACGCGGCGTCCTCGGCGACGATCGCCAGCGCCATCGGCTCCGGCTGGAATGCGCTGTCTTCCGGCGCCGGCTGCGGCTGCAGCAGCACTTCCTCGTCGCCGTGCACCGGCTGCCTGATACGGGCGACGGCGCCGTCCAGCGTCACATGCCCGGCCTCGATCCATTGCTGCAGGCGGCTGCGCGAAAACTGCGGCACATGGCGCGCCAGCACCTTGTCCAGCCGCATGCCGCAATCGGCCGCGTCCAGCCGCAACCGCAGTGGCGCCAGCTCCGGCCAGCCGTCGTCGCCATCGCCGTTTTCGTCGATTCCGGCAGCCACCGGAAACGGCATTTCATCCGGCATTGGTGATGAGCTCATCGGCTATAATCGCTTCCTTGTTGATACGCATTCCTGCCAAACACCATGCTGAAAATGTCACCGAAGTGGTTTGCCGTGCTGTTCGCGTTCGTGCTGTCGGGGTGCGGCGTATTTTCCGAGCCGCCGGACGAAACCACAGGCTGGTCGGCCTCGAAATTATACGCGGAGGCCCATGACGAAATGTCCTCGGGCGACTACGAGAAAGCGGTCCGCTACTTCGAAAAACTGGAATCGCGCTATCCGTTCGGCACCTATGCGCAGCAGGCGCAGATGGAAATCGCCTACGCCCATTATCGCCAGGGCGATCAGCCGGAGGCGCTGGCGGCGGTGGAGCGTTTCATCAAGCTGCACCCGAACCATCCGAACGTCGATTACATGTACTACCTGCGCGGCCTGGTCAATTTCAACGACAAGGTCAGCCTGTTCGATTTCCTGGCCAGCGAAGATGCCACCGAACGCGATCCGAAAGCCGCGCGCGAAGCCTTCGATTCGTTCAAGCTGCTGGTCGAACGCTTCCCCAACAGCATCTACGCCGCCGATGCCAACGCCCGCCTGAAGTATCTGGTCAACGCGATGGCGCAGCACGAAGTCCACGTCGCCAACTACTACTACCGGCGCGGCGCCTATCTGGCCGCGGCCAACCGCGCGCAGACCGCGGTGGCCGAATACCGCGAGGCGCCGGCGATCGAGGAGGCGCTCTACATCATGGTGCGCTCCTACGATGCGCTCGGCCTGCCGCAGTTGCGCGACGATGCCGACCGCGTGCTGAAGCTGAACTTCCCGAACAGCGACCTGGCAGCCAACGGCGGCCGCAGCAAGGCGCCGTGGTGGAAGATCTGGTAACCGCCACCGCCGCCAACGAAAAAAGCCTCGGTGCTGATCCACCGAGGCTTTTTGTTTTGCCGCGCCTTTTTTATCAACGCACCGCGCTGGCTCGGCGCCGGTTCAATTTTCCAGCCGGCGCCGGAACACCCAGGTGTGCGCGTCCGAACTGCCGGCGTCGAACGCATAGCCCTCCGCATCGAACTGCTGCAACCGCTCCGGCCGCGCCACCCGGTGCTCGGCGGCGTAGCGCGCCATCAGGCCGCGCGCGCGCTTGGCGTAGAACGAAATGATCTTGTAGCGGCCGCCCTTCCAGTCCTGGAACACCGGCGTGATCACCGGATGCTCCAGTTGCGCGCGCCGCACCACCTTGAAGTATTCCTCCGACGCCAGATTGATCAGCACGCCCTGCTTGCGCTCACTCAGCAGGCGCTTCAGTTCGGTGGTGACGGTGTCGCCCCAGAATGCGTACAGATCGCGCCCGGCCGGGTTTTCCAGCCGCGTGCCCATCTCCAGCCGGTACGGCTGCATCAGGTCGAGCGGCCGCAGCACGCCATACAAACCCGATAGAATCCGGATGTGCGCCTGCGCGTAGTCGAGCTGCGCCGCCGACAGCGTGGCCGCCTGCAGTCCTTCGTAGACATCGCCGTTGAAGGCCAGCACCGCCTGCTTGGCATTGCTGCGGGTGAAGCGCGGCGTCCATTCGGCATAACGCTGCGCGTTCAGGTGCGCCAGCGGATCAGAAATGCGCATCAGGCTGGCCAGCTGCGCCGGCGATCTGGTCTTCAGGATGTCCACCAGCTGCGCCGAGCGCGCCAGGAAATCCGGCTTGCTGTGCTGCTCGGTGACCGGCGGTGTTTCATAGTCGAGCGACTTGGCGGGCGACAGGACAATCAGCATCTTCAGCACATCTCCATACGAAAACTGGCGCCATGATACCGAAACGCATCGTCATCGACACCAACGTCTGCCTCGACCTGTTCGTATTCCGCGATCCGCGCTGGACGGCGCTGCTGCAAGCGCTGCGCGATGGCCGGCTGCAGGCGGTGACGCGCGACGACTGCCGGCGCGAATGGCAGATCGTGCTCGGTTATCCGCATCTGCCGCTGGACGCGGCGACGCGGCCGGCCATCGAAAGCGAGTTCGATGCGCTGATCTCCTGCCTGCCGATGCCGCCAGCCGACGGCGCCGAACTGGTGCCACGCCTGCCGCTGTGCAAGGATGCCGACGACCAGAAATTCCTCGAACTGGCGCGCGACGCCGGCGCCAGCGCGCTGATCACCAAGGACAAGGCGCTGCTGAAGCTGGCCAGAAAAACCGCGCGCGCCGGCCTGTTCACGATCCTGACGCCGGACGCCTGGCTGGCGCAGGCCGCCGCGCCGGCGGCGGCGCTAGAATGATTCCCTTTCCACCGACCTCTTTCCGCCGATGAACGCACCGCTCTCTCCCGCCGCCGATCCCGTCCAGCTGACCTCGCGCCTGCCGGCGGTCGGCACCACCATCTTCACGCTGATGTCAGCGCTGGCCGTCGAAAAGAAGGCGGTCAATCTCGGCCAGGGTTTTCCCGATTTCGATTGCGATCCGGCGCTGGTGGAGGCAGTGGCGACGGCGATGAAAGGCGGCCTGAACCAGTATCCGCCGATGACCGGCGTGCCGGCGCTGCGGCAGGCGATCGCCGCCAAGATCAGCCGCCTGTACCGGCACGACTACGATGCCGACGCCGAAATCACCGTCACCGCCGGCGCTACCCAGGCGCTGCTGACGGCGATCCTGTGCGCGGTGCATCCGGGCGACGAAGTGATCGTCATCGAACCGGCCTACGACAGCTATCTGCCGGCGATCACGCTGGCCGGCGGCCGCCCGGTGCCGGTGCAGATGGAAGTCGGGCCGAACGGCTACACGGTGCCGTGGGACAAGGTGGCGGCGGCGGTCGGGCCGAAAACCCGGCTGATCCTCATCAACTCACCGCACAACCCGACCGGCTCTATCCTGCGCGCCGCCGATCTGGCGGCGCTGGCCGACATCGTGCGCGGCAGCGGCATCCTGATCCTGTCGGACGAAGTCTACGAACACATGGTCTACGACCCCGCCGGCCATCGATCGGTGTCGTCCGACCCGGAACTGGCGGCGCGCGCCTTCGTCGTCTCCAGCTTCGGCAAGACCTACCACGTGACCGGCTGGAAGGTCGGCTACGTCGCCGCGCCGGCGGCGCTGACGCGGGAATTCCGCAAGGTCCACCAGTTCAACGTCTTCACCGTCAACACGCCGATGCAGCACGGACTGGCCGCCTACATGGCCAACCCGGCGCCGTATCTGGAACTGCCGGCGTTCTACCGCCGCAAGCGCGACCTGTTCCGCGCCGGCCTGGAACGCACACGGCTGCGGCTGTTGCCGGCCGACGGCACCTATTTCCAGTGCGTCGATTATTCGGCGGTATCCGATCTGCCGGAAGTCGAATTCGCGCAATGGCTGACCGCCGAAATCGGCGTCGCCGCGATCCCGGTATCGGCCTTCTACAGCACGCCGCGTGAATCCGGCATCGTGCGCTTCTGCTTTGCCAAGAAAGACGACACACTGCGCGGCGCATTGGCCCGTCTGGAAAAAATATAGGGGAGTATACGGTCAAAATGACCGGCTGTCGCCCGCTACAGGGCGGCACCAAGGGGAGTATGCGCCGCCGACGGGCGGCGCGGCAGTAATCCTATTTGGCGTAGCGCTGCATCATCAGGTCCTGGTTGATCTTGCGATCGGCATTCACCTTCTGCACCGTCGGCCGCTCGCCCATCGCCTTCAGGTAAGCGCGCACCGGCAGTTCCGCCAGCATGTCCTCGCCATAGATCACCTTGGTCGCCAGCGACACCAGCGGAAGATGCACGATCGCCGCGCAATCGGCCAGCGTGAACTGGTCGCCGCCGATGAACGGCGCAAAACTCGCCAACCCGGCAAACGCCTTGATGTTGCGCGCCAGCAGCTTCTGCACGCGGGTGCGGGTTTCTTCCGACACGCTGCCGCCGAAAAAGGCTTGCGGATACAGTTCGCGCGCCACCAGTTCCAGATGCAGTTCCAGAAACACGATCAGCTCGCGCACGCGGGCGGCGGCGAACGGCTCGGCCGGCAGCAGCGGATGCTCGGGATGCAGGGCTTCGATGTACTCGGCGATCACGATCGATTCGCGCAGCACGCCATGTTCGGTTTCCAGGAACGGCACCTTGCCGAGCGGCGAACGCGCCAGCAGCGCCGGTGAACGGTCGGTCCACGCCACTTCCTCCTCGAACGGCACGCCTTTTTCCAGCAGGCCCAGCTTCACCTTGTTGTAGTAATTGCTGGCGGAAAAGCCGCATAGCTTCAGCATGGAGTCTCCTTGATGATTCGATTATCGGGGGGCCGATGATAACCCGGAGCAAGTGTTGGCGCGTGACGGGCGGCGCGGCTGCGGTCGCCTTCGTCGTTCCGGCACAAGCCGGAACCCGGCGTCGTTCGCCCTCACCTGGAATACCGAATTCCGGAATCACCAACGGCCACGACGCGGCCCTGAATGGCAAGCGACAGCGGGTGCCAGATATGGGATCAAGCGTGAGTTGCGGACGATGAGGATAGAGACACTGGGTTCCGGCTTCCGCCGGAACGACGGTATTTGGGGAGGCACGTAGAAATAGTAACGTTCTTTGATTGTCCCTGAGAAATCCCGAATCCGCCTACGGCTGCGCCGGCAGTTGCTGCAATTGCTGTTCGACGAAGGCGCGCAATTGCGGCGACAGCGCGTTGCCGCTGGCTGCCTGAGTGAAGGCGTCGCGCGCTTCGGCGGTGTGGCCGGCCTCGCGCAGCGAAATTCCCAAGCCCATCCACCAGACGCCGTTGGCCGGCGTCAATCGCAGCGCCTGCCGGTAATGCTCGATCGCTTCCGGATGGCGCTTTTCACGCTGCAGCAGCGCCGCCAGAAAGGCCTGGTAGTCGGCACGCTCGGCGGCGTGCGGCAGGCCGCGCTGCAAGGTATCGAGGGCGGCGCCGGTGGCGCCCTGCTCGACCTGGATGCGCGCCAGGATCATCGCCATGCCGCTTTGCGCCGGATCGAGCCGCAAGCCGGTCTGCAGCAGATCGACCGCCGCCTGCGGTTTTTTCTGATCCAGCAGCAAGCCGGCCAGCGTCTGCCGCGCCGCCGCGTGGCGCGGGTCGGCGGCCAGCGCCTGTTCCAGCGCCGCCTGAGCATCGCCGGTGTCACCCTGCTGCAGCGCGCGCAAGCCGCGCCGGTAGGCGTTCTCGCCCTGCTGCTGCTGCGTCAGCGGCTGAACGTCCTTGACCGGTGCCGGGGCCGCTGGCTGATTGCCGGCGACGGCGAGGGGCGCAACCGCTGCCGATACCCCCGGAGTGGCTGCCGCCACCGGCGTTGACGCAACCGGGGCGGCCGGCACGGACGGTTTCGGCGCCGGCGCAGACGGTTTCGACTCCTGCGCCACCGCCACCTTGCTGACGGCGCGAACTGGCGGCTGGATTTTTTCCGGCACCGGCGCGGCAGGCCGCGCGGCTTCCGGCTTCCCTGCCATCACCTCCGCTACCTCCGCCACCACCGGAGCAGGCGCAGGCGTGGCGGGCATGGGTGCCGGTGTCACCGCCGGCGCCGCCGTAGCGGGATTCGGAACCGGCTCGACAACCGGCTCGACAACCGGTGGCGGCACTGGCGCGGCAGCAGGCGCTGGCTGAACCGCCGTCACCGGCGCTGGCGTGGCCTTGGCAACCATCGGCACCGCTGCCAGCGGTGCCAGTGGCGCCGCCGGACGGCTCGGCCGCAGCTGGGTCCACAGGCCAGCGCCGACCAGCACCAGCAACAACGCCAGCAGCAACCCCCACGGCATGCTGCGGCGCCGCGCCGTTACGGCGCGCACCTGCGACGATTCCACCGCCAGCGGCGTGCCGCTGCCGCGCCGGTCGAGGTCCTGCAACATCTGATTGATCAAGCTCATTTGAGTACCAGCCAGCCAATGCCAGCCGCCGCCAGAAAAGTAAAACCGCCGAACCACCACCAGCGCCGCCGCCGGCCAGTCGCCGCCGGCGTATCGGCGGCGGCGCCGGCGACATGCCGCGCCAGCACCTGGCGCCGCCCTTCGCCGTAGGCCAGCATCAGCGACTTGTGCGCGAGGATATTGACCAGACGCGGAATGCCGCCGGAAGCTCGCCGCAGCGCGACGATCGCGCCGTGCGTGAACAGCCGGCCGCGACTGAAGCCGGCTACCCGCAGCCGGTGGGTCAGATAACGTTCCAGATCGGCCGCCGTCAGCGGCCCGAGATGGTAATGAAAGGTGATGCGCTGCGCCAGCTGGCGAATCGACGGCTCGCGCAGCTTGCGGTCCAGCTCCGGCTGGCCGAACAGCACGATCTGCAACAGCTTGCGCTTTTCGGTTTCCAGGTTGGTCAACAGCCGCAGCGCTTCCAGGGTTTCCAGCGGCATCGCCTGCGCTTCGTCCAGACAGAGCAGCACGCGGCGGCCGTCCGCCGCCAGTTCCAGCAGACGCCGGGTGATCGCCTTCAGCACCTGGTGCTGATCGGCATCGCGCTGCAGTTCCAGCCCCAGTTCGTCGGCCAGCGCCAGCATCAGGCTGCGCGGCTCCAGGTAGGGATTCGGAATGTAGGCGGTGACGAACTCGGCGCCCAGCGTCGCCAGGAACTTGCGGCACAGCAGCGTCTTGCCGGTGCCGACCTCGCCGGTGATCTTGATGAAGCCCTCACCGCTGCCGGCCGCGACCAGCAGCGTATTGAGCGCCTGTTGCGAGCCGGCGCAGGCGAAAAAGAAATCCGTGTCCGGCGTGATGCCGAACGGCGGCTCGCGCAGGCCGAAGTGCTGCTGGTACATGCGCAGGCTAGTTGGCTTCCGGCGCCATGCGCGGCGCCATCTCCTTGATGCGGCCCTGGCTTTCCAGGATGTCGCTGTCCCAGCTGGCGCCATCCTTGACCACGGTGGTCTTCAGCAGGATCACCAGTTCGCGCTTTTCGGTGATCTGATTGGTGTTGCGCGCCAGCAGGCCGAACACCGGGACGTTGCCGACACCCGGCAGCTGCGAGCGGTCGGAAATGCTGGCCTGCCGCATCAGCCCGCCGATGGCGACGATCTGGCCATCCTGGCCGCGCACCACGCTGTCGGTTTCCGATACCGCCGACGACGCCAGCGGCAGGTTCAGGCGGCCGTTGGTACCGCCCAGATCGATGGTCTTTTCCACCGTGGTGACCTTGCTGACCGACGGATGGATGTGCAGCGTGATGAAGCCCTCGTCATCGATCTGCGGCGTCACGTCCAGCGCCACGCCGGAAAAGAACGGCTGCAGCGTCACCGACGGCGTAGTGGTGGTGGCGGTGCCGGTGGTGGTGGTGGTGCTGACGTTGGTGACGAAGAATTCGTCGGTACCGACCTTCAGCACCGCCTTCTGGTTGTTCAGCGTAGCGATGCGCGGGCTGGACAGCACGTGCACGTTACCCTGGGTTTCCAGGAACGACAGCAGCGCAGCGAAGTTGCTGGTCTGGAAGGCCAGCCCGAACAACCCGCCCATGCCGTTGGCAGCGCCGCTGATCAGATTGCTGCCCGGCGTGCCAGTCAGGTTCGGGTTACCCGGCCCGGACTGGCCGCTGATCGGCCCGGTCGGCTGCAGCACCGAACTGGGCGACAGGAAACCGCCGGAAAAGCGGCTGTTGCCGCCGGTATGGAAAGCCGCCCAGTTGATGCCGGCCTGATAGCCGTCGGACAGCGACACTTCCATGATCTTCGCTTCCAGAATCACCTGACGGTCCACCGCCAGCTGGGTCGCCTTCAGGTAGGCGGCGACGTTGCGCAACTCGTCCGGCAGCGCCCGCACCACCACCACGCCGGACTGCGGGCTGACCACCACGCTGCGCCCTTCCTTGTTGCCGACGATCGATTCCAGCGATGCCTTCAATTCACCCCAGAAATCGCTCTTGGAAGTGGTCTTGATCTTGCTGGTGTTGACGGCCTGGGTGCTGCCGGGAGTCGGCGTCGGCGGCAGCACGCCGCCGGGCAGGCCGACGTTGTTGCTGTTCAGCGGCGCATCGCTGACCGAACCGGAAGTGACGCGGATGTCGGAAGTGCCGTCGCGGCTGCCGGTCAGGTAGTTGACCTTGAACACCCGCGCCTGGATCGTCAGCGGCTTGATGTAGATGCGCCGGCCCTCGACCTTGTAGTCGTAGCCGTACAGTTCACGCATCGCATCGAGCGCCTCGAACAGCGTCACGTCCTTCAGGTTGGCCGAAATGGTGCCGGTGACGTCCGGATGCACCAGCATGTTGTAGCGGGTGCCGGCGACGATGGCGTTGAAGAACTGCTGTGCCGGCGCATTGTTGAACGCCAGGTTGAAACGCTCCTCGACCGGCGGCCTGGCGGCCGGCACTTCGATCTTCAGCGGCGGCAGCAGCGAGGCCGCCACCGCGTCCGGCGCGGCCGGCTTGGCGTTGGCCTGCGAGGCCTTCTGCAATTCGGCATTCAGCAGCTCGTGGGTTTCACGCTGCACGGTATTGGCGGCGCAGCCGGCGAGCAGCAGGACGGCAAGGGCGGGGAGAATTTTTCGCATGTTCATTTCCGTTTTTTTCACTGCGGATGTCATTTCTGGGGACGGGCGGCACGGCCGGCCGGCTGCTTGTCGAGATCGGGGAACAGTTTCAGCGTCAGCACTTCGCGGCCGTGGCGCAGTTCCGCCTCGCTTTCGGTGACGCGAACCAGACGGAAATCGCCATAGTTCTGCCCGAGCGCGACAGTCTGGCCGCTGATGATGGCAAGCCGACGCGCCGGCGAAATCATCACCGACTGCAACACCGGTCCCGACTGCGGCCCGGCTTCGGCCGGCGCCGCCAGTTGCGCCGGCGGCCGGGTCGGGTCCGGCAGACTGGCGGGGGCAGCGTTCCCGGCTGCCGCCGCCAGCGCCACAGCCAATGCGGCAAAGCGGCGCGCGCGCATTACAGATTCATCCATGTCTTGTCCAGGCTCAAGGTATACAAGGTCAGCGTCAGATGCGCCTGCGGCCATGCCTCGACCCGCAGTTGCGCCTTGCCCCAATACAGCTGCCACGGCATCGCTTCCAGTTCCGCCATGTAGCGCAGCATGTCCGGATAGCCGCCGGCCACCGTGATTTCGACGCCGTGGCGGTAGACCGTGCCGATGCCGTCGGCCACGGCCGGCGCGGCAACTGCCGCAGCGGGGGCCGCGGCGGCCTCAGGTTTCCTGTCGGCGGGCGCCGGCGCCAGGTCGGACACCGGCAGCGTCTTCAGCGACACCAGTTGCAGGCGGCCGTCGCGCTTCAGGATCGCTTCCAGCAAGGCCGGCATCTTTTCCGGTGCCACCAGCGCGTCCTGGGTCTTTTGCAGTTCGGCGCGCAGCTGGGCGGCGCGCTGGCGCGCCTGTTCCAGCTGCTGGCGCGGCAGCGCATCCGGATCGGTCGCCTGCGCCCGCACCTTCTGCTGGATCACGGCCTGAATCGCGGCGATCTGCCCCTGCTCGCTGGTGATGCGCTGCGACAGCAGCTTCTGCCGCGTGAACTGCGGATCGAGCAGCAGCAGGTTCAGCAGCACCAGCAGGATCACCGCCGCCATCAGGAAGATCAACACCCGCTCGCGCAGGCTCATCGCGTCGATCCGGGTCGAAAGCTTTTGCCAGTATGGATTCATTTGCCCTTGGCCCCCGCAGTATCGGCCGCGCTGCCGGCCAGACCGGCCGACTGCAGCCGGAATTCGATATAGCGCGCCGCCGCTGGCGCGCCGCCCTGCCCTTCGGTCTGCTCCGTCGACGGCTGGCGCATTTCCAGCATCGCGAACGACTTGCCGCGCATCACCGGCTCGCGCGTCAGACGGCCGATGTAGGCCGGTACCAGTTCCGGCCGCAGCGTGCCGCCCTGCAGCGCCATGTCATTGCCGGCGCCGTGGATCGTCAGCCCGGTCAGCCACAGGCCATCGGCGGCCTGGCGGGCGAACGCCCGCAGGTATTCCGAATAGCCGGCGGTGTTGCCGATTTCGCCGGTCTGCAGGATGTCGAACACCTGCTGCAGCGCCTTGACGTCGGCCCCGGCCTTCTGCAACTCCTCAGCCAGCTTCGGATCGGGCTGACGCTCGCCGAATTCGGCGTTGATGCGGGTCTGCTGCGCCTGCGCCTGCGCCAGCTGGGCGCTGGTCTTGTCGGCCTCGGCCCGCAGTCCGGTCGAACGATAGCCGACATACAGCGCCACCAGCAGCGCGCCGAGCAGGATCAGGCCGAGCGCCTGCGCCATCGTCGCCGCCGAAAAATACTTCTTCTGCCGCAGCAGGATCGGATTGAAAAGATTGATCTGCTGGCTCACAACGATTTCTCCTCATGCCGCAGCGCCGCCCCCAGCGTCAGGAAATAACGTTCCTGCTGCGCCGCGCCGCGCAATTCCTCGACCGCCGACAGATCGAGCAGGCCCGACAGGTCCAGCGACTCCACCGGCAGGTACAGGTTGGCCGACAGATATTCCAGCAGCGCCGGGCCGGCATCCGCCAGCGGCGCCAGCACCAGCTTGCCCAGGGTGATGAAGTGGTACTGCCGATCGCAATGATCGAGCGAGCGCTGCAGTTCCAGATTGATCCGCTCCAGACTGGCTTCGCGCTGCCCGGCATCGGCCAGCTGTTCGCGGCGCACGTCGATGCGGCGCGACAGATACAGTTCGCCGCCGTAGGTCACGGTCAAAAGCCCGCCGTCGGCGCCGAAGGACAACAAGGCCAGCCCGCGTCCGGGCGGCTCCAGCAAGGCCGCGACGTTGCGCTGGGCCATTTCCGGCACGTCGATCACCGACAGCGGAATCTTCGCCGCGCCGAACAGCTCCTGCCGCTGCGCGATCAGCTGATTGCGCGCCGCCACCACATACATCGAATGGTTGCGCGCCGGCGCATCCTTCTCGGGCGGCACGTCCAGCACGTCGATGGTGGCGTCATCGACATGGAAATCCAGCATGTCCTTGACGCGCCAGCGGATCGCCACCTTCAGCTCGTCCGGCGGCACGCTCAGCGCGTCCACCAGCAGCAGCTGATATTCATTGGCCGACAGCAGCGTGGTGCAGTCGTGATGGGCTGCGTCGAAGTCCTTCGCCAGACGCTCCAGCGCCGCCGCCGTCGCCGCCTTCGCCTGCGGATAGAAAGCGGCCCGCTCCACTTTCGGCGGCGCGCCGTCGCTGCGCCGCACGCGAACCGCGAGCACGCCGTCCGGCTGCGGGCTGATCGCCAGCCAGCCGTCGCGTTTCCTGTTTTTTCCAAATAAGGCCATGCCGTTCGCTACCTCAAAATGTCGCCCGAAATTAGGGGATTCCCCCAGGACTGTCAATTCGTTCCGATGGTGGGATTGCTGGCACCGCGCCGTGCCGCCACCGGTCAATACATTTCACGCAGATAAATCGTTTCTCCCGGATTCTTGTAGACGCCGAAACTGACTCGGGCGCGCGGGTCGTGGTCAAAACCAGGGGCGCACCAGTGCCCTTGCAGATAACTCATGGCGGCGCCGTCCGCATTCCCCAATGACGGGCAGGATTGGTCCGCCCCCGAGCCGCTGCCCAACTTGACCGCCAGATCGAGGCTGCCGGCGCCGTGCGGCTTCAGCACCAGACTGCCCTTACCCCCCGTCAGTGCGATCGGACCAGGAGCAAGATCGGCCATGAAATCCCCCGGCATCCGATTGCCCTGCACGATATTCACGGTGTTCAGCACGGTGCAGCTGTCGTCGGGATTAGTGATGAAAGCGATGCCATTCCAGTATTGCGCCTCGACCGGCACTGGCAAATCCAGCCGCTCCGAACCGAACGCATTGGACAGTTTCAGCCGGCCGAAACGCAGCGAGGTGTCGCCGCCGATCTGCGCATGGTCCCGCGCCGGTGCTGGTGAATCGATACCGATGTCATAGTCGGCCAGAGTCACGCCGTCATCGTCGGTCGGCGCGATGCCGAAGCGCAGCGTGAACGGGCCATCCGGATCGGCCGCGCGCGTGAACTGGAAACCGCTCGTCACGTTCGCCACACCCTGGACCCAAGTACCGCTGCTGGTCTGAGCCGCCAGCCGGTCGCTGCGCCGCGTGGTCGTTCCGCCCTCGACGCTCTGCGCACCCAGATTCAATTGGACCCACTGGCTCAAATCGAATCTGGCCGAAACGCCGCTGTAGTTTTGCGTCACCGCGCCGCTGGCATTTTTCGCGGTCAGCGTGAAATCGGCCCGCAGCGGTTCATCCATGTAGGTGAACGGCGACGCCGGCGTGCAGGACAGGTCGGCGCGGTTGGTCAAGGTGGGTGCCGACAGGTCGAAATGATCCGGCACGAAGCGGCCGACTGTCGTTGGATTGGAACAGATGTAACGGCCAGCGCAGGTCGCCGGCGTGCCGTCTGCGGCGTCCACCGCCGCGAAATCGGTGTCCTGCAACTGCAACTGGAACGCGCCGGCCTCGCTGTAGCTGGCGGTATTGGTCGTCACCGTGCCGGAACCGCTCCAGCTCGATACGTTGACGGTGCCGGGAACACATCCGGTCGGCGAGCAGGACAGCACGGTCGCGGCCGGGCTGCCGGAATATCTACTGGTATTGGTGACGGCCTGGAGGGTAAAAGGCCGTCCGGCCTTGTGGCACACGGACTCGGCACACCTGGTGCTGGGATTGTCATTGTTTAACTGACGGCCAGTTCCGGCGCTCTGCCAATCGGTATCCTTGGCAGTAACCACGAACGCCGCCGGCCGGATCGCAAAATGGTCATTGGAACAGCCGACCGCGCTGGCCGTGCCGGTGGCCGGATAGCTGACGCGCACGGCAACGTTACGCCAGGCGTCATTGACCGTAAACGCCACCGACTTCTTGCGGCCATTGTCAGCCGCCGTGAATGCCGGATTCGTCGCCAGCGACTGGATCACCGGCCAACCCGCATTGCAGGCGTTCGCATCCAGCGTTCCGCCGGCACTGGCATCCAGCAATTCCACTTTGACCGCGCCGGTGAAGGAAGTCAGGATCGCGTTTTTGGCGGTGTTGAGCGCGACCAGGTCGAGAACGAACTGGGTTCCGGCGATCTTGGTCTGGACCACGCCGCTGATCGCATTGGCCGGAGTGTTGGCGTCGAAAGCGTTGAAGCCGCCTACATCGCTCGGTATCGGCGGGACTGGAACATCCGGGCAAATGGGCGGAATGACAAGCGATGCATCATTGACTCTGCTGGTCGGATCGAGCGTCACCGTGCCGCTGGCACTGGTGACGGAGCCGCGAACACGCGCCTGATATCCCACGTTGATTGCACCACTGCCAGTCGTGATACTGCCACCAACCTGACCCTCTTGCGCCAATGCCACGCGGCCGGAAGTCGTAATGACGTTTCCAGCGACCTTCGCCCTAAAGTTGATATCGACCGGTCCAGTTTCACCTGACACACTTCCCGCTATACCTACCTCATTTCCGGTTACCACGCCACCCGGCCCGCCATAGACATTTCCGCACACTCTGCTTTGGAAGCCGATATTGATATAGCCTCGTACCGCACTCAGATTGCCTTTGATGTCGGCCTTGGTATTCAACAGGTTTATGCTCCCGGAAGAACTGATCACCGATCCCCCTACGGAAACAAAATCTGAAAACCTGATATCGCCGACAGTCTCGACATTTCCACCTAAAATATCGGACGTCCCCCCCGTAATGGATTGCGCCGTGATGTTCGCGTAGATCTCGGTCTGATATCCCAGCGTAAGCGTCCCGCTGATTTTCAGCGTCAAATCAGAAGCCGCTCCACCAGAATTGATTTTTGCATTCTGCGTACTGAATGCCCCATTGACGGTAATCGTCGCCGGCTTGGGCGAGCCAATGGTGATCGTATCGTTGTAGCCGAGCGCAAGCGGGCCACATGTGTAGTTGGGGCCGCTACCGCTACACCCATTCGGCATATTCCCGGGAAAGACATAGTTGATCGCATACACCGGTACACAAGCAAACAGATAAAGCGTGGCCCATGCCACGAGACGCGCAATCGCCCTCGCCAGTCCCCGCAACGGCGGCTGGAAGAAAAACGCGAATCTCTGCGCATCTGCTGAATTTGTCTTTTGCATCGTCACATCTCAAAATCGGCGCGGATCGCTTCCGCGTCAATAATTCTCCCTGACATACACCATTTCGGTCGGATTCTTGTAGGCGCCAAAGCGCACGCGGGCGCGCGGGTCGCGGGCGAAATCGGTCCCGCACCACTGGCTCTGCAGATAGGCCATGCCGGCGCCGGTCGGCTGGGTTGCGCTGACCACCTTCGCCGGGCAGGATTGATCGTCGCCCGCGCTGGTGCCGGCCAGCTTGATCGCCAGATCGACACTGCCGGTCGCCGCCGGTAACGGCTTGGTGAGTTTGAGGCTGCCACGCCCGCCGTTCAGCGTGCCGATCCCGGACAGGTGGCTGGCGCCCATGTTGGCCGCAGTCAAATTACCAGTGTAAGTGCCGAGTACCAGGTTGACGCCGGTCAGCGGCGAACAGCTGTCATCGCTGTTGGTGATGAAGGCGACGCCGTTCCAGAACTGCGCTTCCAGCGGAACCGGCAGATCGAACTGGTCGTGGCCGAAGGCGTTCGACAGCTTCAGCCGCCCGAAGCGGATGGCGCTCTGGCCGATCTGCCGGTGATCGTTGCCGGCGGGCGTGTCGATGTCGAGGTCGTAGGCGGCGGCCTGAAATGCAATGCCATCGCTATCGGCCGGAGCGATGCCGAATCTGGCCATGTACGGGCCGTCCGGCCGCTGCGGCCCTTGCAGGCGCTGCAGCAGAAACTCCAGCGTCACGTCGGCCGCCACGCCAGCGGCCCAAGTGCCGGCGCTGGAGCGGGTTTGCAGCCGCTCGGTCAAGCGCGCCCCGCCAACGGCACCATCCAGTGCGCCGAGCTTGAAATTGGCCGGCGCGGTCAAATCCAGTTTGGCCAGCTGGCCGATGTAGTTTTCGGTAGTGGCGCCAGCGGCGTTTTTCGCGGCCAGCGTGAATCTGGCCTTCAGCGGCTCGTCCATATAAGTGAAGCTGGAAGCCGGGTTGCAGGCCAGATCGGCGCGGTTCGACAGCACCGCGCCGGTCAGCTCGAAATAGCTCGGCACGAAGCGGCCGAAGCCGGCGTCCTGTACCAGCCCGAAATTGCAACCGTACTTGCCATCGGCGTTTTTGCTGTTGGCATAACTGTCGGTCACGCAATCGCCCTTGGCGCTGACGCTGTCGATGCCGGTCCAGCTGGCGCCGCGCAGTACGTCGCACTGCGCCGAACTGGTGCACTCGGAAGCGCTGGCAACGCCGTCATAGACGCCGCGCAAGGCGGTGGTATTGCTGCCGGGGTTGTAACCCGGCAGGGTCAGCACGCCGACTTCGCTGTAGGTGAACATGCTGCCGCTGGCGGTCGAATTCGGCGTCGCCGAAACGGCGGCGGCGAAGCTGCCCAGCAGATCGCCAGCCTTGACGGCGGGGGCGTTCGGCCTGATCGCCTTGCTGTCGATCTTCGGCACGCCGGTGTAGCCATTGGCCGAGCCGGTGATGCCGGCAATGGTCGCCGTCAGCGCGAATTTATCGCTGCCGGCTTTCAGGATCGGTGTGCCACTGTTGCCGGTCTGGGTGGCGTTGCTGGATACCAGTGATGCAATACCGGTCGGCCGCACCGAAAAACTGTCGGTCGAGCAGGCGGTGGTGGCGCTGTCGCCGATGATCGCCACCACGTTCCGGTAGGCCGAATTGAGCGTGAAATTGCCGGAACGCTGCTGGCCCTGATCGGAACTCTTGAAAGTCATGCTCTGGCTTGCCAGCGCCGCCTTGTTGCGACAGGCCGTACTGCAGTAGTTGGTCTGGGTGTTGTCCAGCACGCAGGCGCCGTCGCTGTTGTCGACCAGCTTGACCGTGACCAGTTTGCCGGCCGTTCCGCCATAGCTTTTCTGCAGCTGGTTGTTGTCCAGCGCCGCCACGTTCAACTGGAACGGCACACCCATCAGCTTGGTGTAGATGTGCCCGTTCAGATAATTCTGCACCGCGACGTAGGGCGACGCCGAGGCATTGCCATAGCCCTCGTCGATGGCGTTGAAGTCGCTGGCGCTGCCGCCGCCGGGCGGATATACGGTCTGTGCGCAGATGCGCACGCTGCCGATTTCATGGATGTTGCTGGAACCGCCGGTGGAGCCAGTGAAGGAAATCTGCCAGTTGTCGGGGACCGCCGCCTGCCCGCCGTTGACCGAATACACATTCGGTATGCTGACCTGACTGACATAGCCGCTACCGGTATCGCGATTGACCTGCACCGACGCCACCTTGCTGGATGCCGTGTAGTTACGGGCGTCGACGATCACCTGATAACCATGTCCCGGCGCCGCCGTGGTGGACGTGCGGCTGTCAATCGTTGGCGACACCGCCGTCTTGCCGCTGATCCAGTTGTAGCCGCTGACGACGCTGCCGGAGCCGCGTACGCCAATCGATTGCGCCACCGCGCCGGGGCCACCAATGCGGCCCTCCGTCGCATTCGAATAATTGCCGAATTCATCCAGCGCGATGCCGATCCAGCCGCCGGCAAAACCCGGACAGCCGGTCGCCTTGCCGCAGTCGGCGCCAACTTTTTGCGCATAGCCGAGCGAGCCGCCGAAGGCGCCCGGCACCGCCGGCACCGCGTAGTCGGACAGCGTCACCGCGACGCCGTCGGCACCCGTGCCGTTGTAGGCATACAGCTGGAACTCCACCGAAATGTAGTTGCCGGCGGCCGGAAAGATGCCCGGCACGGTCGCCGCCTTGGCGTTGTTGCCGGTATTGTCGGTCAGCCGCAGACGGTTGCCGACGATGCGCGGCACAAGGCCGGTGTCGTCGCTGGTGGAAGGAATCCAGTTGGCGCCGAAGATGGTGGACGGATTCAGCGACGTACGAACGAACTGGTCGCAGACGCAGGTCAGATTGTTCGGGACGCCGGTGCCGGTCGGTTGCGAGCAGAACGGTCTGGGTACCGTATAAACCTGTCCGGTAAAACCGCCGCTACCGATACTGCCGCCCAAGGGGTTGCCGTCGCCATCCTTGATGGTTCCGCGATCGACCAGATTCAATCCCAGGCTACCGTAGCCATCACCGCCGACCGTCGCCGTCACCGTCCACGTAGTGCCGCTACCGCTCAGGCCAGTAATCGTCGATCCTGCCAGGGTATCTCCCTGCACCAGGGCAAAATCGGCGAGGCTGACGCCATAGGCCGGCACACTGAAGTTCACCGTCCAGCTGACCGTACTGCCATTCGTAGCCGGATCGGCGCCAGCACGATTGATGGCGGTCACGTTGAACCACGTATAGTCAACCACGACCTGGATATGATCGACGGATATCGTTTGCGCGTTCCCGCCCGAGCTGTTCTTGGCGGCGGCAAATGCCACGCCGAAATTGCCGGCATTGATGTCCGCCGCCGTCCAGCCGGTTCCCCACAAAAAGCCGGGACCGCCATGCGGCTCCACGACATCGGTTGTCGTATAGGTAGTACCGGTTGCGGTTTCGCTGCCCACCACCGCGCCCCCCTTCACGATGCGCACTGACTCATCCCGGCTGCCACTATTCGCGGTACTGCTGGAGTTGCGCTCGACATTGACCGTAATACCGTTGATGACCGCTCCGGCCGGAATGGAAAACCCGTAGCCGTTGCACCAGAGATAGCGAGAAGGGTCGCGGTTGAGCACGGCGGTGGCATAGCTGCCGTCGCTGGCCCTGACACGATCGGGATTGCTCCAGTTAACCGTGCCGACCCCGCTGTTCACCACGCAGGTCGACGGGCTGCGCGCCACGCTGATCGCCAGGGCGGAACCAATCTGAAACAGGCAGACGAGCAACACCACCACAGCGAACAGCACATGACGCCAGCGACGGTTTCCCATCGGCGTCATGTGCCTGCCCGGTTGCGGCAGTGGATTGCCAAAGACTTGCCTGTCCATGTTCCTGCTCACGAAAAATACATATACTCATCTGGAGTATGAGTAAAAAATGACTTGTTCCGAGCAGCCCAAGCCCGGCTCAAAAAATACTCCCTCTATTTACTTACCGTCACCTGTATCTGCCGTTCCACATGGTTGAATTTCCCGACCTGCCCGGAACTCGCGGTGGAAGTAATGGTGTATATCGTGACCTGTGTCACCCCTTCCATGTACTGCACCGATTCCTCGCACCCGACCGTCACCGCGAAGCCATCGACGGTGAACGATCCGGCTGCGCAGATAGCTGGCGTGTTCCGCAACGCCCGGTATATCCCCCACTCCGCTCCCGCCCGCGCCGCCTGATACGCCTGGGCGCCGCGCACGTCCATCGCCGAGGTGGTGTGCTGAATGCTGGAAAACGTCGCCATGAAACCGCCGAGCACCGCCAGCACCACCAGCAGGAACAGCGCCGAGATGATCGAAAAGCCGCGCTGCCGGTGCGCCGGCGACGACCAAGCCAAACCGCGCCGGCGCGCCCCGTCATTCCGGCGCAGGCCGGAATCCAGCGGCTTTCGTTCACCGCCACGACACTGGATTCCGGCCTGCGCCGGAATGACCGCAGGGGTGGTATCGCTCTGGGTCAGAAGCGGACAACAGCCGCCGTGTGGCCGCCGCAAATCAAAAGCTCGCGCCATGCCAGCAGCCTGCCCCAACCCTGTCGTTCCGGTTTGCGCCGGAATGACGGCAGAGGCGGCTGCGTTCTGAATAAGCGGACAAATAGAACCATTGCATTGCCGCCGCAAACCAAAAACTCGCGCCATGCCAGCGAGCGCAAAAAAGCCCGTCATTCCGGCGCAAGCCGGAATCCAGCGGCGTTCGCTCACGGCCACGGAACCCGATTTCAGCCCGCGCCGGAATGAGATGGCGTTTTTCAGGGGCGTCATTTCAAGGCACATTATTGACATGCACCTCGTGGTAAAGGCTGACCGATTCGCCCCCCTGCGTCAGCTTCAGACGGATCGAAAGCAGGCCGAAGCGCTGGTTCACGGCTTCATAGGTGAACTGGCAGCTTTCCACGCCGGTCGCCAGCGGCGCGGAATTGCCGCCGGCCGGCGGATTGGCCTGCGCCACGGTGATGGCGTAGCCCCAATAGCGGCGCAACTCGCCACCGGCGCAGCGGTAGGTCACCGGCCCCTCGACCACCTGAAAACGGTGGCTGGGCGAATCGAAGGGAAACGGCGTGCTCGATGCCAGCGTCACCTTGCTGACGTTGGTACCGGCCGCGACGGTGCGCAGGGTATCGCCGTTGTAGGCGTTGGCGCCGGGAATCCCGATGGCGCCGGGAATCCCGAGGTTGTAGATGCCGATGCGCTCGCCGGCAAAAAAATCCATCTTCGGCCCGAGAATATCGAAGCTGTTGTCCGGGACACCGAACTCCAGCGGATCGTCGCCAGCGGCGCCGGCATCGGCGCGATAGCGTCCGCCGGTGCGCGTGATCAGGAATTCAACTGCGTTGCTGCCGGCGTCAACCCGCACGCTGTTCGGCAGCGCCAGCCGCACGTCACGGGCGATGCGCCGGGCGGCGGTATCGGCGATGTCGGTCATTTCGGCGCGGCGGGCGGAATCGACGTAACCCTGGATCGGCGCGCGGATGAAAATCGCCACCATCACCGCGATGATGCCGGTGATGACGATGACGATCACCGCCTCGACCAGCGTGAAGCCGCGCTGGCCGCTGCGTGCCGGGAAAAAGTCAGGGCAAGGCATTGGGCGCATACCGCAGGCGGTAGCCGGTCAGGATGATGCGGGTGTCGGACGGACCGGTGACGGTAACGTCGATCTTCAGCGAGTCATTGGCAGGAACGCCGTTCAACGGCACCGGCGCGATGTCGACACTGGCGCCATAGGCTTCCAGTCCGCTGATCGGTTCACCATTGATGTCACGGATCGGACTCATGGTGAAACCGTTGTAATCGGCAACGTTGTTCGCCTCGCGTTTGCCGTTGCCATTGACAGCCACAGACGGCAGCGCGCCATTCGCCGTATAGGCCTGCAACTCGATTTCTTCCAGCAGCGATTCCGCGATCGCCAGCGCCTGCTTGCGAATCAGCGGATCGGCGCTGTGTCTGGTCGTGACGTTCATCACCGACAGGATGCCGGCCAGGCCGACGCTGACGATGACGATGAACATCACCAGCTCGACCAGCGAAATGCCGGCCTGCCGGGCGATGCGCAAATGCTCACGACGCATGGACATAGCCGGTTTCCTTTTCCACCGTGATCGTGGTTGCCGAGCCGGAAATCCTGATCGTGGCGGCGGCGCTGGCCTGCCCCAGCGCGGTGAAGCTGAAACCGGCCGGCACCGGCGCGAACGCGATGCCACCCTTGGCGGCAATCGTGTACTGCTCTTTTCCGTCCGGGCCGGAAAGCGGCGCGTCGCATACCGACGCCCCAGGAGCGCCGGCAACCCGCAAACTGACCGTATTGGCGCTGAAATCGACACAGACCCGGCGCCGCTCGGCGATCGCCGCCTTTTGCGCATAGCGCAGCATCGCCAGCGTGCCGTCGCTGAAACCGCGCGCGTCGAAGGTCTGCCGCTCGAACAGGCGCGGCAACGCGGCCACCGCCAGTACCGCGATGATGATCATCACCGCGATCAGCTCGACCAGGGTAAAGCCGGAATTCTTCATCGCCTTTCCGAAATCCTCTGGTGACGGCGCCGCCGACGCCGGGCAAGAAAATGGCGGGAGGACGTTTGTTCGCCCGTCCCGCCGATTTTGATTAGACGACTACAGTAACTTTGCCTTGCGTCCGCTCCTGACCGGAAAATCAAAAGCAGACGCGAATCGGTATTTTTTAGGCGCCGATGATGTTGACGCTAGCAGTCGCCCCACCATTAGTCTGGGTGACCGTGCATGCGTTGTCGCCATCGACCAAAGTCGTCGTATTCAGGGTGTAGCCAGCTGGAACGCCACCCTGCAGGATGGCAGCAGCAGCAGTAGCGCACGTCAGGCCGGTGGTTGCCACCCCCTTGCCAGGTGTAGCACCCGCAGTGGCCACCCGAGCCGCGTAATTGATCGCGCTTGCGGAACTGATCGACCCGACGACACCCTGCAACGCTGCGGCATTGGCTTCTTCACTCAGATTGACGAACTTCGGAATGGCCACCGCCGCCAAAATCCCGAGAATCACGATCACGACCACCAGTTCGATCAGGGTAAAACCAGCTTGGACTTTTTTCATTTGAGGCTCCGTTAAAAAATCGATAGGAAAAGTTACTGACAGTTATCTCGGGTCAGATTGGTGCTGGCGTAGGTCGGCGGCGTATTCGCCGCAGCCGACTGCGTATAGGTAATCGAGCAGGAGGGGTGGCCGGCATCGGGAGTGATGGTCGCCACGCCGGCAGCCGCGTTGGCTACATAATCCGGTGCAACGATGCCGGCTGCAATAGCAATGTCAGCAGCGGTCGGATAGCCATTGACCATGGTGACCGCGGCGCCTTCCATCGTCACGGCGCCATCTGCCGCCAGCCCCTGGGTCAGTTGGAGTGAATGCGCCAGCACCGCGCCAGCCTTGAGCGACGCCAGCGCGCCATTCATCTTGGCGATGCGGGCATCCGCCTGGAGCGAAGCGAAACGCGGCAGCGCAATCGCAGCCAGAATACCGAGGATGGTGATGACGACCACCAGCTCGATCAGGGTGAAGCCTTGCACGCGGGATTTCATATTTGCTCCAAGGGAAAAGGACGACTGATTGTAGGCAAGATTTTTTAAAACGATGTTGTCAGACTGATTATTTCCAACACTTTTCCAACAGAAATTTTGTTAAACATGGTTAAAAGGAGACACACTTTTCAGCGCCACTGGTAACGATTCTCGACAACCAGCCGCAAACCTTCCAGCGGTTGTTTTTCGGGCTGTTGCCCGATTCCTTTTTCAGCCACGCCGGCGGGCACCACGCGCAGCCGGACTTCCGGGATCGCAGCACTTTCGGCCACTTCGAAAAATCGCGTATGCAGCGGCCGGTACACCAGTTGGCCGGCGTCGCGGTCGAAGTACCAGCTGCCGGCGCTGGCCCGGGCGGCGGCGATCGCGCCAAGGTAATTGGCCGGCGGCGCTTCCAGCCAGCCGATCGGGTTTTCCTGCCGCACGTCCTGCAATTGCGCCAGGCTGCCGGAGATCATCAGTTCGGCCATGCGCACGCGCAGGCCGCTGCGCATGTTGGCGATGGTGGCTTCCATCACCGCTTTTTCGGCGTATTCCTGATAGCGCGTCAGGCGTTCGATCAGCACTGCGGTGAAGATGGCGATCAAGATCACGGCCACCAGCAGTTCAAGGCGCGCGGTGCGGTGCTTTTCTTTCATCTGGTTATCGCGGTAAGCCGATGCCGGACGGCGATGAGGTACCGTTCGGTTCGGCATGGAGTCGTTGTGGAGGATGTCATGTAAACCACGCTGGGTTCCCGCCTTCGCGGGAACGACAAGGGAAAAAGGAGTTGCGCATTCGGTCGTCTCGCAAGAGTGCGGCGCAAGTCGATCGACGCTTGCCGCCGCGTCGCGCTGCCGTCACTTCGGCAACGCCACCTTGCCCAGATCCCAGATCGGCAGGAACACGCCGAGCGCCAGTATCAGCACCAGCACGCCGAGGCCGAGGATCAGGATCGGCTCGATCTGCGAGGCCAGCGTCTTCAGTTCGTAATCGACTTCACGCTCGTACATGTCGGCCACTTCGTCCATCAGCGTATCGATTTCGCCGGTTTCCTCGCCGACCGCGACCATCTGCAGCACCATCGGCGTGAACACGCCGGTGGTGGTGGCCACGCGCAGGATCGATTCGCCGCGCTCGACGCCGTCGCGCATCTGTTCGATGCGGGCGGCAATATAGGCGTTGTCGACCGTCTGCGCGACCACGTTCATGCCCTGCACGATCGGCACGCCGCTCTTGCTGGCGAGCGAGAAGCTGCGGGCGAAACGCGCCAGCGTGGCTTTCTGCATGATCTTGCCGACGATCGGCAGGCGCAGCTTGAAGCGGTCCCAGCGATAGCGGCCGCGCTCGGTGCCGATGTAGAGCCGGGCGCCGACGAAAATGCCGGCCACCACCGCCAGCATCGCCGGCCAGTATTCGATGGTGAAGTTGGAGGTGCCCAGCAGGATGCGCGTCATCAGTGGCAATTGCGCGTTGAAGCCGGCGTAGACCTTGGCGAAGGCCGGGATCACGAACAGGTTGATCACCGCCATTGCCGCCGCCATCGCAATGATGACGAAGATCGGGTAGCGCAGCGCGGTCTTCACGCGCTGGCGCATTTCGCGCTCGAATTCCAGCTGATCGAACAGCCGCAGGAAGATTTCGTCGAGACGGCCGGTGGTTTCGCCGACCCGCACCATGCTGGTGTAGAAGCCGGAAAAGACGGTCGGATGACGGCGCATCGAAGCCGACAGCTCGCGCCCGGCATCGAGCGCCTCGCGCAGATCGCGGATGACCCGCATGAAGCCCTTGTTGCTGGCGGAATCCTGCAGCCCGGCCAGCCCGCGCATGATCGGCACGCCGGCCTTCAGCAACGTGTGCAACTGACGGCTGAACAGCTGGACGTCGATCGGCCGCACCTTTTCCTCGGTGAGCCGCTGCCACCAGCCGGTTTCACCGCCAGCGGTCGGCCGCTTGGCCGGCACGATCTCGACCGGCGTGGCGCCGGTGGAAAACAGCTGACTGGCGATGGCGCCGCTGTCGGCTCCCTCCAGCACTCCCTGCAGCAATTCGCCACGGACGTTACGGGCTTTGTAGGAAAAGAAAGGCACTTCGACTCCGGAATCAGTGCGGCCGCCATGAGCGGCGCGTTGCATTTTCAATATACTCCCAGCATCATGCTTCTATAGCGGGCGCGCAGCCTTTGTTTTTACCTCATACTCCCCTGTTTTATCGGGAGTGGGTTGCCAATGCGAGTGGAGCAGGCAGTCAGCCTGAGCCGGGTGGATGCCGCCATGTCAACCGGAGTTATTGGGGTCAGAGTTTTTTTCGCAGTTTCATCGCGAAAATTACTCTGACCCCAATAACGGACTGGTGCGGACAAACTCAAACCACGCGGTTTTTACCATCCCTGCCCTGAATCCGTGAAAGCAGGGTCAGAGTAATTTTCGCGAAACGGCACCGCGAAAAAAAACTCTGACCCTGGTTTCACTCCTTGCCGTCTGAACTGCCTGCTGCTCCCGCCGCTAATCGTCAAACTGATTGCTGATCCGCATCGCCTCGCCGATCGTGGTCTTGCCGGCGGTGACCAGTTGCACCGCGTGGCGGCGCAGGGTTGCTCCGGCCATCTGCGCTTCCGCCACTTTCAGGAAATACGCCGGGTCGGGATGATTGGCGGCGTCGGCGACGGCGGCGGTCATTTCCAGCATTTCATAGACGCCGGTGCGGCCGCGAAAGCCGGTGCCGTTGCAGTGCGAGCAGCCGCGTCCGTGCAGGTAGCGCTGCGTGCCGGCGCTTTCACCGAGTTCCGCTTTCAGCCATTCATGTTCGGCGGCGGTCGGCTCGACTTCCTCTGCGCAGCTTTCGCAGATCACCCGCACCAGCCGCTGCGCCAGCACCGCCTGCAGCGAGGTGGCGACCATGTAGCGCGGCACGCCCATGTCCAGCAGGCGCACCGGCGTGCTGACGGCGTCGTTGGTGTGCAGCGTGGACAGCACCAGGTGGCCGGTCAGCGCGGCGCGCATGCCGATCTGCGCGGTTTCCTGATCGCGCATTTCGCCGACCAGCACCACGTCCGGGTCCTGCCGCAGCGCCGAGCGCAGCACGCGGGCGAAGTCCAGTTCGATCTTGTCGTTGACCTGCACCTGGTTGACGCCCGGCAGCCGGTATTCGACCGGGTCTTCGACGGTGATCAGCTTGCGTTCCATCGAATTCAGTTCGGACAGCGCGCCGTACAGCGTGGTGGTCTTGCCGCTGCCGGTCGGGCCGGTGACCAGCACCAGCCCGTTCGGGCGGGCGATGATGGCGCGGAACTTCTTGACCATTTCCGCCGGCATGCCGATCGCGTCCAGCCGCAGGATGCCGCCGCTCTGGTTCAGCAGACGCATCACGATCGATTCGCCGTACTGGGTCGGCATGGTGGAGATACGCACGTCGATCTGCTGCTGCTTGACGCGGATCGCGAAACGGCCGTCCTGCGGCAGCCGCTTTTCGGAAATGTCGAGATCGGACATCAGCTTCAGCCGCAGCGCCAGCGCCGAGGCGATGCGGATGTCGGCCTCGGTCTGCAGATGCAGCACACCGTCGATGCGAAAGCGGATCTGCAACCGTTTTTCCTGCGGTTCGATGTGGATGTCGGAGGCGCGCACCTGGCTGGCGTCGTCGAACACCGATTGCAGCAGCTTGACCACCGGCGCCTCTTCCAGCCCCGGTGTGCCGCCGAGACCGCCGAAGTCGACCACCGTGTCGCCCAGATCCTGCTCCAGCTCGCGCGCCAGACCGGAGATTTCGTCGGTGCGGCGGTAGACGTGGTCGATGGTTTGCAGCAGTTCGCTTTCATTGACCACCGCCAGCGTGATGCCGCGCCGCACCAGCCGGACGATTTCGTCATAGGCGAACAGATCGGTCGGATCGACCATGCCGATCAGCAGCGCGCCGTTGCGCTCTTCCAGCGGAATCGCGCGGAAGCGCCGCGCCTGGGTTTCCGGCAACAGGCGCACGGTTTCCCGATCGACGTTGAAAAATTTCAGGTTGACGTAGGGGATGTGCAACTGGCTGGCCAGCGCGCCAGCGATCTGTTCCTCGCTGACCAGGCCGTTTTCGACAAAGACGCGGCCGAGCTTGCGGCCGGTGCGCTTTTGCTCGCCCAGCGCGAACTGCAGCTGCTCTTCGGACAGCAGCTTTTGCTGGACCAGAATTTCACCCAGGCGGACCTTTTCCGGTCTGGCCATCAAGCGCTCCTCGATTGGTTTTGGGGCAGAAAAAAGACCGGGCTATTCTATGCCACAACCCGTCGGCGATATGCAAAATGTTGTAAAGGAAACCATGCGTGTGGCATCCGTCGCCACACCACCGCATTCCCGGCCGATGCCGGCGCCTGCCACGCATGGCGCTTTCGGCAATAATGTCGGGCATCGTTCAACTCGCACGGCTGGCTCGCGCCGCCGCCACTCCTCATGTCATCCCCCTCCTCTCTCCAGATTCTCGGTGTCGTCGGCTGCGGCGCGATGGGCCGCGGCATCGTCCAGATCGCCGCGCTGGCCGGCTGCACGGTACGCATGCTCGACGCTCAGCCCGGCGCCGCCGCCAGCGCCAAACAGGCGCTGGCCGATACGCTCGACAAGCTGCGCGCCAAGGGCAAGCTGAGCGCCGAGCAGATGGACACCGCGCTGGCGCGCATGCAGCCGGTGGACACCATCGCCGCGCTGGCCGATTGCGATCTGGTGGTGGAGGCGATCGTCGAAAAGCTGGACATCAAGCGCCAGCTGTTCGCCGAGCTGGAAGCGGTGGTGCGGCCGGATGCGTTGCTGGCGTCGAATACCTCGTCGCTGTCGATCACCGCGATCGCCGCCGGCTGCGACCACCCGGAACGGGTGGCCGGCTACCACTTCTTCAATCCGGTGCCACTGATGCGCGTGGTGGAAGTGATCGAGGGCGCGCTGACCGCGCCGGCCACCGCCGACGCCCTGATCGAACTGGCGCGCCGCATGGGCCATACGCCGGTGCGCGCCGCCGATACGCCGGGCTTCATCGTCAACCACGCCGGGCGCGGCTTCGGCACCGAGGCGCTGAAGATCGCCGGCGAAGGCGTGGCCGACTTCGTCACCATCGATCGCGTGCTGCGCGAGGCGGCCGGGTTCCGGCTCGGACCGTTCGAGCTGTTCGACCTGACCGCGCTGGACGTGTCGCATCCGGTGATGGAATCGATCTACCACCAGTATTACGAAGAACCGCGCTACCGCCCGTCGGTGATCACCGCGCAGCGGCTGTCCGCCGGCCTGCTGGGCCGCAAGACCGGGCGCGGCTTCTACGCCTACAGTGAAGGCCGCCAGCAGGTGGCGCCGGAAGCCGCGCCGCCGCAGGCACGGCCGGCGGCGGTCTGGGTCAACCCGGCGGTCGGTGCCGCCTGCGCCCAGGTGCAGGAACTGGTGGTCACGCTCGGCGGCACCCTCGACAACGGCGCCACGCCGCGCGCCGATTCGCTGATCGTGGTCACGCCATTGGGCGAGGACGCCTCCTTCATCGCCGCCCGCGACGGCCTCGACGCCCGCCGCGTGGTGGCGCTGGACGTGCTGATGCCGCTGTCGAAGCGGCGCACGCTGATGACCACGCCGGCCACCAGCGCCGACATGCGCGACGCCGCCCACGGTCTGTTCGCCGCCGACGGCGTGCCGGTATCGGTGATCCGCGATTCGGCCGGCCTGATCGCGCCGCGCGTGATCGCCACCATCGTCAACATCGGCTGCGACATCGCCCAGCAGCGCATCGCCAGCCCGGCCGACATCGATACCGCCGTCACGCTCGGCCTCGGCTATCCGCAGGGGCCGCTGGCGATGGGCGACGCCTTCGGCGCCGCGCGCATTCTGGCGATCCTGGAAGCGATGCTGGCGCTGTCCGGCGACCCGCGCTACCGGCCGTCGCCGTGGCTGCGACGGCGCGCCGCGCTGGGGCTGTCGCTGCTGGCGGAGGAAGCGTAGCGGCGGAGACTTCGCTCGCCGCACTCATGCGTCGTTCACTGTCGTTCCGGCATGCTCCAGGCCGGAACCCAGCGCCTTTGTAGCGTTCTCGCCCATCGTCGGTGTAGCCCCGCACCAACGAACGTCACTGGGTTCCGGCCTACGCCGGAACGACAAGCGGAGAAGCAATCGACTGGCGGTAAAGAAATGGTCGCGCCGCGCCTTCCCCCGCCATTCCGTCAGCCCCCCCCTTTCCCTGTCGTTCCGGCATGCTCCAGGCCGGAACCCAGCGTCTTTGTACCGTTCCCGCCCATCGTCGGTGTAGCCCCGCAGCGACAAACGCCACTGGGTTCCGGCCTGCGCCGGAACGACAAGCAAGAGGTAGAGAATCGGCCAGCGCCAATTGATACAGCAAGCGCGTCCTCAACGCGCCCCGCCCTCACCCTCGCTCATGTGTCGTTCCGGCGAAAGCCGGAACCCAGCGTCTTTGTAGCGTTCTCGCCCATCGTCTGCGTAACCTCGCATCGACAAATGCCATCCAACTCCAGCCTGCTTCACAACGACTGACAGACACGGCGCTTCCTGAAAAGTACCGCATGCAGTGTAAGATTCCCCCTTCCTTTTTTTCCGGCCCTATCCATGCCCGCTGAATTGCTCGCCGCACGCCGCGACGCCACGCTGATCCTGACGCTTTCCAATCCCGGTGCGAAGAACGCGCTGCACCCGGACATGTACGCCGCCGCCATCGAAACGCTGGCTACCGCCGAGCGCGACGACAGTCTGCGCGCGGTGGTGCTGACCGGCGCCGACAATTTCTTTTGCGCCGGCGGCAATCTGAATCGCTTGCTGGAAAACCGCGCAGCCGATCCGGCGGTGCAGGCCAACGCGATCGATGCGCTGAACGCCTGGGTCGATGCGCTGCGCTCTTGCCCGAAGCCGGTGATCGCAGCGGTCGAAGGCGCCGCCGCCGGTGCCGGTTTTTCGCTGGCGCTGGCCTGCGACCTGATCGTCGCCGGGGCCTCGGCAAAATTCGTGATGGCTTACGTGAAGGTCGGCCTGACGCCGGACGGCGGCGGCTCGTGGTTCCTGACACAGGCGCTGCCGCGTCAATTGGCGACCGAAATCCTGATCGAAGGCAAGCCGCTATTGGCACCGCGCCTGCATGCCGCCGGGCTGGTCAACCGCGTGGTGCCGGATGGCGGCGCGCTGGAAGCGGCGCTGGCCTGGGCCGATGAACTGGCGGCGCTGTCGCCGAACGCGGTCGAGCGGATCAAGGGACTGGTGGCCGAGGCCGAACAGCAGCCGCTGGCGCGTCATTTCGAGGCGGAACGCCACAGCTTCGTCGCCAGCCTGCACCACCGCGACGCCCAGGAAGGCATTTCCGCCTTCCTCGAAAAACGCAAACCGCAATACAAATAACCGCAACCCGACCGTAGAGACTCATGGAAATCAAGCACGCACGACGCCGCATCTACCTGATGCGCCACGGTAACGTCACCTATTTCGACGCCCAGGGCACGCCCTTTCATCCCGACACGGTACCGCTGAACGAGCGCGGTCAGGCCCAGGCCACCGCCGCCGGCAAGGTTTTCGCCGCGCAGCAGGTGCGTTTCGACCGCGTGATCGTGTCCGGCCTGCCGCGCACGGTGCAGACCGCGCAGCGGGTGCTGGCGGAAACCGGCCAGCAGATCGAACTGGAAGTCTGGCCGGAGCTGGAGGAACTGAAAGGCGGCAAGCTGTCCGACATCCGCGACGACGAACTGAAGAATGCCTTCATCAGCGCCTTCGAGGGGCTGGTCACCGAGGACAAGCAATTCCTCGGCGGCGAATCGATCGGCCAGCTGATGGACCGCATCCACCCATGCCTGGAGCGGCTGCGCGCCGATCCCGAGTGGGACACGGTGCTGCTGGTGCTGCACGGCGGCGTCAACCGGGCGATCCTGTCGCACGCGCTGACCGGCCAGCGGCTGTTCATGGGCGGGCTGGCGCAGACCGCCGGCTGCATCAACGTGCTGGACGTCGGCAGCCACCCGCTCGACTGGGTGGTGCGCATCGTCAATTATTCGCCGCTGTCGGAACTGCAGGATGCGTCGCGCGATACGACGATGGAATCGCTGTGGAACCAGTATCGGAAGGCGCGCGGCCTGTAACCGGTTGCACCGGCGTGGCTCCGCCCTCCCGCCACGCCACGATCACCTCGCCCCCTTCATCGTCGCCCCGGCGCAGACCGGGACCCAGCGGCGTTGGCCGTCCACCACCGACGCCGCCGGATTCCAGCCTGCGCCGAAATACCGCCCAAAATCCGCGCCCATCTCGCCCATAAATCAGACTGATGTTTTGTATTCGAATAGTACGTCCGTTCTATTTTATCGGTTAGAATCAAGCTGCCAATCGTCACACACAGGGCTGCGTCCGCAGCCGTCCAGGAGACACGATGTTCGAAGAATTCATGGGCACCATGCCCGTTTCCGAGCGCCAGAAATTCGACGCCGGCGCGCTGCGCGCCTACATGCAGCAGCACGTCGGCCCGATCAAGGGCGAATTGCAGGTGGAACAGTTCAAGGGCGGGCAATCGAATCCGACCTTCAAGATCAGCGTCGATGGCCAGCGCTACGTGCTGCGCACCAAGCCCGGCCCGGCCGCCAAGCTGCTGGCTTCGGCGCACGCGATCGACCGCGAATTCCGCGTGATGGATGCGCTGTCCAAGGCCGGTTTCCCGGCCGCCAGACAATACGCGCTGTGTACCGACGAAGCGGTGATCGGACGCGCCTTCTACATCATGGAATTCGTCGAAGGCCGCGTGCTGTGGGATCAGGCCCTGCCCGGCATGACGCCGGCCGAGCGCGGCGCGATCTATGACGAGATGAACCGCGTGATCGCCCAGCTGCATACGATCGACTACGCCGCCATCGGCCTGGCCGACTACGGCAAGCAGGGCAACTACTTCCAGCGTCAGATCGACCGCTGGACCAAGCAGTACCGCGCTTCCGAAACCGAAAAGATCGAAGCAATGGACCGCCTGATCGAATGGCTGCCGCAAAACATCCCGGCCGGCGACGAAACCTCGATCGTGCACGGCGACTACCGGCTCGACAACATGATCTTCCATCCGACCGAGCCGCGCATCCTGGCGCTGCTGGACTGGGAACTGTCGACGCTGGGCCATCCGCTGGCGGATTTTTCCTATCACTGCATGAGCTGGCACATCGCGCCGGGCCAGTTCCGCGGCATCGGCGGGCTGGACTACAAGGCGCTCGGCATTCCCAACGAGGACGACTACATCGCCCGCTATTGCGAACGCACCGGCAAAACCATCCGCCGCGAGGATTTCGGCTTCTACCTGGCCTACAACATGTTCCGCATGGCCGGCATCCTGCAGGGCATCATGAAGCGCTACGTCGATGGCACCGCCTCCAGCGAGCAGGCGCTGCGCACCGGCAAGTCGGCGCGGCCGATGGCCGAGATGGGCTGGAAATACGCCTCCGGCCAGCACGACTGAACACAGGCATTCCCTTCTGTTTGACCCCGAATCACCATTGATCGACTTTACCCAGGAGACGGTATGGATTTCGAATACTCGGACCGCTGCAAGGCGCTACAGGAAAAGCTGCTGGCTTTCATGGACCAGCACATCTACCCGAATGAAAAGGCATTCACGGAGGAAGTCGACCGCAACGGCCGCGAAAAGGGCGATCGCTGGATTCCCACCAGGCTGATCGAGGAACTGAAGCCGAAGGCGCGCGAACAGGGCCTGTGGAACCTGTTCCTGCCGAAATCGACGCGCGCGCCGGAAGGCCTGTCGAATCTCGACTACGCGCCGCTGTGCGAAATCATGGGCCGCGTATCGTGGGCGCCGGAAGTGTTCAATTGCTCGGCGCCGGACACCGGCAACATGGAAACCATCGAACGCTACGGCACCGAGGAGCACAAGACGCGCTGGCTGGAACCGCTGCTGCGCGGTGAAATCCGCTCGGCCTTCGCGATGACCGAACCGGCGGTGGCGTCCTCCGATGCCACCAACATCGAAACCCGCATCGAGCGCGACGGCAACGACTACGTGATCAACGGCCGCAAGTGGTGGATTTCCGGCGCCGGCGATCCGCGCTGCGCAATCTACATCCTGATGGGCAAGACCGATCCGGAAGGCCCGCGCCACGCCCAGCAGTCGATGATCCTGGTGCCGGCCAACACGCCCGGCATCACCGTCAAGCGGCCGCTGCCGGTATTCGGCTACGACGACGCGCCGCACGGCCACTGCGAAATCCTGTTCGAGAACGTGCGCGTGCCGGCCTCCAACATCCTGCTCGGCGAAGGGCGCGGCTTTGAAATCGCCCAGGGCCGCCTCGGCCCCGGCCGCATCCATCACTGCATGCGCGCGGTCGGCGTCGCCGAACGGGCGCTGGAACTGATGTGCAAGCGCCTGAACGACCGCAGCGCCTTCGGCCGCCGCATTTCCGAACAGGGCGTCTGGCGCGAACGCATCGCCGAATCGCGCATCATGATCGACACCGCGCGCCTCCTGACGCTGAAAGCCGCCTACATGATGGACACGGTCGGCAACAAGCACGCCAAGTCCGAAATCGCGATGATCAAGGTGCTGGCGCCGAACGTCACCCAGAAGGTGCTCGACTGGGCGATCCAGGCGCACGGCGGCGGCGGCGTCTCCGGCGACTTCCCGCTGGCCTCGCAATGGGCCGGCAACCGCACGCTGCGGCTGGCCGACGGCCCGGACGAAGTCCACCGCAACGCCATCGCCAAGCTGGAGCTGGCGCGCCACATGCCGGTGCCGGGCAAGGAAATCGAACTGCCGATCACGCGCTCGTAAGTTCGCAAAACCGACCGCCGGCGCCCGCCGCCCCGCCACATGGCGGCGCAAAGCGGGCGCCGGCGGTTTTCTGCATAATGGGCTGGAAGATTTCTCTCCCGGCCCCCATCCGGACATCGCGTGCGGGGCTTTTTATGTCTTAGCGGAAAGCCCCTCATGATCGACGTCTACTCCACCGCCACCCCGAACGGCCACAAGGTCCACATCATGCTGGAGGAATGCGACCTGCCCTACCGCGTCCACCACATCGATATTCGCGCCGGCGACCAGTTCCGCCCGGAATTCCTGGAAATTTCCCCGAACAACAAGATTCCCGCGATCGTCGATCAGGACGGCCCGGACGGCCAGCCGATGGCGCTGTTCGAATCCGGCGCGATCCTGCTCTACCTCGCCAGCAAGACCGGCAAATTCCTCGGCGACGACGACCGCCAGCGCTTCACCACGCTGCAATGGCTGATGTTCCAGATGGGCGGCGTCGGCCCGATGCTCGGGCAGGCGCACCACTTCCGCACCTACGCGCCGCAAAAGATCGACTACGCGATCGAGCGCTACACCAACGAAGCGAAGCGCCTGTACGGCGTGATGGACAAGCGCCTGGCGCAAGCCGCCTGGCTGGCCGGTGCCGACTATACGATCGCCGACATCGCCACCTTCCCCTGGACCCGCTCGTGGCAGCAGCAAGGCATCGAGCTGGACGACTTCCCTCACGTCAAACGCTGGTTCGACGCCATCAACGCCCGCCCGGCGGTGCAGCGCGGCGTCGAAGTGCTGGCGACGCAGCGCAAGCCGGTGATGGACGAGATGGCGCGGGAGATGTTGTTCGGGAGCCGGCAATATACGCGGCATTGAGCGACGGAATACTGAAAGTAAAATCTTGCCGCACCCTCTTATTGTGTAAAATATTATTTACATTATAGGAGTCGATATGAATCTCGTGGAACTGGGGCGTGCGGTAAAGGCGAAGCGGGAGCGGGCTGGAATCAGTCAAGATTTGTTGGCAAGGTTGACGGGCCTTTCCCGCGTCACGATCAATCAGCTGGAAAATTCGGCACTGAAGGGCGACCTCGGCTATTCAAAAATTCTCGACATTCTTTCGGTGCTTGGCCTGAACCTGGAAACCTCGCAGGCGCCCGGTCTGAAAAATGCTCTCAAGATCGCCGCGCGGACGGTCAACACCAGTTACAAGAAGACACTGACTCCAGCGCAGCTCGCCGAAATATTGAAATCAGGTAGCGTTCCGCCAGAATTCCATGCGCATGTCATGACATTGCTGGACGAAGCCCCCGTGCCAATCGTGCTTGGCGCGATCGCCGAAGTGGCCGAAAACCCGAAAGCCGGCCAGCAAATCATGAAGCACATTTCCAAATGGTCCAAGGAATGGAAGACTCATCGACAGTGGACGTAGGGCAGGCACCCGCCACATGGAAGAACCTGTTCCGGCATGCGATGAGGCTGGTCGACGAAATCTCTCTGCATGGCAAGAACGATCCGTTCTGGACATTCGGTGGCGGTACCGTCTTGATGCTCCGATACGGACATCGATTCAGCAAGGACATCGACATATTTGTCCCTGATCCGCAGTATCTTGGATTCGTGACACCGCGCTTGTCGCAAGTGGCGGAACGCATCACCACCGACTATACGGAGGCGGCAGGCTACGTCAAGCTGATACTGGAGCACGGTGAGATTGATTTTGTGGCCGCGCCGAATTTGACGTCTCCGGGCTACGTCGAAGAATCGATTCTCGGGCGGATAGTGAAACTGGAAACGTCCACCGAAATCATCGCCAAGAAAATGTGGCATCGAGGCGACCGGATCACGGGCCGCGATATTTTTGATTTCGCCCTGATCGCTGAAAAGGAACCGGACAGCCTTCTACAAGAGAGCCGGTTCATGATCCGACACGCCAATGCCATCCGGGAACAGTTGGAAACTCGCAGGACACCATTGCGCATCCAGTTCGAGGCAGTCGAAGCCCTGAACTACCACCCCGAGTTTGACGACGCCTGCTCGACGTTACGCCGCGCCCTCCTGAGCATGGAGGAGTTTGTCGGTCGCCAGAGTCCCGTGACGGCAAACAAACCATGAGCGCCTGACTTACCCATCGGATGCCAATACGTGCGTCATCGAAACGGCTCGACCATGGGAGTATGCACTAAAAACAAAGGAATGGCGCCCGTATCAAGGCATCGATTCAGGGAGTATCCCGCCCTGCTCCGCTCCTTCACCCCACCCACTTCCGCGCATTGCGGAACATCCGCATCCACGGTGCATCCTCGCCCCACTCGGCCGGGTGCCAGGAATGCTGCACCGTGCGGAACACGCGCTCGGCGTGCGGCATCAGTACCGTGAAACGGCCGTCGGCGGTGGTGACCGAGGTGATGCCGCGCGGCGAACCGTTCGGGTTCATCGGGTAGTTTTCGGTGGCGGCGCCGTGGTGGTCGACGAAACGCATCGCCACCAGGGCGCTGTCGATGTCGCCGGTCTGCGAGAAGTCGGCGTGGCCTTCGCCGTGGGCGATGGCGATCGGGCTTTGGGTGCCGGCCATGCCGGCAAAGAAGATCGACGGTGACTCGGCCACTTCGACCAGCGCGAAGCGCGCCTCGAAGCGTTCCGACTTGTTGCGGGTGAACTTCGGCCACGCTTCGGCGCCGGGGATGATGGCCTTCAGGCTGCTCATCATCTGGCAGCCGTTGCACACGCCGAGCGCGAAGGTGTCGCTGCGGCCGAAGAAGACGGCGAAGCGTTCGGTCAGCGCGGCGTTGAACAGGATGGTCTTGGCCCAGCCTTCGCCAGCGCCCAGCACGTCGCCATAGGAAAAGCCGCCGACCGCGATCAAGCCCTTGAAGTCGTCCAGCCGCGCGCGGCCGGCGATCAGGTCGCTCATGTGGACATCGACCGCCTCGAAGCCGGCGCGGTGCATCGCGTAGGCGGTTTCGACGTGCGAATTGACGCCCTGCTCGCGCAGGATCGCCACCTTCGGCCGCGCCGCCAGGCTCAGGTAGGGCGCGGCGACATCCTCGGCCGGATCGAAAGTCAGTTTCGGCATGATGCCGGGATCGGCAGCGTCCAGGATGCGGTCGTATTCGGCATCGGCCGATTCCGGGTTGTCGCGCAGGCGGGCGATGCGCCAGCTGGTTTCGCTCCAGGCGCGCTGCAGTTCGGTACGCGGCTGGCGGTAGATCACCTTGGCGTCGCGGGTGAATTCGATCACGTCGCGCTCGTTGTGCTTGCCGATGATGTGGCTGTGGGCGCCGAGGCCGACGGCGCGCAGCACGTCCATCACCTGCGAACGCTGGTCGGCGCGCACCTGCAACACCGCGCCGAGTTCTTCGGCGAACAGCGCGCGCAGCGTCATTTCGTGGCGGCGCGCGCCGACCTGCTCGGCCCAGTTCTTGGCATCGCCCCAATCCTCGGTGGCCGACATCGCCAGGATGTCCAGATTGACCGAGACGCCGCAGTGGCCGGCGAAGGCCATTTCGGCCAGCGTGGCGAACAGGCCGCCGTCGGAACGATCGTGATACGCCAGCAGCTTGCCGTCGGCGTTCAGTTGCTGGATCGCGCTGAAGAAGGCTTTCAGGTCGGCCGGCGCGTCGAGGTCGGGTGCGTCGTTGCCGATCTGGCCGAACACCTGCGCCAGCGCCGAGGCGCCGATGCGGTTGCGGCCGCGCCCGAGATCGACCAGGATCAGCGCCGATTCGGCACCAGTCACCAGTTGCGGCGTCAGGCTGCGGCGTACGTCGGCCACCGGCGCGAACGCCGAGACGATCAGCGACACCGGCGCGGTCACGGCGCGGTCGCCGCCGCCCTCGTTCCAGGTGGTGCGCATCGACAGCGAATCCTTGCCGACCGGGATGCTGATGCCAAGCGCCGGGCACAGTTCCATGCCGACCGCGCGCACGGTGTCGTACAGCGCCGCGTCCTGGCCCGGCTGGCCGCAGGCGGCCATCCAGTTAGCCGACAGCTTGACCTCGGACAGATCGGCAATCGCCGCCGCCGCGATGTTGGTGATGGCCTCACCGATCGCCATGCGGCCGGAGGCCGGCGCGTCGATCACCGCCAGCGGCGTGCGTTCGCCCATCGCCATCGCTTCGCCGAGATGGCCGGAATAGCTCATCGTGGTGACCGCGCAATCGGCCACCGGCACCTGCCACGGCCCGACCATCTGGTCGCGCGCCGTCATGCCGCCGACGCTGCGGTCGCCAATGGTGATCAGGAAGGTCTTGTCGGCCACCGCCGGCAGCCGCAATACGCGCAGCGCGGCCTCTTCCAGTTCGATGCCATCGAAGTCGAACGGCGGCAGCGCCGCCGCGACACGGACGGCGTCGCGCTGCATCTTCGGCGGCTTGCCGAGCAGGACTTCCATCGGCATGTCGACCGGGTCGTTACCGTGCTCGGGATCGTGCAGCTTCAGCTGGCGTTCCTCGGTGGCGGTGCCGACCACCGCGAACGGGCAACGCTCGCGCTGGCACAGGTAGTCGAACAGCGGCAGGTCGTCTGGCGCGATCGCCAGCACATAGCGTTCCTGCGATTCGTTGCTCCAGATTTCCTTCGGCGCCATGCCGGATTCTTCCAGCGGAATCTTGCGCAGATCGAACAGCGCGCCGCGCCGGGCGTCGTTGGTGATTTCCGGAAAGGCATTCGACAGCCCGCCGGCGCCGACATCGTGGATCGACAAGATCGGATTACGCTCACCGAGCGCCCAGCAGGCGTTGATGACTTCCTGCGCGCGCCGCTCCATTTCCGGGTTGCCGCGCTGCACCGAATCGAAATCGAGGTCGGCGGTGTTGCTGCCGGTCGCCATCGACGAGGCGGCGCTGCCGCCCATGCCGATGCGCATGCCGGGACCACCGAGCTGCACCAGCAGGCTGCCGGCCGGCAAATCGTTCTTCTTCGTATGGCCGGCCGAAATGTTGCCAAGCCCGCCGGCGATCATGATCGGCTTGTGATAGCCGTACACGGTACCGCCGACGTTCTGCTCATAAGTGCGGAAATAGCCGCCCAGATTGGGCCGGCCGAATTCGTTGTTGAAGGCAGCGCCGCCCAGCGGGCCGTCGATCATGATCTGCAGCGGCGAGGCGATCCGTTCCGGCTTGCCATACGGCGCCGCGTCCGCTGGCGTGCCGCTGGCAGTAACGTCGCCGGCGTGTTCCCACGGCTGGCGCGCTTCCGGCAGCAGCAGGTTGGATACGGTGAATCCGGTCAATCCGGCCTTCGGCCTGGCGCCGCGCCCGGTCGCGCCTTCGTCGCGGATTTCGCCGCCGGCGCCGGTGGAAGCGCCGGCGAACGGCGAGATCGCGGTCGGGTGGTTGTGGGTTTCCACCTTCATCAGGATGTGGGTCGGCTCGCTGCTTGCGCGATAGACGTTGCCGTCGGCGGCGCCGCGCGGATAGAAGCGTTCGACGGTAGCGCCCTCGATCACCGAGGAATTGTCGCTGTAGGCGACGATCGTGCCCTTCGGCTGCAGCGCGTGGGTATTGCGGATCATCGCGAACAGCGACAGGTCCTGCTTCTCGCCGTCGATGGTCCAGTCGGCGTTGAAGATCTTGTGCCGGCAATGCTCGCTGTTGGCCTGGGCGAACATCATCAGCTCGACGTCGGTCGGATTGCGGCCGGCGCGGCCGAAGGCATCGGCCAGGTAGTCGATTTCGTCGTCCGACATGGCCAGGCCCAGTTCGGTATTGGCGCGCACCAGCGCCGCGCGGCCGCCGCCCTGCAGGTCGATGAAGGCGAGCGGTCGGGCGTCCAGTTCTCGGAACAGGCCGGCGGCGTCGTTGGCATCGCGCAGCACGGTTTCGGTCATGCGGTCGTGCAGCAAGGCGGCCGCCGCCGTCCATTGTTCATCGCTCAGTGTCTTGGCGCCGCCGAGCAGGCCGGTTTTCAGGCGCAGCCGGTAGACGATGCCGCGCTCGATCCGGTGGATCGTGCCCATGCCGCAGTTGTGGGCGATGTCGGTGGCCTTGCTGGCCCACGGCGAAATCGTGCCGAAGCGCGGAATCACCACCAGCTGCTCGCCGTCCTCGGTACCGGCGAATGGTTCGCCATAGGTCAGCAGGCCGCGCAGCCGGCCCAGTTCGTCGTCAGACAACGGCGCCGAGGTATCGACGAAGTGATGAAAGCGCCCGGAAATACCGGCCACGACAGGGGCGACAGCTTGCAAACGGGACAACAATTGACGCGCGCGGAAAGCGGAAAGGGCATTCGAGCCCGGCAGGATCAGCATGGTGGCGGAAGCGGTGGAGGCAGCGCGGCTGCCGGTGGAAATGATGGCGCGATTATACCGTGCCGCAACATGCGGCCACCCTGCCCGGCCGCCTGTTTTCCCTGCGTCAGTTGAAGAACGCGAGCGCGTTGCCGACCTGCCGCCGGGTGCTGAACTGGTCGTAAAAACCGGTGGCGCGGAATTCTTCCAGCCGCCGTTCCGGCACCACCACCGCGACCTTGTGCCGTTGCAGCTGCTGCACGAATTCGGCGCTGGTCAGCATCTCCTGATTGCCGGGGCGCAGGCGGTCGCCCCAGTACAGATCGGCGCTTTCCGGCTCGATCACCGGCACCGGCCGCCGCAGGTAGAACGGCAGCGCCGACAGTTCCTCGAAGCTGCGGTACAGATACACCTGCCGCCGCGGCTGTTCCTGCTCCAGCAGGCGCGCCAGCGGCCGCGCCGACACCTGCGGTTCCAGCGGCCCGATCGCCGCCGCCAGCAGCGCCGCGATCCACAGCGGCAGCGCCAGATAGGCGAGGATGCCGACGCGCGCGCTGCGCCACGCCGTCAGCGCGCAAGCCAGCGCCAGCAGCGCCATTCCGGCCAATCCGGCGCCGATGAACTGCCCCGGCTCCATGCCGAGAATGCGCGGGTCGGCCGGCTGCAGCCGCACCGCCAGCGCCGCGTACAGCGCCACCGCCAGCAGCGCGATCAAGAGTCCCGGCAGCGCGCGCCAGCGCGGCGCCAGCACCCCACGGCGCTCGATCGCCAGCGCCAGGTGCAGCGCCGCGAACGGCATCACCGCCACCAGATAGTAGTTGGCCTTGGCGCTGGAAATGGAAAAGAACGCCAGCGGCAGCAGCCACGCCAGCAGCAGGAAGCGCCGCAGCGCGGCCGAATCGGCCGCCGCTTCCTTGCGCGCCAGCAGGCACGACAGCAGCAGCGACCACGGGAACAGGTACAGCAGCATGCGCGGCAGGTAATACCACCAGGCGCCGCCGTAGTAGTCGTGCGGTTCGCGCCGGCCGAGAAAGCGCAGCACATGCTCGTTGATGAAATAGAACCAGGCGAAGGCCGGTTCGACCAGGCTGGCGGCCAGATGCCACGGCAGCGCGAGGGCGAAGAACACCGCCAGCGCGCGCCATTCGAACCACTTGCCGAGACCGGCGATGAAATCCCGCGCCGAGCGGCTGGCGGAAAAATCGAAAGCCAGCGCCACCAGCCCGAACAGGATCAGCGCGACGAAGCCCTTGGCCAGCAAGGCCAGCGCCAGCCAGGCATAGGCCCAGCACAGCAGGCGCGGCCGGTTTTCAGTGACGCGGCGCCAGGCCAGCATCAGCGCCGCCGTCAGCAGCGCGGTCAGCAGCATGTCGAACATCAGCGCGCGCGACATCGCGAACACGCCGAAGCCGGTGGCGAACATCAGCGCCGCCAGTCGCGCCGCCCGCTCCTGCCCGACACGGCGGCCGAACCACAACAACAGCGCCACGCAAGCCAGCGCCGAGCCGGCCGGCACCAGCCGGGCGCTCCATTCCGAGATGCCGAACAAGGCGAACGACAGCGCGGTCAGCCAGTACAGCAGCGGCGGCTTTTCCATGTACGGCAAGCCGTTCAGATGCGGAATGATCCATTGCCGCCAGTCGCCGGAGGCCAGCATTTCACGCGGGATTTCGGCGTACAGGCCTTCGTTGTTGTTCAGCAGGCCGTAGCTGCCGAGGCCGGCCAGCGCCGCCGCCAGCGCGACCGCCCAGACCAGCCAGAGCGGAATCGACGGCAGCGGCAAGGCGGAACAACGGGATGTGGTCATGCGGAGCGGATGCGGAAAACGGTGGCGCGCATTGTCGCACGGGCACCGCCATTTCCCAATCGGCGCAGCGCTACTGCCCCAGCAGTTCGGCCAGCGGCAGCATGCCGTCGACATGTTCCGAAATGACCTTGATGATGACGATGATCGGGATGCCCAGCAGCAGGCCGGAGACGCCCCACAGCCAGCCCCAGAACAGCAGGCCGATGAACACCGCGGCGGCGTTCATCCTGGCGATGCGGCCGGTCATCCAGGTGGTGACGAAGGTGCCGATCAGCGTTGCCAGCGCCAGCGCGATGCCGATCACCAGCAGCATCATGCCGAAAGTGCCGAACTGCATGAAGGCCGCCAGCCCGAGTGCTCCGGTGCTCAGCAGCGGGCCGAAATACGGCACCACGTGCAGCAGTCCGGTCGCCAGCGCCCAGGCGCCGGCGTTTTCCAGGCCGACCGCGCGCAGCGCCACCCACATCGACAGCGTCAGCAGGCCGTTGGTCACCAGCAGCATGAACATGTACTTCTGCACCGAGGTGTTGATGTCGTTCAGGATGCTGACGGTGATGCGCTTGGAGCTGATCGATGGTCCGGTCAGCTTGACCAGCTTGCGCTTGAAGATGTCGCCGGAAGCGAGGATGAAGAACACCAGGAAGATCACCACCGTGGCCTGGCCGACCAGAGCCATCGCGCCGATCGAGCTGGCCCACAGCCAGCTGCTCCACTGGAACGGCGGCGTCGCCGGTGGCGCGGCGGCTGGTGCCGGCCGCCGCAGGTTGCCGGCGGCCTGGGTGGCGGCGCGCTCGATCTCGCTGGCGGCGGCCTGCATCCGGTCCAGCGTGTCGTGCTTGCCGCCGCGCATCCTGGCCAGCGCCTTCGACAGCTTTTGCGTCGCCACCGGCAATTGCTCGACGATAGACTGGAATTCGGCGCGCAGCGAATTGACGGCGACGCCAGCACCGCCCAGCATGATCGCCATCACCAGCACCACGCCGATCAGGCGCGGCACCTTCAGCCGCTCCAGCCAGACGATCGGCGGATTCAACGTATAGGCGATCAGCACGCCGAACACCAGCGGAATCAGGAAAGCCTGCGCCCATTGCAGCGCGAACAACGTGGCCAGCGCCGCCAGGATCGTCAGTGCCACCCCATGGCCGTCGAGGCGCGGTTGCGGTTCTCCGGCATCGGCTGGCTCTGCGGGCGGCTGCCGTGCCGGCGCGCTGGCGGCTGCCTGCAAAGGCGCGGAAGTCTCGGCGGATTCGCTCATGGCCGGATGCGCTGCGGCGGTGCCAAATGATACAGGCATGGACGAGCCCTCCCGCCCATGCCTGTATCGATGCGAGGCGGTGTGCTCACGATCCTCGCCGCCTCATCGCGTTTGCGTGGCCGTCACTGCGGTTTGATCGACATCACATTGCGCACCGACTTCACACCCTCGACGCCGCGCGCCACCTGCGTCGCCTTGTTGATGTCGGCCTGTGAACGCACGAAGCCGCTCAGCTGGACCACGCCCTTGAAGGTTTCGACGTTGATTTCGGTGGCCTTCAGCGTCGCATCGTTGACGATCGCCGCCTTGACCTTGGCGGTGATCACCGAGTCATCGAGATACTGGCCGGTGCCTTCCTTCTGCGGCCCGGACGCGCAACCAGCCAGTGCAAGCAGGAAAAGCGCGAAAAAGAAAGTGCTGAAGCGCTGTGCGAATTTGTTCATCGTATTCTCCTTGGAAATAGCCATGCAGCGGACGGTCGAGCCGTGATGCCGACGGCTGCTGCGCCTCCCCGCCGGTCACAGTGGTTCGATGAAGCGAGGGTTTTTTAGTTCCTTTTTGTCATTTTCAAATTGACAATTCACCAAATCACCTCGCCGGCGACGGTGCGCAGCGTCGGTGGCGATCCGCTACCATGACGGCTCCGGAGCGGCCGGTGCTTGATCGGCCGCAATACGCGCGCGCCGGCGCGGGATTTCTTGATTGGTGCGGTACGTGGTGGAACAGCACGCGCAGGGACACAAGCAGGTAGTGGTGATCGGCGGCGGCGTGGTCGGTATCTGCACCGCCTATTTTCTGGCCGCGGCCGGACATCAGGTGGCGGTGCTCGAACGCCACGCCAGCGTCGCCGAAGGCGCCAGCTTCGGCCATGCCGGCGCCATCACGCCGGCGCTGCTGGAACCGCAACCGCTGCCGGACCAGAACGCCAGCCGGCTCGGCGCGCTGCTGCGTGTGCCGGCCGGGCGCGAACGCCGGCGCTGGCGCGCCGAAGTGGAACCGGAGCGCTGGCGCCTCAACCGCGACCGGATGCAGCGGCTGGCCGCCTACAGCCGGGCGATGCTGCAGGACACCGTGGAGCGGCACAAAATCGATTACGAACGCAGTACCGGTCTGCTGCAACTGCTGCGCACCGAGCGCGATGTCGCCCGCAACGCGCCGCTGCGCGAACGGCTGGCGCGCGAGGCAGTGCCGCACCAGCTGCTGGACGCCGCCGCCGCGCGCGCGCTCGAACCCGGCCTGGCTTCCGACACGCCGCTGGCCGCCGCGCTGCATCTGCCGGACAGCGAAGCCGGCAACTGCGCGCTGTTCGCCAAGCAGTTGCGGCAAGTCGCGCAACACATGGGCGTGCAATTCCATTTCCAGGCACAGGTCGAGGCGATCCGGCCCGACCACGGCGGCGTCGATCTCCAGGTCGGCGAGGCCAGCGTGCGTGCCGATGCGGTGGTGCTGGCGGCCGGCATCGACAGCGCCACACTGCTGCGGCCGCTCGGCATCGAACTGCCGCTGGTGCCGGTGCGCGGCTACTCGATCACACTGCCGATCCATGCGCTGGAAGCGGCGCCGCTGGCGCTACTGAGCGACGAAGCGCGCCGGCTGACCATCACCCGCCTCGGCACGCGCCTGCGCATCGCCGGTCTGAGCGAACCCGGCATGCCGGAAGACAGCGGCAGCGACGCCCGCGAGCAGGCGCTGCAGACCTTGATCGCCGCCGGGCGCGACTGGTTTCCGGGTGCCGCCAGCTACCGCGCGGCGCAGCTGTGGTGCGGCGTGCGGCCGACGCTGGCGGATGGGCCGCCGCTGCTCGGCGCCACGCGCCAGCCGAATCTCTATCTGAATCTCGGCCACGGCGGCGCCGGCTGGGCGATGGCGGCCGGCAGCGGCAAGATCGTCGCCGACCTGCTGTCCGGCCACGCCGCCGACATCGACCTCGACGGCCTGACGCTGGAGCGGCATGGATAGGGTCGATTGCGTAGTGGCCGGCGCCGGCGTGATCGGCCTGGCGGTGGCGCGCGCGCTGGCGCAGGCCGGCCGCGAGGTGCTGGTGCTGGAGCGGCTGCCGGGAATCGGCATGGAAACCAGCGCGCGCAACAGCGAGGTATTGCACGCCGGCCTGTATTACCCGAGCGGCAGCCTGAAGGCGCGGCTGTGCGTCGCCGGCCGCGCCGCGCTGCTGCGCTATTGCGCCGAGCGCGGCATCGCGCACCGGCTGTGCGGCAAGTTGATCGTCGCCACCAGCGATGCTCAGACCGCGCAACTGGCGGCCTTGCAGGCGCAGGCGCATGCCAACGGCTGCGCTGAAGTCGTCACCCTGTCCAGCCGGCAGGCGCGCGCGCTGGAACCGCAACTGACCTGCGTGGCGGCGCTGCATTCGCCGGGCACCGGCATCCTCGACAGCCATGCGCTGATGCTGGCGCTGCAGGCCGACGCCGAAGCGGCCGGCGCGCAGTTCGCCTTCCACAGCACACTGGCCGCCGCCAGCATCGATACCGACGGCATCGTGCTGCGGGTGACCAGCGGCGGCGCCGACACCGAACTGCGGGCGCGGCTGCTGGTCAACTGCGCCGGCCTGTTCGCGCCATCGCTGGCGGCGGCGACAGCCGGCCTCGACCGCAGCAGCCTGCCGCGCGCCGGGTTCGCCAAGGGCAATTACTACGCGCTGGCCGGCCGGGCGCCGTTTGCGCGGCTGATCTATCCGCTGCCGGAGCCGGGCGGACTCGGCGTGCATCTGACGCTGGATCTGGCCGGCCAGGCGCGCTTCGGCCCCGATGTCGAATGGCTGGACGAGCCGGGCGCGGCGCTCGACTACCGCGTCGATCCGGCCCGCGCCGACAACTTCTACGCCGCCATCCGCGCCTACTGGCCGGCGCTGCCGGACGGTTCGCTGACACCGGCCCATGCCGGCATCCGGCCAAAGATCCACCCGCCCGGCGGCCACGCCGATTTCCTGTTCGCCCGCCACGGCAGCCGCCGTTACCTCGGCCTGTACGGCATCGAATCGCCGGGGCTGACGGCATCGCTGGCGATCGCCCGGCACGCGCTGGCCTGCCTTGCCGATCCTTCCTTTTCCTGACTTGACGAAAGCTCTCCATGACCGCACCGATCACGTCCCCCATTTCCACCCTCGCCAACCAGGCACGCCGCCCGCTGGTGGATGCCAGCCTCGCCGCCGCCGCCGCCAGCCAGTCGGTCTTCACCCGGCTGTATCCGGATGCCGCACGGGCGGCGGCCGACCATGCCGACGCGATGCGCGCCGCCGGCGTCGCGCTGTCGCCGCTGGCCGGGCTGCCGGTGTCGATCAAGGATCTGCTGGACGTGGCCGGTGAAGCGACGCTGGCCGGCTCGACCGCGCTGCGCGATGCCGCCCCGGCCGCCGCCGACGCACCGGCGGTAGCGCGGCTGCGCGCCGCCGGTGCCGCCATCGTCGGCAAGACCAACATGACTGAATTCGCGTTTTCCGGCGTCGGCATCAACCCGCACTACGGCACGCCGGCCAACCCGACCGACACCGCCGTCGCGCGCATTCCGGGCGGCTCCTCGTCCGGCAGCGCGGTATCGGTGGCGGCCGGCATCTGCGCGGCGGCGGTCGGTTCCGACACCGGCGGTTCGATCCGCATCCCGGCGGCGCTGTGCGGGCTGGTCGGCTTCAAATCGACCTCGCGCCGTGTGCCGACCGCCGGCACGGTGCCGCTGTCGAGTACGCTCGACACCATCTGCGCGATGACGCGCTCGGTCGATGACTGCATCCTGATGGATCAGGTGCTGTCCGGCGAAACGCTGACGATTCCGCAGCTGCCGCTGGCCGGCCTGCGGCTGGCGCTGCCACAGACGCTGATGCTGGACGGCATGGAAGCGCCGGTGGCGGCGGCGTTTTCCGCCGCGCTGACGCGGCTGTCGGCGGCCGGCGCGCGCATCGTCGAACTGCCGCTGGAACTGCTGGCGGAAGGCCCGCGCATCAACCGCTTCTCGCCGGCCGAAGCCTGGACCTGGCACCGCGAACTGCTGGCCGCGCGCGGCGCCGAATACGATCCGCGCGTGGCGGCACGGCTGCGTCCGGGCGAATCGATGTCGGCCGCCGACTACCTCGATTGCCAGCGCCGCCGGCGCGACTGGATCGCCCGGATGGAAGCCGAACTGGCGCCGTTCGACGCGCTGATCGCGCCGACCGTGCCGCTGCTGGCGCCGCCGATCGCCGAACTGGAAGCTTCCGACGAAGCCTTCTTCCGCGCCAACGGCCTGCTGCTGCGCAACCCCTCGGCGATCAACCTGCTGGACGGCTGCGCGATCTCGCTGCCCTGTCACGCGCCCGGCGATCTGCCGGTCGGCCTGATGCTGGCGGCGCCGGCGCTGCAAGACGGCCATCTGCTCGGCGTGGCGCGCGCGGTGGCCGCCGCGCTGATCCCACAATGATGCATACTGATATGTGTATTTTTTGAAGCGGCCACCCGGCGCCCGTGACAGGACGATTTTATGGCATACTCCCCCTATATTTTCTTGTCGTGAAATTTCACCGGTGGCCGTTGCGACGCTCCCCGGTGGAAATCGCGGATGCCGTCCAGCGGTGTTTTTCCGTATTGCAAACTGCACGCGCTCATCCTGAGCGCCGGCACGACAACGTCCCGAACCGGCGATAATCGCCACATCTGTCCGCCAATCGGCCCACCTTTCGCAGGATGTTCGCGCCGCCATGATCGCCCTGTATTCCATTGCTGAAATCCGCACCATCGAGCGCGCCGCCCTCGCCGCCCTCGCCGCCCTGCCGCCCGGCACGCTGATGCGGCGCGCCGGTCTGGCGGCGGCCGAGCTGGCGCGCACGCTGCTGGCGGCGCCGGCCGCCGACGCCATCCCCTCCACCGCGCCGCGCCGCGTGCTGGTGCTGGCCGGTCCCGGCAACAACGGCGGCGACGCACTGCTGGCGGCGGCGGAACTGGCGCGGGCCGGCATCACGGTGGACATCGCGCAGTTGCCCGACAGCCCGCCGCCGCCGGCCGATGCGGCGCAGGCGCTGGCCTTGGCAAAGGACAGCAGCGCGCGCTTCGTCGATGCCGCGCAACTGCCGCCAGCGGCCACGCGGGCGTGGGCGCTGGTGATCGACGGCCTGTTCGGCATCGGCCAGACGCGCGCGCTGGCCGGCGCCGCCGCCGCGCTGGTCGCGTATGCCAACGCCCAATCCTGCCCGCGCCTGGCGCTGGACGTGCCGAGCGGATTGAATGCCGATACCGGCACGGTGATCGGCGCCGCCGACGGCGGCAGCGCGCTGCGGGCGACGCACACGCTGACCTTCATCGCCAACAAGCCCGGCCTGCATACCGGCGACGGCCGCGACCACGCCGGCAGCGTCACCGTGGCCGGCCTCGGCATCGATCAAACGCTGTTCCCGCCGGCGCAGGCGCGGCTGAATGCGCTGCCGCTGTTCGCCCGCTGGCTGCGGCCGCGCCGGCAGAATTCGCACAAAGGCAGCCACGGCGATCTGGCGGTGATCGGCGGCGCCCAAGGCATGTCCGGCGCGCCGGTGCTGTCGGCGCGCGCCGCGCTGCATTGCGGCGCCGGCCGGGTATTCGTCGGCTTCCTGGAGCCGGCCACCGGCTTCGACGACGCCCACCCGGAACTGATGTTCCGCCATACCCGGGATCTGGATTTTTCGGCGGCGCTGGCGATCGGCCCCGGCCTCGGCACCAGCCCGATCGCCCGCGATCTGGTCGAACGCGCGCTCGGCAGCAGCGCGCCGCTGGCGATCGATGCCGACGCGCTGAACCTGCTGGCCGCCGAAACCGGACTGCAACAACGGCTGCGCCAGCGGCAGGCGCCGGCGCTGCTGACGCCGCATCCGCTGGAGGCGGCGCGGCTGCTCGGCATCAGCGCCGCCGAGGTGCAGGCCGACCGGCTGGCGGCGGCGCGCGCGCTGGCCAGCCAGTGCCACGCCACCGTGGTGCTGAAGGGTTCCGGCAGCGTGATCGCCGAAGTCGACGGCAACGTCGCCATCAACCCGACCGGCAATGCCGCGCTGGCCACCGCCGGCACCGGCGACGTGCTGACCGGCGTCTGCGGCGCGCTGCTGGCGCAGGGCTGGGAGCCGACCCCGGCGGCGCTGGCGGCGGTCTGGCTGCACGGCGCCGCCGCCGATCTGCTGGTGGCGCAAGGCGCCGGCCCGGTCGGCCTGACCGCCAGCGACCTGATCCCGGCGATCCGCACCATGCTCAACCGCGCCATCGCCGACGCGGCGGCGGCACGCGCCTGAACTGCGCGACAGCCGCCGCCGCAGGGGCTTGCGAGGATTCCTGACGATTTCAGAAAATGGGGGAGTATGGCCTTTTTTCGGCCTGTGGCAGGCGCCCAGCGCCCGGCTTCAAAAATGCACCCCCGAGTATAGGGGTTTGACAGCCCCGCTCAGGCAATCCGGCCAGCAGCGATCGTGATGGTGCGCTGGCAGCGCGCGGCGATCGCCGGCTCATGCGTGACCAGCACCAGCGTCGAGCCGCGTTCCTGATTCAATTCCAGCATCAGCTGCATCACCGCCTCGCCGGTGGCGGCATCGAGGCTGCCGGTCGGCTCGTCGGCCAGCAGCAGCGGCGGCTCGATGACGAAGGCGCGCGCCAGCGCCACCCGCTGCTGTTCGCCGCCGGACAGATATTTCGGATAGTGCCGCAGCCGGCTGCCGAGGCCGACCCGCTCCAGCATCCGCTGCGCGCGCGCGCGAATGTCGCGCTCGCCGCGCAGCTCCAGCGGCAGCATGACGTTTTCCAGCGCGGTCAGATGCGACAGCAGCTGGAACGACTGGAACACGAAGCCGAGCCGGTTCTTGCGCAGTTCGGCGCGGCCATCCTCGTCGAGCGCGTAGAGGTCGATGCCATCGATCAGCACCGTTCCTTCGGATGGCGTATCGAGCCCGGCCAGCAGGCCCAGCAGCGTCGACTTGCCGGAGCCGGAGGCGCCGACGATCGCCACCGTGGCGCCAGCCGCCACGGTAAAATCGATGTCCTGCAAAATCTCGAGCGTGCCGCTGGCATCGGTCACGCGCTTGCAGAGATGGCGTACTTCAATCGCGGCCGGGGCCGCAACCGGAGCGGCGGCAGCCGGCCGGACCAGCGCGGAGGATTCAGGCATGCGGTATCAATGGTGGAGTTCGAATCGGTGGTCGGGGGCATGGGCCGCGCTGGCGTTCCTGCTGCTGGCGCTGACCGCAACGAGCGCCCATTCTGCATCAAAAACCGTGCTCGTGCTGGGCGACAGCCTGTCGGCCGAATACGGACTGGCGCGCGCCACCGGCTGGGTCACGCTGCTGGAGCGGCGGCTGCAGAGCGAAAAAATTTCCGCCACCGTGGTCAACGCCAGCATCAGCGGCGAAACCACCAGCGGCGGCCACACCCGGCTGCCGGCGCTGCTGCGCCAGCATCGGCCCGGCATCGTCGTCATCGAACTGGGCGCCAACGACGCGCTGCGCGGCCTGTCGCTGCAAGCCACCGAAGCCAATCTGCGCGCGCTGGTCGATCTGGCGCACAAGGCCGGCGCGAAAACCCTGCTGCTCGGCATGCAGATTCCACCGAACTACGGCCGCGCCTACACCGACCGCTTCGCCGCGCTGTATCCGCAGATCGCCAAAGACACCCGTTCGGCGCTGGTGCCGTTTTTCCTGCAAGGCGTGGCCGAGCGGCCGGAGCTGTTCCAGGCCGACCGCCTGCATCCGACCGCCGCCGCGCAGCCGGCGCTGCTGGACAACGTCTGGCCGCAACTGAAGCCGCTGCTGCGTCCGTGAACGGCTGAGATTTCCGGCGCTGTCCAGATAAAAAAACCGCTCGGGCGAGCGGTTTTTCGAAGGAGCCGGCTGGCGTTACTGCGCCGCCTCGTCGCTGGCGGTCGTAACCACCGGCTTCAGGATCTTCACCTTGGCTTTCTGCTTCAGCACATCCAGGTAGGCGCTCATTTCTTCCTGCGCCAGCGCATTCGCCAATTGCTGCTGCTCGCCCTGGCGGCGCGCCTGATCCGGATTGGCCGGCTGCATCACTTTGCTGATACGGAAGATCGCATAGTCGCCGCTGGCCAGTTCGACACCGGCGTACGCCGGCAGCTTCTGGACATCGGTCTTCATCACCATTGCCAGCGCCTGCTGGCCGAAACCTTCGTCCTTGCCGCGCGCGACCGTCTTGGCGGCGCCGAAACCGGCAGCGTCATCTTTCACCTGCAGGGCCGCCAGCCGGCTCTTGCCGTTTTCCTGCGCCAGCCGCGCCGATTCTTCCTGCACCACCTGCTTGCGCACCTGCTCCTGCACCTCGTCGAACGGCCGCTTGGCCGCCGGCTGATGCTCGACGATACGACCGGCGATCAGCGTGTTCGGCGCCACCTCGACCACTTCGGTATTGTGCTTGGCGCGGATCACGTCATCGGTGAACAGCGCCTTCAGGAACTTCGGATCGTTGTAAGGCACGGTCGGCGCGAGCGCCGGATTCGGTTCGCGCGTGACGTCGCTGGCGCTCTGCAGCGTCAGCTTCAGCTTGTCCGCCACCGGCTGCAGGCTGTCGCCCTGCTCATAGACGGTGTTGCCGAACAGTTCGGCCATTTCGGAAAACTTCTTCGCTGCCAGCTGCTTGCGGATTTCCGCGGCGATCTCGTCCTTCACTTCCGCCAGCGGCTTCACTGCAGCCGGCTTGATGCCGGTCAGCTTGATGATGTGGTAGCCGAAATCGGTCGACACCAGATCGCTGATCTCCCCTTCCTTCATCTTGAACACCGCGTCCTCGAACGGCTTGACCATCGCCTGCCGGCCGAAGAAGCCGAGATCGCCGCCCTGCTCGGCCGAACCCGGATCCTGCGAATTTTCCTTCGCCACTCTGGCGAATGCCGCCGGGTCCTTGCGCACTTCGGCCAGCAGCGCTTCCGCCTTGGCTTTCGCCGCTTCCTTGTCCTTGGCCGCGGCGTCCTTGCCAACCGTGATCAGGATATGGCTGGCACGGCGCTGTTCTTCGGTGCCGTAGTGCTGCTGGTTCTGCTCGTAATAGGATTTGATGTCGTCGTCGCTGACCGGCGTCTGAGCGGCCAGCGCCTTGCCGTCCAGCACGACGTATTCGATCTTCGCATGCTCCGGCACCACGAACTGCTGGCCGTGCTTGTCGTAATAGGCCTTCAGCATGTCGTCACTGACCTTCACCTGGGCGGCGAAATCGGCAGCCTTGACCAGCAGTTGCTGCGCCACGCGCTCCTGATCGTTCAGATCGGACACGCGCGCCGCCAGCGACTTCGGCGCGAACGCGGTCGCCTGGATCGACGAATTCAGCTGCTGCAACGCCAGATCATGGCGCAACTGCGCTTCATACATCATCGGCGTCATGCCCTGCATCGCCAGCAGTTCCTTGTAGCGGGCGCCGTCGAAGCTGCCGTCGGCACCGACCAGTCCGGGAATTTCCAGGATCGCCTGCTGCAGCGCCTGATCGGACACCGACAGCTTGGCGCGGGTCGCTTCCGCCGCCAGCGCGCGCTGGTTGATCAGGTTGTCGAGTATCTCCTGCTTCACCTGCGGCGTATCGAAGGTCGCCGGGTTGAAGCGCTCACCGAACATCTGGCGGAAACGATCCATCTGCTGGCGCAGCGCCGCGTCCCAGTCCTGCTGCGTGATCGACTGTCCGGCCACCTTCGCCACCGCGTTGTCGCCATCACTGAAACGACTGTAGCTTTCCAGACCGAAGAACGCGAACGACGGGAAGATGAACAGCAGCAGAATGAACTGCATCAGGCGCTGATGGGTACGGATGAACTCGAACATGATGGGCCAATCAGAGACAAATTGCGGATGGTAACCAGAATTACGAATGGGAACCAGATATGAAAAAAGGCGAACTCGCGTTCGCCTTTTTTGCTTGTTGGCGGAGTGGACGGGACTCGAACCCGCGACCCCCGGCGTGACAGGCCGGTATTCTAACCGACTGAACTACCACTCCTGATTACTGCCATGTTTGACTGCCTGGTGGGTGCTGAGAGGCTCGAACTCCCGACCTACGCCTTGTAAGGGCGCCGCTCTACCAACTGAGCTAAGCACCCTTGCACTACGTGTTAGCTAGTCAAACATTCTGGTGTTTGTCACCACACCAAAAGAACGCTAGTTTACAGCATCTTTCAAAGCTTTGCCAGGTTTAAATTTAGGAACCTTGGCAGATTTGATCTTGATGGCTTCGCCGGTGCGCGGATTGCGGCCGGTACGCGCAGCACGCTTGCCAACCGAGAACGTGCCGAAACCGACCAGGGTCACGCTGCCGTTCTTTTTCAAAGTCGTCTTCACCACGCTGATCAGCGCGTCCAGCGCGCGGGTCGAGGCAGCCTTGGAAATGTCCGCGGACCTCGCCATGTGATCGATCAATTCGGTCTTGTTCAATTACGCCCCCTCAGAAAGGTTGATTTTTCGCGACGCTGTTTTCACATTATTTTTGCCTTACACCGACCGCGCGTTGCAGAAAAAATCTGCAGCCCGTATTAAACAAGCGGGGCAGCCTTGTGTCAAGGGAGTTTGCCCCATGAAAGCCAATATCGGCGAGCATTCCAGCGGTTTTTTCCGCTGACGGCATGAGCGGACAAGGATCCGCGCCGGCGATAAAAAAGGCGCTCCGGAGAGCGCCTCGATTGACACTGAAAACTCAGTGCGTGACCACGCCGGGATCAGCCTGCGCGTCCTTCTGCACCGCCGGCGCGCTGGCCAGCGCCTCGTCATCGCCGAGCGGCACCGGCGCCCGCTCCAGCGCAATCTCGAGCACCTTGTCGATCCAGCGTACCGGCACGATCTCGAGCTTGTTCTTGACGTTGTCCGGAATCTCCGCCAGATCCTTGACGTTCTGCTCCGGAATCAGCACCGTCTTGATGCCGCCGCGATGCGCCGCCAGCAGCTTCTCCTTCAGGCCGCCGATCGGCAGCACTTCACCGCGCAGCGTGATTTCACCGGTCATCGCCACGTCGGCGCGCACCGGGATGCCGGTCAGCGTCGATACCAGCGCGGTGGTCATCGCGATGCCGGCGGACGGGCCGTCCTTCGGCGTCGCGCCTTCCGGCACGTGGATATGAATGTCGCTCTTTTCGAAGACTTCGTTCTTGATGCCAAGATTCTTCGCACGGCTGCGCACCACCGTGCGCGCCGCCTCGATCGACTCCTTCATCACATCGCCGAGCGTACCGGTGCGGATCACGCCGCCCTTGCCGGGCATCGTCATCGCTTCGATCGTCAGCAGCTCGCCGCCGACCTCGGTCCAGGCCAGGCCGACTACCTGACCGACCTGGTTTTCCTTTTCGGCGACACCGAAATCGAAGCGCCGCACGCCGAGGAACTTGTCGAGATTGCGCGAGCTGACGGTGATCTTGCGTTCCTGCTTCTGCAGCAGCAGCATCTTCACCACCTTGCGGCAGATCTTCGAAATTTCCCGCTCCAGCGAACGCACACCGGCTTCCCGGGTGTAGTAGCGGATGATGTCGCGGATCGCTGACTCGGCGACGCTGATCTCGGTTTCCTTCAGACCGTTGTTACGGATCTGCTTCGGCAGCAGATAGCGTTGCGCGATGTTGGTTTTCTCATCCTCGGTATAACCGGACAGCCGGATCACTTCCATGCGGTCCAGCAGCGCCGGCGGGATGTTGAACGAGTTGGAGGTGGCGACGAACATCACGTCCGACAGATCGAAATCGACTTCGATGTAGTGGTCGGAGAAGGTATGGTTCTGTTCCGGATCCAGCACTTCGAGCAATGCCGATGCCGGATCGCCGCGGAAATCCATGCCGAGCTTGTCGATCTCGTCGAGCAGGAACAGCGGATTGCGCACGCCGACCTTGGACAGGCTCTGCAGAATCTTGCCCGGCATCGAACCGATGTAGGTACGGCGATGACCGCGGATTTCCGCTTCGTCGCGCACGCCGCCCAGCGCCATGCGCACGAACTTGCGGTTGGTCGCACGTGCGATCGATTGTCCAAGCGAGGTCTTGCCGACACCCGGCGGACCGACGAAGCACAGGATCGGTGCCTTCAGCCGCTCGACCCGCTGCTGCACCGCGAGGTATTCGAGAATGCGTTCCTTGACCTTTTCCAGACCGTAGTGATCGTCCTCGAGCACTTTCTCGGCATTCGCCAGATCGTTGTTGACCTTGGATTTCTTCTTCCACGGCAGGCCGACCAGCGTATCGATGTAGTTGCGCACGACCGTGGCCTCGGCCGACATCGGCGACATCATCTTCAGCTTCTTCAGCTCATTCAGGCCCTTGTCGCGCGCTTCCTTCGGCATGCGGGCGGCGATGATCTTCTTTTCCAGCTCTTCCAGATCGGCGCCTTCCTCACCCTCGCCGAGTTCCTTCTGGATCGCCTTGACCTGCTCGTTCAGGTAATACTCGCGCTGCGACTTTTCCATCTGGCGCTTGACGCGGCCGCGGATGCGCTTTTCCACCTGCAGGATGTCGAGTTCGCCTTCGAGCTGGCCGAGCAGATGCTCGTGGCGCTTGGCGACATCGAAGATCTCCAGGATCACCTGCTTCTGCTCCAGCTTCAATGGCAGATGCGCGGCGATGGTGTCGGCCAGGCGGCCGGCGTCGTCGATGCCGGCCAGCGAGGTCAGGATTTCCGGCGGAATCTTCTTGTTCAGTTTGACGTACTGGTCGAACTGCTGGACGATCGCGCGCCGCATCGCCTCGACTTCGGAATCGTCGCCCGGCTCGGATTCCACCGGCGTGACGTCGGCGATGAAATGGCTGTCGAGTTCGCTGATGTGGCCGATGCGCGCGCGCTGCGCGCCTTCGACCAGCACCTTGACGGTGCCGTCCGGCAGTTTCAGCATCTGCAGGATGTTGGCGACGCAGCCGATTTCATAGATGTCGTCGGCGCTCGGCTCGTCCTTGGCGGCGGTCTTTTGCGCCGACAGCATGATGCTCTTGCCCTGCTCCATCGCCGCTTCCAGCGCCTTGATCGACTTCGGGCGGCCGACGAACAGCGGTATCACCATGTGGGGAAATACCACTACGTCCCGTAACGGCAATAACGGCAGTTGCATGTGTTCAGTAAGTGAGGTCGTTGTCATGGCGAGCCTTATCAAGAAAACCTGCTATTGATGTTGGCGCGACCGGCCGAAACACAAGGCCGGGGATCCGAAATCACGTCCTTCATGGGTAATAGCAATAAAAAAGCCACTCGAAGCTGCCTCCGGGTGGCCGTGCAACGGAAGCCAGACTGCTTTCCGGCGGGTCAATTGTAGCGTTTCAGGCACCCTCGAGCGCGCCCCGCCGCGCACTCCGGGTGGTCATCGGTTTCATTTGGCGCCGGATACCTTCGGCTGCTCGTGGTAGATCAGCAAGGGCTTGGCACCGTTGGTGATGGTGTTTTCGTCGATCACCACCTTGGCGACGTTCTGCTGGCTCGGCAGTTCGTACATCACGTCCAGCAGCGCATGCTCCAGGATCGAACGCAGGCCGCGCGCGCCGGTCTTGCGGGCGATCGCCTTGCGGGCGATCGCGTGCAACGCCGCCGGGCGGATTTCCAGTTCGGCGCCTTCCATCTGCAGCAGCTTGGCGTACTGTTTGACCAGCGCGTTCTTCGGCTCCAGCAGGATCTGGATCAGCGCTTCCTCGTCGAGTTCGTTCAGCGTCGCCACCACCGGCAGGCGGCCGACCAGTTCCGGAATCAGACCGAACTTGATCAGGTCTTCCGGCTCGGCATTGACCAGCACCTCGCTGGCGCTGCGCTCGGCGCGGCTCTTGACGGTGGCGGAAAATCCGATGCCGCTCTTTTCCGAACGGTTCGAGATGATCTTGGCAAGGCCGTCGAAGGCACCGCCGCAGATGAACATGATGTTGGTGGTATCGATCTGTACGAAATCCTGATTCGGATGCTTGCGTCCGCCCTGCGGCGGCACCGAAGCCATCGTGCCTTCGATCAGTTTCAGCAGCGCCTGCTGCACACCCTCGCCGGAAACGTCACGGGTGATCGACGGGTTATCGGATTTACGCGAAATCTTGTCGATTTCATCGATGTAGACGATCCCCTTCTGCGCCCGCTCGACTTCATAGTTGCAGTTCTGCAGCAGCTTCTGGATGATGTTTTCGACATCTTCGCCGACATAGCCGGCTTCGGTCAGCGTGGTGGCGTCGGCGATCACGAACGGCACGTTCAGCATCCGTGCCAGCGTCTGTGCCAGCAGGGTCTTGCCGGAACCGGTCGGGCCGACCAGCAGGATATTGCTTTTCGCCAGCTCGACATCGTCCTTCTTGCCGAGATGCTTCAGGCGCTTGTAATGGTTGTAGACCGCCACCGACAGGATGCGCTTGGCGTTGGCCTGGCCGATCACGTACTGGTCGAGCAGCTCGGTGATTTCATGCGGCGTCGGCAGGTCCGACTTCGGGTTGGCCATCGCATCGATACCGGCCGCCTCGTCGCGGATGATGTCGTTGCACAGATCGATGCATTCATCGCAGATGAACACCGACGGGCCGGCGATCAGCTTTTTGACTTCGTGCTGGCTTTTCCCGCAGAAAGAACAGTAGAGCAGTTTTTCGCCGCTGGAAGATTTTTTGTCAGGCATAAGGCTGGTACGGACTGGGGGTGAAATTCAGTTTGATATTACCTGCGAATTCCGGATTCGTCACGGCAAGCCCTGAAAAACCCGGATGCTTGCGTTTGTTGCAAAACAAAACGCCCGAACGTGGCACGTCCGGGCGTTGGCGCGGAAACCGCCGGAATCAGGCGCGGCTCGCCAGCACCTTGTCGATCAGACCGTATTCGACCGCGGCATCGGCGGACATGAAATTGTCGCGGTCGGTATCGCGGCCGATCTGTTCGACCGACTGGCCGGTCTTTTCCGCGAGGATCGTGTTCAGCCGTTCGCGCAAATACAAAATCTCGCGCGCCTGGATTTCGATGTCGGAGGCCTGGCCCTGGGCGCCGCCGAGCGGCTGGTGAATCATGATGCGCGAATTCGGCAGCGAGAAGCGCTTGCCCTTGGCGCCGGCCGCCAGCAGGAACGCGCCCATCGACGCCGCCAGCCCGGTGCACAGCGTCGATACGTCCGGCTTGATGAACTGCATCGTATCGAAGATCGCCATGCCGGCCGACACCGAACCGCCGGGCGAATTGATGTACAGGGAAATGTCCTTGTCCGGATTTTCGCTTTCGAGGAACAGCAACTGGGCGACGATCAGGTTGGCGGTATGGTCATTGACCGGCCCGACCAGAAAGATCACGCGTTCCTTCAGCAGGCGCGAGTAGATGTCATAGGCCCGCTCGCCCCGGCCGCTTTGTTCGATGACCATCGGCACCATGCCGAGCATGTCGGTGTCGAGTGCCGAGCGTCGTGAAAAATCTGTCATTGCAGTTCCTTCGAAAAACCGGATGCCGGAATCAGCCCTGCGCCTGGTTGCCCATCAATTCGTCGAAGGCCACCTTCTTTTCCGCAACCTTCGCCTTGCCGAGTACGTAATTGACGACGTTTTCTTCCAAAACAAGGGCTTCGACCTCGGCCAGACGCTGGCGGTCGCTGAAATAATATTTTACGACCTGCTGCGGGTCCTCGTAGCTCTGGGCAAAATCCTCGACCTGGGCCTTGACCTGTTCCGGCGTCGCCTGCAGTTCGTTGGCCTTGACCACTTCGGCCAGGATCAGGCCGAGCCGCACGCGCCGTTCCGCCTGGGCGGTGAACAGTTCGGCCGGCAGGTTCAGGTCCTTGATGTTCATGCCGCGCTGCTGCATGTCCTGGCGCGTCATTTCGGACAGGCGCTGCACGTCCTGGTCGATCAGCGCCTGCGGCACGTCCAGTTCGGACGCCTTGATCAGCGCATCCATCACGCTGTCCTTGGTCCTGGCCTTGACGCGGCCCTTGACCTCGCGTTCCAGGTTGAGCTTGATGTCTGCGCGCATCTTGGCCAGATCGCCATCCTCGATGCCGAGCGAGCGGGCGAAATCGGCATCGACTTCCGGCAGATGCGCCCATTCCAGCTTCTTCAGCGTGATCGTGAACTCGGCGGTCTTGCCGGCCACGTCCTTGCCGTGATAGTCGGCCGGGAAGCTGAGCGGGAACACCTTCGATTCGCCGACCTTCAGACCGACGGTGGCGGCTTCGAACTCCGGCAGCATGCGGCCTTCGCCAAGCACGAACGCATAGTCGCTGGCCTTGCCACCCTGGAATTCGACGCCGTCGATGGTACCGCTGAAATCGACGGTGACGCGATCGCCATTCTGCGCGCTCTGGTCGGCGCCGCCGTCGCCGTGGGCACCCTGCTCACCCTTGACGTGGTAATGCACGCGCTGCTTGCGCAGGATGTCGACGGTCTTGTCGATTTCGGCATCGCTGATGTCGGTCACGGTCTGTTCCACTTCCGCCGCCGACAGATCGCCGATCACCACTTCCGGATAGACCTCGAAGGTGGCGTCGAACATCACCGAACCTTCCGGCACCGATTCACCGGACTTCGGCTCGATCCTCGGGAAGCCGGCCACGCGCAGATTGTTTTCGCTGGTTGCCTGGGCAAAGGCGCGGCCCACCTGGTCGTTCAGCACTTCGTTCTCGACCTGAAACCCGTACTGGGCGGCAACCATCTTCATCGGCACCTTGCCCGTGCGGAAGCCGGGCGCCTTGGCGGTGCGCGCGCGAATCTTCAACCGCTTTTCGACTTCCGACTGCACATCGGCCAGCGGAAGCGTGATGGTGATGCGGCGTTCAAGTTTGTTCAGGGTTTCGACTGCAGTTGCCATGTGAATCGTCCAAAGTGTAAAAATTCCGTGGTGCGAGGAGGGGGACTCGAACCCCCACACCATTGCTGGCGTCAGGACCTAAACCTGGTGCGTCTACCAATTTCGCCATCCTCGCGGGAGGTTTGCAGGCAACGGCCAATAAAAAAGCGACCAAGAAATCCAAACTGGCCGCCCTGCCTGCCTGCGCCGAACTCAGCGTCAACCCGTTATTTTACCCGAAGCTCTCCCGCTGTGGCATTTCGCCGGGCATCGTTGCGGCATCGGCGGCAGGCCGGCGCCAAGCCGAAATCGACGGAATTTGCCGCCTTTCCTTTACCATGCGGCCTGCACTGCGATCGCCACTCCACCTGTACCCGGGTACGGCTTTTTCCATTCTGCAAATTCCCCAGCCTTTCGCGCATGCCGATCGACCACTACGAAAACTTTCCCGTCGCCTCCCTGCTGCTGCCGGCCCGGCTGCGGCCGGCGGTGCAGGCGATCTATGCGTTCGCCCGCCAGGCCGACGACATCGCCGACGAAGGCGATACGACACCGGCCGAGCGGCTGGCGGCGCTGGCGGAGTTCGACGCGGCGCTGACGGCGATCGAACGGGGCGAACCGGTGCAGGGGCCGGTATTCGCCCCGCTGGCGGCAACGGTGCGCGACTACCAGCTGCCGCTGCAGCCGCTGCGCGACCTGCTGTCGGCCTTCCGTCAGGACGTGACGACCACGCGCTACCCGGATGTCGATGCGCTGCGCGACTATTGCCGCCGTTCCGCCGATCCGGTCGGGCGGCTGATGCTGCACCTGTACGGCGCCGACGACGCGCGCAACCGGCGCGACGCCGATGCCATCTGCAGCGCGCTGCAACTGATCAATTTCTGGCAGGACGTGGCGCTCGACTGGAACAAGGGACGGGTCTATCTGCCGCAAGCCGATCTGGCGCGCTTCGGCGTCAGCGAGGAGGCAATCGCGCGCGGCACCGTCGATTCCCGCTGGCGCGACCTGCTGGCGTTCGAGGTCGAACAGGCGCGCGCGCTGATGCAGGCGGGCGCGCCGCTGGCCTGCCGGCTGCCGGGCCGGATCGGCTGGGAACTGCGACTGGTGGTCCAGGGCGGGCTGCAAATCCTGCGGCGGATCGAAGGCGCCGGCTACGACGTGTTCCGTCAGCGGCCACGCATCGGCGCCACCGACTGGCCGGCGATACTGGCGCGGGCGCTGGCGATGCGCGCCGGAACATCCTCGCCCTTCTAACATACTCGGTGGAGCATTTTTCAAACCGGGCATGGGCATTGCGCAAAATGCACTATTTTTTCCTATACTCCCCCATTTTTATTTTTTACCAGAAAAACTCCGGGATGGCGGCAATGCCGGTTTGTCGCGCCGCCCGCAGTCGGCTAGCATAGCGGCTTCGTCCGCTGCCGGACCGCCGTCGCCTTCACTCCGCCATTCGCACCGATCGTTCATGTCTCCCGACGACTACTGCCAGCAAAAAGCCGCGCAAAGCGGGTCCAGTTTCTACTACAGCTTCCTGTTCCTGCCGCCGGAACGGCGGCGCGCAATCACCGCGCTGTATGCCTTTTGCCGCGAAGTCGATGATGTCGTCGATGAATGCAGCGACGCCGACGTGGCCGCCGCCAAGCTGAACTGGTGGAACGACGAAATCAACGCGCTGCTGGCCGGCGCGCCGACCCATCCGGTGACGCAGGCACTGCAGCCGCACCTGCGGCCGTTCAATCTGGATGGCGGCCACCTGCAGGCGATCATCGCCGGCATGCGGCTGGATCTGGAACAGGCGCGCTACGCCAGTTTTGCCCGGCTCGAACACTATTGCTGGCACGTCGCCGGCGTGGTCGGCCTGCTGTCGGCCGGGATTTTCGGCGCCACCCAGCCGGAAACCCTGAAGTACGCCGAAAAGCTCGGCCTCGCCTTCCAGCTGACCAACATCATCCGCGACGTCGGCGAGGATGCGCGCAAGGGCCGCATCTACCTGCCGATCGACGAACTGAAGCGCTTCGAGGTGCCGGCCGCGGACATCCTGAACGCCCGCCACAGCGCCAATTTCGAGCGGCTGATGCAGTTCCAGGTCGCGCGCGCCCACGCCGCCTACGACGAAGCGTTCGCACTGCTGCCGGCCGCCGACCGCCGCGCCCAGCGCCCCGGCCTGATGATGGCGGCGATCTACCGCGCGCTGCTGACCGAGATCGAGCGCGACGGCTTCCATGTGCTGAACCAGCGCATCGCGCTGACGCCGATCCGCAAGCTGTGGCTGGCGTGGAAAACCTATGTGCGCGGCTAGCGCCGGTCGATGCCATTGAACCCGCCACGCCGCGTCGCCGTGATCGGCGCCGGCTGGGCCGGCTGCGCGGCGGCGCTGGAACTGAGCCGGCGCGGCGCGCAAGTCAGCGTGTTCGAAGCGGCGCGCACACCCGGCGGCCGCGCGCGCAGCGTCGACCTCGACGGCATGGCGCTGGACAACGGCCAGCACATCCTGCTCGGCGCCTACCGCGACACGCTGCGGCTGATGCGCAGCGTCGGCGTCGATCCGCGTCAGGCGCTGTTGCGGCTGCCGCTGCAATTCTGCTATCCCGAAGGTGGCGCCGGCATGCGTTTTCAGGCGGCGCGGCTGCCGGCACCGTGGCATCTGCTGGCGGCGCTGCTGCGCAGCCACGGCCTGGCCTGGCAGGACCGGCTGGCGCTGGCGCGTTTTTCCACCACCGCGCGCTGGATGGGTTGGCGGCTGGATGAGGATTGCAGCGTTGCCGAACTGCTGCAACGCTATGACCAGAGCGAGCGCCTGATCCGGCTGCTGTGGCGACCGCTGTGCGTGGCGGCGCTGAACACGCCGATCGAACGGGCCTCGGCGCAAGTCTTTCTGGCGGTGCTGCGCGACAGCCTGGGCGCCCGCCGCGCCGCCTCCGACATGCTGGTGCCGCGCCGCCCGCTGGGCGAATTGTTGCCGGTGCCGGCGCTGGCCTGGCTGACGGCGCACGGCGGCAGCGTGCGACTCGGCTGCGCGATCAGAAACATCGCCCGCACCGGCGAGCGTTGGCAGCTCAACAGTACCGACACCAGCGAGGAATTCGACGCCGTCGTCGTCGCCACCGGCCCGAGCGCCGCCGTCGGCCTGCTGGAAGGCGTGGCCGACAACCGCCGCATCGCCGCGCTGGACTACGAACCGATCACCACCTGCTATCTGCAATACGCGCCGGAATTGCGGCTGCCACGGCCGCTGCTGGCGCTGGAAGAAGATGTCGAGGCCGGCCACTTCGGCCAGTTCGTGTTCGACCGCGGCGCGCTGGACGGCGCCCACGCCGGCCTGCTGGCAGTCGTCATCAGCGCCGCCGGCAACGCCGTCGCGCAAAGCCGCGAAGTGCTGGCCGCCGCCCTCGCCGACCAACTGGCCGAGGCGCTGCGCCAGCCGGCCCTGCGGACACCGCGCTGGAGCCGCGTCATCAGCGACAAGCGCGCCGGCTTTTCCTGCCGGCCGGGGCTGTCACGACCGGACAACCGCACCGACGCCGCTGGCCTGCTGCTGGCCGGCGACTACACCGCTGGCGACTACCCGGCCACCATCGAAGGCGCGGTCCGCAGCGGCCTGGCCGCCGCGCGGATGGTCTGAAGCCGGAACCAGCTCATTGCAGCATGAAGGTTTCGTATTCCAGCACGTCGAACTTGCGCGACAGCAGGAAGAACCCGGCCAGCACCACCAGCAGCAGGGCCAGCGCGAAACCGTAACCATAGAACGCCGGCCCGAGCCGCAGCGACAGCGCGGTCAGTCCGACATTCAGCAGCACGAAGGCGCCGCACAGGCCGAGCACGATGCGGCGCTGATCGAGATAGAAGAACACGTTCAGCACGCCCAGCAGCACCACCTGCAAACCGGCGGCAATCACGTCGACATACAACAGCGGCAGATACAGCGGTGAAATGCCGAGCCAGCGCAGCAGATGCTCGCCGACCACGATCAGCAGCAGCGCCGCGATGGTCTGGATCTTGATGATCTCCAGCAGGCCGAGCCGTACCGTATCAACCATGCCGTTGCGGAACTGCTCAATGGTTTCCAGCGAACCGCCGGAGCGCACCGCCTGATAGAACTCGTCGTAATACTCGACGAAATCGGTTTCCATGCGCAGCAGGAAAATCGCCATGCCGGGAATGATCGACAGATAGGCCAGGAAAATCGGCAGGTCGTAGATCACCGAGGCGCGCAGCGCGCCGATCACCTGCTGGCTGGTGTCGGCGGTGAACCAGAACAGGAACTTGTCGGCCCAGACGCCGAGGTTGTAGAACAGGCCGATCCACATCAGCGCCGGGTAGCGCAGCCGTTTGTCGAAAAATTCAAACGACATGAAGCGGTCGGCTGGAAAATTGCGCAGGATCAACGCCAGCATTCCCATCAGCAGCAGCGCCTGGCCGATCACGAAACCGGCCATCAGCCCTTCCAGCCGGAAGCGGCGCAGCAGCAGCGCGGCGGCGATGGTCAAGGCATAGCCGAGCAGATACAGCCAGACGATGGCGCGATACTGCTTCATGCCGGACAGGAAGATGGTGGCGATCCAGATGTTGCACATCAGCACGAAGCCGGCCAGCGCCAGCAGCCGGTACATCAGCGACTGCTGCGGGAACAGGAACAGCACGCAGACCAGGCCGAACAGGCCGCCGGCCACCGTCACGCACAACGCCACCGCATGGAAGTTGCTGAGAACGATTTCCGCCTTGCGCTCGAACAGCCGGTCGGCGGTGAAGCGCGTGAACGCCAGCTGGAACGGCCCGGTCAGGATCAGCGAACAGGCGATGATGTAGGTGATCGTCACCTGGAACTGCACGATCAAGGTCGACGGCACCACCACCGCATAACTCAGCACGCCAATGATCAGGATGCCGAGGATCGACAGCACCCACGGGCCGCTGCTGATCACCGCCGCGTAGCCATAGGCTTGCAGCATCGCCAGCAGGCTGTCGCGCTTCAGGATCTTGCGCAGTTCGAAACCAATGCCGGCCATGCCTACTTGCCTCCCATCGGACAGCCGGGCCGCTGGCCCGGACTGGAAGGCAGGGACAGCGCGGCATCGTACAGCGCGCGGTACTGCGCGAACATCCGCTCCTGCGTGTAATACCGCTCGACACGGGCAATCCCGGCCGCCTGCGCCGCCTGCCAGCGCTCACGGTCGCCGAGCAGTGCCACCGCCGCGCGCGCCAGCTCCTGCGGCTCGGAAATGCCGACCACCTCGCCGGCCGCGCCGAGCGCGCGGTCGTCCTGATCCAGCCCGTACACCAGTTGACGGCAGGAACCGACGTCGGTCGCCACCGCCGGGACGCCGGCGGCGAACCCTTCCAGCAGCACCAGCGGCAGCGCCTCGCTGATGCTCGACAGCACCACCAGTCCCACCTGCGGCAGCAGCTGATCGATCTTCTGGAAACCGAGGAAGCGCACACTGTCCTGCAAGCCCAGCCCTTCGGCAATGCTGCGGCACTCGCGCGCATAGGCCGGATCTTCATCCTCCGGGCCGGCGATCCAGCCCTGCGCCTGCGGCATCAGATTGACCACGCTGCGCATCGCGCGGATGAAGGTCTTGACGTCCTTGATCGGCACCACGCGGCCGATCAGGCACAGCACCGGCGGCGGCTCGGCCGGGCGCAATTCGCGCAACCGCGCCAGCCGCGGCAGATCGATGCCGTTCGGAATGCTGCGGCTGCGCGCCGGATCGGCGCCGTCGCTGATCTGGCGCTGGCGGTTGATTTCGTACAACGCGACCACCTGTTCGGCCGACTGGTAGCAGATGCGGCCGAGCGCCTCGAAGAAGCGGATCCACAGGTCGCGGAAATACGAAATCTGCGACGCGTCCTTTTCGAACACGCCACGGTTGTCGCGGATCCATTCGCTCTGGAACAGATCGATCTTGCGTTCCTTGGTGTAGATGCCATGCTCCGACAACAGCAGCGGCCGCCCGCTGCGCTGCGTCAGCAGCGCGCCGAGAAAACCGGCGTAACCGGTCGAAATGCTGTGATAGCAGCGCGCCGGAATCATCGCGCGAGCGATCCGCGTCAGCGTCCAGACCGGCGCGTGCATGATCCGTACCGTCCAGAAATAATCGACGAACGACGGATCGGTGCAGAACTCGCGGTACTGCGCGGTGATGTATTGCCACGAAGTCTGGCTGTACAGGAAGGCGTCGCGGTCCAGTCCGTGGTCGTCTTCCAGCAGCGGCGCCAGTTCGCGCAGCGCCTGCGCCATCGCGCCGTCGGCCTGGCCGACGTGCGGCGGCAGGCGCATCTGGCGGTGCAGCGCCTCCATTCTGGCGAATGCCTCGGGCTGGCCGCGCACCCGGCGCACCGCCGGCACCTGCTGCCGCTCGTGCAGGAAATGCACCTCCAGATGCACCACGTTGTCCGGCAGCTCGTAGCGCGCCGGCCCGTAATCCTCCGGCCGGCTGCCGAGAAAGCAGATGCCGAAACGAATATCCGGAAAACCACGGATGATCTGGTTGACCCAACTCGAGACGCCGCCGCTGACGTACGGAAAGGTGCCTTCCAGTAGCAGCATCACGTCGCAGTCGGCGGCGCGCCGCACCACGGTTGCCGCCGAGGTGTCATTGTGAACGCGCGTCACGATGCCAGCTCCGCTTCGGCCGCCACGCCCATGCTCTCCAGCAGGGTTTCGGAAGCCGTCGTACGGCCAGCGGTACCCAGCCAGTAGCGCCGCACCGGCAACAGCGCCGGCACGCCGGGACGGCCACGCAGTTCGGCGAACAGCGCGCGCACTTCCTCATGGCGCCGCTGCAGGAAGCGCAGCTCGGCCAGATACGGCAACATGCGCTCACGCGCGAAACCACCCTGCTGCGCCTGCAGCAGCGCCTCTTCGGCGGCATCCACCTGCCCCATCTGCAACTCCAGCCGCGCCAGCAGGAACCACAGGCCGGCGCTGCCCGGCAAGGCCTCCAGCGCGCGCCGCGCATGCAGCCGCACCTGCTCGGCCGAGAACAACTGCATGTCGCCCTGCACCAGATTCTGGTAGATCAGCTCCCAATACAGTTCAGCGATGCGCTGGTCGAGGTCGGCCCTCTGCTGCTCGCCGGCAGCCTGCTGCAGTTCCGATTTGCGCGCCAGGATTCTCTGCGTGATCTGCTTTTCCTTGTTGTCGAGAATGCCGTAGGCCAGCAGGCGGATGTCATCGGTCGGATCAGCCAGCAGATCGCGCAGCAGCGCACCGGTGGTACGCGCCGGCGTATCCTGCACCGCCACCAGCGCCTTCAGGCGATGATCGAGCGGCGCCTGGCTGTTGCCAAGCTGGGCCCGCACCTGGCCGCCGCGAAAGCCGGTGCCTTCATGATTGCGGTGCGTGGTAAAGCGTGGTGCCGCAGTGGTGCCGAAGCGGCGCCGTTCAGCCAGACGCGGCAGCCAGACGCCAACCGCGATCGCCAGCGCCGCGCACAGCAGGCCGACCAGCGGCACGAAGAAATTGAAACAGAACAGATAGGCCAGCAACCATCGCTGCGGCTGCTGATAGCGTGGCGGAATCAGTATCTTCACCGCCATCGCGATCAGCAGCGAGCCGGCGGCATGCAGCGGCAGATAGATGCCGAGAAAGGCCAGTCCCTGGCTTTCGGCGAACAGCAGCAGCGCGCCCAGTTCGAGCGTGATGCCGGAGAAGGCAAATTTATAGAGCACAGCGTTCCACCAGACTGGCCAAAGCATCGGCCGGCGGCGCGGCGCCGATATGCACCACGTGGTTGACGATACGGCCTTCGAGAAAATCGGCGCCGAACTGGTTTTGCAGCGCCCCTTCGATGCGCAGCAGATATCCTTCGACCGCCGCCGAACCAGCCAGCGGCAGCAGCGTGATCAAAGCGGTGCGGTCCGGCCCGCTCAGCTCCCAGCTCAGATCGACCCCGCGCTTCAGGCGCCGCAGTTGTTCCAGCATGCCGAGCTCGGCATCTTCGTTGGCGAACACCAGCGCCACCAGCGCGGTCTGGATGCCGGCGTTCTCATGAATCCGATGCAGCCGCACCACGTCGAGCGCCAGTTCCGGCGGACAGGCCGGCAGCCGGCCCCGGATGTCGGCGGTCAGTTCGCTCATGCGGATGCCGTCGGCGTAATAGCCGGCCAGCACCGACAGCAGCTGCAGGGTATCGTCATTCAACGCGAAGAACGGCAGCTTTTCGACCACCAGCATGCCGAGCGCGCCGCCGCTGGACGCCTGCAACGGCGCGCAGATCAGATAGCGGCTGGCGTCGCGCACCTCGACCGGCGCGCTGTCGGTCTGCACGTGCGACAGCATGTTTTCCGCCAGCGCGAAACGATACAACGGATCGTTCACATCCAGCGGCGCCGGCCGGCCGAGCTGGGCGGAGGCCTGCGGCAACGGCTGGCCGCCGGCATCGAAGGCATGCACCGCGGCGATCTCCAGCTGGCAACTCTGCCCCAGCAGTTGCAGGAACTCGCGCGCGCCCGGCAGCGCGTCGCCGCCACCTGCGGTGGTCAGGCCGCGCAGCCGCACCAGCGTCTCGCGCAGTGTCAGCGGCTTGGCCAGCAGATCCTGCTCCAGCCGCTCGTGCGACAACCGTAGCAGGAAGTGATTCTTGGTCAGCGTATTCAGCCGTTCGTCGAGATAGGCGTTGATCGCCCGCAGACGCCGGCTGCGCGCGTTCCAGATGTCGGCGAACTGGCCGCATATCAGCACCAGCATCAGGCCGCCGAGAAAAAACACCTTCGGAAATTCCGGCGATGCGCCGTCCGCCGTCAGCACCGCCGGCGGCAGGCCGATCCAGGCCAGGATCAGCAGCGTCACCGCAACCACGCCGATGCCGGTGCCGTAGCGCATCGCCAGCAGCGCCGGCACGATCCACAGCCACGGAAACTGCAACTGCAGGCCGAACGGATCGGCGGCGTCGGCCCAGAACCCGAGCAGCAGCGCACCGCCGCAGAACAGCAACGTTTCCAGCAGCATCCAGAGCAGCGTCGGCGCTTCGACACCATCCGCGCGCCGGTGCGGAAACAGGTTGCGCAGCAGGGCCCGGCCGCCGGCCAGACGTACGCCGCCGAAATCGAAATCCCTCATCGTCCCGATCGCGTCAAGGTCGGGCAGCGGCGATCACCGGCGCCAGCAACTTGCGCATCATGCCCTGCGCCACCGCCGACAGCGCCTCGCGGCTCCAGCCGGTACCGCCGCCGGTGGCCGACCAGATCACTTCGCCGCTGGCGACGTCGATCACCTGCAGCGTGACGCCGACCGCCGGCTCGCCGTCGATACCGACCTTGTAGCGCCATTCATCGACGCTGCCGGCCAGCGCGTAGCGAAGCCGTTCGCCGCGCGCCCATTCGAGCGCGGCATCGGCTTCCTTGCGCTCGGCCGGTTCGAACAGCGACTCGGCGTCCAGCCGCGCCGGATAGCGTTTGACGGCGATACCGCTGCCGCTGCGCAGCAGGCTTTCGGCGATCATGCCGGCACGTTGGCCGGCCTGCGGCGTCTCGGTGTGATTGACGAACGGCAGCATGCCCCAGCTGGCGCCGGCCTCCAGCGGCGGCGCCTTGCCGATGTCGACGGTGGTACAGGCGCCCAGCAACAGCAACATGCCGGCCGCCAGCGACATAACGAAGCGCAATCCCTGTTTTTTCATATTGTTTCCCTAAAAGAACCACTTGTAATTCAGTCCGATCTCCTGCTGTCCTTGCGGACTGCCGGAAGTCGCGCTGCTGCGCTGGCCGCGCAGGACCAGCAGGTCGCCGCCGAGCAGGCTGCCGACGATGCCGCCGGAAATGCTGTAGCCGCGGCCGTCGTTACTGTCATGCAGCAGGCCGATTTCGACGAACGGATGCCAGCCGCGGCTGTAACTGCCTTCGATCACGGTGCCCCAGCCGAGCGCGGCGCCGACGCTGGTGGAGCCGGCCGGCATGTAATCGAAACTGGCCGGATCGCTGCCGGCCGGCACCAGCCGCGCAATCTGCGCATCGAAGCGGCCGCTGGAACGGAAACTGCTGCCGCTGGCGAACGCGCGCAGCGTCAGGTTCGGATACTCCAGCCGCAGATGGCTGCCGGCCTCGATTTCCCAGTTGCCGCCCTGGCCGAGGACGGTGCCGGCCTGCGACGCATAGCGATGCCAGCCGAGGCCGGCGCGCGCGTACTCGGTCTTGCTGAACTGGTAGATCACCTCGCCATCGACGCCGCTGCGCATGCCGCCGGCGCGCAGCAGCGCCGATTCGGTGGCGCGCTGATGGATGCCGGCGCTGGCGCTGACGGTGACGCCGGTCATCGGCGTAAACAGATAATCGATACGACCGCCGGTACTGCCGGTGGCGGCCTGGCGCCGCTGCAGGCTGGCGCTCAGGACGCCGTTGCCGGTGCGCCGCCGCAATCCTATCTCGACATCGTCATCGCGCGCCGGCACCGCCGCCAGCTGCGCCGCATCCTCGCTGTGCTGGCGGCGCGCCGCCAGTGCCAGCATCAACCGCCATCCCGGCGTCAGCGCGAGGTTGCCCTCGATCCGGCTCTCGGTGATGCGCAGCGGAAAATAACGCTGCTGCGTGATGCCCGCCTGGAACCCGGGCGGCTCGGCGCTCACCAGATTGACCAGCCGCAGATGCGCCTCGTCATCATGGCCGACCTGCTCCAGCTGGGCGAACGCGAAGCTCTGCGCCAGCGCCGGCCGGCCGGCGCGTTCCGCCGCTTCGATGCGGTCGTAGGCCGGCAGCCAGTCCGGCACGTCGTCCAGCAGCCGGTTCAAGGCCGGGCGGTCGTCACTGGCCAGCGCCAGCGACAGCTCGCCCCACACCGGCCGGGACAGCTGACTGGCATAGCGCGCCGCCATCCAGGCCCGCGCCAGATCGTGCGCTTCGCGACTCAACGCATAGGCCAGCACCAGTTCGCGCGCGCTGGCGCCAAGGCGCGCGTGCGCCGTCCGTGGCGCCGATGCGCCCGGCGCGAACAGCGCCGGCAACGTGCGCCCGGCGCGCTGCGCCTCCACCAGTGGCGACGGCGGCAGCGCATCGATTTCACGCAGCCGCGCCTGCATCGCGGCACCGTCAGACGGTATCGCCGTATCCGAGGCCGGCGCACCGTCGCCATCCGAATCCGCGCGCAGCAGCGCCCGCACCACCGCGCCGCCACGGTCGCCATCCAGGAACAGCGGCGCCAGCGCCGCCAGCCGGTCGCGCAGATCGAGCAGCCGCGATGGCTCCATCGCGCTCAGCACTTCCGGCCGCCGCAGTTCCAGCCAGGCCTTGCGGCGCAACCGCCAGGCCAGGTCCGGCTGGGCGTTGGCGTCCAGGCATTCGGCATACGCAAGCATGCCGAGATAATCGTTGCGCGCCAGCGGCGACTTGCGGAACCATTTCAGCGCCGCCGCCGGCTGGTTGATCGACATGTACGCCGCCGCCAGCGGCATCCACATGCCGGGCTGCGCTTCGGCGGCGCCGTCCCACAGCCGCAGCGCCCGCTTCAGGCTGGCGGTATCGCGGCGCGCCATCATGACCCACAGCAGGCTGGCGCGCGCCTCGACGTTGCCGGGCTCCAGCTCCAGCACGCCGCGCAGATCGCGGCCGGCGCCCTCCAGATCGTCGAGTGCCAGCAGCACCGCCGAACGACTGTTCAAAAAGGCGACGTTGCGTTCCAGCGAGGCCAGCCGTTGCGGCGCGATCGACGCCAGGAAACGCTGTGCCTGACGCCATTCACCGATCTGGGCGAACAGGTTCAGGGCCAGCACCGCCGCGTCGGTGTCGCCGTTGGCGGCATACGAGAACGCAGCCAGTTCGGCGGCGGCGCGCGGCTGCTGTTCCTGCAATGAGGCGATCAGGTTTTCCAGATCGTCCTTGCCATGCTGGTTCGATTCCAGCAGCTTGCGATAGCCGATGCGGGCCGCTTCGTCCTCCTGCAGCATGCGCGCCACTTCGGCGAAGGCGCGCCAGAAATCGGCGTCCGCCGGCGGCGCGGCGATGGCGCCCTCGCGCAGCGCGGCGAACGCCTCGCTGATCTTGCCGTGCCGGAACAGATGGTTGGCGATGCGCAGCCCATACCGGCCGCTGGGGCCGAATTCGCTCTGCAATACCCGATAGGCCTGCAGCGATTCGCCGTCGGCACCGCTGCGCTCGGCAATGTTGGCGAACAATTCCAGTTCCTGCCGCCGCTGCGGCGCCGTAATGGCTGGCCGTCGGGCGCCGAACAGCCGTTCGCGCAGCAGCGCCAATGCCTGTTCCGGTTCGCCGGCGTTTTCGTATTGCGCGACCAGTTGTTCCAGCCAGCGCCGGTTGCCACCATCCACCTGAGTCTTGTGGCGCAGGATTTCCAGCACCGCATCCTGGGCGAACATGCTTTCGGCCAGACGCAGCGCCGCATCCCAGCCGCGCTCGTCGCCGCTGATGCGCGCATACGCCAGCCATTCCGGCAACGCCGCCTGCGGCACGCCGCTCCATTCGCTGATTTCGGCCAGACGCTTGCGCCACGGCGCCGAAGCCGGCTGCTGCCGCACCGCCGACTGTGCCAGCCGCAACGCATCGGCCAGGTTGCCACCGGCCAGGAATACCTGATACCCGAGGCTGTAGGCTTCCTCGTCGAACGGCAATCCCGGCCCCCGCTCCGAAGCGGCAAGGCTTGCCGGCAGCAACGACGGCGCTGCCACCGTCTGCCGCGCCAGCGACCGGTAGAACTGCGCCGGCAGGCGCCGATCCGGCAACCATTGCGCCAGCTGCAGCAAGCGCCTGACATAGCGTTGCGCCGCTTCCGGCCGGTCGCAAGCTTGCGCCAGCCGGGTCAGGAACAGCAGTGTTTCACGGTCATCGGCCAACGGCCCGAGATATTCGTCGGCGGCGGCGATCGCTTCATCGAACAGGCTGGCCGCCTGCAGGGCGCGCAAGCCGGCCAGATAGTATTCGCGGCGCTCGTCCAGCGTGGCGCTATGCGCCATCGAGCGGAAATACAGGCGCGCGCTGGTGCGGTATTCGCCGAGCGCCAGCGAGGCCTCGGCGAGACCGGAATCATCCTGATGCGGCAACGGGTGCGCCGCCGCATAGCGGAACGCCTGCGCCGCCACTTTCGGTTCACCGCTGGCCAAGGCCTTGCGTCCCAGTGCCAGCACGCGTTCGGCGCCCAGCATATCGGGCGGCAGCGCCGCCACCCGTCGCAACTGCTCGCGCATCGCCAGCATCGCAGCGTCATGCGCCGGCGTTTCCGCCGGCAGCGCGAACGCCTCCCGTTCGCGTATCTCCAGTTCCAGCCAGGCGGCGCCGGCCCGCCATGGCAGGTCCGGATGTTCCACCAGCGGCTGCAGGAATTCACGCGCCGGCGCGTATTCACCCAGTCCGACCAGCTGGGTCGCCAGCGCCAGCCGCAGGCCATGTTCCTTCGGCTCGGCCTTCAGAAAAACCTTCAGATATTCGACCGTCAGCCGGTCCGGACGACTGTTGGCGCCGCGCGCCAGCAATTCCTGCTCCAGCGTCTTGTGCGGAAACACCAGTGTCAGGCCAAGCCCGACCGCCAGGCCGAAACCGACGATGGTGGCCGGTGCGAACAGCCGCAGCCGTTCGCTCGGCGCCCGGTCGAGGCGGCGCGCGCCGCCCGCGAAACCGGCATGGCCCGGCATCGTCTGGCTCATGCCGGACACCGTATCCGCACCGCGTAATGCGCGGCCGGCGGCTGTGTCGGCGTCACGCCGGGAGCCGGTGCCGCCTCGCTGTCGAAGCGCAAGACATTTTCCGGCAGCCCGTCGAGCCGCCGGCCACTGACGGCGCGACCGTTGATGGCGACCGCGCAGCCATGTGCCTGCGCCAGTTCCAGCCGCGCCGCCCCTTGCGAGGACAGCGTGAACGCGGTGATGTCGGCCGCGCCGTCGCGGCTGCGCTGCCATTCGCCGACGCTGCCATTGGCAGCGTAAACGTATGCCGGCTGCCGCGCGTCGCCGTTCTTCAGGCGCACGCTGGCGGCGGCCAGCGTCAGGTAGGAACCGTCCGGCCCCGGCGAAATGCCGGCCACTTCGCTGCTGGCTGCCAGCGACGGCGCCGCCACGCCGGCCGGCAGCCGCAGCGTGCGCAGGTCGGCGCCGGTACGCAGCAGCAGATCGCCGCTGTCGAGATCGCGCGCCAGCGTGGTCGCCTCGAAATCCAGCACCTTGCGGATGTATTGCGAAGCAAACACCGGCGTCAGCGGCTGCTCGCTGGCCCAGCGGTAAATCTTGTGCAGCGCGGCCACCGAAGCCGGCTTGCTGGCGGAGTAGAAGTGGTAATAGATATTGACCGGCTTGAAGCGGCGCGGCTCGCCGGTCATGCGGAAGGTTTCGATCACGCGCTGGAAGCCGTAGAACGGCCCGTGCCATTCGTGCGTGTAGACGTTTTCGTTCTGATGCGGCGCATAGACCTGATACCAGCCGCCGCTGCGCAGCCCCTGGGCGGCGATGGCCGTCCAGGTGTTGTCGGTTTCGGTGATCAGCGTATCGCCGCCGTTGATGTTCAGGTAGCCCTGGCGGTAAGTTTCGCCGATCGCCTCGGCCGGCGGCGCGCAGTCGCCGGTCCATAGGAACAGCGCGGCCCGCTTCCCCGCCGGCATCAGACGCTCGTTGACGTAGTCCATCGAGCCGCGCACTTCGCGCGTCAGGTCGAAGCGGTAACCGGGGACGTCCAGCGCCAGCACCTGATCGGCCGACGGCGTGCGCTGCCCCATGATCTCGGCCCAATAGAACGGGTGCGAGTAGGAATGGCTGGCGCCTTCGACGAACGGCAGCGCGAACATTTTCCGCGCCAGCCCCTCCAGCGCCGGCGCGTCCTGCGGATACAGTCCCTGCGGACTGGTTTCCGCCTCGATCACCGAAATCGCGGTCGGGATCCGGTAACGTTCCAGAATGTCCTTCAGCACCACCTCGGCGGTGAATGGTGAGCCGGGAAATTCGGCGCGCGAGGCGAAGCCGTCACCGTCCAGATGCGACAGCAGCATGCGGCGGCCGCCTTCGGTGGTGACATCCGGCACCGGCACCTCCGGCAGCGCCAACGCCGCCTTCAGGAATTTCAGCGGCTGCAGCACCCAGCGGTTCTGGTCGACCGCGTCGATGGTCTGCACCGCGAACGGCGCCAGCGCGTAGCCGCCCCACTCGGTCAGCGCAACCGCGTCATACAGTTTGCCGCGCGTGTCCTTCAGCCGCAGCAGCGGCCGCGCGCCCTGCTCTGGAATGCGCAGCGGCAGCGCCTGGCTGCGTTCCGGCAGCGGCTCCGCCTCGAAACCGATGAAGTCGGCGTCACGCAGATCGATCGCCAATTTTTCCGGCCTGATGCCGCCCTGCCATTGCAACCCGAGCGTATCGGCAATGCCGGCGTCGGCATTGAAACCGAAAGCGTCGATGATCGCCACCCGCACGCCCTGGCGGATCGCCCGCTTCAGCCAGGGCCGCAATTCCGGCCGATGGGTGCCAGCCCGGAACCAGGTGACGATGCCGGCGTAGCGGCCGGCGAAAATTCCCTCGGGCAGCGGCTGCCGCGCCAGATCGACGATCTCGTAGGACAGCCCGAGATAATTCAGCGGCATGCCGAGAAAGCGCTGCGCCTGCGTCTGGGACAGTGCCAGGCCCGGCGTGGTATCGACCAGCACCAGCACGCGCCGGGGAATCAGCTCGATCGCGCCGATGCCGATCGACGCCAGCTCGCCATCGGCGACCCAGGGAATGAAACCCTGTTCGCGGATGCGCGCGGCGGTGGCGCGCGCCTGGGCGCGGGCGTCGCGCTGCCCCGGATCGACGTAATCGATCGCGATCACCGGCAGGCGGTATCGGTCGCGCACCGTTTCCAGCTGCCGCAGCAGCCAGGCGCGATCCGCCTCCGACACCGGCCGGTAGCGATGAGCGCCGGCATCGTAACCGCGATACAGCGATTCCGCCGCGACCGCATAGGTGATCGGCGCGACCTTCGGCAACAGCTCGAAGCCGCGGTTCAGGATCAGCCGGGCCTGCGGATAGCGGCGCTTGAGTTCCAGCAGCGTGCCGGCCAGCGCCTCCTGCTGGACGGCGCGCTCGGCGTCGGTCTTGGCGAACAGCCGGTAGGAATCGAGGGTGTCGATGAAGAAGCCGCGCCAGCCTTGCTCCCACAGCGGCGCGATGATCCGCGACAGGAAGAATTCGCGCCAGCCGGGCGCGCTCTGGTCGATCACCCGGCTGCCCCAGGCCGGATTGTCGCCACGCAGCGCGCCGGCCGGCAGCTGGGCATAGTAGGGCCGCGACGCCTGCACTTCGCCGAGCGAGACATAGGCGAACAGTTGGTGGCCGCCATCCCGTTCGGCGCGCGCATGGGCACGCGGATCGGAGACGTACTGCGGTTCCACCACCGCGATGTCGAAAGCCTGCAGATCGGCCAGCGGCGGCCGCTCGCCATAATAGAAAGCGACGTTGGGCGCACCGCTCTGGGCGACGGCGATACCGCATGCCGCCCACAGCAGGAACAGGTGCCAGCACTGCCGCCAGATCCTCATCACCAGCCACTCCGCGCCGTGGTGCGGCCCATGGCCGCTGCCCCGGCGGCGGCGGTCTTTTCCGGTCGGCCATGCTGGCCGGCGAATACCGCCGCAACCACAAGAAATCCTGTCACGCCTTTCCTCCTGAATGGCCCCGCCGATACCGCCTGACGGATTAATTGCAATTTTGCCATCAAGAAAGATGCGGCGAAAACTGTTTAATCGTTGATGTAACTATCTTTAACATTGTCGGGAACGATGCGTCGGCGGGAATGGCGACGCGAGGAATGTGGAAAACCAGGCAGGGAAGAATTGTAAGAGCAGCCGGGGCAAGGTTTCCTGACCGCTCCTGATAAGCCGGAAGCGACGCCGGCTCAATCCCCGGCGTCGCGCGCCTTCTCCAGCGCCTCGTCGATGCGCTCGACCGCAATCACGCGCAAGCCTTCGATCTGCTGGCGCGGGGCGTTGGCCTTCGGGATCAGCGCGATCGAGAAGCCGAGCTTGGCGGCTTCCCGCAGCCGCTCCTGGCCGCGCGGAGCCGGGCGGATTTCGCCGGCCAGGCCGACCTCGCCGAATACCACCAGCCCGCGCGGCAGCGGCTTGTTGCGCATCGACGAATGGATCGCCAGCAGCACCGCCAGATCGGCGGCCGGCTCGGTGATCTTGACGCCGCCGACCGCGTTGATGAACACGTCCTGATCGAAGGCGGCGATGCCGGCATGCCGGTGCAGCACCGCCAGCAGCATCGCCAGCCGGTTCTGCTCCAGCCCGACCGACAGCCGGCGCGCGTTCGGCAGGTGCGACATGTCGACCAGCGCCTGGATTTCCACCAGCAGCGGCCGCGTGCCCTCCTGCGTCACCATCACGCAGGAACCGGCCACCTGGGCGTCGTGCTGCGACAGGAACAGCGCCGACGGATTCGAGACGCCCTTCAGGCCCTTCTCGGTCATGGCGAACACGCCGAGTTCGTTGACGGCGCCGAAGCGGTTCTTGAACGCCCGCACCAGCCGGAAGCTGGAATGGGTGTCGCCCTCGAAATACAGCACGGTATCGACGATGTGTTCCAGCACGCGCGGGCCGGCCAGCGCGCCCTCCTTGGTCACGTGGCCGACCAGGATGATGGTGATGCCGGCCTGCTTGGCCACCCGCGTCAGCTGCGCCGCGCATTCGCGCACCTGCGCGACCGAGCCGGGCGCCGAAGTCAGCGCATCCGAATACAGGGTCTGGATCGAATCGACCACCGCCACCTGCGGCTTGCGCTCGGCCAGCGTGGCGAGGATTTTTTCCAGCTGGATCTCGGCCTGCAGTTGCAGCCCGCGCGCCTCCAGCGCCAGTCGCCTGGCGCGCAGCGCGATCTGCGCGCCGGATTCCTCGCCGCTGACGTACAGCACGTTCTTGACCTTCGACAGATTCGCCAGCGCCTGCAACAGCAGCGTCGATTTGCCGATGCCGGGGTCGCCGCCGATCAGCACCACGCCGCCAGCCACCAGGCCGCCGCCCAGCACGCGGTCGAATTCCTCGATGCCGGTGGAAAAGCGCGGCACGTCCTGCGCCTCGATGTCGGCCAAGCTCATCACCGGTGCGCTTTGCGCCAGCCCCTGCGGCGATGCCGAATAGCGGTTGCCGGCCGCCTCCACCACGGTTTCGACCAGCGTGTTCCACTGGCCGCAGGCCGGACACTGGCCGGCCCATTTGCTGGATACGCCGCCACATTCGGTACAGGTGTAGTTGGTTTTCGCCTTGGCCATGCAGAGAGTCTTTACCGGAAAAAATATCGGAGGCGGCTTTCGGCCTCCATCAAAAATAGGGGAGTATGTGTAAAAAACACAATGCCGGCGCCCGGTACAGGCCGCCATGTCGGGGAGTATATGTTTCCAGGAATCAATCTGGCGCCACCCGCACGCGCGGCGCCAGCGCGCACATCAATTCGTAGCCGATGGTGCCGGCCGCTTCCGCCACTTCGTCGATCGGCAAGCCCGTGCCCCACAGTTCGACCGTGCTGCCGATGCCGGCGCCGGGCAGCGCGGTCAGATCGACCGCCAGCATGTCCATCGATACCCGCCCGACCAGCGCGGTGCGCACGCCATCGACCAACACCGGCGTGCCGTCCGGCGCGTGGCGCGGATAGCCGTCGGCATAGCCGCAGGCGACCACGCCGACCGTCATCGGCCGTGGCGCGACGAAACGGCTGCCGTAGCCGACCGCCGCCGGCGGCGTGATCCGCTGCACGCCGATGATGCGGCTGGCCAGCCGCATGCCGGCGCGCAGCCCGAAGCCGGCGGCGCTGCCGCCGCCCGGCGTGCCGCCGTACAGCATGATGCCGGGCCGCACCCAGTCGCACGCCAGTTCGGGATGCAGCAGCGTCGCCGCCGAGTTGCTGAGGCTGCGCTCACCGTCCAGGCCGGCGCTGGCCTCGCGGAAACGGCGTACCTGCTCGGCCAGCGGCAGCGCCGGATGATCGGCGCGGTCGGCATTGGCGAAATGGGTCATCATGCCGATCCGCCGCACCGCCGGCAGCGCCCGCAGCCGCGCATGGGCGGCGCGGAAGGCGGCCGGCTCGAAGCCGAGCCGGTTCATGCCGCTGTTCATCTTCAGGTGCACGTCGATCGCGTCGCGCAGGCCGGACTGTTCCAGCATCACGATCTGCTCATCGCAATGGACCGCGGTTTCGATGCCGTGCGCGGCCAGCAGCGACAGGTCGTCGGCATCGAAGAATCCTTCCAGCAACAGCAGCCGCTTCTGCCAGCCAAGCTGGCGCAGGCGCAGCGCGCCATCGACTTCGATCAGCGCCAGCCCGTCGGCGGCGGCGAAGCCGCGCAGGCCGCGTTCCAGCCCGTGGCCGTAGGCGTTGGCCTTGACCACCGCCCACACCCGCGCGGCGCCGGCACGCGCTTGGGCGAGCGCCAGGTTATGTTGCAACGCAACAATATCAATGGTGGCGACGAGCGGTCTTGGCATCGGAAAAATGGCAAATGTGAAAGAGGGATTCCACGCGGATTTTCGATTTTACCGGAGCCGCCGGATATGTCATGGCAGGCTCTGGCGGCGCGAACTTTCGTGGTATAAAGCATGCCGAAGCTATTTCCCGAGCCCTCGACAAATGCGGATGAATCGCGGTTTCTACACCATTATGGCAGCGCAGTTTTTTTCGTCGCTGGCCGATAATGCGCTGCTGATCGCCGCCATCGCGCTGTTGGTGGAAATGGAATCGCCGGCCTGGATGACGCCGCTGCTGAAGCTGTTCTTCGTGCTCTCCTACGTGCTGCTGGCGGCCTTCGTCGGCGCCTTTTCGGATGCGATGCCGAAGGGCCGCGTGATGTTCATCACCAACCTGATCAAGGTGGTCGGCTGCGGCCTGATGTTCTTCGACGTTCACCCGCTGATCGCCTACGCGGTGGTCGGTTTCGGTGCCGCCGCCTATTCTCCCGCCAAGTACGGCATCCTGACCGAACTGCTGCCGCCGGAAAAACTGGTCGCCGCCAACGGCTGGATCGAGGGCCTGACGGTCGCCTCGATCATCCTCGGCACCGTGATGGGCGGTGCGCTGGTCAATCCGCACATCGCCGCGCTGCTGCTGAAATTCGATTTCCCGCTGGTCGATACCGGCGTCGATACGCCGACCGAGGCGGCGCTGTGCGTGATCGTGCTGGCCTATCTGGTCGCCGCCGCCTTCAACCTGAAGATTCCCGACACCGGCGCCCGCTACGCCGCGCACGAACGCAACCCGATGCGGCTGATGGCCGACTTCGCCCGCTGCACCAGCAAGCTGTGGTCCGACAAGCTCGGGCAGATTTCGCTGGCGGTGACCACGCTGTTCTGGGGTGCCGGCGCCACGCTGCAGTTCATCGTCCTGAAATGGGCGGAAAAATCGCTGGCGATGCCGCTCGACCGCGCTGCCATCCTGCAGGGCGTGGTGGCGCTCGGCGTCGCCCTGGGCGCGATCGCCGCCGCCCGCTTCGTGCCGCTGAAGCGCTCGCTGTCGGTGATGCCGGTCGGCATCGCGATGGGGCTGGTGGTGATCACGATGACGCTGGTACACACCGCCTGGCTGGCCTATCTGCTGCTGCTGCTGATCGGCATGCTGTCCGGCTATTTCGTGGTGCCGATGAATGCGTTGCTGCAACATCGCGGCCACGTGCTGATGAGCGCCGGCCATTCGATCGCGGTGCAGAACTTCAACGAAAACATGTCGGTTCTGACCATGCTGGTGCTGTACGCGGTGATGGTGAAGCTGAACCTGAACGTCAATCTGGTGATCGTGCTGTTCGGCCTGTTCGTCGCCGGCACCATGTTCGCGGTGATGCGCAAGCACGCCGCCAACCAGCGCGAATACGACTCGCTGGCGCTGATCGGCGAGCACAAGCACTAGCCGTCAGGCCAGCGCCGCGATCCGCTTTCTGGCGCGCTCGCGCCAATCGTCCGGCACGATGAAACCGCGCGCCGTTTCCAGTGCCTCCCCGTCGCTCACGTCCAGCACCGCCACCAGCAGCGGCCGGTCGCTGGCGGCGAAATGCGCGTGCAAGGCTGCCCGCAGCGCGGCGCGGTCGAGCGCCTCGGCCGCCGCCAGCCGCGCCGGCGCCAGCCAGTCCAGGCGCGGCAGCAGCGCGTAGCCCTCGCCCGGCAACTCGTCCAGCTGCGCCAGCGGCCGCCAGAACCCCCGACAATGCTCGGGATGCAGCCCGGCCGCCGCCGGCACCGCCACGCCGGGCGGGTAGAACAGCCAGCCCTTGACCAGCGCCCGCGCCGCCGCCAGCGGTTGCGGCAGGCAGGCGCGCGCGGCCGGATGGCTGCCGAGCGCCAGCTGCCGCTCCAGCATCCTGTCCATCTTGCGGCCCAGCATGTCGGCCAGCCCCGGCCCGACGAAATAGTCGGCGCCGTGCGGATTTCCGGTTTCCAGCAGGTAGAACTTGGTGGCCAGTTCCCAGTGCAGCAGCGCGGCGCCATCGCGCAGCAGGAAGTCGAATTCGCCAATGGTGAGGTTGCCGTCGCGCACCTGCAGGTTGCGTGCCGCCAGCCGGCCGTGCTGCTGGAAATAGAAGCCCAGCAACTGTTCGGCATAGCGGCCGAGCCGCAGGCGCGGATCGGGATCGAGCCAGTCGCGCAGCGGCTGCGGCGCCCGGTCCAGCGCGGTCAGCCAGCCGGCCAGGCCGGGATCGTCCGGCAGCCGCGCCAGCATGCCGCGCCAGCGCGGCGCCGCCGGATCGAGCAGATCGGGCGCCTCCAGCAGCCAGGCCAGCGCGCGCACGTGGCGATCGCGCAGAACATTCCAGCGGTGATGAAAATGCGCCTGAAAACCGGCGCCGGGATCAGGCGGAAGCGCCACCGGCGTGCGACTCCAGCGCCAGGCACAGGTCGGCCCAGACCTTGCGCTTGTCGGCCGGATTGCGCAGCAGATAGGCCGGGTGATAGGTCACCACCAGCGGCAGGCCTGCGTACTGGTGCAATTTGCCGCGCAACCGCGCCACCGGCGTTTCCGCATCGAGGCCGAGCAGCGTCACCGCCGCGGTCTTGCCGAGCGCGACGATGATCGACGGCTGGATCAGCGCGATCTGCCGTTGCAGATACGGCATGCAGGCGGCGATTTCGTCGGCGGCCGGCGGCCGGTCGCGGCCGTCGGCGCCGGTCGGCCGGCATTTGACGATGTTGGCGATGTAGGCATTGGCGCCGCGCTGCAGGCCCATCGCCAGCAGCATGTTGTCCAGCAGCTTGCCGGCCGGGCCGACGAAAGGCTCGCCTTGCAAATCCTCGTTGCGGCCCGGCCCTTCGCCGACGAACAGCCATTGCGCGCGCCGGTCGCCGACGCCGAACACGGTGTTGCGGCGGCCGCGGCACAGGCCGCAGCGTTGACAGCCGGATACCGCCGCCTGCAATGCATCCCAGTCCATGCCGGCGACCGCCGCGTCCGGCGCGGGTGCGGCAGCGGGAACGGCGGGCGGCATCATTTCCAGCGGCGCGGCGGCTGGAACGTCATCGGGCGGCAATATCTCCGCCGGCGCCACTGGCTCGTCAACGGAGGCAGCAGCCGGCACATCGGCCTCGCGCCGCAACCACAGCGGACCGACGCCGATTTCCCGCAGCAGGCGCGCGCGGCGCAGGGTCGCGCTCACAGCGCCAGCCTCATCACGATCGCATCCTCGCGGGCGCCGTCGGCAGCCGGGTAATAGTTGCGGCGCACGCCGATCGGCGCAAAACCATAGCGCCGGTACACCGCAATCGCGCGCTGGTTGGAAGGCCGCACTTCGAGCAGGATCGACGCCATCCGGCGCTGCCGCGCCAGCGCCGCCACCGCGTCCAGCAGCAGGTGGCCGATGCCGCGCCGCTGCCAGGCGCCGGCAACGCTGATGTTCAGCAGATGCGCCTCATCGACCGCCAGCATCAGCAGGAAATAGCCGAGCAACTGGCGACCGCCGTTGCGCAGCACCCGGGTCTGATAGCCGCTGCGCAGCGCATCGACGAAATTGCCATGCGTCCACGGATGGGAATAGACGGCGTTTTCGATTTCCAGCACCTGCGGCAGATCGGCCTCGCTCATCGGCGCCAGAAACCAGTCCCGGCCGGCCAGGCCGGCGGACGACGGCGCCACGCTCATGCGTGGCCCCGCGCCTGCCGCTCGGCGGTGGTCAGCGCCACCTGATTGCGCAGATACAGCGGCTGCGCGTCCTGCGGCGCCAGCGCCCGTCCCTGCGCCAGCGCGACGCAGCCGAGCGTGGCGACGTGGCGCGCATGCGGCATCAGCTCCGGCCGGGCATTGGCGACGAACGGCTGGCCGGCGAACTGTGCGGCAAAGGCGCTCAGGCCATTGCCGCAAGCGAGCGGCGCGCCCTGCGCCTGCACCGCCGCCGGCGCCGACAGCGCCGGTTCGGCAATGGTGATCCAGCCGCCGTCCTGGTAACGGTACTGCGCCCAATAGACTTCGCCCATGCGCGCATCCAGCAGCGCCAGCACGTCGGCGGCGCCGGCTTCGGCGCGGCCGGCCTCGGCCATCGCCGCCAGCGTCACCACCGACAGCAGCGGCAATCCGGCGCCGAACGCCAGCCCCTGGGCGACGCCGCAGGCGGTGCGCACGCCGGTGAACGAACCGGGGCCGCTGCCGAAGGCGATCGCATCGCATTGCGCCAGGCCGATGCCGGCGTCGGCCAGCAGGCGCTGCACCATCGGCAGGATCGCCGCCGAATGGGTCTGGACACCGGCCGATTCCAGCGCTGCGCAGGCATCGCCATGCAGCAGCGCGGCGGACGCCAGTTCGGTCGAGGTTTCGAGGGCGAGGATGATCGGCATGGGCGGTATTCTACCGCGCCACCCCGGCGCTCCGGGCCGGGCGGCACGGTAGAATGCGCGCATGTCCCACTTCATTCTCGACCACGACAACCGGCCGCAACTGGCGGCGGCGCTGGCGCGCGGCGACTGGGTGGTGGCCTGCCTGTGCGCCGCCTGGTGCGACAGCTGCCGGCAGTACCAGCCGGACTTCGCGGCGCTGGCGGCGCGCCATCCGGACAAATGCCTGGTGTGGATCGACATCGAGGATCAGGCCGATCTGGTCGGCGACATCGAGGTCGAGAATTTCCCGACGCTGCTGATCCAGCGCGCCGACACCGTCGCCTTCTTCGGCAGCGTGACGCCGGACGTTCGCGTCGCCGACCGGCTGATCGCCGCGCAGGCCGACAAAAGCCCGACCGAACTGGCGGCGCAGGCCGGCATCGGCGACGAATGCAACCTGCGCCGGCTGCTGGCCGCTGGCGGCGCCTGAGGCGCCAGTCTTCCCTCCCACCGTTTTCCCTTCGGCACCGTTGATCCGGCGCCGCCGCCGGCAGTTCCCGGCACCGACCGCGAACGCTTGCGCCGCATCAAAATCCCCCGCCGCACGCTGCCAGATGATGAGGGCTGCCTCCCCTTTCCCATGGTCCAGCACGCATGAAAACCAGCCGCTTGCTGCTCCTGTTTACCGTCGCCTGCGGACTGGCCGGGATCGGTTCCAGCGGCCATCGGGCGCTGGCGGCCGGTGCCGACCGGGTCGAGGCGGAACCGCCAGCGACAGCGGTGCGTTTCCGCCAGGACGGCATCTGCCCGGTGCCGGTGCTGACGCCGGCGACGCCGTTCAAGGGCGGCGCCACCAATGGCGAGGAAATCACGGTGCGGCTAGACACCGCCCGCAATACCTATGAAATCCGCATCGACGCCAGCAGCGCGCCGGCACGGCGCGGCATGCGGCGCTCCGGCACGCTGACGCTGGATCGCGGCGATTGCAGCTACCGGCTGTCGGGCGAGGCGGCGGCGCCGCTGGCGGTCAGCAAGGACGGCATCCTGTTCGGCGGCCTCGCCACCGACACGCCGGAGACGGCGGCGCCGGCACTGATCGTCGCCTTCAAGAACACCTCGCACGAACTTGGCGACCTGAGCGGCAACTGGTGGGTATTCGACAGCCGCGCGCCGCCCGGGCGGGAGGCGCCGCGCTCCGGCGTCGCCTACGAAACCCGCATCCTGCCGGACGGACAGTTCAGCCAGTGCGCGCTGAAGGCCGCTGGCGATCCGGATGCCGACGACGGCTGCGGCGCCTACCTCGGGCAGATCCATTTCGACGGCAAGGTGTTCGTCAGCCGCGACCAGAACGGCACCCGCGCCACGCTGGTGGTCGGTCGCGTCGGCGACAAGCGCGTGCCGATCCTGCTGCAACAGGAAGGCGCCGATGCCGGCATGCGTTTTCTGGCGCCGCGCAAGCGCCACCCGCAAGCGGCGCCGCTGATGCAAACTCCCCTGCCGCCGCCGGTTCAGCCGCCGGTTCAGCCGCCGGTTCAGCCGCCGGTTCAGCCGCCGGTTCAGCCACTGATGCAGCCGCGCGCGCCACCGCGCCGGCAGCGGCAATAGCCGGCCGCGCCGGCGCCGGATGTGCGATGATGCCGGCGGCGGAAGCCTCGGGATCCGCTCCCATCCCGAAAAACATGGGAGTATATGATAAAACTCCAACGTGGACGCCCGCCCCATGGATGTATCATGGGGAGTATATGATCAAGCTGCCCTTTCCCGCGCCACCGTCATGACACAAGGTTTCTTCCAGTCTTTCATGCTGCTGTTGCTGGTCACCGATCCGTTCGGCAACGTGCCGATCTTCGTCGCCGCGATGGCGCGGGTGCCGGCCGAACGGCGCTGGCGCGTGGTGACGCGCGAATGCGCGATCGCCTTCCTGCTGTTGCTGCTGTTCATGTTCTTCGGCCGCCATTTCCTCGCCGCGCTGCAGTTGTCGGAAGTGGCGCTGCGCATCGGCGGCGGCGTGATCCTGTTCCTGATCGCGCTGCGCATGGTGTTTCCGCAGCCGGGCGGCGCCGCCGGCGCGGCCGAAACCGCGCAGGAACCGTTCATCGTGCCGCTGGCGATTCCGGCATTGGCCGGGCCGTCGGCGCTGGCAACGGTGCTGCTGTTTTCATCAAATTCCGGCGCCGACATGGCGCTGCACGTCGGCGCGCTGGCGGCGGTCGGTCTGGTGTCGCTGGTAGTGCTGCTGTCGGCCGACCGGCTGCAGCAGGCGCTGGGCGAGCGCGCGGTGGCGGCGTTCGAACGGCTGATGGGGCTGATCCTGACGGCGATGGCGGTGCAGATGCTGCTGGCCGGGGTGCGCGACTACGTCCATTCGCTGTAACGCAAACGGCCCGGATGCGCCATCCGACGCATCCGGGCCGTCGCCCGACAGTGGCGAAAACGCTTACGCCGCCTTCACCTTCTGCCGCCAGGCGTGCAGCAGCGGCTCGGTGTAGCCGCTCGGCTGTTCCAGTCCCTTGAACACCAGATCGCGGGCAGCGCGGAACGCGTAGGACGCTTCAAAGTCCGGCGCCATCGGCCGGTACAGCGGATCGCCGGCGTTCTGGCCGTCCACCACCTTGGCCATGCGCTGCAGGGTTTCGGTCACCTGCGCTTCGCTGACGACGCCGTGCAGCAGCCAGTTGGCGATGTGCTGGCTGGAGATGCGCAGCGTCGCCCGGTCTTCCATCAGGCCGACGTTGTGGATGTCCGGCACCTTGGAGCAGCCGACGCCCTGATCGACCCAGCGCACCACGTAGCCGAGGATGCCCTGCGCGTTGTTGTCCAGTTCCTGCTGGATGTCGGCGGCACTCCAGTTCGGTTCGGCCACCACCGGCACTTCCAGCAGGCCGTCCAGCAGGCGCTCGATCTCGGCGTTGTTGGCAGATTTTTCCAGTTCCTTCTGCACCTCCTCGACGTTGATCTGGTGGTAGTGCAGCGCATGCAAGGTGGCGGCGGTCGGTGACGGCACCCAGGCGGTGTTGGCGCCGGCCTTCGGATGGCCGACCTTCTGTTCCAGCATCGCCGCCATCAGGTCCGGCATCGCCCACATGCCCTTGCCGATCTGGGCGCGGCCGCGCAAGCCGCAGGCCAGGCCGGTCAGCACGTTGCTGCGCTCGTACGACGCGAGCCAGGTGCTGGTCTTCATGTCGCCCTTGCGCACCATCGCGCCGGCATACATGTCGGTGTGCATTTCATCGCCGGTGCGGTCGAGGAAGCCGGTGTTGATGAAGGCCACGCGCGCCGCCGCTTCCTGGATGCAGGCTTTCAGGTTGACGCTGGTGCGGCGCTCCTCGTCCATGATGCCGAGCTTGACGGTGTTGGCCGGCAGGCCGAGCAGCTGTTCGACGCGGCCGAACAGTTCGCTGGCGAACGCCACTTCGGCCGGGCCGTGCATCTTCGGCTTGACGATGTAGACCGAGCCGGTGCGCGAATTGCGGAATTCCGGATTCTTGCGGTTCAGGTCGCGCAGCGCGATCGCGGTGGTGATCACCGCATCGAGAATGCCTTCCGGGATTTCCTTGCCGTCGCCGTACAGCACCGCCGGATTGGTCATCAGGTGGCCGACGTTGCGCAGGAACAGCAGCGAACGGCCATGCAGCGTCACCACGCCGTCCCTGGCGTCGGTGGCGCCGACGCCGGCCTGGTACTGGCGGTCGTGGTTCAGCGTGCGCTCAAAGGTCTTGCCGCCCTTGGTCACGCTTTCGCTCAGCGTGCCTTCCAGGATGCCGAGCCAGTTGGCATAGGCCAGCACCTTGTCGTCGGCATCCACCGCGGCGATCGAATCTTCCAGATCGAGAATGGTGGACAGCGCCGCCTCGATCACCAGATCGGCAACGCCGGCGGCATCGCTCTGGCCGATCGGCGTGGCGCGGTCGATGCGGATGTCGACGTGCAGGCCGTTGTTCTTCAGCAGCACCGACGACGGCGCGGCGGCGTCGCCCTGATAACCGACGAATTTGCTTTCTTCCTTCAGGCCGCTGCTGCCGCCATCCTTCAGCTTGACCGCCAGCTTGCCGCCGGCCACCGTGTAGGCGGCGGCGTCGCGGTGCGAACCCTGGGCCAGCGGCGCGATGCGGTCGAGCAGGTCGCGGGCGAATTCGATGACCTTGGCGCCGCGCACCGGGTTGTAGCCCTTGCCCTTTTCGGCGCCGCCGTCCTCGCCGATCGCGTCGGTACCATACAGCGCGTCGTACAGCGAACCCCAGCGCGCATTGGCGGCGTTGAGCGCATAGCGGGCATTGAGGATCGGCACCACCAGCTGCGGGCCGGCCTGCAGCGCCAGTTCGGCATCGACGTTCTGCGTCGTCACCTTGACGTCCTGCGGCTGCGGCGCCAGGTAGCCGATCGATTCCAGAAAGCGGCGGTAGGCGGCCTTGTCGCGCACCGGGCCGCGATTGGCCTTGTGCCACTGGTCGATTTCCCGCTGCAGGCGCTCGCGCTCGGCCAGCAGCGCGGCGTTCTTCGGCGCCAGATCCTGGACGATGGCGTCGAAGCCCTTCCAGAAGGCGGCGCTGTCGATGCCGATGCCCGGCAGGACCTTGTCCTCGACGAAGCGATGCAGATTGTTGGCGACCTGAAGGCCGTTGCAGGTGGTGCGAGCAGTCATGTCTAGGTTCCCGTAACGTGAAGGTGAAAGAGAATTACAGCGTCTTGCAGAAATCAATCTTGTAAAAATAAAGCCGGACCGGCATCACGCCGGCCGCAGGAAATCCAGCACGCCGTGCAGGTCGGCGCCGCTGCCGTGCGGCGTCACGCCCAGTTCCTCGAACGGCAGGCCGGCGCGGTTGACCCAGAAGGTGGTGTAGCCGAACCACGCGGCGCCGCTGACGTCCCAACCGTTGCCGGAGACGAACAGGATGTTCTTGGCGGACAGGCCGAACACGTCCGGCGCCAGTTGATAGGCTTCCGGCGCGGTCTTGAACTTCTTCACCGCATCGACCGACAGCACGTGGTGGAAGCAGTCTTCCAGTTCGGCCGCCTTCAGCGCCGCGTCCAGCATCTGCGGATTGCCGTTCGACAGGATCGCGGTCTTGATGCCGCGCGCGCGCAATTCGCGCAGCACCGGCAGCGCCTCGGCAAACGCCGGCAGTTTGGCGTACTGCCCCATCAGCGCATTGGTCGCCTCGACCGACAGGTCGAGGCCGAGCCGGCGGCAGGAAAACACCAGCGCATCCTGCGTCACTTCCCAGAACGGCTTGTACATCGCGCACAGCGTGCGCAGCTGGCTGTATTCGATCTGCTTGGCGCGCCACAGCGTCGACAGCGCCGCGCCCTGGCCCGGATACAGCCGCTCGGCCAGCGTGGCGATCGAATGGATGTCGAGCAGGGTGCCGTAGGCATCGAAGGCAATGGCCTGGATAGTCATCGTCAAATGCGCGAACGCAGGGTGAAATGGAGATGCGAGCCAGTATATGTAATATTCAATAGCCCAAATCAACCTGAAACACACTTGTTCTTTACGAATAAGTCACAAATCCCTTACTCTTGCCGACATCATGAGCCATTTCAAGCAGCTTGCCAGCTTCGTCGATGTCGCCATCAAGGGCAGCCTGTCGGCCTCGGCGCGCGCCGAGGGCGTGGCGCCGGCGGTGATCGGGAGGCGGCTGGATGCGCTGGAAAGCCGGCTCGGCGTCAAGCTGCTGCAACGCACCACCCGCAAGCTGATGCTGACCAACGAAGGCATGGCCTTCCTGGAGGATTGCCAGCGCATCCTGGCCGATCTGGAAAACGCCGAGGCGGCGGTGTCGGAGCGCGGCGTCAAGGCCAGCGGCCACCTGTCGGTGTCGGCGCCGGCCGGCTTCGGGCGCCAGCACGTGGCGCCGCTGGTGCCGTCGTTCCTGGCCGAGCACCGCGACGTCACGCTGACGCTGAACCTGAACGACCGCGTGGTCGATCTGCTCGGCGAAGGGGTCGATGTCGCCATCCGCATCGCCGCGCTGAGCGATTCCAGCATGATCGGCGTCAAGCTGGCCGACAACAAGCGGGTGGTGGTGGCGGCGCCGGATTACCTGCGGCGGCACGGCACGCCGGCGTCGCTGGACGATCTGGCGCGCCACAATTGCCTGGCGATCGGCAGCGAAGGCAGCCAGCGCGGCTGGACCTTCCGCCAGAACGGCAAGAACGTCACGCTGAAGGTGGCCGGCAACATGGAATGCAACGACGGCGAAGTGCTGCACGACTGGGCGCTGGCCGGCAAGGGACTGGCGTGGCGCTCGATGTGGGAAGTCGGCGCGGCAATCGAGGCGGGCCGGCTGGTGACGGTGCTGGATGAATTCGCCGCGCCCGGCAACGACATCTACGCGGTGTTCGCACAGCGCCGTTTCCTGCCGCTGCGGATTCGCGCCTTCGTCGATTTCCTGCGCCGCGCCTATGGCCGGCCGGACTACTGGCGGCGCACCGGAGAATGAATATACTGGGGCCAGTAAATTTCAAAGCGAGCTCCACGATTCCGGGACAGGCCGATTTTAAGGCATACTCCCCCTGTTTTTTAAAATCGATGAAAATTCCGGACGAAAAAAATCCTCGCCGTGGCGAGGATTTTTCGGATCGGGACCTGCTTATTGCGGCACGATATTCGACGCCTGCTTGCCCTTCGGGCCAGTGGTCACGTCGAAGGAGACGCGCTGGTTTTCCTGCAGCGACTTGAAGCCGCTGGTCTGGATGGCCGAGAAGTGCGCGAACAGGTCTTCACCGCCTTCGTCCGGAGTGATGAAGCCGAAGCCCTTCGAGTCATTGAACCATTTAACGATGCCAGTTGCCATTACTATTCCTATTTCAGTTGTATGGGGCTTGCGCCCGTGAGATCGTGTGAACCAAGAAGGAATGACAGACTGATACCGTACCAACTGCACCACTACCTCGAACCCAACGATCGCGTCATTATATACCGGCCGGCTTTGCGGCAAGCAAAAAACCCCGGTGGACGGCAGTTTTTTCGTGCTTCCGCCGGTTTTTTTCTGTACCGTTCATCCCTGCTGCCGTTCCATCCGCATCCGCGGATCGCCAGCATGTTTATAAAAGTACAAAAATAGTCCGCGTCCGCGCTTGACGTTCATCAATCAGGATGACGACAGCCGGCCGGCCACGAGACCGAGACACAAAAAAAGAAAAGCGCCCGCGCGTCCTTCAGTCGCCCCTTTCCGCTACCGATATGCATCGATATCGTCCGGCAGGCGTGGCATCCCCGAAGGACGATTTGCCAGGCGCCGTTCGGGTCGCACGATCGGCCCGGCGCACGGAGGAAACGCCCGCATGTCAGCCAATGACGTCAACACCCGTACCAGCCGCACCCTTCCCGCCCTGCAGTTTTTCGTCGGGCTGATCGCCGCCATCATCATCGGCCAGACCTGGTGGTCGATCGAGCAGGACCGGCAGCTGTCGCTCGAATCGGAAAAAGCCAACGCGCTGGTAGCGGTGCGCGGGCTGGAAGAACACGCGAACCAGATCCTGCACGGCGCCGACCGCGCGATCGATGCCGTCGTCAGCGCAATCCAGAATGACGACGAACTGCTGTTCCAGCCCGAGCGGCTGCGCTACGTCCTGCTGCGCGAACAGCGCGACACCGCCTATCTGCAATCGATCCGCTATCTCGACATCAACGGCATCAGCCAGATCACCTCATTCGCGCAGGTACAGGCGCCGATCGACGTCAGCGACCGCGGTTACGTGCGCTACCTGCGCGACCACCCGGACCGGCGCGAAACCCTGATCGGCCATGCGGTCAAGAGCCGCTACGACAACCAGTGGATCGTCCCGGTGGTGCGCAATCTGTTCGATGCCGCCGGCAACCGCGTCGGCATGGTCGCCGCCTATATCCGCGTGGCGTATTTCGAACAGTTCTACCGCCGCGTGGCGAAGGACAACCAGGCCATCGTCTCGCTGTACTCGAACGATGGCTACGTGCTGGCCCGCTCGCCGTTCGACGAAAGCCTGTTCAACCGCAGCCTCGCCACCAGCACGGTTGGCCAGCGCATCCGCGCCGGCGCGCGCGAAGGCTCGTTCGTCGACCGCTTCAGCGTCGGCCACGAGCCACGCTCGCACCTGTTCACCTACCACAAGTTCAGCGATTTCCACGTCACCTCGGTGTATGCGCGCGACCTCGGCGAAGTGATGGCGGCATGGCACAGCCGCAATTCTCAGCGTATCGTGTTCGCCTTCCTCGCCGGCGCCTGCCTGCTGGCGCTGGCGCTGCTGCTGGCGATCCACATCCGCCGTCTGCACGACTCCAGCAACCAGCTGGCCGCCAGCGAAGGCCGCTACCGGATCCTGTTCGAAGGCGCCAAGGACGCGATCCTGCTGTGGAACCGGCACGGAATCTACGTCGACTGCAACCAGGCCGCCGCCGATCTGTTCGGCGTGGCCGACCGCAAGGCGATACTCGGCCGCAAGGTCGGCGCCTTCTCGCCGCCCGACCAGCCGCAGGAGGGCATGGCCGAATACGGCCGCCAGGCCTACATCCGCGCCACGCTGGAAGGCACCTCCCAGCGCTACGAATGGAGCACCTTGCGGCACGGCAAGCTGTGCCACAACGACGTCACCCTGAGCCGCGCCGAGATCAACGGCGAGCCGATGGTGCTCGGCATCTTCCACGACATCAGCATCCGCAAGCGCACCCAGGCACTGCAGGATGGCCAGAACAGCGTGCTGCACGAAATCGCCGCCGGCAACGAGCTGGACGGCATCCTGACCGCGATCACCCGCTTCGTCGAACAGCACACCGCGCACTGCCGCTGCGTGATCCTGCTGCTGCATCCGGACGAAAGCCATTTTTCCTACGCGATCGGGCCGTCGCTGCCGGAGCAGGTGGCGCGGCTGCCCGGCATGCCGGTGGCGTCCGACATCGGCTGCTGCGGTGACGCCGTGCTGAGCCGCTGCCCGGTGGTGGTCGAAGACCTCGCCGCCAGCCCGGCAATGGCCCGGCTGCAGGAATACACCGGGGCGCTCGATTTCGCCTCGTCGGCGTCGTGGCCGATCATGGGGCGGCGCGGCCAGATTCTCGGCGCGCTGTCGCTGCTGTACGTCGAACCGCAGCAGCCGGACCTCGACGACATGCAGGTGGTCGGCATCAGCACCGATCTGGCCGGCATCGCCATCGAAAGCCGACGCGCCGAGGAACGCATCCTGCATCTGGCGCACTACGACGAACTGACCGGGCTGCCGAACCGTTTCCTGTTCATCCAGCATCTGGACAAGGCGCTGGCCCATGCCGAGCGCCAGCACGGCCGGCTGGCGGTGCTGTTCCTCGATCTGGACCGCTTCAAGAACATCAACGACACCTTCGGCCACGAAGCCGGCGACCAGGTGCTGCGCGATACCGCCGGCCGCATGCGCGAGGCGCTGCGCGACCAGGACACCATCGCCCGCGTCGGCGGCGACGAATTCCTGGCGCTGGTCGAGGATTACCGCGATCCGCGCAAGCTGGGCGAGATCGCCGAACGGCTGCTGGTGGCGGCAGCGGCGCCGTTCAAGCTCGGCGACGACGACTACCGGCTGTCGGTCAGTATCGGTATCGCCATCTATCCGGACGACGGCATCGACACCCAGGCGCTGCTGAAGAACGCCGACATCGCGATGTACCGGGCCAAGGCCACCGGGCGCGACAACTACCAGTTCTATTCAGCCGAGATGAACATCCACACCGTCGAGCGGGCGGCGCTGGAGACGCGCCTGCGCTCGGCGATCGAGCAGCGCGAATTCGTCATGCACTACCAGCCGAAGGTGGATGTCGACAGCGGCCGCATCGTCGGCGCCGAGGCGCTGGTGCGCTGGCACCATCCGCAGCGCGGCCTGCTGTTCCCCGGCGAATTCATTCCGCTGGCCGAGGAAGCCGGGCTGATCGGCCAGCTCGGCATGCTGGTGCTGGATCTGGCCTGCCAGGACATTGCCGCCTTCGAGCGCACCGGCCGACCGTTCGGCCGGGTGGCGATCAACCTGTCGGCGGCGCAGTTCAACCAGGCCAGCCTGCTGGATCAGCTACGGGCGACGGTCGCCGCGCACGGCGTGTCGCCATCGTCGATCGAATTCGAGATCACCGAAAGCATGATCATGCACAACCGCGAGCAGGCCACCGAAGTGATGAAGGGGCTGCGCGGACTCGGCTGCACGCTGTCGATCGACGATTTCGGCACCGGCTATTCGTCGCTGGCCTATCTGAAGCGATTCCCGGTCAACAGCGTCAAGATCGACCGCTCGTTCATCAGCGACATTCCGCAGGGACCGAACGATTCCGCCATCGTCCAGGCGATCATCGCGATGGCGCACACGCTCGGGCTGGAGGCGATCGCCGAAGGGGTGGAAACCGGGCTGCAACTGCAAACACTGCAAAAGTTCGGCTGCAACATCTACCAGGGCTTCCACTTCAGCAAGGCGATCCCGGCCGACGATTTCATGCAGCTGCTCGACCAGCATCAGCCGGACGCGCCGGCGGCGCGCTACGCCAGCGGCAGGCCGACGTAGTTTTCCGCCAGCATGGTGGCGGCCGCGCGCGAACCGACGATGTAGTCCAGTTCGGAACGCTGCATCCGGTACTGGAATTCCGATTCGCCGTGGAAGCGGTGCAGCATCGAGGTCATCCACCAGGAGAAATGCTCCTTGCGCCAGATGTGGCGCAGGCAGGTGGCCGAGTAGCCCTGCAGCAGCTCGCCGCTGCCCTGCCGGTAGCGGGCGGCGAACGCGCGCGCCAGCACCTGCACGTCGGCCAGCGCCGCGTTCATGCCCTTGGCGCCGGTCGGCGGCACGATGTGGGCGGCGTCGCCAGCCAGGAACAGCCGGCCGTACTGCATTGGCTCGGCGACGAAGCTGCGCATCGGCGTCACGCCCTTCTGCAGGATCGACCCTTCGTTCAGCTTCCAGCCATCGGCGGTTTCCAGGCGCGCGTGCAATTCGCTCCAGATGCGGTCGTCCGACCACTGGTTCAGGTCCTCGTCCGGCTCGCACTGCAGGTACAGCCGGGTGATCTGCGGCGAACGCATCGAGAACAGCGCGAAGCCGCGCTGGTTCTGCGCATAGATCAATTCATCGGCGGCCGGCGCCGCCTCGGCCAGGATGCCGAGCCAGGCGAACGGATAGACCCGCTCGAACTGGTGGATCACGCCGGCCGGGATCGACGGCCGCGACACGCCATGAAAACCGTCGCAGCCGGCGATGTAGTCGCATTCGATCTGCTGCGCGCTGTCGTTGTGGCGAAAGCGGATGGTCGGCGTCGCGCCGGGGCTGTCGTCGAAGCCATGCAGGCTGACGTCCTCGACCTCGAACAGGATCCGGCCGCCAGCCGCCAGCCGCGCGGCGATCGCATCCTTGACCACTTCCTGCTGGCCGTAGACCGTGACCGCCTTGCCGGTCAGCGCGCGAAAATCGATCCGGTGCCGGCTGCCGCCGAACAGCAGGTCGATGCCTTCGTGCACCAGCCCCTGCTGGCGCATGCGCGCGCCCAACCCGGACTCGTTCAGCAGATCGACGCTGCCTTGCTCCAGCACGCCGGCGCGCACGCGCTGTTCGACGTACTCGCGCGTATGGCGCTCCAGCACGATCGACTCGATTCCCTGCAGATGCAGCAGATGCGACAACAACAAACCTGCCGGACCTGCGCCAACGATGCCAACCTGGGTACGCATGATGCCGCTCCTCGTCTCCACTCTTATGGATGGTGCTTTTGTTATTTGTGCGATAAACGCACATATAGTTGCCTACCGCACATTGATTCGATACTATGATCTCCGCCAAACACTGTCAAGAATCGCCCGGCGGTTCCGACGGTTGCCATGGTGGATCGTTCTATATACTTTGGGAGAGCCCGGGCGCGGGCCATCCTCAACACGCGGCGGCAGCCGTATCGATTCATAACGGGAGACACTCATGAAACTCAGCAGAACGCTACAGTCGCTGGCGGCCGCCGCGATGCTGGCACTGACGGCCGGCGCCGCGCACGCCGAAGACACCATCAAGGTCGGGCTGATCGCGCCGTTCTCCGGCCCGTTCGCCGACTACGGCAAGCAGATGGACGCCGGCATCAAGGCTTACATGAAGCTGCATGGCGACAAGGTGGCCGGCAAGAAGATCGAGATCATCATGAAGGACACCACCGGCCCGGTGCCGGAAATCGCCAAGCGACTGGCGCAGGAACTGGTAGTGCGCGACAAGGTGGACTTCCTGGCCGGCTTCGGCCTGACGCCGGAAGCGCTGGCGGTGGCGCCGATCGCCGAGCAGGCGAAAAAGCCGATGATCATCATGAACGCCGCCACCTCGATCATCACCACCAAGTCCAGATACATCGCCCGCGTGTCGATGACGCTGCCGCAGGTGTCGGCGCCGATGGGCGTGTGGGCGGTCAAGAACGGCGTCAAGAAGGCGGTCACGCTGGTGACCGACTACGGCCCCGGCATCGACGCCGAAACCGCGTTCAAGACCAACTTCATCGGCGGCGGCGGCCAGGTGCTGGAATCGATCCGCGTGCCGCTGAAGAATCCGGAATTCGCCCCCTACATCCAGCGCATCAAGGACGCCAGGCCGGACGCGGTATTCATGTTCGTGCCGGCCGGCGAACAGGGCATCGCCTTCATGAAGAGCTACCGCGAGCGCGGTCTGGCGGAAGCCGGCATCAAGGTAATCGCCACCGGCGACCTGACCGACGACCACGTGCTGAACTCGATGGGCGATCCGATCCTCGGCGTGATCACCTCGTTCCACTACTCGGCCGACCACAAGTCGCCGGAAAACGCCAAGTTCCTGAAAGCCTTCGCCGAAGCCAATCCGAACGGCGGCCGGCCGAACTTCATGGCGGTGGCCGCCTATGACGGCATCGCCGCGATCTACGAAGTCAGCAAAAAGCTGAACGGCAAGATCGACGGCGACCGCACGATGGCGGCGCTGAAGGGCATGAAGATCGACAGCCCACGCGGCCCGATCTCGATCGACCCGGACACCCGCGACGTGATCCAGACCGTCTACGTGCGCAAGGTGGAAAAGGTCAACGGCGAACTGTACAACGTCGAATTCGACAAGTTCCCGGACATGAAGGACCCCGGCAAGTAAGCACGCCCCGGCCGGCCGGTGACGGCCGCCGCCTCAAGACCCGCCACGCCACCGCGCCGCGGGTCTTTTTGATGTGGGGAAACAATATACTCCCCTTACACCACCTCTGTACCGGGCGCGGATAAACAGAAATTTACCCATACTCCCCATGATCTGAAATTCGGCAGAAGTCCGCCTCAATCCAGCATCTCGACCCGCGCCTGCACATGGACATTGCGCCCGGCGCGCCAGCCGGCCAGCAGCGCGGCCGCCGAAATCGCCGTGAACAGCACCGCCGCGCCATGCCAGCCGCCGGTGGCGTCGTGCAGGATACCGACCAGGAACGGCCCGAACGCCGCCAGCACGTAGCCTATCCCCTGCGCCATACCGGACAGCTCGGCGGTGGTTTGCGGATTCGGCGCGCGCAGCACGATCAGCGTCAGGCCGATGCTGAAGTTGCCACCCTGCCCCAGCCCGAGCAGCACGATCCACAGCCAGGCGCTGGCAAGCGGCGCATACAGGCAGCCGAGCAGGCCGATCACGGTCAGGAACAGCATCAGCGCGATCGAGGCGCGCTGATCGCGGCCGCGCATCGCCAGCCACGGCCCGGCCAGCGAGGTCACCAGCTGCATGCCGATCGACAGCGACAGCCCCAGCCCGGCGGTCAACGGGTCCATGCCGCGGTCGATCAGCATGGTCGGCAGCCAGCCGAACACGCAATACGCCAGCGACGATTGCAGGCCCATGAAAAAAGTCACCTGCCAGGCCAGCCCGCTGCGGTACATGCCATGCACGCGGAAGCGGCCGGAAGCAGCCCGGTGCGCCGGCTGGCGCAGTTGCGGCCACCAGGCCCAGGCCGCCAGTAGCGCCGGCAGGGCCCAGAACGCCAGCGCGATGCGCCAGCTGTCGCCGGCCAGGTGCTGTACCGGCACCGTGGCGCCGGCCGCCAGCGCCGCGCCGAGGCACAGCGCCATCGTGTACAGCCCGGTCATCAGGCCGAGCCGCTGCGGGAAATCGCGCTTGATGATGCCGGGCAGCAGAACCATGATCACCCCGATGCTGCCGCCAGCCACCACGCTGCCGGCAAACAGGCCCGGCACGCCGAAGAAGATGCGGGCGATCAGACCGACCGCCAGCGCCAGCAGGCCGATCAGCACGATCCGTTCCGGCGTCGCCCGCGCGGTCAGGCGCGGCGCCAGCGGCGCGAACAGGCCGAAGCACATCACCGGCAGCGTGGTCAGGATGCCGGCCTGCGCCGACGACATGCCGGTGCCGGCGCGGATCGCCGCCAGGATCGCGGCGACGCTGGAAATCGCCGGCCGCAGGTTGATGCCGACCAGGATCAGCGCCGCCACCAGCAGCAGCCGGGCGCCCCGGCTCGATACGGCAGGCAGGGATCGGGAAGTCGGAGTTTCGGGTTCAGGATTCATCGGCGTGCATGCGAGGGAATGCGGGCGGCGGCAGGGCCGCGTCCGGACAACCCGCCATGATACAAGGCATTCGTCGGCTACCTCGCCGGCCGCTTTTGCGCTGCCCGCCGCGCCGCCGACCCGCGCGCACGGGAATCGAACTGGATCAACACCGTTTTTCCGCCAAGGAGTACCCTTGAACCAGGTGCGCCACCGGCGCCGACACTGAAGGAGAAGCGCATGGCCCATCCCGTCCGCCCGCCGTTCCGGGCTTCCTCGCCATCGCGCCGCGGCTTCCTGAAGCAGGCTGGCGCGCTCGGCGCCACCTCGCTGCTGGGAAGTCCGATGCTGTCGGCCTTTGCCGATGACGGCATCACGCTGCCGTTCGGCAACGGCCACCGCGAACTGGCGACGTTTCCGCAAAAGCGCCCGCTGATCCTGCTGACCAGCCGACCGCCGCAACTGGAAACGCCGTTCGCGGTATTCAGCGAAGGGCTGCTGACGCCGAACGATGCCTTCTTCGTGCGCTACCACTGGAGCGCGATTCCAACCTCGATCGACCCGAACAGCTACCGGCTGCGCATCGGCGGCAATGTCGAGCGGCCGCTGGAGCTGTCGCTGGAGGACCTGAAGCGGCTGGCCAATCCGGCCGAGATGGTCGCGGTCACCCAGTGCTCGGGCAACAGCCGCGGCTTTTCGATGCCGCGCGTCGGCGGCGGCCAGCTCGGCAACGGCGCGATGGGCAACGCCCGCTGGACCGGCGTGCCGCTGAAGGCGGTGCTGGAAAAGGCCGGCGTCAAGGCCGGCAGCGTGCAGGTCAGCTTCAACGGCCTCGACCGGCCGCCGCTGGACAGCAGCCCGGACTTCGTCAAGGCGCTCGACCTCGACCACGCGCTGGACGGCGAAGTGATGCTGGCCTGGCAGATGAACGGCGCCGACCTGCCGATGCTGAACGGCTATCCGCTGCGGCTGGTGGTGCCCGGCTATTTCGGCACCTACTGGGTCAAGCACCTGTCCGACATCGAAGTGCTGGGCAAGCCGTTCGACGGTTTCTGGATGCGCACCGCTTACCGGATTCCGGCCAACGACTGCGCCTGCGTCGCGCCCGGCACCGCGCCGACCCGCACCACGCCGATCGGGCGCTACGGTGTGCGTTCGTTCATCACCAGCGTCGCCGACGGCGCCCGGGTCAAGGCCGGCCAGCAACTGGCGCTGCGCGGCATCGCCTTCGACGGCGGCTACGGCATCACCGGCGTGCAGCTGTCGGCCGACGGCGGCCAGAGCTGGCAGGAGGCGATCCTCGGCGAAGACCTCGGCAAGTATTCGTTCCGTCCGTGGAGCGCGGTATTCACGCCGCCGCGCCCCGGCCAGTACACGCTGCAGGTGCGGGCGATCAACCGCATCGGCCAGAGCCAGCCGATCAGCGCGCTGTGGAATCCGGCCGGCTACATGCGCAACGTGGTCGAAACCACGCGCCTTCTGGCGGCATGAGGAGAATCCGATGAAACCGAACCCGATGATTGCCCCGAGCCGCCGCGCCGCCCGCCTGCTGCTGCCGCTGACACTGCTGGCGGTGGCCAGCCCGGCGCCGGCGCTGGACATCACGCTGCCGCCGGAAACCGCGACCTATCAGGCCAGCACGCTGCCCGGCTACCAGCTGGCGCAGGCGCATTGCATGGTCTGCCATTCGGCGCAATACGTGCAGACCCAGCCGCCGGCGATGCCGGCCAGCTTCTGGGAAGCCACCGTGAAGAAGATGAAAGCGACCTACGGCGCGCAATTCCCGGATGCCGACATTCCGGCGCTGACCGACTACCTCAGCAAGACCTACGGCGCCCAGACGACGGCGGCGCGCTAGGTTGCGGCAATCAGGCCACCGCCACCAGCCGGTCCAGCGTGGCGCCGTCGCGCAGCAGGCTGTCGCTGTCGGAGGCGTGGACGATGCGGCCGCGATCCAGCACGATCGCGCGCCGCGTCAGCGACAGCGCCATCCGCGCATGCTGTTCGACCACGATCACCGACAGCCCGGTATCCTCGACCAGCGTGCGGATCACCCGCAGCAGTTCCTGCACGATGATCGGCGCCAGCCCTTCCATCGGCTCGTCCAGCAGCAGCAGGCTCGGGTTGACCATCAGCGCGCGGGCGATCGCCAGCATCTGCTGCTCGCCGCCGGACAGCTGATTGCCCATGTTGGCGCGCCGCTCCCGCAGGCGCGGGAACAGCCCGTACACCCTGGCCACGTCCCACGGGCCGGGACGCGCCACCACGGTCAGATGTTCCTCGACCGTCAGCGACGGAAACATGAAACGCTCCTGCGGCACCCAGCCGAGGCCGGCATGGGCGCGGCGCCAGGTCGGCACGCGGGCGATGTCGCCGCCGCGCCAACGGATCGCGCCGTCGTGTAGCCGCGTCAGTCCCATCAGGGTCAGCAGCAGGCTGGTCTTGCCGACGCCGTTGCGGCCCAATAGCGCCAGGCTGTCGCCCTCGTTCAGCGCAAACGAAATGTCCTCCAGCACCACCGCTGCGCCGTAGCCGGCGCTGACGCGATCCAGCGCCAGCAGTTCACGCGCGCCGTCAGTCATGCTGCGCCTCCCCCAGATAGACTTCCTTGACGCGGCGGTCGGCGGCGATCTCGGCCGGCGTGCCCTCGGTCAGCACGCGCCCGGCCACCAGCACCGTGATGCGTTCGGCGAAGCGGAACACCAGTCCCATGTCATGCTCGATGAAAACGATGGTGACGTCACGCGGCAAGGCGGCGATCACCTCGAACAGTTCGGCGCTCTCGGCCGACGGAATGCCGGCCGCCGGCTCGTCCAGCAACAGCAACTTCGGCCGGGTCGCCAGCGCCAGCGCGATCTCGACCAGCCGCTGCTTGCCGTACGGCAGGTTGCGCGTAACGGTGTTGGCGTCCTGCTGCAGCTTCAGGGTCGCCAGCAGTTCGGTGGCCTCGTCCAGCGCGGCACGCTGGCGCGCCACCGTGCGGTGCCAGATGCGGTGCCGGCCGTCGCGCTCGAAGATCGCCAGCATCACCGATTCCAGCACCGTCAGGCCGGCAAACAGCGTGTTGATCTGGAAGGTGCGGGTGATGCCGCGCTTGACGCGCTGGTGCGGCGCCAGCGCGGTAATGTCGTCACCGCCGAAATACACGCGCCCGGCGCTCGGCGCCAGCGTGCCGGTCAGCAGATTGATGAACGTGGTCTTGCCGGCGCCGTTGGGACCGATCAGCGCATGCCGGCTGCCCGGCGCGAACGCCAACGTGATGTCGCTGTTGGCCTGGAAGCTGCCCCACTGCCTGCACAGGCCCTCGGTGCGCAGCGTGGTGGCGCCGGCAACTGGCTGCGCGCTCATGACCGCCCCTCCGCCGCATCGGCGCGCGGCCGCAAGCGCGCGCGCAGCTTGTCCAGCCCGCCGAGGATGCCGCCACGGCCGAACATCACGATCACCACCAGCAGCAGGCCGATCCAGAATTGCCAATAGGTCGGATCGATGCCGGCGATGCGGTCCTGCGCCAGCATGAACACCGCCGCGCCGACCAGCGCGCCGTACAGGCGGCCGGTGCCGCCCAGCACCAGGATGATCAACAGTTCCGCCGAGCGGTTGAAGCTGAGCGATTCCAGCCCGACGAACTGCGTGGTCTGCGCCAGCAGCGCGCCGGCGACGCCGGCCACGCCAGCCGCCACCGTATAGATCGCCACCAGCCGCCACTGGACGTCGGCGCCGATCGCCGGCATGCGCGCGCTGCCCTCGCGGATGCCGCGCAGCGACAATCCGAACGGCGAATTCACCAGCCGCCGCAGCGCCACGAACAGCACGAACAGCACCGCGAAGCTGTAGCAGAACGCCGTTTTTCCGTACAGATCGAACTCGAACAGGCCGAGCAGCCGCCACATCTCGACGCCGGACAGGCCATCGACGCCGCCGGTGATGAAGGCCGCCTTGTTGGCCACCTCGAACAGCATCAGGGCGATGCCGAGCGTCACCATCAGCCGCGTCAAATCATGCCCGCGCACCACCAGGAAACTGGTCAGGAAACCGAACAGCGCGCTGGCCGCCGCCGCCACCAGCAGGCCGCTGAGCGGCTCGCCCCAGCCATGCACCGCCAGCAGTCCGGCGGCATAGGCGCCGAGGCCGAAGAAGGCGGCGTGGCCGAGCGAGACGATGCCGGCATAGCCGAGGATCAGGTCGAGCGACAGCGCGAACAGGCCCATGATCATCATCTGCGACACCAGCACCAGGTAGCCGGGAAACAGGAAGAACGCCAGCCACGGCAGCAGCCAGAACACCACTTCCAGCGGCTGCCAGCGGTCGTGCGGCAGGCGCGGCGGCGGCAGCCCGGCAGCGACGGAAAACGATCGGGATGGGAGTTCCGGCTTCATGCCCGCCTCGTGATCAGGCCGGACGGATACAGCAGCAGCAACACCACCATCAGCACGTAGATGACGAAGGCGCCGATGCCCGGCACGTAGTATTTGCCGGCCACGTCGAACACGCCCAGCAGCAGCGCCGCCGCCAGCGGCCCGCGGATGGTGCCGGCGCCGCCGACCGCGACCACGATCAGGAAATACACCATGTACTTGATCGGAAAGGTCGGGTCCAGCCCGAGCACGTCGATGCCCAGCCCGCCGCCCAGGGCAGCCAGCCCGGAGCCGAGCGCGAAGGTCAGCGAAAACACCCGGCCGACGTTGATGCCGAGTCCGACCGCCGCACGCTGGTTGTCCACCGAGGCGCGGATCTGCGCGCCGAAGCGGGTGCGCTCGATCAGCCAGCCGAGCGCGGCGGTGATGACGATCACCACGCCGATCAGGAACAGCCGGTAGCTGCCGACATCCAGCCCGAAGATGCCGACCTGGCCGCGCAGCCAATCCGGCAAGTGCACCGGCTGCTGGGTCGGCCCCCAGACGTAGGTGAAGCCGGCCACCACCATGAAGGTCAGGCCGATCGAAAACAGCACCTGGTCGAGCGGATCGGCCTGGTACAGGCGGCGGTACAGCAGCCGTTCCAGCACCCAGCCAGCCAGCGCGCCGCCAAGGAAGGCCAGCGGCAGCGTCAGCAGGAACGGCACGCCCAGGCGATTCATCAGCACCACGCAGACGTAACCGCCCAGCATCGCGAAGGCGCCATGCGCAAGGTTGACAAAATTCATCAGCCCGAGCGTGACCGACAGCCCGACGCTGATCAGAAACAGCAGGCTGCCGTAGGCGATGCCGTCGAACAGCACGCCGATAAAATTGCTCAGCATCGCGGCCTCCGCCGCTGCGGTAGCCGGCCGGCGCGGATGCCGCCGGCGTTGTCCATGCGCATGTTGCCGCCCCCTTGATTCAAATTTTATACACACCTCAGTATGCACAAAAATAGTGCATTTCCCGCATATGTGATGCGCGAGTTGAAAAATACTCCCCTATTTTTCCTGGATAACGAATCAAACGCTCGTCCTGCCTGTCGTTCCCGCGCAAGCCGGAACCCGGTGGCGCTTTCATCGCATCCATCAGGCGCACGCACTCCGTTGCAGCACGACGCTGGGTTCCCGCCTGAAACCGCGGGAACGACAAACCCATCATGCAAGCACCTGTCTTGCCTGTCGTTCCCGCGCATGCGAGAACCCAGTGGCGTTTGCATCGCCTCCATCAGGCACACACACTCCGTTGCAGCACGACGCCGGGTTCCCACCTGAAGCCGCGGGAACGACGAACCAATCATGCAAGCACCCGTCTTGCCTGTCGTTCCCGCGCAGGCGGGAACCCAGTGGCGTTTGCATCGTATCCATCAGGCGCACGCACTACATTGCAGCACGACACCGGGTTCCCGCCTGAAACCCGGCAACGACAAACCCATCACGCAAGCACCCGTCTTGCCTGTCGTTCCCGCGCAGGCGGGAACCCAGTGGCGTTTGCATCGCCTCCATCAGGCACACGCACTCCGTTGCAGCACGACGCCGGGTTCCCGCCGGAAACCACAGGAACGACAAACCCATCAAGCGCCTGCTCCAGGCACCCGACACCCCGGACTCTGCCCACCACCATCGATATCAACCCTGCGCCGCATCGATCGCCGCGAATATCTCCCGCGCCATCTGGAAGGCCGAATTGGCGGCCGGCACGCCGCAGTAGATCGCCGCCTGCAGCAGCACTTCCTTGATCTCGTCGCGCGTGACGCCATTGTTGGCGGCGGCGCGCAGGTGCAGCTTCAGCTCTTCCTCGCGGTTCAGCGCCACCATCATCGCGATCGTCAGCAAGCTGCGGGTATGGCGCGGCAGGCCGGGGCGGGTCCAGATTTCGCCCCAGGCATAGCGCGTGATCAGGTCCTGGAATTCGCCGGTCAGCGGCGTGCGGTTGGCCTGCGCGCGATCGACGTGGGCATCGCCCAGCACCGCGCGCCGCACCGTCATGCCGGCGGCATGGCGTTCCTGTTCGTCCATGATGGTCCTTTCGCGGATTGGCTGAAGGCGGAAAATCGTCAGGCAGTGAGGAACTCCACCACGGCGGCGGTGAAGCGCTCCGGCTGCTCCCAGTTCGACAGGTGGGCGGCGTCCAGCTCCAGATAGCGCGCGCCGGCAATCCGCTGCGCCAGGAACTGGCCATCCTGCGGCGGCGTCGCCAGATCCTGGCTGCCGGCAATCACCAGCGTCGGCGCGGCGATGCCGGCCAGCTGCTCGCGCTGATCCATGTCGCGCACCGCCGCGCAATTGGCGACGTAGCCTTCCGGCGCGGTGTGCAGCAGCATCCGGCGCGCCTCATCGACCCGCGCCGGTTCGCGGTTGACGAAGCCCTCGGTGAACCAGCGCCCGGCCACCGCCGCCGCCACCGGCGCCATGCCTTCGGCGCGCACCTTGTCGATGCGGGCATTCCAGGCTTCCGGCGGCGGGATGCGGGCGGCGGTATTGCACAGCACCAGCCGCTCGATGCGACTACCGTGGCGCAGCCCGAGCTGCAGGCCAATCATGCCGCCCATCGACAGTCCGCAGAAATGCGCGCGGCCGATGCCGAGTCCGTCCAGCAGCGCCACCACGTCGTCGGCCAGCTGGGCGATCGAATACGGGCCTGGCGTCACCTCGGACTGGCCGTGGCCACGCGTGTCGTGGCGCAGCACGCGGAAGTGCCGCAGCAGCTGCGGCATCTGCGGCGCCCACATGCCGAGATGGGTGCCGAGCGAATTCGACAGCACCAGCACCGGCGCATCCTCGCGCCCTTCGAGTTGGTAATGCAGCTTGGCGCTGGCGGTTTGCAGCATCGGCATGGGGTTGTCTCCTTATCGTGGTTCAGTGTGCTGGTCGGCGCGCCAGGTCCACAGCACGCGCTCGACGAAATCATTGGCGGCGCCGAGATAGGCTTCCGGCTGGAACAGTTTTTCCAGCTGCGCCGGCGGCAACGCGGCGGCCAGCGCGGCGTCGGCCGCCAGCACCTCGCGCAGGTGGCTCCCTTCGGCGAGCGCCTGCTCGCACGCCTGCTGCACCCGCGCATGCGCCTGCTGGCGGCCGAGCGAGGCGCCGAGCGCCAGCGTCACCGCCTCGGCCATGATCAGGCCGTGCGTCAGATCGAGATTGGCGCGCATCCGTGCCGCGTCGATCTCCAGTCCTGCGAGCGCCTGCCGCATCTGCCGCAGCGCGGCGCCGGTCAGCCGGACGATCTGCGGCAGCGTGTCCCATTCGGCCTGCCAGCCGCCAAGCGCGCGCTCGTGCTCCTGGACCTGCGCCGCCAGCAGCGTCGCCACCAGCCCCGGCACGCGGGTGGCGGCGGCCAGCGTGGCGGCGCAGGCGACCGGATTGCGCTTGTGCGGCATCGTCGAAGAACCGCCACGCCCCGGCGCCGACGGCTCGGCCGCCTCACCGACCTCGGTCTGCGCCATCAGCGAAATATCGCGGGCGATCTTGCCGAGGCTGCCGGTCAACAGGCCCAGCAGCGCGCCGGCTTCGGCGACGCGGTCGCGCTGGCCGTGCCACGGCAGGTCCGGCAGTTGTAGCCGCAGCCGCCCGGCCAGCGTCGCCGCCACCGCCGGCCCCTGCGCGCCCAATCCGGCCAGCGTACCGGCGGCGCCGCCGAACTGCAGCGCCAGCAGGCGCGGCCGCGCTTGCGCCAGCCGCTGGCGCTGGCGCAGCAGGCCATCCAGCCAGCCGGCCGCTTTCAGTCCGAAGGTGGTCGGCAGCGCGTGCTGCAGCCAGGTGCGGCCGATCATGACCGTGGCGCGATGCGTGTCGGCCAGATTCGCCAGCGCGCCGCACAGCGCGTCCAGATCGGCGTCGATCGATTCCAGCGCATCGCGCAGCTGCAGCACCATGCCGGTGTCGATCGCATCCTGGCTGGTGGCGCCCCAGTGCACGTACTTGGCGGCTTCGGCGTCGCTTTGCGCGACCTGCGCGGTCAGTTGCCTGATCAGCGGAATCGCCAGATTGCCGGCGGCGCCGGCGGCTTGCGCCAGCCCTTCCAGATCGATGCGGCTGGCGTCGCAGGCAGCGGCGATGGCGCTGGCGGCGGTCTGCGGAATCACGCCATGCGCCGCTTCCGCCTGTGCCAGCGCGGCCTCGAAATCGAGCATGCGCTGCACGCAGGCATCGACGCCGAACGCCGCATCGATGGCGGCGCTGGAAAACATCGCGGCGGTCAGGTCGACACTCATGGCGCGGCGAAGCGGTGATGCCGGGTCAGATGTCGAAGAACACGGTTTCGTCCGGATGGCTGGCGCTGGCCTGCAGCACGATGTCCCATTCCAGCACACCGGCCTCGGCGCCGGCGCGGGCGATCAGTGTCGGGCGCCGTCCGGCCGGCACCTGCGCCAGCACCGGGTCGTCGTCGTTGCCGGCGCCATCGGGGAAATACACGCGCGTGCTCAACTGCTTCAACAGCCCGCGCGCGAACACGTTGACCATGATGTGCGGCGCCTGCGGCCGGCCACCGGCGCCAGCGACCCGGCCCGGCTTGATGGTGGTAAAGCGGAACCGGCCCTGGCCGTCGGTCGGCACCCGGCCGAAACCGCGAAAGCCGCTTTGGCCCGGCACATACGCCGGATCGTCCGGATGGGCGTAATGGCCGTCGGCATCGGCCTGCCACAGTTCGATCAGGCCGTCGGTGACCGGCTTGCCGTCGCCGTCCAGCAGGCAGCCCTGCAGCACGAGACGTTCGCCCGGCACGCCGGGATCGGCCAGATCGGCAGTGTTCAGCCAGTCGGTGCCGATGTGCAGATAGGGACCGATGGTTTGCGAGGCGGTGGTTTGCAGGCTCATGTCATTTCTCCATCGGCGTGGCGTTGCGGCCGCGCAGGATGATGTCGAAGCGGTAGCCGAGCGCATGGCCGGGCGTGGTGACTTCCCAGTCCAGCGTCGAGATCAGGCGGCGGCGCGCCCGTTCGTCCGGGATGCCCTGGTACATCGGATCGAAATCCAGCAGCGGATCGCCGGGGAAATACATCTGCGTGACCAGGCGCGTGGCGAACGCCTGACCGAACAGCGAGAAATGAATGTGCGCCGGGCGCCAGGCATTGTAGTGATTGCCCCACGGGTAGGCGCCAGGCTTGATGGTCAGGAAGCGGTAGCGGCCTTCCTCATCGGTCAGCGCTCGGCCGCCGCCGGAAAAATTCGGATCGAGCGGTGCGTCGTGGTTGTCGTTCTTGTGCGGATAGCGGCCGGTGGAATTGGCCTGCCAGATTTCCACCAGCGAGTTGCGTACCGGCCGGCCGTTTTCATCGAGCACGCGGCCGGTGACGATGATCCGTTCGCCGAGCGGTTCGCCGGCATGCTGATGGGTCAGGTCGCTGTCCTCGGGCCGCACGTCCTGATGGCCGAACACCGGGCCGGTCACTTCCGACAATGATTGCGGCAGGATGATCAGCGGCTTGCCGGGCGAACGCTTGACGGTCGAAGCGTACGGCTCATACAGATAGTCGGGCTGGGTGCCGCGCCACGGGCGGCGGTATTGCGCTGGTTCCGGCATTTCGGTCTCCTGCGCGGCATCGGGTGCCGCGTATCGTTATCGTGAAACGTCCCGTACTGCGCGCGGCGGGCGCCCGGCCCGCCGCGTTTCTGCTGCCTTTATACCCGTTCGATCACCAGCGCGATGCCCTGGCCGACGCCGATGCACATCGTGCACAGCGCGTAGCGGCCGCCGGTCTTTCGCAACTGATAGGCGGCGGTGGTCACCAGCCGCGCGCCGCTCATGCCGAGCGGATGGCCGAGCGCGATCGCGCCGCCGTAACGGTTGACGCGGGCGTCGTCGTCGGCAACGCCGAGCATGCGCAGCACCGCCAGCCCCTGGGCGGCGAAGGCTTCGTTAAGTTCGATCACGTCCATCTGGTCGATCTTCAGGCCGAGCCGCTGCAGCAGCTTCTGCGAGGCCGGCGCCGGGCCGATGCCCATCACGCGCGGCGCCACGCCGGCGGTGGCCATGCCGACGATGCGCGCCATCGGCTTCAGCCCGTGCCGCGCCGCCGCCTCTTCCGAAGCCAGCAGCAGCGCGCAGGCGCCGTCGTTGACGCCGGAGGCGTTGCCGGCGGTGACGGTGCCGTCCGGCCGCACGATCGGCTTCAGCTTGGCCAGCGCTTCGATGCTGGTGGCGCGCGGGTGTTCGTCCTGCGTGACGACGACCGCATCGCCCTTCTTCTGCGGGATCGTCACCGGCGTGATTTCCTCGGCCAGCGCGCCGTTCTGCTGGGCGGCGGCGGCCTTGGCCTGGCTGGCCAGCGCGAAGCGGTCCTGGTCTTCGCGGTTGATCTTGTAATCGTCGGCGACGTTTTCGGCGGTTTCCGGCATCGAATCGACGCCGTACTGCGCCTTCATCAGGCGGTTGACGAAACGCCAGCCGATCGTGGTGTCGTAGATCGCCGCGTTGCGCGAGAAGGCGCTGTCGGCCTTGCCCATCACGAACGGCGCGCGCGTCATCGATTCGACGCCGCCGGCGATCATCAGGCCGTTTTCCCCGGCGGCGATCGAGCGCGCGGCGCTGCCGACCGCGTCCATGCCGGAGCCGCACAGACGGTTAATGGTGGCGCCGCCGACTTCCGCCGGCAAACCGGCCAGCAGTGCCGACATGCGGGCGACGTTGCGGTTGTCTTCGCCGGCCTGGTTGGCGCAGCCGAACAGCACGTCGTCCACCGCCGCCCAGTCGACGCCGGGGTTGCGCTCGATCAGCGCGCGCAGCGGGATGGCGCCGAGGTCGTCGGCGCGCACGTCTTTCAGGGCGCCGCCGTAGCGGCCGATCGGAGTGCGGATGGCGTCACAGATGAATGCGTGTTTCATGGTCTTGGTGGTTGGTGATGAAAGAAAAGGAAATCGGTGTCGGGAATTATCCGGCATCCGGCGGCAGCAGCGGCACGCCGGTCAGGCGCTGCAGTTCGTCGAACGGCAGATCGCCGACGATGGCCCGCACCGCCAGCCCGGCCGGCGTCACTTCCAGCACCGCCAGATCGGTATAGATGCGGTTGACGCAGCCGACCCCGGTCAGCGGATAGTCGCAGCGTTCGACGATCTTGCTGGCGCCGGACTTGGTCAGGTGTTCCATCATCACGAACACCTGCTTGGCGCCGGCCGCCAGGTCCATCGCGCCGCCAACCGCCGGGATCGCATCGGCCGCGCCGGTATGCCAATTGGCCAGATCGCCGCTGACGGACACCTGGAACGCGCCCAGCACGCAGATGTCGAGATGGCCGCCGCGCATCATCGCGAACGAATCGGCATGGTGGAAATAAGCGCCGCCGGTCAACAGCGTCACCGGCTGCTTGCCGGCGTTGATCAGGTCCGGATCCTCGGCGCCCGACGCCGGCGGCGGCCCCATGCCGAGCAGGCCGTTTTCGCTATGCAGAAAGATTTCGCGTTCGGCTGGCAAATGGGCCGCCACCAGCGTCGGCAGGCCGATGCCGAGATTGACGTAGGCGCCCTCGGGAATGTCGCGGGCCACGCATTCGGCGATCTGGTCGCGGGTCAGGCGTTTCATCGGGCGTCCTCCGTCCTTACCGGCACCACCCGCTGCACGAAGATGCCGGGCGTGACGATCGCTTCCGGATCGAGCGCGCCGAGTTCGACCACCTCATCGACCTGGGCGATCGCGCACCTGGCCGCCATCGCCATGATCGGGCCGAAGTTGCGCGCGGTCTTGCGGTACACCAGATTGCCCCAGCGGTCGCCGCGCTGCGCCTTGATCAGCGCGAAGTCGGCATGGATCGGCGACTCCAGCACGTAATGGCGGCCGTCGATCTCGCGGGTTTCCTTGCCCTCGGCCAGCAGCGTGCCGTAGCCGGTCGGCGTGAAGAACCCGCCGATGCCGGCACCGGCGGCGCGGATGCGCTCGGCCAGATTACCCTGCGGCGTCAGTTCCAGCTCGATCTCGCCGGCACGGTAGAGCGCGTCGAACACGTGCGAATCGACCTGGCGCGGAAACGAGCAGATGATCTTCCTCACCCGCTTGGCCTTCAGCAGCGCCGCCAGCCCGGTGTCGCCGTTGCCGGCATTGTTGTTGACGATGGTCAGGTCGCGCGCGCCCTGCTCGATCAGCGCGTCGATCAGCGCCGCCGGCATGCCGGCGTTGCCAAAGCCGCCGATCATCACGGTGGCGCCGTCGTGGATGTCCGCCAGCGCCGCCTGCGGCGAATCGGAAATCTTGTCGATCATGGTGCGACGTTGATGGCCGGGCCAGGGTGGCCGCCCGGTTGGGCCAGAACATTCGACACGCTTTTAGTCACCCGCATTGATTCGTGCGATAATCGCACTAATGTCTGTTTATAGAACATAATGGAGTGTAGCCACAAGCCTCCCCCAGCGTCAAGCGCGCCCGCCGGCGTGGCGAAAGCGATTGACGCTGTGCGATCAACGAACTAAGGTGACCCGGCCGCATCGCCCTTGCCGCCGCCCAACATCGAGCCTGCCGCCATGCCCCTGTCCGCCGAAAAACCCGCCGCCGCGCCGAAGGCGCCCAGCATCGCCGAAGAAATCGACGCGCTGACCGATCCCAGCTTCATGACCTCGCTGGCGCGCGGGCTGGCGGTGATCCGCGCTTTCGGCGAGCAGCGCCGCAGCCTGACCATCGCCCAGATCAGCCACAAGACCGGGATCCCGCGCGCGGCGGTGCGGCGCTGCCTGCATACGCTGCGCCAGCTCGGCTACGCCGATTCGGAAGCCAACAATTTTTCGCTGACGCCGAAGATCCTGACGCTCGGCTATTCCTACCTGTCATCGACGCCGCTGGCAGTGACCGCGCAGCCCTGCCTGAACGACATCAGCCGCACGCTGCACGAATCCTCATCGCTGGCGGTGCTGGACGGCAACGACGTGCTCTACATCGCCCGCGCCGCCACCTCGCGCATCATGTCGATCGCGCTGAACGCCGGCAGCCGGTTGCCGGCCTACTGCACCTCGCTCGGCCGGGCGATGCTGGCGCACCTGCCGGACGACGAACTGCAAGCCTATCTGCGGCAAGTCGAACTGAAACCCTTCACCGAGCGCACCGTGGTATCGGAACAGCGGCTGCGCGAGGTGCTGGCCGGCGTGCGCCAGTCCGGCTACGCGATCGTCGAGGAAGAACTGGAAGCCGGCCTGCGCTCGATCGCGGTGCCGGTGCGCGGCGCCTCCGGCCGCGTGACGGCCGCGCTGAACGTCGGCGCCCAGGCCGCGCGCGTGCCGCGCAAGCAGATGGAGGAGGAATTTTTGCCGGTGCTGCTGCGCGGCGCGCAGGAGCTGGCGGCGCTGCTGCCGTAATGGGTTACTCATATACTCCCCTTGATGGCAGCCTATGGCGGGCATGCACATTGATAAATTTGCACATACTCCCTTATTTTTAGGCTCTGTCTGAATAAACTGTTGGCGCTTTACGGTGTCTCATCGAAATCCGGCATCGGAGGGTAGGCACATGAAAGCGGCAGAGTTTCGACAATGGGTGGCCAGACTGGCGGGACTCACCGTCGGCCAGCGTGAACAGGTGGAGCAGCAGCTCCGTTCTGGCGACCCGCGACAGGCCACGGAACGCCTCATCGCGCAGTTCAGCGGCACTCCGGCCCACTGCCCACACTGCGCGCACGGCCGGGTTAACGCCTGGGGAACCAGCGCTGGCCTGCAGCGCTACCGGTGCAAGGGCTGCGGCAAAACTTTCAATGCCCTGACCGGTACACAGCTGGCGCGCCTGCGTCATCGGGACCAGTGGCAGACCTACATGCTGACCCTGATTGATGGCCTGTCCGTACGCAAGGCCGCTTCACGCTGCCGGGTGGACAAGAACACCGCCTTCCTGTGGCGTCACCGTTTCCTGCAACTGCCCGCTGACCAAAAGGCCACACGGGAAAGCGGCATCGTTGAAGCCGATGAAACCTATTTCCTGGAGTCGTTCAAGGGCTGCCGCCGAATGTCTCGGCCCTCACGCAGGCGGGGCGGCAAGGCGTCGAAACGAGGCTTGT
>Ga0222424_100109_pt1 | contig 117719 bp, 108 predicted proteins | sample 2B2ome_FD_182468 | JGI IMG/M metagenome (GOLD analysis project Ga0222424, IMG submission 182468) | Enriched microbial communities from leaf-cutter ant dump, University of Wisconsin, Madison, United States - 2B200A (version 2) | ecosystem: Environmental > Terrestrial > Nest > Insects nest > Nest...
CCGCTTCCACGCGCTTGAGCGCGTCCATGATCTGGCTGTCCGTGAATCTCGATTTCTTCATCCTGTAGAACTCCCTTAACTAGAAAATTCTACTTCTGATCACACCGGTTTTTCGGGGGGATTACCGTAAAAGCTGATCCAGTCGCCGATGATGCGGCTGGCATGCTGCAAAGATTCGAATCGGTGCCGGTGGGCACATTGCTCTTTCAACGTTCGGATGACGCGTTCGACCATACCGTTTTGCTGTGGGCAATGCGGTGTGATGAACTCTTGGCGCAGGCCGTAACTGCGCACCAGTGTGGTGTAGTTTCGACTGGTAAAAACGAGTCCATTATCCGACCGAAGCAGGAACGGCGTCGGGACACGTCCCAGTGTGCCGAACCGAGCAATCAGCGCGTGCTCCAGGGCGGCGCTGGCCGTCGTGGCCTTGCCGCTACGCGACAGGTGCCAGCCCAATAGTTCTCGAGTGTGGCAGTCGATTACCAGCGCCAACGTAGACCAGCCATCACGGCCCGCCCAGATCCGGCATAGATCGGTGGACCAGCGCTCGTTGGGTGCCGTGGCTGCCGAGGGCAATGCCTCGATCCGGGGCCTGAATCCGATAGCGCGCTTCTTCACCTGCCAGCCCTTGATCTGGAAGATGCGCTGTACCGTGTTCTTGTTGAAGCCCAGCAGGTGCGCCACCGTGCGATAACCAAACGATGGCGACTCTTCGATCATGGCCTTGATCGGCTCGGCATACTTGGGATCGACCTTCGGTACGGCCTTGGTCGGCTTGTAATACACCGTGCGCCGAGGGATGTTGAACCACTGGCACAGCTTGGAGATCGAGACGGTGAATCCCTCTTCCTTCAGTCCCTGGCGGATCGTCTCGATCATTTCTCGTCCTCGCCCAACAGGGACTGCAATTTTTTTCTGGCGCGTAGCTCCAGCATCGCTTCGCCGTAGGCCTCTTGCAGGTCCTTGATCTGGCGCTCGTACTGCTCTTTGATGTCCAATGGGTTGGCCCGCAGGGCGTTCTCCATGCCGCGCTTGGCATCATCGACCCACGTTTCCACCTCGGAGGGCGACAGGTCGTAGGATCGACTGGCCTCGGATACGGTCGTCTTGCCCTGGATGATGTCCAGCACCAGCGCACCCTTGCGCTTGGCTGTCCATCGCTTGATTTCGTCTTCCATCTTCATGCTCATGGTGATTGCCTCTCCAATTATCACCTGAGCAGGTTTTTACTGGGTCAATACACTTTGGCGAATAGAAGGCGTGGAAAATAAACCCGGAACCGGCAGAGCCAGGCCGTGATCGGCTGGCTTCCCAATCCCTCGCACACAGGCCACAATGCTCCCATCGAAGGCGCCGCCTTCCCCAACCAAAGGAGCCCCCGATGTCCACCACTCCCCGCCGCGCCCTGCTCGTCATCGACGTACAGAACGAATACGTCAGCGGCAACATGCCGATCGAATATCCGCCGGTCGAGGTGTCGTTGCCGAACATTGGCCGGGCGATGGATGCGGCGCGGGCGGCCGGCGTGGCGGTGGTGCTGGTGCAGCACGACGGGGCGCCGAACGGGCCGTTGTTCGCCAAGGGATCGGCGGCGTGGGAGCTGCATCCGGAAGTGGCGCGGCGGCCGGCCGATCATCGCATCGGCAAGAGCAAGGCGAATGCCTTCACCGGCACCGGGCTGGCGGAATGGCTGGCCGAACGCCAGATCGATACGCTGGCGGTGTGCGGTTACATGACGCACAACTGCGATGCGGCGACGATCTACCATGCGTATCACGCCGGTCTGAAGGTGGAATTCCTGGCCGATGCCAGCGGCGCGCTGCCGTATCAGAATGCCGGCGGCCGCGCCAGCGCCGAGGAAATCCACCGGGTTTTCTGCACGGTGTTCCATTCGAATTTCGCCGCAGTCACCTCGACCGCCGACTGGATCGCCGCCGTCGGCGCGCAGCGCGCGCTGGCGGCCGACAACGTCTATCTGTCCAACCAGCGCGGGCGCGGCGTCGCGGCGGCTGGCTGAGGCCGATGCCTTGCCGTGGTGATCGGTGCGGCGCGCGGCGTCCGTTGCGCCTATGGCGCGCCGCGCCGTCATGCTATGCTCCATCCCCTTGCCATTCGTGACACCCGCACCATCGATGAATACGCCCCAGCCTTCCGCCCATCCCGATCAACCGGCGCGCGCGCTGCTGAAGGAAATCCAGGATAAATACCCGGTCTTTCGCGATCACCTGCCGCTGGCGATCGGCATCGACAAGGAGTTGCGGGCGGCGCAGCCGGACCTGGACCGCAAGCTGCTGCGCGTGGCCTTGCGTATTCATACCAATTCGCTGCGCTATCTGAAGGGGATGGAAAAGGCCACCAGCCGGTTCGCGCTGGACGGCAGCGTCGCCGCCGAAGTCAGCGAGGAGCACCGCACGCACGCCAGCGAGATCCTGCGCGAGCGTTTCAAGAAGAATGCCGAGCGGCGCAAGGTCCAGCGGCAGGCGGAGGAGGCGCAGCGCAAGGAAGACGAAGCGGCGCGCCGGCATGCCGACAAGCTGAATCAGCTGGCGGCAAAGTTTTCCCGCCACGGCCGCTGACCGGGCGGCGCACCGGCCCGGCGACGGTCGGCGGGTGTTTGCCGGCTTCCCTCGAAAATCAAAAAGGAGGGAGTATGCCTGTTTTTCGGCCTGTCACGGGCGCCCCGCGCCCGGATTCAAAATTACACCACCCAGTATAAGAATTTTCACGGGAATTCCGAACGATTTTCCCGGCGCTTGCGGCGCGGCGCGCGCCGCTTTTCTCTGATCGGCCTTGCGTATTACGCGCCGTCCCGTTCCCGATGGTGGCTTGCGGAGGCAGGCTACTGCTCCACCGTGAGGATGTCGCAACTGGTCTGTTTGAACAGATAGGATGGCGGCATTCCGTAGGCATGTCGCCACGCCCTGGTGAAATGCGCGGAATCGGCAAACCCGGCGTCATAGGCAAGCTGGGTCAGCGACGAGGCCTGATTGAACCCGTCGAAGCAAGCATGCAAGCGGTGCGCGTGCCGAAAACTCCGCAGCGGCATTCCCACTGTGTCACAGAAAAGGCGGGACGCCTGCGCATACGAAACGCCGAATATCTTGGCCAGTTCCTTCAAGGTGATGGCTGGTCGGGATTTCAGCAGCGCCAGAATTTCCTGGCGGTTTCCGCTGGCGGGCTTGAGGCCGGCAACATAGCCGGCGACCGAGCAGATGATGTTGTCGAACAGCGCGCGTGTGCGCGAGGCGTCGAGCACGCCGGCGTAGAGTTCCTCCAGTTCGGTGTCGTATCCGGAATACACCTTGCGCGGCAGATCGGCGATCTTGTTGGCGGTGGCTTTCACAAGAATATGGAATGCCGGGTGCGAGGGCGATACATTGATGCTGATCAGCTTGACGTCGACCGCGGCCAATGAGCGTTCCACCCGGCTGCCGACCACCGCGCCCGTCACCCGGTTCATTCCCTGGCGATCCCCAAGCAGAAAAGACGGGCTGTCAACCGCCAGCAGGATGGCGACCGGGCTTCTGGCGGTGCTGGGCGTCAATACATAGGGACTGGTGAAGATAAAGCCATCGGCATCCAGCACGTAGGTTTTATCTTTGTACTTTTCGGCCAGCAGGCCGAAGGGCGGCATGCCACGATATTTCATCTCTGTCTCCTCGACCGTCGGGGTCATCGGGGATGAAAAAACCGGCTTGCATCCCGCTCCCGTTTTCAGGTGAAAAACCGTGTTCTTGCACCCGCTATTGTGGCGGAAAGTCTAGCAGCGCCCCTGTCAAGGGTCAAACCGGAACGTGCTCGTGCATCGGTTTAAAAATCGCCGTTTGCGCAAATGGATTCAATTCTTCAATGGAGGAATCGTGTAGCCATCAGCGCATGTGAGCGCAACAAGGTTCATGTATCCGGGCCATCAACACACGATGAATTCATCTCCGCCGCCGCGGCGCCGCGCCACTACGTTTCAATGCGCAAATAGGTTCAATTCTTTGTGCTGGTCTGGTGCGATCCTGCCGGATTAAAAAAATGACCGCTCCGGCATCGGCATACCTTGATTCACGACCCAAACCCATGCGCGGCATCGCCGCCGCAACAGGTTCAGGCTTTGGCACTCAGGAGACATCGCATGACAGCAGCACAGCAGCAGCCGCTTGCCGGCCAGATGATGCAGCAATCCCTGCTCATCTCCGGCATTCTGAAAAATGCGGAGCGGTATCACGGCAAGCAGGAAATCGTATCGAGAAGGGTGGAAGGCGACATCCACCGCTACACCTATAAGGATTGCTACCAGCGCGCCTGCCGGCTGGCGAATGCGCTGGCGGCGCTGGGCGTGAACATGGGCGAGCGCGTCGGCACCCTGGCCTGGAACGGCTATCGCCATCTGGAGTTGTACTATGCAATTTCCGGGTCGGGCGCGGTGATGCACACCATCAATCCGCGCCTGCATCCGGAGCAGATCGCTTATATAGTCAATCACGCCGAAGATCAGTATCTGTTTTTCGATCTGACTTTCACACCACTGGTCGAAGCGTTTGCAGCCCATTGCACGACGGTGAAAGGCTACGTCGCCATGTGCGATCGGGATCATCTTCCGGCCGGAAGCAGGATACCGAATCTGCTGTGCTATGAAGACCTGATTGCCTCCCACTCCGAAAACTATGCATGGCCGGAATTCGATGAAAACGCCGCCTCCAGCCTGTGCTACACCTCCGGCACCACCGGCAATCCGAAGGGTGCGCTGTACTCGCACCGCTCGACCATTCTGCATTCCTACGCATCGGCGATGCCGGATGCATTGAACGTCTCGGCGCGCGATGCGGTATTGCCGGTGGTGCCGATGTTCCATGTGAATGCCTGGGGCTTGCCGTATTCGGTACCGCTGACCGGCGCCAAGATGGTGTTTCCGGGGCCGGCGCTGGATGGCAAGTCGCTGTATGAGTTGTTCGAGCAGGAGCAGGTGACGTTCTCCGCCGGCGTGCCCACGGTCTGGCAGGGATTGCTCGCCTACGTGGAGCAGAACAATCATCAATTCTCCAGCTTCCGGCGCACCGTCATCGGCGGCTCTGCCTGCCCGCCGGCGATGATGCGAACCTTCCGCGAAAAATACGGCGTCGAGGTCGTGCATGCCTGGGGCATGACCGAAATGTCGCCGCTCGGCACCGCCGGCACGCTGCAGAGCCACCACCTGAATTTGTCGCCCGAGCAGCAGGCGGCAGTCCGCGAAAAGCAGGGACATACGATCTTCGGCGTCGACATGAAGATCGTCGGCGACGACCTTCAGGAATTGCCCTGGGACGGCAAGACCTACGGCAACTTGCTGGTCAAGGGGCCGTGGGTGATCGACAGCTACTTCAAGAACGAAGGCGGCGCTGTCCTGCAGGATGGCTGGTTTCCGACCGGCGACGTCGCCACCATCGATGCCGACGGTTACATGCAGATCACCGATCGCAGCAAGGATGTCATCAAATCCGGCGGTGAATGGATCGGCACCATCGACCTGGAAAACATCGCGATGGGGCATCCGGCGGTCCAGCAGGCGGCCTGCATCGGCGTGTTCCATCCGAAGTGGGACGAGCGGCCCTTGCTGGTGGTCGTCAGGAAACCGGGCGCCGAAGTCGGCAAGGAAGAACTGCTGCGCTTCTATGAGGGAAAGATCGCCAAGTGGTGGACGCCGGACGATGTCAGCTTTGTCGATGCGCTGCCGATCGGCGCCACCGGCAAGGTGCTGAAGAATCGCATCCGGGAGCAATTCGCCGACTACCGATTGCCGACGGCTTGAGGTTGCCGGTGGTGGGGGGTGCCGGTGACGAGGCGATCGGAGAGCGAAGGAACCGCCAGGAAAAACCTTCCCGGTTTTCGTAGTGGTTTTTTTTCATGAATCTCCGCATCGCCGCCGGTCTTCTTTCGGGCAGGGATTGCGCGAAACCGGATGCCGTCGCGGGGAATCCGGAGCTTCCCGCCATTTGGCAGCGTGTTCTGCCAAGCGGAATGTCATTCCAAGATTGACCGTTCACCGGGTTGTCTAGTATGGTAGCCCGATAATAAAAATGCCGGCGCAATGCCGGTATGGATCGTTTCGATGATCGGAGGAGAGCAAGTTGGAATTGTTTCTGCAACAGGTATTGAACGGCTTGACCCTGGGCGGCGTATATGGGCTGGTGGCGCTGGGGTTGACGCTGGTCTACGGCATCCTGGAAGTGCCGAATTTCGCCCACGGGGCGTTTTACATGGCGGGCGCCTACGTCGCCTTCCTGCTGATGCAGTCGTTCGGCGTCAACTACTGGCTGGCGATGGCCGGCGCGGCGGTGGTGATCGCGGTGCTGGCGATCCTGGCCGAACGGCTGGTGTTCCATCCGCTGCGCCATTCGCCCGGCCTGCACATGATGATCGCGGCGATCGGCATCCTGCTGTTCCTCGAATCCGGCGCGCAGGCGCTGTGGGGCGCCGATTTCCACCGGATGCAGTCGCCGTATGCCGGCGTGGTCGATCTGCTCGGCCTGACGCTGCCGAGCCAGCGCCTGCTGATCATCATCGCCGCGTTCGCGCTGATGGTGCTGCTGCACCTGTTCCTGAAAAAAACCATCACCGGCGCCACCATCATCGCGATGGCGCAGAACCGTGACGGCGCGGCGCTGGTCGGCATCAATCCGAACCGCGTGGCGATGCTGACCTTCGCGATCTCCGGCGCGCTGGCGGCGGTGGCGGCCGCGCTGTACGCGCCGATCAACCTGGTCTATCCGGCCATGGGCAATCTGGTCATCACCAAGGCGTTCGTCATCATCATCGTCGGCGGCATGGGCAGCGTGCCCGGCGCCATCATCGGCGGGCTGGCGATCGGCTTCGCCGAAGCCTTCGGCGGTTTCTACGTTTCGACCGACTACAAGGACATCTTCGCCTTCCTGCTGCTGGTGGTGATTCTGTCGTTCCGGCCGCAGGGCCTGTTCACCCGGGGGATGCGCTAGCCATGAGTTTGCTGAACCGTAAAGCCGGCTGGCTGTTGCTGCTGGCGTTGGCGATCGCCTTTCCGTATCTCGCCAACAACGACTATTACCTGACGGTGATGGCGACCGCCTACATCTTCGCCATCGCCACGCTCGGCCTGAACCTGATCACCGGCTACACCGGCCAGTACAACCTGGCGCACAGCGGTTTCATGGCGATCGGCGCGTATACCGTCGGCATCCTGACGGTCGATTACCAGTGGCCGTTCTGGGCGGCGTTCGCGCTGTCCGGTTTCGTCGCCGCCGCCATCGGCTTCTTCGTCGGCCTGCTGTCGCTGCGGCTGAAGGGCCATTTCTTCGCCATCTTCACGCTGTGCATCGGCTACATCATGTATCTGCTGGTGGAGAAATGGGAAAGCCTGACGCACGGCACCGTCGGCATCATCGGCATCGCCGCGCCGGAGCCGCTGTTCGGCGTCACCTTCGACACGCCGACCACGCTGTACTACCTGGTGCTGGTGTTCCTGGCGCTGGCGGTGTGGGCGATGCAGCGCATCGTCGATTCGCTGCTCGGCCGCACCTTCGTGGCGATCCGCAACAGCGAGGAGCTGGCCGAGGCGCTCGGCATCAACCTGATGCGCAACAAGGTGCTGGCGTTCATGCTGTCGGTGTTCTATGCCGGCGTCGCCGGCGGTCTGTACGCCGGTTTCGTGCGCTTCCTCGGCCCCGGCGTGGCCGGCGTCGAGCATACCTTCGACATGACCATGTACATGCTGGTCGGCGGCGTCGGCACGCTGCTCGGGCCGCTGTTGGGCGCGGTATCGATGCCGTGGGTCACGCAGTATCTGCAATTCCTGCAGGACTACCGCTTCGTGGTGTTCGGCCCGCTGCTGATCCTGCTGATCATCTTCCTGCCGCACGGCGTGGTCGGCACCTGGCTGGCGGCGCGCGCGCGCCGGCAGTCGCGCGCGGCGGCTGCGGCCGCCGCACCGGCTGCTGCTCCGAACGCCAATGCAAAGGGCAACGCTCATGCTTGAACTCCAATCGCTGACACGCAAGTTCGGCGGTCTGGCCGCGGTGCAGAACGTCTCGGTGACGTTTGAGCGCGGCAAGATCAACGCCATCATCGGCCCCAACGGCGCCGGCAAGACCACCCTGTTCAACCTGATCGGCGGCGTCTTCAAGCCGACCAGCGGCCGCATCCTGTTCAACGGCGAGGACGTCAGTGAAAAGCGCGCCGATGAGATGGCGCGGCTCGGCGTGGCGCGCACCTTCCAGGCCACCAGCCTGTTCGATCAGGCCACCGTGCTGGACAACCTGATCGTCGGCCATCGGCTGCGCACCCATTCGCGGCTGTTCGATGCGCTGCTCGGCACGCCCCGGCTGCGCAACGAGGAACGCATCTGCCGCGAAAAGGCGCGCGAGGCGCTGGATTTCGTCGGCCTGTCGCGCGTCGCCAACCGCGTCGCCGGCGACATCACGCAGGAGGAGCGCAAGCGCGTCGCCTTTGCGCTGGCGCTGACCACCGAACCGACGCTGCTGCTGCTGGACGAGCCGGCCGGCGGCGTCAACCCGGAAGAAACCGCCGGCATCGCCGACCTGATCCGCAAGATTCGCGACAGCGGCATCACCATCTGCTTGGTTGAACACAAGATGAACATGATCATGAATCTGGCCGACAAGATCCTGGTACTGAACTACGGCGAAAAGATCGCCGAGGGCACGCCGGCCGAAGTCGGCAGCAACCCGGCCGTGATCGACGCCTACCTCGGGAGCGAACATGCTGCAGCTTGACCAGGTCTGCCTCGATTACGGCAGTTTCCGCGCCCTCGACAACGTCAGCCTGCACGCCAACGAAGGCGAGCTGGTGGTGCTCTTGGGCGCCAACGGCGCCGGCAAGAGCTCGATCTTCCTGACCATGTCCGGGCTGCGCCGGCCGGCCTCCGGCAGCATCCGCTTTCGCGGCAAGGAGCTGGCCGGGCAGACGCCGTCGTCGATCGTCCATGACGGCCTGGTGCAGTGTCCGGAAGGGCGCAAGCTGTTCCCCGGCATGTCGGTGCTGAAGAATCTGGTGCTGGGCGGCTACGTGCACCGGCGCGACCGCCGCGGCGTCGCCAGCACGCTGGAGGAAATTTTCGCGCTGTTCCCGATCCTCGACGAAAAGAAGGATCTGCCGGCCGGCTCGCTGTCCGGCGGCCAGCAGCAGATGGTGGCGATCGGCCGCGCGCTGATGGGCCGGCCGAAGGCGCTGCTGCTGGACGAGCCGTCGCTCGGGCTGGCGCCGCTGGTGGTCAAGCAGATGTTCGAGGTGATCGAAAAGATCAACCGCGCCGGCACCACCGTGATCCTGGCCGAGCAGAATGCCTATGCCGCGCTGGCCATCGCCAGCCGCGCCTACGTCATCGAAAGCGGCCGCATCGTGCTGGAAGGCACCAGAGAAGAGCTGCTGAACAACGAGCAAGTCCGCAAGGCGTATATCGGCGCCTGAGCACCCGGCGGCGGTCGACGCCGACCGCGGCAAATTTTCATCCACCTGGAGGAGACCACCATGAAAATCACCACCCGCATCAAAACCCTGACCGCCGTCGTCGCGCTCGGACTGGCCGGCGCTGCCGGCGGCGCGCTGGCGCAGGAAGTCGTCAAGATCGGCTTCTCCGGCCCGCTGTCCGGCGGCGCCGCGCTGTACGGCAAGAACGTGCTGACCGGCATGGAAATGGCGGCCGACGAAATCAACGCCCAGGGTCTGGAAGTCGGCGGCAAGAAGTACAAGCTCGAAATCGTCGCCCTCGACGACAAGTACAACCCGAGCGAAACCGGCATCAACGTCCAGCGCCTGGTGCAGCAGTACAAGACCCCGGCGGTGCTGGTGCCGCACTCGGGCGGCATCTTCGCGGTGCAGGCGTTCAATGAAAAGTCCGACGTGATCCTGCTGGCCTACAGCAGCCTGGCGGCGATCACCGAACGCGGCAACAAGATGACGATCCGCATTCCGCCTGAAATCAACGGCTACGTGAAGCCGTTCATCAACTACGAAATGGGCAAGTTCGGCAAGAACGTCGGCCTGGCGCCGGCCGACCACGACTACGCCAAGGCCTGGACCGCGCTGTTCAAGCCGGCATGGGAAGCGGCCGGCGGCAAGGTGGTGTCGGAAAACCCGATGTCGTACAACAAATCGACCGACTTCTACAGCGGCGTTTCGCGCGTGCTGCAGGCCAAGCCGGACGTGATGTTCATCGGCGGCGCCTCGGAACCGTCGGCGCTGGTCGCCAAGCAGGCGCGCGACCTCGGCTTCAAGGGCGGCTTCATCGTGATGGATCAGGCCAAGCTGGATGAAATGGCCAAGGTGGTTGGCGGCTACGGCCCGCTGGAAGGCTCGATCGGCGTGCTGCCGCTGTCCGACGACGAGCGCGAACCGGCCAAGCTGTTCGTCGAGAAGTTCAAGAAGCTGCATCCGGACCGCATGCCGAGCACCGAAATTTCGCTGAACTACAGCGCCGTGCACATTGCGGCGGCGGCGATGAAGCTGGCCGGCACCGTCACCGACGCCAAGGCGATTCGCGCCCAGATGGACAAGGCCGCCAAGAGCCTGGACAAGGACCATAACCCGAACCTGATCGAAGGCATCAACGACCGTGGCGGCGTGCTCAACGCCGGCGTCATCGCGGTGGTCGAAAATGGCAAGATCAAGGGCGTCAGCATGAGCTCGCTGGCCGGCAACTAAGCGGCGGCGCATCCAGCCGGCACCGGCCCAGCGATGGGACGGTGCCGGTTTTGTTTTGTATCGGTATGGTCGAGCGGTTTTGGCTTTTTGAAAAAATGGGGGGAGTATAGGCAAAAATAGGGCAATTCACGCAAGTTGCAAGCCAGACTTGAAAAATACACGGGTCAGTATAATAATCATCCAATACTTTGGCGAGCGTTCGGCGGTCTTTCCGCCAGTTCCCGCCGCGCCTTTCCCCGACTCCTGCTACGCTGCCGTCTGTGCCAGCAAGTCCGGCCCCGGATTCCAGCTCTATCTGCAGAAATATACCGTGTGGTATATTTATTGTACTAAGTGGTATATTCACGCCAGCGACGTACAAACCAATCCCGTCCGGGTCTTGTCCGACATGAAGAAAAATAAAATCCAGGAGGCGCAGCAGCATCGGCAGGCGATCGTCGAGGGCGTGCATGACCAGAAGCGCGAGCGCATCCTGGAAGTGGCGGAAGAACTGTTTTTCCGGCGCGGCTATGCCGGCACCACGATCGCCGACATCGTCGATCAGCTCGGCGTCACCAAACCTTACCTGTATTACTACTTTCCGAGCAAGGACAGCATCTACGAAACGCTGTGCCTGCGCGCCTCGCACGCCTGCCTGACGGCGATGCACTTCGAGCCGGACGATCCGCGCAGCGCCACCGAAAAGCTGCGCGAAGGGCTGCAGCGTTTCGCCAGCGCCAACATCCAGTTTTTCAAGTCCGGCACCTTCGCCTACCGCGAAAGCGCGGTGCGCCATCCGGCAATGGACCGCAAGGTGCGCGCATTGGCGCGCGACTTCTACCGGGAGCTGCGCGAACTGCTGGAGCAGGGCCGGCGCGACGGCGAGCTGGATTTCGTCGATACCAAGTTCACCGCGATCGGCATCGGCAGCATCGCCGGCTTCCTGTACACCTGGTACAAGCCGGATGGCGCGATCGGCGCCGATGAAATGGTGGCGCAGCTGATGCACCTGCTGCTGAAGATCGCCGGTGCACGGGAACTGCCCGAACCAAGCTGATTTCTTCCGAACCGGCCCGCCAGCGTTGCGGCGGGCGCATCCTCAAGAGATTTACCGCATGAGCATACAGAAGCTGTTGATCGCCAATCGCGGCGAGATTTCGATCCGCATCGCGCGCGCCTGCGCCGAACTGGGCATCGCCACGGTGGCGGTGTATTCCGAAGACGACGCGACCTCGCTGCACGTGCGTCGCGCCGACGATGCGCGGCCGCTGGCCGGGCGCGGCGCCGCGCCCTACCTCGACATCGCGCAGATCGTCGATACCGCGCGCGCCGCCGGCTGCGACGCGATCCATCCGGGCTACGGCTTCCTGTCGGAAAACGCCGACTTCGCCCGCGCCTGCGCCGCTGCCGGCATCCTGTTCGTCGGCCCGGCGCCGGAAGTGCTGGAGCTGTTCGGCGACAAGGCCGCCGCCCGCAAGCTGGCCGAAAGCCAGCAGGTTCCGGTGGTGGCCGGCACCGGCGCCGCCAGCCTGGAGCAGGTCGGCGCATTCATGGCCTCGCTGGGGCCGGATGCGGCGATCATGATCAAGGCACTGGCCGGCGGCGGCGGGCGCGGCATGCGTCCGGTGCATCACGCCGATCAACTGGCGCAAGCCTATGCCCTGTGCCAGGCGGAAGCGCAGGGCGCGTTCGGCAACGGTGCGCTGTATGCCGAACAGCTGGTGCGGCACGCCCGCCACATCGAAATCCAGGTGATCGGCGACGGCACCGGCGCGGTCAGTCATCTGGGCGAGCGCGAATGCACGCTGCAGCGGCGCAATCAGAAGCTGATCGAAATCGCCCCCAGCCCGAGCCTGGCGCCGGCCGCGCGCGCGCGCATCGCCGACGCGGCGCTGCGGCTGGCGGCGGCGGTGCGCTACCGCGGCCTCGGCACCTTCGAATTCCTGCTGGACGCCGATGCGCCGCCCGAGCAGGCGCGCTTCACCTTCATGGAAGCCAATCCGCGCCTGCAGGTCGAACATACCGTCACCGAGGAAGTGACCGGCGTCGATCTGGTGCAGACCCAGCTGCGGCTGGCGCAGGGCCAAACCCTGGCCGAACTCGGCCTGACGCAGGAGCGGATCGCGCCGGCGCAGGGATACGCGATGCAGCTGCGCATCAACATGGAAACCATGAACGCCGCCGGCGAGGCGCGTCCGGCCGGCGGCACGCTGACGGCGTTCGAACCGCCGTCCGGCCCCGGCATCCGGGTCGACAGCTTCGGCTACGCCGGCTACACCACCAGCCCGCATTTCGATTCGCTGCTGGCCAAGCTGATCGTCCAGGTGCGCTCGGCCTCCTACGCCGAACTGGCGGCGCGCGCCTACCGCGCGCTGTGCGAATTCCGCGTCGATGGCGTCGCCACCAACATCCCGCTGCTGCAGGCGCTGCTGGGCCATCCGGCGGTGGTTGCCAATGAGGTCAACACCCGCTTCGTCGAAGACCACATCGCCGAGCTGCTGGTGGCCGCCGCCGCGCCGCATCGCCAGCTGTACGTCGCCGGCGCGCAGGCCGGCGCCGCCGCCGCTGATGCCACCGCCGTCGCGGCGCCGCCCGGTACCGTGGCGCTGGCGGCGCCGATGCATGGCGCGCTGGTCGGCATCGAGGTCGCGGTCGGCGACGTCGTCAAGAGCGGCCAGCCGCTGGCGGTGCTGGAAGCGATGAAGATGCAGCACGTCATCAAGGCCGAAGCCGGCGGCGTGGTGCGGCAGCTGGCCGCCAGCGTCGGCCAGGTGCTGGCGCAGGGCGCGCCGCTGCTGTTCATCGAGCCGGACGCCAGCGGCGAGGCGCACGTCGAGGACGAGGCCGAGACCGATCTGGACGCGATCCGCGCCGATCTGGCGGAAGTGCGGCAGCGCCATGCGCTCGGGCTGGACGCGCAGCGTCCGGCGGCGGTGGCGCGGCGGCGCAAGACCGGCCAGCTGACCGCGCGCGAAAGCATCGCCGCGCTGTGCGACGACGGCAGCTTTTCCGAATACGGCGCGCTGGCGCTGGCGGCCCAGCGCGGCCGCCGCACGCTCGACGAACTGATGCAGATCAGCCCGGCCGACGGCCTGGTGGCCGGCATCGGCAGCGTCAACGGTTCGCGCTTCGGCCCGGACCGCACCCGCTGCCTGGTGATGGCCTACGACTACACCGTGTTCGCCGGCACCCAGGGCGCGATGAACCACAAGAAGACCGACCGCATGCTGCATCTGGCGCAGCAGTGGCGGCTGCCGGTGGTGTTCTTCACCGAAGGCGGCGGCGGCCGGCCCGGCGACGTCGATGCCACCGCGGTGGCGGCCTCGGCGCTGGACGTGATGTCGTTCACCAGCTATGCGCGGCTGTCCGGACTGGTGCCGCGCGTCGGCATCGTCTCGGGCCGCTGCTTCGCCGGCAATGCCGCGCTGCTCGGCTGCTCCGATGTCATCATTGCCACCCGCAACGCCACCATCGGCATGGGCGGCCCGGCGATGATCGAGGGCGGCGGGCTCGGCACCTTCACGCCGGAACAGGTCGGGCCGACCGCGATGCAGGCGGCCAACGGCGTGGTCGACATCGTCGCCGAGGACGACGCCGACGCGGTGCGGCTGGCGCGCCAGTACCTGTCCTATTTCCAGGGGCCGCTGGCCGACTGGGAATGCGCCGACCAGCGCCGGCTGCGCCAGCTGATCCCGGAAAACCGCCTGCGCGTCTACGACATCCGCGCGGTGATCGAAGGGCTGGCCGATACCGATTCGGTGCTGGAACTGCGGCGCGGCTTTGGCGCCGGCATCGTCACCGCGCTGGTGCGCATCCAGGGCCAGCCGTTCGGCCTGATCGCCAACAACCCGATGCATCTGGGCGGCGCCATCGACGCCGATGCCGCCGACAAGGCGGCGCGCTTCCTGCAGCTGTGCGACGCCTTCGATCTGCCGATCGTCTCGCTGTGCGACACCCCCGGCTTCATGGTCGGGCCGGCGGCCGAGCAGACCGCGATGGTGCGCCACGTGTCGCGCCTGTTCGTCACCGCCGCCAGCCTGACGGTGCCGTTCTTCACCATCGTGCTGCGCAAGGGCTACGGCCTGGGCGCGCAGGCGATGGGCGGCGGCAGCTTCCATGCCGGCGTGTTCACGATCGCCTGGCCGAGCGCCGAATTCGGCGCGATGGGCGTGGAAGGCGCGGTGCGGCTGGGCTTCCGCAAGGAGCTGGAGGCGATCGCCGATCCGGCCGAGCGGCAGCGCATGTTCGACGACATGGTGGCCCAGGCCTACGAGAAGGGCAAGGCGATCTCGGTCGCCTCGTTCCTGGAAATCGACGCCGTCATCGATCCGCTGGAATCGCGCGACTGGCTGTTGCGCGGCCTTGCTTCGGTGCCGCCGGCGCCGGCGCGCGACGGCAAGAAGCGGCCGTTCGTCGATACCTGGTGAGCTTGCGCGGGTAGTCGGTGATGCCGGCGCCAGCCGGAATCCGGCGGCGTCAGCATCATTCAAGTCGCTGGGCCCCGGCTGGCGCCGGGGTGGCGAGGGGAGTTTGCTTCAGTCGTCCGCCAGCTTGCGCCGCAGCAGCTTGCCGGTGCCGGTGGCCGGCAGGGCGTCGCGGAATTCGATCACGCGCGGCACCTTGTAGACCGACATGTTGTCGCGGCACCAGGCGGTCAGTTCCTCGGCGCTCAGCGTCATGTCCGGCTTCAGCACCAGCACCGCCTTCACCACCTGGCCCTTGGTCGGGTCGGGCACGCCGATCACCGCCGCCTGGCGGATTGCCGGGTGCTTGATCAGCAGGGTTTCGACTTCTTCCGGGAACACGCTGTAGCCGGAAATCTTGATCATTTCCTTGAAGCGGCCGGAGAAGGTCAGGTAGCCGTCGGCATCGACGTTGCCCATGTCGCCGGTGTAGACCCAGCCGTCGCGCAGCGTCTTGGCGGTGGCTTCCGGCTTGTTCCAGTAGCCCTTGAAGTTGCCGGGACTGCGCAGCACGATCTCGCCCATTTCGCCGGGCGCCTTTTCGGCGCCGCTGTCGGGATCGAGGATGCGGCATTCGACGCCGGGGATCAGCTTGCCGTGCGTGCCCCACTTGATCGCGTCCGGCGGCATGTAGCTGTCCCAGGTGTGGGTTTCCGACAGGCCGTAGGTCGCTTCGTAGGTGATGCAGCGGCCGGAGAACTGCCGCCATTGCTCGGCCAGCGCCTCGGTTAGCGTGATGCCGAAGCTGGTGACCGGATTCAGCCGCAGCGATTGCAGGTCGTATTCGCCGGGCGCCGCCGCCTGCATCGCCGCCACGTTCATCGGCGCGATGCTGTACCAGCAGCTGACGCGGTAGCGGGCGATCGCCTGCAGCGCGACGACCGGATCGAAACGGTATTGCAGCACCGTGGTGGCGCCGCTGTAGATGGTGACGTTGATGCCCATCAACATGCCGGCAATGTGGTATAGCGGCGCGATCGCCAGCAGCACTTCATCATTGCCGAGCCGGTTGCCTTCGGTGGCGGCGGCGGCCTTGAACAGCGCGTTGCCATAGGACAGCATCGCGCCCTTCGGCATGCCGGTCGAGCCGGAGGTGTAGGTCATCAGTCCGACGTCGTCCTGCGACAGCTCGGGCTGCGGCGGCGGCTGGTGCGGCGCCGCCAGCGCGGCCAGGAAATCCTCGGTGCCGTCCACCGGCGCTTTCGGCGTCTGGATGTCGGCCGGTACGTCCAGCGTCGGCTGCGCCGGCAGCAGGTCGGCGTAATGGGTCAGGAACACGTGGCGCAGCGCGGTCTGGGCGCGCACCGCGGCGATCACCGGATACAGGTTGTCGGCGGCGACGATCACTTCGCAGCCGAGGTCGCCGAGCTGATAGGCCAGCTCGTGTTCCTTGAACAGCGGGCTACAGGGGCCGACGATCGCGCCCAGCTTCTGGATGCCGAAATGGGCGATCACGTATTGAGGGCAGTTCTGCAAGAACAGCGCGACGCGGTCGCCGCGCTTGACGCCGAGCGCCGCCAGCCGCGCCGCGAAGGCGTCGCTCAGGCGGTCCAGCTCGCCGTAGGACAGTTCGCGGCCGTACCAGATGAAGGCCGGCTTGTCCGGCATCGCGCGGGCGTGCTGGCGCAGATAGTCATGCAGGGGTTTCGCCCCCTGCCGGTATTCGATTGCTTGCATGGGTATTCCTTCCTGTCGGTGATGCCGGTGCGGCAGGCGCCGCTGCCAGTCTAAAGCGGATCGGGCCGGCCGGCGCGGCGCAATTTGCCGCGATCCGGCACAAGTTTCTCAACAAATATACCAATCAGTAGTATATTACTACCAGCAAGTATATTATTGCCACGCCGCATCTGCGGCGTTCTGAACATTTATCCACCCGCAATCCACTCGAAGGAGACGGAACAATGAACAAACGCTACCGCGGCCTGGCGACGATCGCCGGCGCGCTCGCTCTCGCGCCGCTGGCGCATGCCGACAACAAGGTCACGGATGACGTGGTCAAGATCGGTGTCCTGTCCGACGTGTCGAGCGCCTACGCCGACATCGGCGGCAAGGGTTCGGTCGCCGCCGCCAAGATGGCGATCGCCGATTTCGGCGGCAAGGTGCTGGGCAAGCCGGTCGAGCTGGTCTGGGCCGACCACCAGAACAAGGCCGACGTCGGCGCCACCACCGCCCGCACCTGGTTCGACCAAGACAAGGTGGACGTGGTGTTCGGCCTCGGCAACACCGCCGTACACATGGCCGTGGCCAACATCGGCAAGGAAAAGAACCGCGCCATCATCAACACCGAAGCGGCGTCGTCCGGCATCACCGGCGAATCGTGCAGCCCGGTGGTGGTGCACTACACCTACGACACCTACGCGCTGGCCAAGAGCACGGCCAAGGCGATCGTCGAGCAGGGCGGCAAGTCGTGGTACATGGTGGCGGTCGACTACACCTTCGGCCAGGCGCTGACCAAGGACGTGTCGGATGAAGTCATCAAGGGCGGCGGCAAGATGGTCGGCGTGGTCAAGCATCCGCTGAACTCGTCGGACTTCTCGTCCTATCTGCTGACCGCGCAGGCGTCCAAGGCGCAGGTGATCGGCCTGGCCAACGCGGTGTCGGACACGATCAACTCGATCAAGACGGCGGCGCAGTTCCACATCACCGACAAGCAGAAGGTCGCGGCGATGCTGCTGTTCCTGACCGACGTCCACGCGATCGGCCTGGAAACCGCGCAGGGCATGTACGCCACCACCGGCTTCTACTGGGATCGCAACGAGGAAACGCGCGCCTGGTCGCAGCGCTACTTCAAGGAAGTCGGCAAGATGCCGACGATGGCGCAGGCCGGCACCTATTCCGCCGTGCTGAGCTACCTGAAGGCGGTGCAGGCCGCCGGCACCGACGAAACCGGCGCCGTCATGACCAGCCTGAAGAAGCTGCCGATCAACGACATGTTCGCCAAGAACGGCAAGATCCGCGAGGACGGCCGCATGGTGCACGACATGTACCTGATCCAGGTCAAGACCCCGGCCGAATCGAAGTATCCGTGGGATTATTACAAGGTGGTGGCGACCGTTCCCGGCGACGCCGCGTTCCGGCCGCTGGCGGAAGGCAACTGCCCGATGATCAAGAAGTAAGCGGCAACGGCGCTTCGGCGCCCGCCACAACGCCGGATCGCGCCTCGCGCCATCCGGCGTTTTTTTCGCCGCATGAAATCAGCTGCCACAAAAATATGGGGAGTATGTGCAAATTTCATAAAATTGGCGCCCGTTACAGGATGGCATCCAATGGAGTATATGCATACCATGAAATCCGCGCTGGCCGGCGGGCGCCGCTTCTGCGACCATGCGGCAACACGGCCGCGCCCGCCTGGCGCCTATCGGGGGAGATCGATCGACAATGATACGAGTGGCAATCTGCGATGACCATCAGATCGTCCGCGCCGGCTTCAAGCAGTTGCTGGCCGGCGAGGACGACATCGGCGTGACGGCGGAAGCGGCCAACGGCCGCGAGGCGCTGGAAATCGCGCGCGGCGGCGGCTGCGACGTGCTGATGCTCGACATCGGCATGCCGGGCCAGAACGGCGTCGACATCCTGCGCACCATCAAGCGCGGCCAGCCGGATTTGCCGGTGCTGATCCTGAGCGGCTATCCAGCCCAGCAGTACGCGGTCAACCTGTTGAAGAGCGGCGCCAGCGGCTATCTGAACAAGGAGTGCGAGCGCGACGAATTGCTGCGGGCGATCCGCACCGTCGCCACCGGGCGCCGCTACGTCAGCCCGGAAGTCGGCGAAATTCTGGCGCAGGGTTTCGCCGATGACAGCGGTGGCGCGCCGCACACCGAACTGTCGGACCGCGAATTCCAGATCTTCCTGCATCTGGCGCGTGGCGAAACCGTCACCGCGATCGCCGAAGAATTGTCGCTCAGCGTGAAAACCGTCAGCACCTACCGCACCAGGGTGATGGAAAAGATGGGATTGAACTCGAACAGCGACCTGACCTATTACGCGATCAAGAACAACCTGCTGGAGTAGGAAAGACCGGGAAGGGCGCCGCGCCGCTAATGCAGCATCTCGCGGATGTGCGACACCAGCATGCCGATGTCGGTCGATTTGTCGAAGCAGCCGTCGGCGCCGAGTTCGGCGGTGCGCGCCTTCAGCGCGTTGCTGTAATTGCTGGTGAAGACCAGCCGCTTGCCGTAGTCGCGCGCGTCACTTTTGAGGCCGGCCAGCACGCCGAGGCCGTTGCCTTCGCGCAGGCCGATGTCGACGATGGCCACGTCCCATTCGCGCGCGCGCAGTTGTTGCAGCGCGTCCTGTTCGTCGGCGGCGAAGCCGATCACTTCGACCTGTCCGGTTTCCTGCAGGATGTCGGTCAGCGCGGCGCGCACCCGCTGCGCGTCTTCGATCAGGAATACCTTCAGTTTCTTTTGCGGATTCATCGTCTTGGAACCGTCGCGGACCCGTGTTCCGGCCCGTTGCGGACCGCCATGGTTATTTTCATTGTAAGGAGCGCATGGCCCGAGTGCAATAAGACGGCGCGGGCACACGCTGTAGGAGAACGACTACCCGCGCGCGCTTTTCGACAGCGGCGGCATATCGCACGTATCATGGACCCGATCCCCACCGACCCGAAGAACCGATGAAATCCGTTCTGCGTTTCAGACATGTCGCGGCAGCCAAGGGCGCGCCGGCCGTGCCGCTGTACGTGCTCGTGCTGTTCATCGCCTGCCTGGTGACGCTCGGCGGCAGCGCGCTGATCGGCTACCAGAACCTGCAAAGGCTGAAGCAGAACAACGACTGGATGGAGCACAGCTGGCGCGTCACCGACCGCGTCAAAAACGTCAACCTGCTGGTGATGGATGCCGAAGCCAGCCTGCGCGGCTACTACCTGACCGGCAATGCCTCCTACCTCGGACCGTGGCGCGTGGCCAAACGCGAACTGGCCGACGAATTCGCCGCGCTCGACGCGCTGTTCGCCGACAACCCGTCGCAGCGCAACAACCTGGCGCAGCTGAAGCAGCTGGTCGATCGCAAGATCGAGCGCTTCGAGCAGAACCGGCTGGTCTACGAGGAACGCGGGCTGAACGCGCTGATCGACGACGTCAAGCAAGGCGAGGGCCGCGAAATCCTCGATGAAATCCGGCTGCTCGACGTCATCATGGAAAAGGAGGAGCGCGAACTGCTGAGCGCGCGCCGCAACCGCTTCTACGACAACTATCACCATTCGATCTGGGTTGCCAACGCGGTCAATGGCATTGCGGTGCTGGTGCTGATCCTGTTCTTCCGGCTGATCCAGAGCGGTTTCCAGAAACGCCGCGCCGCCGAGCAGGCGCTGCAGGCGGCCAACGAAAGCCTGGAGTCGACGGTGGCGATGCGCACCGAGGAACTGGCGGTGCTGTCGCGCCATCTGCTGAAAGTGGCGGAGGAAGAAAAGGCGCGGCTGGCGCGCGAGCTGCACGACGAGCTCGGCGCGCACCTGACCACCACCAGCATGCAGCTGTCGATGGCGCTGGAAAAACTCAAGGGCGATCCGTCCGAAGCGGCGCAGCGGCTGGTGGCGCAACTGGAAAAAGTCCGCCATGGTCTGCGCCAGGCATTCAACATGAAGCGCCGCGTAATCGAGGATCTGCATCCGAGCATGCTGGACAACCTCGGGCTGGCGCCGGCGATCCAGAATCATTATGAGGAAACCACGCGCATGGCCGGACTGGCGCTCGATCTCGACATTGCCGAGGATTTCCCGGTGGTCGATTCGGCGCTGTCGATCGCGCTGTACCGGATCGCCCAGGAATCGCTGACCAACATCGTCAAGTACGCGCACGCCGCCAAGGTGCGGCTGACGCTGGCCTGCGGCGACGGCGGCATCCGCATGCGCATCGCCGACGACGGCGTCGGCATCGGCGATCAGGCGCTGAAAAAATCCCGTACCCATGGCCTGGTCGGCATGCGCGAGCGCGCCCATCTGGTCGGCGGCCGGCTGAGCGTGCAGCGCGGCGCTGACGGCCGCGGCACCGTGGTCGAAGTCACGCTGCCGCTGGCGCCGCCAGCCAGCGCCGCCGCCAGCTGATGCGGCGCTACCTGCGGCCGCTGATCAGCTGCACCAGGAACATCACGATCGCCACCACCAGCAGCACGTGGATGAAGCCGCCGATGGTGTAGGAGCTGACCAGGCCCAGCAGCCACAGGATCAGCAGGATGACGGCGATGGTATACAGCATGGGAAGTCTCCTTTTCCGGATGAGTCGGTAAGCGGGGCGGTCTTACTTCTTGCCGGTCTCGTGGCCGATCACGCCGCCGACGGCGGCGCCGCCGACCGTGCCGAGCGCGCTGCCGCCACTGAGGATCGCGCCGCCGACCGCGCCGACGCCGGCGCCGACCGCGGTGTTCTGGTCTTGCCGGGTCATGCCGGAGCAGGCCGCCAGCGTCAGCGCGGCAAACACGGCGGCGGCGATCGCCGCGCCCTTGATGGTCAGAATGTGCATGGCTGTCATGATGATCTCCTTGTGTGGAAAGACGGCGCCGGTGCCCCGGGCGATGGCGCGCCGGGCGCCTGCTCGGACGTTATTTGCCGTACTGCTGCTTGGCTGCCGCCACGCAGTCGTCCTTGGCGGCGCCGGCCAGGCTGTCGCACTTCTCGCGCGCCACCTGGTAGTCGGCATCGGTTCTGGCCTCGGCGGCGTCGGCGCGCGCCTCGCCGCTCTTTTGCCGCGCCTTGGCGTTGGCGCTCGCCTTTTCCCTGGCTGCCTTGGCTTCCTTCACGCAGACATCCTTGGCGTTGCCGGCCTGGTCGTCGCACTTTTCCTTCGCCAGGTCGTATTCGGCATCGGCGATGTCGCGCGCCGCCTTGCTGCGCGCCTTCGGCGTGTTTTCATAGGCGGCGCGGGCGTTGGCCTCGGTGCGGGTGCGCTGCAGCTTGGCTTCCTTGACGCAAACGTCCTTGGCATTGCCGGCCAGCGCATCGCATTGCGCGCTGGCGGTCTTGTAATCGCTTTCGGCGCGCGCCTTGGTGGCGTTGTAGGCGTCCTTGCCAGCCTGGTCGGCGGCGAAGGCGGGGGCCAGCGCCAGCGTCATGGCGGACAGCGCGATTCCGGTCAACATGCGTTTCATGGCAATTCCTTTCGGTGTCGGTTCAACGGAGGGATCGGGCGCCGCGCCGCTTACGGCCGTTCGTCGCGGTAGCGCTCGGCGAAGGCATCGAGCTGGCGCTCGGCTTCGTCCTTGCCGATGCCATAGGCTTCCTGCACCTTGCCCGACAGCTGCTCGCGGTTGCCGGCGACCACGTCCAGCGTGTCGTCGGTCAGCTTGCCCCACTGCGCCTTGGCGCGGCCCTTGAATTGCTTCCAGTTGCCTTCGATGATGTCCCAGTTCATGTGATCTCCTTTCTCTCGAATCGGCCGCGTCTGCCGGCCGAAAGGGATGAACGTTGACCGCTGCCGCGCGTCCATCTTGAAAGGGAGCGCGTGGCCGGGCCGTCGTCATGGAAATCATCGTAGCAATGGCGTCCGGCCTGCCGTATAGGACGACGGCGCCTCGCCGTGTAGGACAAGTTCGCTTCGGCGCTTGCCGAAATTGCCGATGCGCAAGGGAGTATTGGTCGTTTTGCGGCCAACCATGCCCGGATTGGAGTGCCATCTCCGGGAGTATATGGAGGGAACAATGAAGGATCCGTATCAGCTGCAGCGTTTCGTCGAAGCGCAGCAAACGGTATTCGAAACGGTGTGCGAGGAATTGCGCGGCGGCAGCAAGCGCACGCACTGGATGTGGTTCATCTTTCCGCAGATCGCCGGGCTGGGTTCCAGCCTGATGGCGCGCCGCTTCGCGCTGGCGTCGGCCGACGAGGCGCGCGCCTATCTCGGCCATCCGCTGCTGGGGCCACGCCTGCGCGCCTGCAGCCATCTGGTGGCGCGCATCGAGGGCCGCTCCGCCGCCGCCATCTTCGGCTATCCGGACGACCTGAAATTCCACTCGTCGATGACGCTGTTCGCCGATGCCGGCGCCGAGGACGACAACGCCGTGTTCGTCGAGTGCCTGCGCAAGTATTTCGACGGCGCGCCCGACCCGCTGACGCAGCGCCTGCTGCGCCAGCCGGCCGCCTGAGCGCCGCCGGCCTTACGGGTAGCGCACCGGCGCGCCCGGCAGATCGGGCAGCGGGATGAAGCCGCTTTCGCCCGGTACGCGCGGAAAACGCTGCGCCTGCCAGTCGCGCTTGGCCTGCTCGATCCGTTCGGCCGAACTGGAAACGAAATTCCACGACAGGTAACGGCTGCCGTCCATCGGCTCGCCGCCGAGCAGGACCAGCCGCGCCGGCGCGCCGTTGCCGGCCGCCAGCGTCAGCGTCCGGCCTGGCTTCAGCACCAGCAGCTGGCCGGCGCCGTAGCTGCCGTCGGCGCCCAGATCGAGGCTGCCTTCGACCACGTAGATCGCCTGTTCCGCATACTCGGCCGGCATGTCGAGGCGCGCGCCGGCCTGCAATTGCAGATCGACGAAGAACAGCGGCGAGGCCGTCGGCACCGGCGAACGCTGGCCGAAAAAGCTGCCGGCGACGATGCGCGCTGCCGCCCCTTCGCCTTCCTGCCGGGGCAGGGCGGTGGCGCCGAAATGGTCGAAGGCCGGCGCGCATTCCTCCTGCGCGCGCGGCAGCGCCACCCAGCATTGCAGCCCGGCCAGCGGCGAACCCTGCTGTCGCAGCGGCGGCGCGGTGCGCTCGGAATGGACGATGCCGCTGCCGGCGGTCATCCAGTTGACGTCGCCGGGACGGATCGCCTGCACGCTGCCGAGGCTGTCGCGGTGCAGGATTTCACCGTCGAACAGATAGGTCAGCGTCGCCAGCCCGATGTGCGGATGCGGCCGCACGTCCAGCCCGCGTCCCGGCGCGAACACGTGCGGGCCCATCTGGTCGAGGAAGGCGAACGGCCCAACCATGCGCCGCTGGTGCGACGGCAGCGCGCGCCGCACTTCGAAGTTGTCGCCGAGATCATGGCTGCGCGGCACCACCACGGTGTGCAGCGGGCCGGCGTCGTCGTTGTTTGTCATGCGAATTCCTTGTTGAGCAGTCATCGGATAACCGGGCGGCGCGCCCCATGCTCCGTGGCATAGGGCCTCGTGCTGCGGGGAACACGGCGGTTCTTCATCCTGCCTGGTGCCGCCTTTCCGTCGTTCCGGCGCAAGCCGGAACCCAGTGTCGTTCGCCTGCCGGCGTCAACCGCCGAAGCCGCCGGAACGGCGGAGCAAACCAGCTCCGGCCGCCGCTACGCTTCCCTGTCCACGCTCGGCGCCCCGGCGCCGTGCCGCACGAACAGCAGCAGCCCGCCGGCCATCGCCAGATTCTTCATGAAGTTGATCTGCTGCATCGGCTGGGCGAAATCGGCATGGGCGATCAGCGCCGAGCCGACCGAGAACAGCGCCAGGATCGCCGCCACCCAGCGCGTCTTGAAGCCGAACAGCAGCGCCAGCCCGCCGCCGAGTTCGATCAGGATCACCAGCGGCAGCACCACATCCGGCAGCGGCAGACCGATCTTGCCGAAATAACCGAGCGTGCCGGCATAGCCGGTCAGCTTGCCGAAGCCGGAAATGATGAAAATCTGCGCCATCAGTAGCCGCGCCGCCAGGTTCAGGAATTTGTCCACGATGTCTCCTTGTCGAGGAATGCGCCGAGCGCCGGCGCCGCGAATCCGGCTCCAATGTACCGGGATTTGCCGACATGCGCCGGAGGCTGCGCCGGCCCGGTTTGACGCACGGCAAAGCGCCGGCCGCCGCTACCGCTGGCGCAGCAGCCGTTCCAGCGCGAACACGTGCGGATCGTTCTTGCCGAGCGCGCGCAGCGCCTGCGCCAGTTGCAGCAGATAGTCGCGGTTGCGCCCGCTGGGGCCGTGCGCGGCGGCGATCTGGCGGGCGATCGCCGCCTCCGGCGCCGGCCCCAGCCAGGCGGCGTTGTCGGCGGTGGCGATGTACACCAGCCCCTCGGCGTGGCTGCCGTCGTCGAAGCGCATGTCGGCGGCGAAGCGCAGGTAGCCGTTCTTTTCGCGGTGGTCCAGATGGCCGAACACCTGCGGCGTGATCAGGTAGGCCATGCCGTCGCACAGCGCGCCCGGCTGCGCCACCAGCGTCACCACCCGGCCCGGCGCCGCCGGCGTGCCGCGATGGTCGTGCGAACCCTGCCAGAAGCGCCGCACCCAGCCGCTGATGGTGGCCGGGCGGCGCGCGATGAACGGAAAATCCGCCTTGAAGATCAGCGAGCCGTAGCCGAACAGCCAGACTTCGTCATGGCGGTCGAACTTGTCCATCAGCTTGTTGACGGCGGTGGTGTCGGCGGACATCGGCTTCCCTGCTTATCCTATAATCGGCGCGACCGGCGGCGGGCCGGCCGTGCCCGCAACTGTAGCGCGCGGGCGCGGCGCGCGCCGGCCGCTACCATGTTCCGCCATTCCGATTTCCCCAACCCAGGAGCCTCGTCGATGAAATTCGAAACCCTCGCCGTCCATGCCGGCTACACGCCCGAACCGACCACCAAGGCGGTCGCGGTGCCGGTCTACCAGACCGTCGCCTACGCCTTCGACAACGCCCAGCACGGCGCCGACCTGTTCGACCTGAAGGTGCCCGGCAACATCTACACGCGCATCATGAACCCGACCCAGGACGTGCTGGAGCAGCGCGTGGCGGCGCTGGAAGGCGGCGTCGGCGCGCTGGCGATGGCGTCCGGCATGGCGGCGATCACCGCGGCGATCCAGACCATCGCCGAAGCCGGCGACAACATCGTCTCGGCCGGCACCATCTACGGCGGCAGCTACAACCTGTTCGCCCACACCTTCCCGCAGCAGGGCATCGACGTGCGCTTCGCCGATTCGCGCCGGCCGGAAACCTTCGCGCCGCTGATCGACAGCCGCACCAAGGCGATCTTCTGCGAATCGATCGGCAACCCGCTCGGCAACGTCACCGACTTCGCCAAGCTGGCCGAAATCGCCCACGCCCACGGCGTGCCGCTGATCGTCGACAACACCGTGCCCAGCCCCTACCTGTGCCGGCCGATCGAACACGGCGCCGACATCGTCGTACATGCGCTGACCAAGTACCTCGGCGGCCACGGCAACAGCATCGGCGGCATCATCGTCGATTCCGGCAAGTTCCCGTGGGCCGAACACAAGGAACGCTTCAAGCGCCTGAACGAACCGGACGTGTCCTACCACGGCGTGGTCTACACCGAGGCGCTCGGCCCGGCCGCCTTCATCGGCCGCGCGCGCGTGGTGCCGCTGCGCAACATGGGCGCGGCGATCGCCCCGATGAACGCCTTCCTGTTCCTGCAAGGCATCGACACGCTGCCGCTGCGCATGGACCGCATCTGCGACAACGCGCTGGCGCTGGCCAAATACCTGCAGGGCCACAAGAAGGTCGCGTGGGTCAAGTACGCCGGCCTGCCGGATCACCCGGACCACGCGCTGGTGCAAAAGTACATGGGCGGGCGCGCCTCCGGCATCCTGTCGTTCGGCGTCAAGGGCGACGGCGACCTGCGCGCCGCCGGCGCCCGCGCGCTCGACGCGCTGCAACTGTTCACGCGGCTGGTCAACATCGGCGACACCAAGTCGCTCGCCACCCACCCGGCCTCGACCACCCACCGCCAGCTCGACGCCGCCGAACTGGCCAAGGCCGGCGTGTCGGAAGACATGATCCGGCTGTCGATCGGCATCGAGCACATCGACGACCTGATCGCCGATCTGGAACAGGCGCTGGCGGCGGTGTAAGCTGCCGGGCAACATACTCCCGGTTTTGAAAAACCGGGAGTATGTGTGTTTTTGCAAGAACTGGCGCCCGGTACAGCCGTGATGGTTGGGGAGTATCCGTCATTTCCCGGCCCGGCGCGGCGCATCGGGCAAGTGCTGGAATGTTTCCGCCGCCAACGGTTACAGCGTAGAACCGGCCCTGGTTTTCAGGGCGCCCAGCCTGGAAGCTGCTACTGTTTCATTTTTTCAAAGAAACGGCTTGGCCCGAAGCTTCATGAATCATCAGGCACTCTCCTCCTTCATCTGGTCGGTTGCCGACCTGCTGCGCGGCGACTACAAGCAAAGCGAATATGGCCGCGTCATCCTGCCCTTCACCGTGCTGCGCCGACTGGACTGCGTGCTGCGGGCCAGCAAGGCCGCCGTGCTGGCCGAGTTTGAAGCCAAGACCCGCGTTGGGCTGAACCCCGACCCCTTCCTGTTGCGCGCGGCCGGACAGAGCTTCTACAACACCTCGCCGCTCGACCTGGCCATGCTGCTGGGCGATCAGGACCACATCCGGCAAAACCTCTACGCCTACATCCAGGCGTTTTCGCCAGCGGCGCGCGACATCTTCGAGCGTTTCGACTTCCACACCCAGATCGAGCGGCTGGCCAAGGCCAATCTGCTGTACCTGGTGACGGAAAAATTCGCCAACATCGATCTGCATCCCGAGGCGGTGGACAACGCCCGGATGGGGCTGGTGTTCGAGGAACTGATACGCAAGTTCGCCGAAATCTCGAACGAAACCGCCGGCGAACACTTCACCCCGCGCGAAGTCATCCGCCTGATGGTCAACCTGCTGTTCATCGAGGATGATGACGTATTGACCCCCGGCAGCGCCGTGGTGCGCACCATCTACGACCCCACCGCCGGCACCGGCGGCATGCTGTCGATCGCCGGCGAATACCTCGCCGAGCACAACCCGGCGGCGCGGCTGACCATGTTCGGTCAGGAACTCAACGACGAGTCCTACGCCATCTGCAAGGCCGACATGCTCATCAAGGGCCAGGACGTCGCCAACATCGTCGCCGGCAACACCCTCTCCGACGATGGCCACGGCAGCCGCCGGTTCGACTACATGCTGTCCAATCCGCCGTTCGGCGTCGAATGGAAAAAGGTCGAAAAGGCGGTGCGCGCCGAACACGAGCAAAAGGGCTTCGACGGCCGTTTCGGCCCCGGTCTGCCGCGCGTTTCCGACGGCTCCATGCTGTTCCTGATGCACCTGCTGTCCAAGATGCGCCCGGCCGCCGACGGCGGCGGACGTTTCGGCATCGTCCTGAACGGCTCCCCGCTGTTTACCGGCGGCGCTGGCAGCGGCGAATCGGAAATCCGCCGTTACGTGCTGGAAAACGATCTGGTCGAAGCCATCATCGGCCTGCCGACCGACATGTTCTACAACACCGGCATCGCCACCTACGTCTGGATACTTTCCAACCGCAAGGTGGCGGATCGCAAGGGCCATGTGCAGTTGATCGACGCCAGCAGCTTCTGGCAGAAGATGCGCAAGAGCCTGGGCAGCAAGCGCCGCGAAATGAGCGACGCCCACATCGCCACCGTCACCCGCCTGTTCGGCGCGTTCACCGAAGCGGAACTCGTCACCGTGCTCGACGCCCACGGCCAGCCGCTGCGCGACGCCGAAGGCAAGCCGGTCGAACCGCAGCTCGTCACCAATACCGATACGCCACCCAAACCGCCCGAAGGCGGGCGCCTGAAGCGCGTGCCGATCGCCCGCATCTTCCGCAACGAGGAATTCGGCTACACCACCATCACCGTCGAACGCCCGCAGCGCGACGAAAACGGCAACATCGTGCTCGGCACAAAAGGCAAGCAAAAAGGCCAGCCGCAGCCCGACAGCGCGCTGCGCGACACCGAAAACGTGCCGCTGACCGAAGACATCGCCGCCTACTTCCAGCGCGAAGTGCTGCCGCACGCGCCCGATGCGTGGATAGACGAAGCCAAAAGCAGGGTCGGCTATGAAATTCCGTTCAACCGCCACTTCTACGTGTTCGAGCCGCCGCGCAGCCTGGCCGAAATCGATACCGACCTGAAAACCTGCACCAGCCGCATCCTGGAGATGATCCGGGGACTGTCTACATGATTCTTATCACATCCGAAAACGGAAATAATAAAAAAATCTTTTTAAATCAAAAGGTTGCTTCAACATGATAAGCCACTGGATGATGCGTGCGATTGCGTTGTGGGAGGCCAGCCGGGAGGCCGTACCCTATGAGCTCAACGAACTGGATTGGAAGGCATCCTTGAGCATGAACAAGGAGCGCCTGGCTGAACACCTGTGCGCGTTCGCCAACTTGCCAAACGGGGGATTCCTGCTGTTTGGGGTCGATGACGACGCCAAGCCGGTGGGCATAGCCCAAGACCGAGTCGAGGGGATTTGTAACACCTTGGCCAACCTGGGCCGCGAGGCCGTCGAACCCCCACTGCAACTTCATCACGGGGTAGAGGTGATCGACGGCATCCCCCTACTGTTCGTCCATATCCCGGAACAACCCCACAAGCCGGTTCACCGCAGAGGCAAATCCATCGAGGAAAGCTGGATTCGCTCCAACGGCACCACGCGCAAAGCCTCGCGCGCCGAAATCGGCTCTCTCATGCTGCACAGTTCCGCCCCGCGCTGGGAGGAGCTGCGCGCGTCGCCCTTGCTCAGGCCGGATCAAATTGTTGAACTGCTGGATCTGACCGCCATTCGTACCTTGCTGCAACGCCCATCCATCGATGACCCCGCCGAACGAATGCGCTGGGCTGCCGATGAAAAGCTGATTGTTCCTGATGCCGATGGCTATTACATTACCAACCTCGGCGCCATTGCCGCGGCGCGTGAACTGAATGCATTCGACCGGCTGGCTCGCAAGTGCATCCGCGTGATCCGGTACGCCAGCACCAACAAGGTCGACACGATCGGGGAAACCGTGGGCCACAAGGGGTATGCCGTCGGATTCGAGGGATTGATCGAATATCTCAAACAGGTACTCCCCCATTCGGAAGTCATCAAACAGTCCTTGCGGCAGCAAGTCACCGTGTATCCGGAAATCGCGCTGCGCGAGCTGATTGCCAATGCGCTGATCCACCAGGATTTCACCGTGAGCGGCACCGGCCCGCTGATTGAAATCTTCACCGACCGAATCACCATCACCAACCCTGGAGGGCTGCTGCCCGGCAAGCGGCTCGACCGGCTCATTGGCACTACACCGCAATCCCGTAATGAAGCCCTGGCATCGGCCTTTCGCCAATATCGCATCTGCGAAGAGCGCGGCACCGGCTTCCAGAAAGTCGTCGCCGCCATCGAACTGTTCGGCCTGCCGCCGCTGACGGTACGCCAGGAAGAAACCGCCTTGCAGGTCACGCTGCACGCGCCACGGGCCTTTGCCGACATGAGCCAGGCCGAGCGCATCGAAGCCTGCTACCAGCACGCGGTCTTGCAGTACCTCTCCAGCCAGACTTTGACCAATACCAGCCTGCGCCAACGTTTCAAGCTGCATGACAAGCAGCGCAACCAGATCACCAATCTGATTTCCGATGCGGTGGAGGCTGGGCGCATCAAGCGCAAGGATGCGGCGAGTGGAAACAAGTTTGCGGAATATCTGCCGTATTGGGTGTGAGGGGCATAGATGAGTTTTCTAGCATATGAAAAATATAAGCCCAGCAATGTGGAGTGGCTGGGTGATGTACCAACTCATTGGGCAGTTGATCGCATCAAGGTGTCAATTATGAGTTCACGCAATGGCATTTGGGGAGATGAAGCCAAGGGCGATGAAAACGACATTCCATGCGTTCGGGTGGCCGATTTTGATCGCACAGCACTTCGTGTAATTCTGGATGAACCAACGATTCGGAATGTGACAGAAAAAGAGCGCGAAGGCCGTATTCTTGAGCGAGGCAATCTGTTACTAGAAAAATCTGGTGGGGGAGAAAAACAGCCAGTAGGGTGCATAGTGCTGTATGACCTGAATCAATCGGCCATTTGCTCGAATTTCGTTGCCAGAATTCAATTGAATTCAGGAATGAACTCATCCTATTGGTGTTACGTTCATTCAGCAGCATATGCAGTGCGTCTGACTACGGGATCGATCAATCAAACTTCTGGAATCCAGAATTTAGATCAAGATCGATATTTCAATGAGCGTGCGCCTTTTCCACCAACTGAAGAACAGGCGGCCATCGCCACCTTCCTCGACTGCGAAACCGCCAAAATCGACGCGCTGATTGCCGAGCAGGAAAAACTCATTGCCCTGCTGGCCGAAAAGCGCCAGGCCATCATCTCTCACGCCGTCACCAAAGGACTCGACCCCAACGCCCCGATGAAGGATTCCGGCGTGGCGTGGTTGGGGGAAGTGCCGGAGCATTGGAGTTCCCCGCCTCTGTATATGCGTTATTCATCCGAACTTGGAAAAATGCTGGATGCAAATCGAATTACGGGAAGATATCTGATTCCTTATTTGCGAAATATTGACGTTCAATGGGATGTCATCAACCTTTCTGATTTACCTCAGATGGATATTGAAGAATCGGAGTATGGGCGATATACGATCAGACGTGGTGACCTTCTCGTGTGCGAAGGAGGAGAAGTAGGGCGAGCCGCCGTAGTCCAAACGGATGAACTGATTGGATATCAGAAAGCATTGCATCGTCTTCGTCCACGGTCAGACCAAGAGCATCCACGATATATGTATTACACATTTGTTTGGGCATCGAAAGCAGGTGCTTTTTCTGGTGAGGGCCAGTCAACGATTGCACACCTTACCGGAGAGCAGTTGAGAAAATATCGGTTTCCAACGCCACCTCTTGCAGAACAGCAGGAGATATCTAATTACTTGGATATTGAATTCGGCAGGCTGAGGCGATTAATTTCGGAGTCCGAGCAGGCTATCGACTTATTGAAAGAACGCCGCTCCGCCCTCATCACCGCCGCCGTCACCGGCCAGATCGATGTTCGTAACGCCGTCCAGGAGGTTTCCGCATGAGTGATCTCCAGCTTTTCCGTCTTCAGAACGACACCGCCACCGAACTGACTGCCTCGGCGGCGGCGCTGGAGCGCAATTTGCAGCGGCTGATCGAAGGCCGGATGGAGACCTTTCTGGGCGTGCGCTTTCTGGCGTCGGAATATGCCACCGGCAAGACGCATCGCGGCCGCATCGATTCGCTCGGGCTGGATGAGAACAACTGCCCCGTCATCATCGAATACAAGCGGCACGGCAATGAGAACGTCATCAATCAGGGCCTGTTCTATCTGGACTGGCTGCTCGACCACAAGGCCGAGTTCCGCTGGCTGGTGATGGAAAAGCTGGGCAAGGACGTGGCCGACAGCGTGGAGTGGCCGGGCACCCGGCTGCTGTGCATCGCGGCGGACTTCACGCGCTACGACCAGCACGCGGTGCAGCAGATTCCGCGCAACATCGAACTGATCCGCTACAAGCTGTTCGGCGAGGATTTGCTGCTGCTGGAACTGGTGAATACGCAAGCAGTGGCCGAATCCGCGTCTGCGCCGGAAGCGGCGAAGCCGTCCGCCGCTTCGCCCACCGATAACGCCGCCGTCCCGAAGCCGCACGGCCGGGACAAGAGCTTTGCCGAGGAACTGGAAGGCGCGACGGCGGAGATGCAGGCGCTCTATGCCGACCTGCGTTCGTTCCTGTTCGCGCTAGGTGACGACGTGACCGAGAAGCAGCCCAAGCTGTATGTGGCTTTCCGCAAGCTGAAGAACTTCGCCTGCGTGGTGATGTATCCGAACAAGATGCTGGTGACGCTGAAACTGAACCCCGACACCGTGGCGCTGGAAGACGGCTTCAGCCGCGACGTGCGGCAGATCGGCCACTGGGGCACGGGCGATCTGGAACTGTGCTTGCGCAGCGCCGCCGATCTGGAGCGCGCCAAGCCGCTGCTGGAACGGGCGTATCAGGAGGGGTGACTGTCTTGAAGATTGATGGTGTTTTTGGCTGCTAGTGCTTGTACAGCAAGCACTAGCAGCTATCAATTTTCAATTATTCAACCTGGGGCCTTTCGTTAAAAAAGGGCGTAAGTTAAGCGGGCTTTCACATGACTCTCCACCAGGAAATCCACTTCGAGCAGGAAATCTGCGCCCATCTGGCCGCCCACGGCTGGCTGCATGAGGCCGGCGATGCCGCGCGGTTCGACCGCGCCCATGGCCTGTTCCTGCCCGACCTGCTGGCCTGGGTGGAGGCGACGCAGCCGCAGAACTGGCAGCGCCTGACCAGGACGCATGGCGCGGCCTTGCCGAAGGTGCTGGCGGAGCGGGTGCGCAAGAGCCTGAACGAGCGCGGTACGCTGGACGTGCTGCGCCGGGGCGTGGAAATCCTCGGGTTGGCGGCGCCGCTGGAGTTGGCGCAGTTCAAGCCGGCGCTGGCGATCAATCCGGTGACGCAGCGGCAGTACGCGGCCAACCGGCTGCGCGTGGTGCGGCAGGTGGCGCATTCGCCGAACCATCCGGGGAATGAACTCGATCTGGTGCTGTTCCTCAACGGCATCGCGGTGGCGACGGCGGAACTGAAAAGCGACTTCACGCAGAGCGTCGGCGACGCGGTGGACCAGTACCGCCACGATCGCCATCCGCATCCCAGGGGCGGGGTGGCGGAGCCGTTGCTGGCCTTTCCTGGCGGGGCGCTGGTGCATTTCGCGGTGAGCCAGTCGGAGGTGATGATGACGACCCGGTTGGCCGGGCAGGAAACGGTTTTCCTGCCGTTCAATCGCGGCAACGGCGGCGCGGCCGGCAACGCGCCGAATCCGGATGGCTTTGCCACCGCCTATCTGTGGGAGGAAGTCTGGGAGCGCGAGAGCTGGCTGGACATCCTGCATCGCTATCTGATCGGCAAGCGCGACGACCGCAAGCAGTTGCAAGGCGTGATCTTTCCGCGCTATCACCAGCTCGATGCCACTCGCAAGCTGGTGGCGGACGTATTGCAAAACGGCGCCGGCCAGCGTTATCTGATCCAGCATTCGGCGGGTTCGGGCAAGACCAATTCGATTGCCTGGAGCGCCCATTTTCTGGCCGATCTGCACGATGCGGCGCACCGGAAGCTGTTCGACAGCGTGCTGGTGGTGTCGGACCGCACGGTGCTGGATGCGCAGTTGCAGGAGGCGATCTTCGATTTCGAGCGCACCACCGGGGTGGTGGCGTCGATCACCGGCGAGCACGGCAGCAAGAGCGCGCAGTTGTCGCAGGCGCTGAAGGAGGGCAAGAAAATCATCGTCTGCACCATCCAGACCTTTCCGTTCGCGTTGCAGGCGGTGCAGGAGCTGGCGGCGACCGAGGGCAAGCGTTTCGCGGTGATCGCCGACGAGGCGCATAGTTCGCAGGCCGGTGACGCGGCGGCCAAGCTGAAGCAGTTGCTGTCGGCCGAGGAGTGGGCGGCATTGCAGGATGGCGGCGAAATCGATACCGAAGCGGTGCTCGCTGCCAACATGGAGGCGCGCGCCGGCGCTCAGGGGCTGACTTATGTGGCCTTCACCGCCACGCCCAAGCAGAAGACGCTGGAGTTGTTCGGCCGGCCCGGCGCCGACGGGCTGCCGCAGCCGTTTCATGTGTATTCGATGCGCCAGGCGATCGAGGAGGGTTTCATTCTCGACGTGCTGAAGAATTACACCAGCTACCGGCTGGCGTTCAGGCTGGCGCACGACGGCCGCGAATACGATGAAACCCAGGTCGAACGCAGCGCGGCGATGAAGGGGATCATGCAGTGGGTGCGGCTGCACCCTTACAACATCGCCAGCAAGGTGCAGATCGTGGTCGAGCACTATCGCGAAAACGTCCAGCCGCTTCTGGGCGGCCGCGCCAAGGCGATGGTGGTGGTCGGCCGCCGCAGGGAGGCGGTGCGCTGGCAGAAGGCGATCCGCGCCTACATCGACCGGCAGAATTATCCGTTGGGCGTGCTGGTGGCCTTTTCCGGCGAGGTGAGCGACCCGGAGAGCTATCCGCAGGCGGTCAGCGAGAGCAGCCGCGAACTGAACCCGGAACTGAAGGGGCGCGACATCCGCGATGCCTTTGCCGAGCCGGGCTATCATCTGCTGCTGGTGGCCAACAAGTTCCAGACCGGCTTCGACCAGCCGCTGCTGTGCGGCATGTACGTGGACAAGCGGCTGGGCGGGGTCCAGGCGGTGCAGACGCTGTCGCGCCTGAATCGCGCCCATGCCGGCAAGGACACCACCTATATCCTGGATTTCGTCAACGATGCCGGCGAAATCCTGCAAGCCTTCAAGACCTATTACGACACCGCAGAACTGGAGGCTGCCACCGATCCGCATCTGGTGTACGACCTGCGCGCCAAGCTGGATGCCGGCGGCCACTACGATGAGTTCGAAGTGGAGCGCGTGGCGCGGGTGATGACCGATCCGCGCGGCACGCAAAAGCAGCTGGATGCGGCGATCGCGCCGGTGGCCGATCGGCTGCTGAAACGCTACAGGAGCACGCGCGAGGCAGGCATCGCCGCCGCCGATGACGCGGCCCGGCAGGCGGCCGGGGATGCGCGGGAAGCCTTGCTGCTGTTCAAGAACGATATGGGCGCGTTCGTCCGCCTGTATGTGTTCCTGTCGCAGATTTTCGATTACGGCAACACCGGTATCGAAAAGCGTTTCCTGTTCTACAAGCTGCTGATTCCGCTTCTGGAATTTGACCGCGAGCGTGACACGGTGGACTTGTCCAGAGTAGTGCTGACCCACCACACCCTGAAGAACGCCGGCAGGCAATCCCTGAACCTGAAGCAGGACGGCCGCTACCCCCTGCCGCCGATGGACGCGTCCGGCAGCGGCGCGGTGCAGGACCGGCAGCAGGCGTATCTGGCGGAGATCATCCAGAAAGTGAACGGTTTGTTCGAGGGCGAGTTGAGCGACGATGACCAACTGGTCTACGTGAACGGCGTCATCAAGGGCAAGCTGCTGGAAAACGATACCCTGGTCCAGCAGGCCGCCAGCAACAGCAAGGAGCAATTCGCCAACTCGCCGGACCTGAAGGATGCGCTGCTGCACGCCATCATGGACGCGCTCGAAGCCCACACCACCATGAGCACCCAGGCGCTCGGCTCGCAGCGGGTGCGCGACGGCTTGAAGGACATCCTGCTCGGCCCGGCGCAATTGTATGAAGCGCTGCGCGCCAGATCGGATGCGCGCGCGGCGAGGGAATAGCCGGCTGGCAGGCGGGAAGCGCGCTGTCAACGCCGCCCGACGCTGGATGCCATTTCAAAAATATCGGGAGTATGTGTGTTTTTTGAAAGCAGGGCGCCCGGTACAGGAGTGATGGTTGGGGAGTATTTTTAATCTTCGGGCTTCGCCCCCGGCTATCGCGCACCCGCTGAAATTTCTCCGTTGGCAACGGCGCCGCTATAGAATCGGCAACAGCGCGCCGGCTTGCCGCGAGCCTCATCCCGCCGATATTTCCTCCCAAGGAGCCGTTCCATGCCTCGTCCCGTTTTCCTGCTGGCGCCCGCCGTCATCGCCGCCGCCGTCGCGCTGGCGCCGGCCGCGCAGGCGATCAACAAATGCGTCGGCGCCGATGGCCGGGTCAGCTATTCCGATGCGCCCTGCGAGGGCGCCGCCCGCAACACCGTGCTGACGCCGAACAGCGCCGGCCCCGGCTCCGGCGGCGCGGCGGCCGGAGCCAGCGATGGCGACAAGCTGAAGGCGCTGCAGGCGGCGCGGCGCGAAAAGGACATCGAATACGAGCTGGAACAGATCGACAGCGACATTTCGGTCTATCGCCACAACATGGATCAGGACATCGAGCGCGTGCGCCATCGCAAGAAAGGCGCCGCCAACAACCTCGCCGGCGCCACCTACGAGCAGAGCATCAGCACCGAAATGCAGGCGATCGTCGCCTCCTACGACGCCAAGATCAAGCTCAAGCAGAGCCAGGCCGAGGTGCTGCGCTCCGAACTGAACGCGCTGCGTTCGCGCAAGTAAGCCGCTCAGGCGGGCGGCCGCCGCCAGCGTTCGGTCGCTTCGAACAGCGCCATCCCCGCCAGCATCGCCAGCACGAACAGCAGCGGCTTGCCGGAGCCGGCCAGCAGCGAGGCCAGCGCCGGTCCCGGACAGAAGCCGGCCAGGCCCCAGCCGGCGCCGAAGGCGAGGCTGCCGAGCAGCAGCCGGCGGTCGATGCGGCCGGGCGCCGGCAGCACCAGCGGCGCGCCGGTCAGCGTCGTGCGGCGCCGCGCCGCCAGCCGGAATGCCGGCGCCGCCACCAGGATCGCGCCGCCCATCACGAAAGCCAGCGACGGGTCCCAGGCGCCGGCGACATCCAGAAAACCGCTCACCTTGGCCGGGTCGGTCATGCCGGAGACGATCAGCCCGAGGCCGAACAGCAGCCCGGAACCCAGTGCGATCAGAATGATCATGGTGTCCTCAGGAAAACAGGTGGCGCAGCGCGTACACCGACAGCGCGCCGGCCAGCATGAAGGCGGCGGTGGCCGCCAGCGAACGCGGCGACAGCCGGGCGAGGCCGCAGACGCCGTGGCCGCTGGTGCAGCCGGAGCCGTAGCGGGTGCCCAGCCCGACCAGCAGGCCGGCCACCAGCAGCAGCGGCGTGTCGGCGGCGATGTGCGCCGGCGGCAGCGGCGCCAGCAGCCGGTATGCCAGCGGCGCCGCCAGCAGTCCGGCAACGAAGGCCAGGCGCCAGCCGGCATCGCCGCGCCGCCCCGACAGCAGGCCGCCGACGATGCCGCTGATGCCGGCCACGCGCCCGCCCGCCAACAGCAGCAGCGCGCTGGCCGCGCCGATCAGCAGGCCGCCGGCCAGCGCGCTGCCCGGCGTGAAGGATGCCCAGTCGATGTTCATGAGGTTTCGCCGTCGCCGCAGAATTGCGCGTACAAGACTTGCAGCACGGCCAGCGCGGCGGCGCTGGCGATGCGGTAATGCACCTGCTTGCCGTCGCGCCGCGTCTGCACCAGTCCTTCCTCGCGCAATACGCCGAGCTGCTGCGACAGCGTCGGCTGGCGGATGCCGAGTTGCGCTTCCAGATCGCCGACGCACAGTTCGCCCTGCGACAGCTGGCACAGCAGCAGCAGGCGGTCGGGATTGGCCATCGCCTTCAGCAGCGCCGAGGCGGCGGCCGACGACGCGCGCAGCGCCGGCAGATCGATAGCAACGGGAATGTCCATGAGCGAATCCAATTGACTTTGCCGAAAAACATTATATAAACTCACGATATGTAAATCAATAGATTGTTCCGCGAACCGACGCCGGGAGCCGCCATGTCGCCACAAGTCCAGGGTTTTCACGATGCCGATACCGGCACCGTCAGTTATGTCGTCTATCCGGCCGCCGGCGGCGGTTGCGCGATCGTCGATCCGGTGCTGGATTACGCGCCGCAGTCGGGCCGCAGCGCCACGCATGGGGCCGACCGGCTGGTGCAGTTCGTGCGCGCGCAGCGGCTGACGGTCGAATGGATACTGGAAACCCACGCCCATGCCGACCATCTGTCGGCGGCGCCGTATCTGCGCCAGCAGCTGGGCGGCCGCATCGCCATCGGTGAACGCATCGATGCCGTGCAGCAGGTGTTCGGCGAGGTGTTCAATCTGGCGGCGGAATTCGCCCGCGACGGCAGCCAGTTCGATCATCTGTTCGCCGATGGCGAGGAGTTCACGATCGGCGGCATGGCGGCGCGCGCGCTGCACGTGCCGGGCCACACGCCGGCCGATTGCGCCTACCAGGTCGGCGATCTGGTGTTCGTCGGCGATACGCTGTTCATGCCGGAAGCCGGTACCGCGCGCTGCGATTTTCCCGGCGGCGATGCCCATCAGCTATACCGCTCGGTGCGGCGCCTGCTGGCGCTGCCGGACGCCACCCGGCTGCTGGTCTGCCACGATTACCCGGAAGGGCGGCCGCCGCAATGGGAAGCCACGGTGGCGCGGCAGCGCGCCGACAACATCCACGTGCGCGACGGCGTCAGCGAGGAGGAATTCGTCGCGCTGCGCCGTGCCCGCGACGCCACGCTGGACATGCCGCGCCTGATGTTGCCGGCGATCCAGGTCAACATCCGCGCCGGCGCGCTGCCGCCGGCCGAGGACAATGGCGTGCATTACCTGAAGATTCCGCTGAACCGGTTTTGAGGCGTGGCGGCCCGGTTCGGGCGCCATCAAAGGTTTCGCGCCGGTTTCGTTCGTTATCAATTGTTTCAGCGCGTTCCAGACGCGGCGGAATCTGCAATACTGAGGCGATCGTGCTGCGCCTTCGGCGCAGTCGGCGTTCCGTTCGCGGCGCGACAATCCTGAATCCGACAGCGAGGTGCATCGTGAAAACATTCAAATCGGCGCTGGCGCCGGCATTGCTGGCCGTGGCGCTGGCCGCGGTCTGCGGCGGCGCCGCCGCGCAGGCGACCGTGATGGTGCGCGGCGGCCACGGTGGCCATGGCTGGCATGGCGGCGGCGGCTGGCATGGCGGCTGGCACGGCCGCAGCAGCTTCGGCGTCACCATCGGCGGCCCGCTGTACTGGCCGTCCTATCCTTCCTACCCGTCGTATTCCTACTATCCGCCGGCGTATTACTACAACCCGCCGCCGGTGGTGGTGGTGCCGCCGGCAACGCCGCCGACCTATATCGAACAGGGCAACCCCGACCAGTACTGGTATTTCTGCGCCGATCCGCAGGGTTACTACCCGTATGTCAAGGAATGCCCGCGCGGCTGGCAGCAGGTGGCGCCGCAGCCGGCCGATGCGCAATAAACAGGAATCATCATGCGTACCTCGATCAAGCTTTCTCCGTTGCTCGCGCTGCTGGTGCTGGGCGCCTGCACTACCTTGCCAAGCGGCCCCAGCATGCTGGCGCTGCCCGGCACCGGCAAGACCTTCGACCAGTTCCGCGCCGATGACGCGTCCTGCCGCCAGTACGCGCAATTGCAGATGAACGGCATGTCGGCCGAGCAGGCGGCGGTTGACAGCGGCCTGCGCAGCGCCGCGCTCGGCACCCTGCTCGGCGCGGTGGCCGGCGCGGCGATCAATGGCGGCCACGGCGCCGGCGTCGGCGCCGGGGTCGGCGCCGCGCTCGGCGGCCTGTCCGGCGTCAGTTCCGGCAACGCCGCCAGCTACGGCACCCAGCAACGCTACGATTTCGCCTACACGCAGTGCATGTACGCGCAGGGTCACCGGGTGCCGGTGTCCGGCCGCTTCACCTCGGCGCCGTCGCTGCCGCCGCCACCGGCCGGTGCTTCGGCGCCGCTGCGGTCGGCGCCGCCGGGCGTCTCCAGCGGCTACCGGCCGCCGCCGCCGAACGCGCCGCCGCCGCCAGGCTATTGAGTTGTCGCACATGGGCCGCCGGGTTTTTCCGGCGGCTTTTTTCATGGTGCCGGCCGCGCTGGCGGCGAAAATCATCCTGCGCCGCACGTGTGCTTCGTGTCACAATTCCCGCCAGCCGGCGGGTGCCGGCGGCGGTTTCCCCATTCCTTGCCTGCTCTCGCCATGCCCGAACAATCCAAGTGCGGTCCGGTCGTCATTGCTTCCTATCTGTTGATGGCGGCCGCGCTGGTCACGATCATGGCGACCGGCCTGCTGGCGGCGCTGTTTTCCGGCCTGCTGGTGTATTCGCTGGTGCATCTGCTGTCGCCGGCGCTGGGCAAGAAGATTTCCAGCCACCGCGCGCGCATGATCGCCGTCGCCGTGCTCGGCACCGTGATCGTCGCGCTGCTGATGGTGGCGATCTGGGGCGTGATCGCCTTCCTGCAGAGCGATGCCGGCAACGTCCAGGTGCTGCTGAAGCGGATGGCCGACATCATCGAAGCCTCGCGCGACCAGATCCCGGCCTGGCTGCGCGACAACCTGCCGCAGAACGCCGACGCGCTGCGCGAGCTGATCACCGCCTGGCTGCGCGAACACGCGACGCAGGCGCGGCTGATCGGCCAGCAGGCCGGCCGCACCGTGGTGCATCTGCTGATCGGCATGGTGATCGGCGCGATGGCGGCGCTCTACAACACCAATTCGAGCGTCCGCTACCGGCCGCTGGCGGCGGCGCTGCATGTGCGCGTGGTGGTGCTGGAACATGCGTTCCGGCGCATCGTGTTCGCCCAGGTGCGGATCGCCGGCATCAATGCGATCCTGACCGGCATCTACCTGGCGGTGATCCTGCCGCTGGCCGGCGTGCATCTGCCGCTGACCAAGAGCATGATCGCCATCACCTTCTTCGCCGGCCTGCTGCCGGTGATCGGCAACCTGATCTCGAACACCGTGGTGGTGGTGGTCGGGCTGTCGCATTCACTGGGGATCGCGGTCGCCTCGCTGATGTTCCTGATTTTGGTCCACAAGCTGGAATACTTCCTGAACGCCAAGATCATCGGCTCGCACATCAACGCCCACGTCTGGGAACTGCTGACCGCGATGCTGGTGATGGAAACCCTGTTCGGCCTGCCCGGCGTGGTGGCGGCGCCGGTGCTGTACGCCTACGTCAAGCATGAATTGAGCGAGCAGGGCCTGGTGTAATCCGCCGGATCATATACTCCCCTTGGTGCTGGCCTGTAGCGGGTGTCAGTCGCCAGTTTTTAATGCATACCCCCCATTATCTTGCCGACTGCCGGGCCAGCCAGGCGAGCGTGCCCTGGGCCGCCCATCTGCCGCTGGCGCAGCAGGCGGTCAGCAGATAGCCGCCGGTCGGCGCTTCCCAGTCCAGCATTTCACCGGCGCAGAACAGCCCCGGCTGGGCGCGCAGCATCAGGCCGGCGTCCAGCGCCTCGAAGCACACGCCGCCGGCGCTGCTGATCGCCTCGTCCAGCGGGCGTGGCGCCGCCAGCCGCAGCGGCAGCGCCTTGATCGCCGCGCCCAGCCGCGCCGGATCGCGGAAATCCTCGGCCGCGACCAGCTCGCGCAGCAACCCGGCCTTGACGCCGGCAATGCCGAGCCGGCTTTGCAGATGGCTGGACAGCGAGCGCGCGCCGCGCGGCCGTGCCAGTTCGGCCACCACCCACGACAGCTCGCGTGCCGGCAGCAGATCCAGTTCCAGCAGCGCGCTGCCGCCCGCATCGATGGCGTCGCGCAGCATCCCCGACCACGCATAGATCAGGCTGCCCTCGACGCCGCCGTTGGTCACCAGCAATTCGCCGGCGCGGCGGTGGCGCACGCCGCCAGCATCGGTGAACGCCGCCGCCACCGATTTCAGCGGCTGGCCGGCAAAGCGTTCGCGGAAATGCGCGCTCCAGCCGACGTCGAAGCCGCAGTTGGCCGGCGCCAGCGGCGCCACCTCGACGCCGCGCCGTTGCAGCAGCGGCAGCCAGGCGCCATCGGAACCGAGCCGCGCCCAGCTGCCGCCGCCGAGCGCCAGAATGACCGCATCGGCCAGCACTTCCGGCGTGGCGCCGGTGTCGGTGGCGAAGCGCAGCCGCAGCCGGCCAGCGGCATCGCTGTCCCAGTCCTGCCAGCGGTGGCGCGTGTGAACGCGCACGCCGGCGGCACGCAGCCGCGTCAGCCAGGCGCGCAGCAGCGGCGCCGCCTTCATGTCGCGCGGGAACACCCGGCCGGAACTGCCGACGAAAGTGGCGATACCCAGTCCCTCGGCCCAGGCGCGCAATTCGGCGGCGCCGAACTCGCGCAGCCACGGCGCCACCTGCGCCGCGCGGGCACCGTAGCGCGCGTGAAAGGCCGGCGTCGCCTCGGCGTGGGTCAGATTCAGGCCGCCGCGCCCGGCCAGCAGGAACTTGCGGCCGACCGACGGCATCGCGTCGTACAGATCGACCGCCACGCCGGCCGCCGCCAGCGTTTCGGCCGCCATCAGGCCGGCCGGACCGCCGCCGATGACGGCGACGCGCGGGGAAGCAAAAGGAGCGGCGGACATGGAGAAAGGGCGGCGGGCGGCTGTGATCGGAAAGGAGGGCGGGGCACTATACTGAGCGCCGGCGGCGCAATTTTACGCACAAATTTTGCGTAGCCAGCCGTCCTTGCCAACCTTCGACCCTTCGACCCTTTCCCGCCATGACCGTACCGCTGCGCTGCGCCTGGGCCAATCCGGCCAACCCGCTGTATCTCGACTACCACGACCACGAATGGGGCGTGCCCTGCCACGACGAAACCCGGCTGTTCGAAATGCTGAACCTGGAAGGCGCGCAGGCCGGCCTGTCGTGGGAAACCATCCTGAACAAGCGCGCCCATTACCGCCGCGTGTTCGACGGCTGGGACGCCGAGGCGATCGCGCGCTACGACGACGCCAAGGTGGCGGCGCTGCTGGCCGACCCCGGCATCGTGCGCAACCGGCTGAAGGTGGCGGCGGCGATCGGCAACGCGCGCGCGTATCTGCGGCTGCGCGAGCAGGAGGGCGGGCTGGCGCCGTTTTTGTGGGCGTATGTCGACGGCGTGCCGATCCGCAACCGCTGGCGCGCCATGGCCGAAGTGCCGGCCACCACGCCGCTGGCGCAGCGGCTGTCGAAGGATCTGGCGCAACGCGGCTTCAAGTTCGTCGGGCCGACCATCGTGTACGCCTACATGCAGGCGATCGGGATGGTGGATGATCATCTGGAGGGGTGCTATCGAGGAAGGTAGCGATTTCTTCGTCGACTTTTCAACCGGTCGTGCCCACAAAGGATTGCGCAGGGAATGCGGACAGCCTGCGGTCGGCCGTACGAAACGGTTTCGCTAACCTCCCAACCTGTCGTTCCCGCGCAGGGTTGAGCAGGGAATGCAGACAGCATGTTGTCTGCCTGCGAAACGGTTTTCGCTTGCAAGCGAAAACGCGCCCTGCAAGGGGGAACCCAGCGTCGTTCTTCGCTTACTGACGCCGGCTGCTACTCGTGATGAGCGACAAGCTGGCTGGCCTGGCCGCCATCAAGAAAGAACCTGCATCGGGAAATGGAGTGCTGCGGCCTTACTGATCGCTCGCCGCCTGCAGCAGGCATTTCGACAGTTTGTCGAAATGCAGCAGCGCGGCCTGGGTCAGTTCGATCTGCTTGCGGCGGCTGTCTTCGGTGTCGGCCAGCATGATCCAGCCTTTTTCGCGCATCGATTTCAGGCGGCCGTGCAGTGTCGCCGGGGAACCGAGAGTCTGTTGTGCCATCATGTCGCGCACCGACAGCCGCTGCCGCTCCTGGTTGGCGCGCGCGACCAGCGCCAGGATGCGTTCTTCGAGCGGATCGAGCGACGGCAGCGATGGCATTCCACGCAAGGCTTCGGCCAGCTGCAAAAAGCGCAGGTAGATGTCGGCGGGGCGTTTGGAGCTTTTCATCGATCGGATATGGTGCGGGACAAGGTGCGGGCGTAATCTATCACGCAACGCACTTCGAGTCGCGCACCGTTACTTTTTTTTCGCGAAGGAATTGGATCATCATGTCGGCGCTCACTCTCAATGCAAAGCTCGTGGCGCTGTCGGTTTTTCTGTATTTGGCGGCCTTGGCGATGAACGAATGGGTGTTTCTCGGCTCGGAATTCACGCGCGGGATCAACTGGATTTACCTGCCGGCCGGCGTGCGGCTGGTGACCATTCTGCTGTTCGGCGGCGCCGGCGCGCTGGGCGTGCTGCTGGCCTCGCTGCTGGCGACGCTGCTGTATTACTTTCCCGACGATCTGCCGCGCGCGCTGTCGGCCGCCATCGTGTCGGCGGCGGCGCCGTATCTGGTGTATCTGGCGGCGCAGAAATGTTTCGGGTTGCGGCCGTCGCTGGTCAATCTGAACGCGGCGCGCCTGACGCAGCTGATGCTGGCGTATGCGCTGGCCGGGCCGTTGATGCAGCACGTAGTGCTGTGGCTGCGCGGCGGCAGCATTACGCTGGCCGGCCTGGTGGTGATGGTGATTGGCGATCTGCTGGGCAGTTTCGCGGTGCTGGCGGTGATCAAGCTGGGGCTGGTTTTGCTGCCATTGGCAAAAAAAACGGGCCGCGCTGGCGGCCCGTGATGTTGCCGGCGCGGCGGCTTACTGCTTGCGCGCGCGCGTCGTGGTCTTTTCCGCCGCCTGGGTGAACTGGGCGGTGGCGTTGGCGACGTTGGCTTCGATGGTTTCCACCGCCTGCTTGGCGGTCTTGCTCAGCTGTTCGTAGCCGGCGCTGGCGTTGCCGATCATCGACTTCAGGATCGCTACGGCGTTTTCCGAACCGGCCGGGGCGTTCTTGGTGACTTCGTCGATCAGCGCGTTGACCTTGCGGGTGGCTTCGGCGATCTGGGCTTCGCCGGCCTTGGCGAATTCGGCCTGGGTGCTGGTGGCGATGCCGGCCAGGTGACGGCCGTAGGCGATCGCCTTTTCAGCGGTCGGCTGCGCCTGGGCGGCCGACAGCGCCAGGAATTCCTGGGCGTCCTTGGCGCCGAACAGCTGGCGCACGGTGGCGCTGGATTCTTCCAGCGAGGCGCGGGCGGCGTTGACGTTCAGTTCGATGACCTTTTCGACGCCTTCGAAGGCTTTGGCGGTCAGGCTGTTGAGCATCGCCAGCTGCGATTCCAGGTTGGCCTTGGTGGCGGCGGAAAACTGTTCGGATACGGTAAACATGGCGTTTCTCCTGACGAGACGGACGGGTGGACGGGCTTTCTTACGCGGCCAAACCGGATATGGTGCGCCGCAACAAAGCCGATTTTAGTCCAATCGGACGGGATGTCAAGAGAAATTTGTGCGCCGCACAAATTGATTTGCAAAAAATTCCCGAGAAGAAATTTTCCTGTGGAATCAATGCCTTCGGATGTCTGGGGCGGGCCGGGCGGTGGCGCCGCCCGGAATCCCTTGGCTATTTTTCCGCGTCCAGCGCCGCCTGCACCGCCGGCCGCTGTTCGACCCGCCTGAAATAGGCTTGCAGGGCCGGCCAGCGCGCCAGATCGATCTGGAACGCGCCGCCCCAGCGCAGCACCACGAACAGGTAGGCGTCGGCCACCGTGAATTGCGGGCCGAGCAGGAAACCGTCGGCGCCGAGCCGGGTTTCCAGATAGTCGAGACGGCTCAGCAGCCGTTCCATCGTCAGCTGCTTCGCTTCCTGCGGCATGGCCGGGTTGAACAGCGGCGAAAACCCCTTGTGCAGTTCGGTGCTGATGAAGTTCAGCCATTCCATCAGCCGGTAGCGCTCGATGCTGCCGGCGGCCGGCGCCAGCTGTTTGGCCGGCGCCAGGTCGGCCAGGTACTGCACGATTGCCGGTCCTTCGGTCAGGATCTGGCCGTCATCGAGTTCCAGCGCCGGCACCGAACCCTTCGGATTGACGGTGCGAAAGTCGGCGCCGGCGGCGGTCTGCTTGCTGCGCAGGTCGACTTTTTCGAGCTGGAACGGCAGGCCGGCTTCGCGCAGCACGATGTGCGGCGACAGCGAACAGGCGCTCGGGGAGAAATACAGTTTCATCGGTCAGACTCCATCGGAAGGACAGCGATCGGGTGGGCGGCGCCTGCTGCGGCGCTGCGTCAAAAAAGGAATGCCGGGGCATGGTAGCGCAGAGCCGGAAATGCTGCAGTTGCACAGGCACGACGGCTGACCGCGCCGCAGGCCAGTGGCTATAATGAACCCGCCTCATTCCATTCACAAAAAAAGGCGGAGACAGATGACCCACCCCCATTTCCCGAGCTGGCCGGCCGGTTTGCCGCAGCATTTGACGGCGCCCGAAACCAGCGTTTTCAGCAACCTCGACATCAGCGCGCGCCGCTACCCGGACCGGCCGGCGATCGTGTTCTACGATTCGATCCTGTCGTACCGCCAGCTGCTGGCCGAGGTCGAGGCGCTGGCCGGCTATCTGCAGCAGGCCTGCGGCGTGCAGCGCGGCGACCGCGTGCTGCTGGACATGCAGAACAGTCCGCAATTCGTCATCGCCTATTACGCCATCCTGCGCGCCGACGCGATGGTGGTGCCGGTCAATCCGATGCTGATGACCGAGGAGCTGCGCCATTACGTCGAGGACAGCGGCGCCAGGGTGGCGATCGCCGCGCAGGAAGTGTTCGCGCGGCTGCGGCCGCTGGTCGGCACCAGCCCGCTGGCGCATGTGGTGGTGGCGACCTATTCCGATTATCTGAGCGCGCCGACCGATCTGCCGGTGCCGGATTTCGTCGCCGCGCCGCGCGAGGTGCCGGCCCAGCTCGGCGTGGTCGGCTGGCGCCAGGCGCTGGATGCCGGCCATGCGCCGGGGCCGCATCTGGCCGGGCCGGACGATCTGGCCTGCATGCCGTACACCTCCGGCACCACCGGCAAGCCGAAGGGTTGCGTGCACACGCACCGTTCGGTGATGTTTACCGCGGTGGCCGGCGCCCACTGGGCCGGTTCGGCGGTGCCGGACCAGACCATCCTGGCGGTGCTGCCGTTCTTCCACGTCACCGGCATGCAGGGCAGCATGAACGGCGTGCTGTACTGCGGCGCGACGATCGTGATCCTGCCGCGCTGGAACCGCGATGCCGCCGGCACGCTGATCACCCGCTACAAGGTGACCGGCTGGACCAACATCCCGACCATGCTGATCGATTTCCTGTCGAACCCGAAGCTGGCCGACTACGACCTGTCCAGCCTGCGCCGCATCGGCGGCGGTGGCGCCGCGATGCCGGCGGCGATCGCCCAGAAGCTGCTCGATCTGACCGGGCTGCAGTACATGGAAGGCTACGGGCTGTCGGAAACGATGGCGCCGTCGCACACCAATCCGCCGCAGCGGCTGAACCAGCAATGCCTGGGCATTCCGATCTGCAATACCGACGCCCGCGTGATCGACCCGGTCACGATGGAGCAGCTGCCGCCCGGCCAGGTTGGCGAAATCGTCATCCACGGCCCGCAGGTGTTCCGCGGCTACTGGAACGATCCGCAAAAGACCGAGGAATCCTTCTTCGAGCTGGAAGGCAAGCGTTTCTTCCGCAGCGGCGATCTCGGCTACGTCGATGCCGACGGCTTCTTCTACTTCACCGACCGGTTGAAGCGGATGATCAACGCCAGCGGTTTCAAGGTCTGGCCGGCCGAAGTCGAATCGATGATGTACCAGCATCCGGCGATCCAGGAATGCTGCGTCATCGCCGCCCGCGACGCCTATCGCGGCGAGACGGTCAAGGCGGTGATCGTCGCCAAGCCCGGCTCGAAGCCGGACGCCGAGGAAATCATCCACTGGGCGCACGAAAAGATGGCTGCCTACAAGGCGCCGCGCATCGTCGAATTCGTCGAGACGCTGCCGAAATCGGCCACCGGCAAGGTGCAATGGCGGGCGCTGCAGGAAAAGGAAATGGCGGCGTCCTGACCGCCGCGGCCTGAAACCGGCCACCGGCGGCGCGCCTGCGCAAGCGCGCCGCCCCCCCACCCCCCGTTTATGGCTGGCATATCTGCACGGATATTTTCGACAAGGGGGGAGTATGCCGAAAAATCGGCCTGTCACGGGCAACCATCGCCCGTGTCAAAAAATACTCATATCAGTATCAAATAATCGTCGTTGAAGCTGGTGGCAACCGCTTGTCGCTCCTGGTAATTTTCGCTATATTCTTGTGAATATCACGAGCCGTGCCGGCCGCCGGCGCTGAACCGCCGGCAGCCGGTTTCCCCACTCCGATCAAGGAACCCCGATGAAAAAACTCACTTCCCTCGCGCTGCTGGCCGCCGCGCTGCTGCTGCCGGGACTGGCCGCCGCCGCCGACATTACCGTGTTCGCCGCCGCCAGCATGAAGGAGTCGCTGGACGAAGTGGCCGCCAACTACCAGCGCGCCAGCGGCGACAAGGTGGTGGTGTCCTACGCCGCCAGCTCGGCGCTGGCGCGGCAGATCGAAAACGGCGCGCCGGCCGAGCTGTTCATCTCGGCCGATCTGGAGTGGATGGATTACCTGCAGGAGCGCAAGCTGATCGACGTCGCCTCGCGCCGCACGCTGCTCGGCAACCGGCTGGTGCTGGTCGGCCCGGCCAGCGGCAACGAAACGCTGGACATCGCGCCGAACTTCCCGCTGGCGGAAAAACTCGGCGACGCCAAGCTGGCGATGGCCAATCCGGATGCCGTCCCGGCCGGCAAGTACGGCAAGGCGGCGCTGGAAAAACTCGGCGTCTGGAGCGCGGTGGAACCGAAGGTGGCGCGCGCCGCCAACGTCCGCGCGGCGCTGCTGCTGGTGGCGCGCGGCGAGGCGCCGTATGGCATCGTCTACCGCACCGACGCGCTGGCCGAACCGAAGGTGCGCGTGGTCGGCACCTTCCCGGAAGGCAGCCACGCGCCGGTGGTCTATCCGGCGGCGCTGGTCGCCACCAGCGCCAGGCCGCAGCCGGACGCAGCGGCGCGCCGCTTCGCCGACTACCTGCACAGCGCGGCGGCGGTGCCGGTGTGGAAGAAATACGGCTTCGCCGTTCTGGACTGAAATACTGACCAGCGGGCGGCGGCGATTGCCCGATCGCCGCGCGCCTGCGTATGATGCCGGCAGCATACGCGCCGCCTTTTTCCCTTTCCGCCTGCCTGCCCGCCGATGACCGGAATCACCGCCGCCGAAGCCGGCATCATCCTGCTCAGCCTGCGCGTGGCGCTGGTCAGTGCCGTCATCAGCCTGCCGTTCGCGTTCGGCGCCGCCTATCTGCTGGCGCGTGCCGAGTTTCCCGGCAAGACGCTGTTCGATGTCCTCATCCATCTGCCGCTGGTGCTGCCGCCGGTGGTGATCGGCTTCGCGCTGCTGCTGCTGTTCGGCCGCCAGGGCGTGCTCGGCGCCTGGCTGGCCGACTGGTTCGGCATCGTCTTTGCGTTCCGCTGGACCGGCGCCGCGCTGGCTTCGGCGATCATGGGTTTTCCGCTGATGGTGCGGGCGATGCGGCTGTCGCTGGCCAGCATCGATCGCCGGCTGGAAACCGCCGCCCGCACGCTCGGCGCCGGCCCCTGGCAGGTGCTGTGGAGCGTCACGCTGCCGCTGGCGCTGCCCGGCATCGTCACCGGCGTGCTGCTGTCGTTCGCCCGCAGCCTCGGCGAATTCGGCGCCACCATCACCTTCGTTTCCAACATTCCCGGCCAGACCGAGACGCTGCCGCTGGCGATCTACACGCTGACCGAAGTGCCGGGCGGCGAGATGCAGGCGCTGCGGCTGTCGCTGCTGGCGGTGCTGCTGTCGATGGCGGCGCTGGGCGGCTCCGAATGGCTGGCGCGGCGCTACCGGCGCAGCGCCGGCGGCGCGCTGCTGTAAGGAGGGCGCGATGCTGAAGATCGACATCGGCAAGCAGCTCGGCGCGTTCCGGCTGCAGGCGGCGTTCCAGACCGAGGCGCCGGTGGTGGCGCTGTTCGGCCGTTCCGGCTCCGGCAAGACCAGTCTGGTCAACTGCCTGGCCGGCATCCTGAGGCCGGATCAGGGCCGCATCGAAATCGACGGCCAGGTGCTGTTCGACAGCGCTGCCGGCATTGATTTGCCGCCGGAGCGGCGCCGCATCGGTTACGTGTTCCAGGATGCGCTGCTGTTCCCGCATCTGTCGGTCGAGCGCAACCTGCTGTACGGCGCCCGCTTCGCGCGCGGCGACGGCGCGCTCGACCGCGCCCAGGTGATCGAACTGCTCGGCATCGGCCATCTGCTGCAACGCCGTCCGGCGCTGCTGTCCGGCGGCGAAAAGCAGCGCGTGGCGATCGGCCGGGCGCTACTGGCCAATCCGCGCATCCTGCTGATGGATGAGCCGCTGGCCTCGCTCGACATGGAGCGGCGCCATGAAATCCTGTCGTACATCGAACTGTTGCGCGACCACTTGCGCATTCCGATCGTGTTCGTCAGCCATTCGGTGCCGGAAGTGACGCGGCTGGCCGATCTGCTGGTGCTGCTGTCGGACGGCCAGGTGGTGGCGGCCGGCGACGTTCACGATGTGATGAACCGGCTCGATCTGCGTCCGCACACCGGCCGTTACGAAGCCGGCGCGGTGCTCGAAGCGCATGTGCTGGCGCAGGACGCGGAATTCGGCCTGACCACGCTCGGCTTCGACGGTGGCGAATTGCAGATGCCGGCGATCGACCTGGTGCCGGGCGCCCGCGTGCGGCTGCGCATCCGCGCGCGCGATGTCTCGCTGGCGACCGAGCGGCCGCGCCAGGTCAGCCTGCTGAACGTGCTGGAAGGAGAGCTGGATGCGCTGAGCGCGGAAACCGGCCCGGTGGTCGAGGCGCGCGTGCGGATCGGTTCGGTATTCCTGCTGGCGCGCATCACCCGCCGTTCGGCGCAGTTGCTGCAATTGCAGCCGGGGCAGAAGGTGTATGCGATGGTTAAGGCGGTGTCGATGGACCGCCGCAGCGTCGGCCAGTCCGGCTGACGCCTTCAGTCCTGAACGTCGTCGGCGTCGCGCAGCAGCGCCGTCAGCGCCGCCAGTTCCTCGGCCGCCGCCTGCCGCGCCAGCTGTTCGACGCGGCGGTAGCGGCTAATCACTTCGCGGGCGGTGGCGGTCAGCTGGGCGCCGCCGCCGTGGGCGCCGCCGGTTTTGGCTTCGATCACCGGCTGGCGCAGGCTGCGGTTCATCTCGTCGATCAGCAGCCAGGCGCGGCGGTACGACATGCCGCGCGCGCGCGCCGCCGCCGCGATCGAGCCGGCGCTGTCGATCGCTTCCAGCAGATCGACCTTGCCGGGGCCGATCGCCACCGCGCCATCGCGCTGGATGCGCAGCCGGAAACGCGCCTGTGCCGTCATCCGTTCATTCTCCCGCGCGCAGCGCCTGCGTCAGCAGTGTCTGCGCCGGCGCCGGCAGGGCGGCCAGCGGCCGGCTGGCGGTGCGTTCGAAGATCATCAGCGCATACACCGTCGCCAGCGTATCGACTTCCGGCGACAGCGCGCATTCCTCGCCGGTCGCCGGGCGTTGCCGGCGCCAGTAATTGATCGCCTGTTCGAGTTCGGGCAGCGTGATATCCATCGCGTGATTGTACCCGCGCCGGCTGGTCATCCTCTGTGCGAAAAATTTACCCGGATATTATTGACCGGAATTTTATCCGGGTGTTATGATCCGCCCCTTTTCCGATTTTTCAGGAGCAGCAGCGGTGGATTCCCCGATGATTTCCAGCGACGCCGGCTGCGTCGCCTTCCAGGGCACGCGCCGCATCGCCGCCGGCGCATTGCGGCAGATCGTGTTGACGGTCAAGCATGCGGCGGCAGCCGGGGCGCCGGCGCCGATCGTGATTTTCGATGCGCGCGGCCATACCGTCGAAGTCGATCTGCGCGGCAGCGACGACGAGGTGCTGGCGCGGCTGGCCGCCGACGGCCAGGCGGCGCCGGCCGCAGCGGCCGAGGCGCCACGCGGGCCGGGCCGGCCGCGTCTCGGCGTGGTCGGGCGCGAGGTGACGCTGCTGCCGCGCCACTGGGACTGGCTGAACAGCCAGCCGGGCGGCGCTTCGGTGGCGCTGCGCAAGCTGGTCGAGCAGGCGCGCCGCGATCATGAAGGGCGCGACCGCGTGCGCGTGGCGCAGGAAACCTGCTACCGCTTCCTGTCGGTGATCGCCGGCGGCCTGCCGGGTTTCGAGGAAGCGGCGCGGGCGCTGTTCGGCGCCGACGCCACGCGCTTCGCGGCGCAGCTGGAAGCCTGGCCGGCCGACGTGCGCGAACATGCGCTGCGGCTGGCGGCGCCGGCCTTCGGTACGGGAGAGTCCGCATGAGCGCGCCGCACCCGCTGTGGCGGACCTATCTGAAGTTCCTGGCGCCGATGATGCTGGCCAACATCCTGCAGGCATTGTCCGGCACCATCAACAACATCTATCTGGGCCAGATGATCGGCGTGCGGGCGCTGGCGGCGGCCTCGGTATCGTTCCCGCTGATCTTCTTCTTCATCGCCTTCATCATCGGCCTCGGCGCCGGCTCGTCGGTGCTGATCGGGCAGGCTCATGGCGCCAGGCAGCCGGAAAAGGTCAAGGCGATCGCCGGCACCGCGCTGACGGTGGCATTGGGCGCCGGCCTGCTGATCGCGCTGTTCGGCGGCGTGTTTACGCATCCGCTGCTGCGGCTGCTGGGCACGCCGGCCGACATCATGGCCGACGCCACCTCCTACACACGGATCATGCTGGTGGCGATGCCGGGGCTGTTCGTGTTCTTGCTGATGACCTCGATGATGCGCGGCGTCGGCGATACCGTCACGCCGCTGTACGCGCTGTGCCTGTCGACCACGATCGGACTGGTGGTGACGCCGTCGCTGATCCGCGGCTGGTTCGGCCTGCCGCAGATGGGCGTGGCCAGCGGCGCCTGCGCGGCGGTGCTGTCGTTCGTGCTGGCGCTGGCCTGGCTGGCCTGGTACATGCGCCGCCGTCATCATGCGCTGGCGCCGGACGCGGTGCTGCTGCGTCATCTGTGGATCGACTGGGCGATCCTCGCCAAGGTGCTGAAGATCGGCGTGCCGACCGGGGTACAGATGGTGATCGTGTCGCTGTCGGAAGTGGCGGTGCTGTCCTTCGTCAACCATTACGGTTCGGACGCCACCGCCGCCTACGGCGCGGTCAACCAGATCCTGTCCTACGTGCAGTTTCCGGTGATGTCGATCGCCATCTCGGCATCGATCCTTGGCGCCCAGGCGATCGGCGCCGGCCGCGCCGACCGGCTCGGGGCGATCGCCCGCACCGGGCTGCAGATGAATCTGGTGCTGACCGGCGGCCTGATCCTGCTGGCCTATCTGTTTTCGCGCACCATCATCGGCTTCTTCATCACCAGCGCGCCGGTGGTCGAGCTGGCGCAGACGCTGCTGCACATCACGCTGTGGAGTTCGATCGTGATGGGCTTCTCGTCGGTGCTGTCGGGTGTGATGCGCGCCTCCGGCACGGTGCTGGTGCCGACCGCGATTTCGATCTTCGCGATCGCCTTCGTCGAGGTGCCGGTGGCCTACCTGCTGAGCGGCTGGATCGGCATCAATGGCATCTGGATCGCCTACCCGGTGGCCTTTCTGACGATGCTGGCGATGCAGGGCGCGTACTACCGGCTGGTGTGGCGCAAAAAGCCGGTGCAGCGCCTGCTGTAAGCCGGGATTTTCTGATAGTGGGTGGAGTATTTTTTGACACGGGCGTCACGCGCCCGTGACAGGCCGACTTTAAGGCATACTCCCCCTGTTTTGATTTCGGCCTAAAAGCACAGGGAAATCCGGTTGGCCAGATCGAAGACGAACGACGGCCGCAGGTAGCCGACGAATATCAGCGCCAGCAGCGCCGCGCCGCCGAGGTAAAGCAGCAGGCGCGCCAGGCGTGGCCGGCGTGTCATGCCGGCACCGCCTGGCCGCGCGCGATGGCCTTTTCGTTGATCGGCAGGTTGATCAGCGCGGCGAACACGCCGAGCGCCATCACGATGCCCCACACCACGTTGTAATTGCCCTGGCGCGCATACAGGTAGCCGCCCAGCCAGACGCCGAGGAAGCTGCCGACCTGGTGCGAGAAGAACACGAAGCCGGACAGCATCGACAGGTTCCTGACGCCGAAGATGCCGGCGATCACGCCATTGGTCAGCGGCACCGTGGACAGCCACAAGACCCCGAGCGCGGCGGCGAACAGATAGGTCGACAGCGGCGACAGCGGCGCCAGCAGGAACAGCGCGATGAAGGCCGAGCGGCCCAGATAGATCGAGGCCAGCAGATAGCGCTTCGGTATCAGGCCGCCGAGCTTGCCGAAATAATAGGAGCCGAACACGTTGAACAGGCCGATCAGCGCCAGCGCGATCACCGCCACGTTCGGGTCCATGATGCCCTTGTCCTTCAGGTAGGCCGGCAGATGCACGCCGATGAACACCACCTGGAAACCGCAGACGAAATAGCCCGACAGCAGCAGCAGGAACGGCCGGTAGCCGAAGGCTTCGCGGGTCGCCTGCCAGATGCTCTGCTGCGGCCCCTGCGCCTTCGCCGGCGGCGGTTCGCGCAGCCGGAACGCCATCGGAATCATCACCAGCAGCACCAGCGCCGCCAGGATCAGGAAGGCGCCGCGCCAGCCGGACAGCGAGATCAGCTGCTGCTCGACCGGCATCATCAGGAACTGGCCGAACGAGCCGGCCGCCGCCGACACGCCGAAGGCCCACGAGCGTTTCGATTCCGGCGCGCTGCGGCCGATGATGCCGGCGATCGCGCCGAACGCGGTGCAGGCCAGCGCGCCGCCGATCAGCAGGCCCGAGCCGATCACGAACAGCGTCGGCTGATCCACCAGCGCCATCCACAGCAGGCCGGCCATGTACAGCAGCGCGCCGACGATCACCACGCGGGCGGTGCCGAAGCGGTCGGCGGCCATGCCGGCGAACGGCCCGAGCGCGCCCCACATCAGGTTCTGCAGCGCCATCGCCAGCGAATAGGTTTCGCGGGTCCAGCCGTGCGCCTGTGAAATCGGCTGCAGCCAGAAGCCGAAACCGTGGCGCACCCCCATGGCGAGAGTCAGGACCGCGCCACTGGCGAGCAGCACGGTGGCAAGCGAAGGCGGGCGATTGGCGGTCAGCATCATGGCAGGCGTAAGTGAACGAAAAAACAGTGTAGCCGAAAGCGCCAGCGGCCGTGGCCCGGCGCCTTGGGCAGGCCGGGGCCGGCGGCGCCGATGCTATGATCGCGGGCAATTCTTTCGACTGCCGTGCCTGCGATGAGCCTGACCAATACCGTCCTGATCGTGATCGCGCTGATCGGCTGCAGCGCCTTCTTTTCCTGCGCCGAAATCTCGCTGGCGGCGGCGCGCAAGTTCAAGCTGCAACTGCTGGCCGACGACGGCGACCGCAACGCCGCCCGCGTGCTGGCGCTGCAGGCGCAGCCGGGGCATTTCTTCACGGTGGTGCAGATCGGCCTGAACGCGGTGGCGATCCTCGCCGGGATTCTGTCCGAGGCGGTGTTCTCGCCGCACTTCGAGGCGCTGCTGGGCTACCTGCCGGCCGGCATGATGCCGCCGCAGAAGGTCGGGCCGGTGCTGTCGTTCCTGCTGATGACCTCGCTGTTCATCCTGATCGCCGACCTGATTCCGAAGCGGCTGGCGATGATCGCGCCGGAACGGGTGGCGCTGGCGACGGTGACGCCGATGCTGTATTTCCTGCGCCTGTTCAAGCCGCTGGTGCTGGTGTTCAACGGCGCCGCCGACCTGCTGATGCGGGTGCTGAAGCTGCCGACCGTGCGCACCGAGGACATCACCGCCGACGACATCTTCGCGATGATGGATGCCGGCGCCTCGGCCGGCGTGCTGCGCCAGCAGGAGCACCACCTGATCGAGAACGTGCTGGAGCTGGAATCGCGCACCGTCAGCGTGTCGATGACGCAGCGCGAGGACATCGTCTACTTCTCGCTGCAGGAAACCGAGGGCAGCATCAAGCGCAAGATCGCCGAGCAGCCGCACACCTCCTACCTGGTCTGCAACGACGAGGTCGACAGCGTGCTCGGCTACGTCGATGCCAAGGACATCCTGATGCATCTGCTGAACGGCAAGACCATTTCGCTGACTTCGGAACTGATGCTGCACAAGGTGCTGGCGATTCCGGAAACGCTGACGCTGTCCGAAGTGCTGGACCGCTTCAAGGGCACGCGCGAGGATTTCGCGGTGGTGCTGAACGAATACGCGCGGGTGGTCGGCGTGATTACGCTGAATGACGTGATGGCGACGCTGATGGGCGACATCGCGGCGCCGTCGCCGGAAGACCAGATCGTCCGGCGCGACGGCAATTCCTGGCTGATCGACGGCGTCACGCCGGTACACGACGTCCAGCGCGTGCTCGACATCGACGATTTTCCCGACAGCGAAAACTACGAAACCATCGCCGGCTTCATGATGTACCAGCTGCGCAAGATTCCGAAGCGCACCGACTGCGTGCAGCACGGCGGCTACAAGTTCGAGGTGGTGGATATCGACAACTACCGGATCGACCAGCTGCTGGTGACCCGCATCGAGCCGGCGGCGCTGCCGCTCTAGCCGGCGGCACCGGCGTCGTCGCCGCTGCCTTCGACGCGATTGCGGCCGCCCTGCTTGGCGCGGTACAGCGCGGCGTCGGCGCGCGCGAAGAAGGCCGCCAGCGTTTCGTCCGCCTGATATTCGGCGGTGCCCATGCTGGCGCTGATGGTCACTTCGGCGCCGCCGACCTGCAGCGGCTGGGCGGCGATCGCCAGCCGCAGCTTTTCGGCGATCGCCAGCGCCTGCCGTTGCGGGCAATCCTTCAGCAGCAGCAGGAATTCCTCGCCGCCCCAGCGGCCGATCACGTCATTGCCGCGCACCGACCCCTGGATCAGCGCCGCCACCGCGCGGATCACCTGGTCGCCGGCCAGATGGCCGTGGCCGTCGTTGATGCGCTTGAACAGGTCGATGTCGATCAGGATCAGCGACATCGGCTGATGATGGCGCCGCACCTCGCTGCGCGCCTGCTCGAAGATCAGTTCGAAGGCCTGACGGTTCAGCATGCCGGTCATCGCATCGACCTGGGCGGCGGTTTCCAGCTGGCGGCGGAAGCGGTTCACCGCCAACAGCGTCAGCGTCAGCACCAGCAGCGTCACCGCCGCGCTGACTGCCAGATTCGCCACGAACACCTGCAACAGCGGCTGCACCGCCTCGCTTTCGTTCTGCGTCACCACCAGATACCAGCCGAGCTCCGGGATGTAGCGCGAATTCACCAGCACCTTGGCGTTGCCCTGCCAGTATTCCAGCCGGGTCGGCTGGCTGCTGCGGTTCATGAGGTGGTTGCCGACCGCCGCCAGTTCCGGGAAATCCCGGATCGACCCCTGCGGTCCCTGCGCGCCGCTGCCGGCGGCGATCACGCGGCCATCCGGCGTGACGAAATAGACGTTGCGGTGGAAGCGCCGCTGGATGTCCTCGATCGCCTGCCCCATGCTGTTCAGGGTCAGGCCGACCCCGGTGGCGCCGATGAAGTTGCCGTCGTAATCCAGCACGCGGTAGTTGACGAAGATGGTGACCGCGTCGTGGTTGGCCATGTCGTAGTCGACGTTCAGTTCATACGGCTCGTGCATGTCGCGCACGCGGTAGAACCATTCGTCGCGCGGCTCATGCGGATCGACCGACTTCAGCGTGCCGCCGGCGTAATAGTATTTGCTGCTGCGGTTGGAAACCAGGAAGCTGGTGACGGTGCCGTACTTGCGCTTGATCTCGGCCAGGTAGCGCACCACCGCGGCGCTGTCCTGTTCGCCATGCAGCATCCAGTCGCGCACGAAGGTGTCCTGCGCCATCAGCGACGAAATGAAGGTCGGCCGCAGGATGTCCTTCTGGATTTCCGAGTAGATGGTGTCGCCGGTCAGCGGCAGCGCGTATTCGGCGATGTCGCGCCGGGTGGTGTCGCGCGAGACGATGTAGCCGGCGATGCTGGTGGTCAGAAAACCCAGCACCAGCAGCACGCCGAGCCGGATCAGCAGATGGTGTCTTTTCCAGAAGGCGGTCAGGAAAGGCATGGCGGGCGCGAGCGGGTCCGGGCGGGCTGTCGGTTCGGCAGTGTGCCGAAAAAGCTGCCGTGGTGCAATCGGTTCCGGCCCTTTCGTGCAAGCGCGATTTCCGTGTGGAAACTATGCGGCGTCCCGCCGCCGGCACAGATAGGCTTCGGTCCGGTACGGGAAGGCGATCGTGTCGCGCCCGCGCAACGCCGGATGCGTGGCGGCCAGCGTGTGCAGGCGCTGCGCGACGGCCGCCTTTTCCGCTTCCGGCAGCGCGGCGATGAAGCTGGTGGAGAGGAAGCGGTTGACGATCACTTCCTGCGCGCTGCCGGCCTGGGTGTGGGCGAAGGTGGTCAGTTCCGGCGCGGCGAAATGGCCGCCGCTGAACGCCTTGCGCCAGTCGCCGTTGCGGAAGCGCGGCGCGTCGCCTTCATAGGACGTGATGATGTCGATGATTGCCGCTACCCAGTCCACCGATTCGTCCGGCACGTTCCACACCAGCGCCAGCCGGCCGGCCGGCTTCAGCACGCGGTGGATTTCCGCCAGCGCCGCCTCGGTGGCGAACCAGTGGAAGGCTTGCGCGCAGGTCAGCAGATCGGCGCTGCCGGACGGCAGCGGAATCGTGCTGGCGCTGCCGTCCCGCACCTCGATGGCCGGCAGGCGCTCGCGCAGTTGCGCGCGCATCGCCGCCACCGGCTCCACCGCCACCACGGCGGCGCCGGTCTGCGTCAGGATGGCGGTGAACTTGCCGGTGCCGGCGCCCAGATCGACCGCCAGCGCATCTTGCGCCGCCGGCAGCTGGCCGCGCAGCCACGGCAGCAGGGCGGCCGGATAGTCGGGGCGGTTGTGCGCGTAGGTATGCGCCACGGCGGAAAAGCCGCGTTGCGCGGCGGCATGGATAGGATTCATGGCAACGGCCTGTCGGGAAAGAGCGGAGGATGCGCCGATGGTAGCCAAAGCCGGGCGCGGCCGCTTGCCGCCCGCGCGCCAGCGCGGTCATGCATGACAAGCACGGCGGCGCCGGCCAGAATGGCGGTGGCGGCTTTCCGCCGCAGTCATGCATCGTCCGGCGCGCCGCTGCCGGGCGCACCGGGTTTTGAACCTGTTCTGCCAATCAGGGAGTTTGCCGATGATCGCCGTGATCTTTGAAGTCACCCCCGCCGCCGGGCGCCGCCAGGAATATCTGGATCTGGCCGCCGAGCTGAAGCCGCTGTTGCAGACCATCGACGGCTTCGTGTCGGTCGAGCGTTTCCAGAGCCTGAGCGATCCCGGCAAGGTGCTGTCGCTGTCGTTCTGGCGCGACGAGGAGGCGGTGCGCGCCTGGCGCCAGCTGGAAGCGCATCGGGCGGCGCAGCAGCAGGGCCGCGCCGGCGTGTTCGCCGACTACCGGCTGCGGGTCGCGCAGGTGCAGCGCGACTACGGGATGGCGGCGCGCGAACAGGCGCCGGCCGACAGCCGTGCGCGGCATGGGTGAATTGCTATACTGCTATCAGTATTTTTGAAACCGGGCTCTGGCTCCCCGGCGCAGGCCGATTTTTAGGCATACTCCCCCTATATTGAAATACGGGAGGAGTCGCGCTTACGCCTCGCTGGCCAGGAAGGCGCGCACCAGTTCGATCTGGTGCGGCACGTTCAGGCAGGGCGCGTGGCCGCATTCGGCGATTTCCGCCAGTTGCGCGCGCGGCCCGCGTTGCGTCATCTGGCGCGCCACCTCGGCGCTCAGCAAATCGGAATGCTCGCCGCGCAGCACCAGCGTCGGCAGCGTCAGCGCGTCGTACTCGGCCCAGCGCTCGTAGTCCTGTGGATGGGCGAAGAACTGGCGCACCATCGCCGGGTCGTAGTGGGTCGTGACCTGGCCGTTCGGCAGCCGCCGCACCGACGTTTCGGTCATGCGCCGCCATTGCGCGTCGCTCTGCCAGCCGTAGGGCTGGTAGATGGTGCGCAGGTAGGCTTCCAGTTCGGTCACGCTGTCGAATGCCGGCGGCTTGCCGGCGTAGGACTTGATGCGCTCGATCGCCAGCGTTTCCAGCTGCGGCCCGATGTCGTTCAGCACCAGATGGCTGAGGCGTCCGGCCAGCGTGGTGGCGGCCGCCACCATGCCGAGCGCGCCGCCCATCGAGGTGCCGACCCAGCGCATCCGCTCGATGCCGAGCTGGTCAACCAGCGCCTGCGCGATCCGCGCGTAGAACGCCAGGCAGTATTCCTCGTCCGGATGCGGGCTCCATTGCGACAGGCCGCGGCCGATGGTGTCCGGGCAGTAGATGCGGTAATCGCCGGCCAGCGCCCGCGCCAGATCGTCGAAATCGCGTCCGGTGCGCGCCAGCCCGTGCCACAGGATCAGCGCCGGCGCGTGTTTCTTGCCCCAGGCGGTGTAGTGGATTTCGCGCTCATGGCAGCGCAGGTAATGCGAAGTGCAGGTCATGGTTTCCTCCAGTCGCGCGGTTTGCCGGCCGCGCCAACGGGCTTTTGTCGCGCCCCCGCTTGCGCCGCCGGCGCTGCCCGATTATGGTGGATTTTTTACGCGGATGGAGCGATGCGATGGCGCATGAAGAAGGTTCGGTCAAGGCGATTTTCTATGCGCTCGGCGCCAACGGCGGCATCGCGCTGGCCAAGTTCGCCGCCGCCTTCTTCAGCGGTTCGAATGCGATGCTGGCCGAAGCGATCCATTCGCTGGCCGACTGCACCAACCAAGTTTTCCTGCTGATCGGCCTGCGCCAGGCGCGGCAACCGGTCAGCAGCGCCCATCCGATGGGCCATGCGCGGGTGGTGTACTTCTGGGCGATGATGGTGGCGCTGCTGCTGTTCTTCCTCGGCGGCGCCTTTTCGGTGATGCAGGGGATCGACCATCTGCGCCATCCCGAGCCGCTCGGCAACGCGCTGGTGGCGCTGGCCGTGCTGGCGGTGTCGGTGCTGCTGGAAGCGTTTTCGCTGTACGGCGCGCTGCGCGAAATCCGCAAGATCGCCGGCGGCAAGCCGTTCTTCCGCTGGTTCCGCGAAACCCGGCAGTCGGAACTGATGGTGATCGCCGGCGAAGACATCGCCGCGCTGGCCGGCCTGGCGCTGGCGCTGGCGGCGGTGACGCTGACGTTGCTCACCGGCGATCCGCTGTGGGACGCGCTCGGCTCGATCGCGGTCGGCGTGCTGCTGATGATCGTCGCGCTGGTGGTGATGCGCGAGGTGAAGGCGATGGTGACCGGCGAATCGGCCGATCCGGAAATCCACGCGGCGATGCTGGCGCACATCGAGGCGCAGCCGGAGGTGGCGCGCGTGATCAACTTCATCACGCTGCAATGGGGCGCCCAGCTGATGGTCGCGGTGCAGGCCGAAATGCGTGCGCAGCCGAGTGACCGGGCGCTGGTGGCGGCGATCAACCAGATCGAGGCCGGCATCCAGCAGCGCTGGCCGCAGGCGGTCTGGTGCTTCTTCGAACCGGATTTCGCCCGTGACCCACAGGAGCGGGAGGCGGCGCCGACCGCACCGCGCGGGATGCGCTAACGGTGCGGCTTGGTCACTTCGTTGCCGATCACGCCGCCGACCGCGGCGCCGCCGATGGTGCCGAGCGCGCCGCCGCCGACCACGTTGCCGACCACCCCGCCCAGCACCGCGCCGGTGCCGATGCCGACCTGCTGCCGCGTCGGCGGCGTCGAGCAGGCCGCCAGGGCGGTCAGCGCCAGCGCGCAGGTGGATGAAGCGAGAATGCGAGTGATCATGGTGTCCTCCGTGGTGGCCGCGCCAGCCGCCTTCCTTGACAGTGCCGGTGCGGCGGAATAAGTTTTATCCCTTTCCCCGATAGATCGGCGCGCGCGGCGATAGTTCAGGCGCGCCATTGCCGGCCGCAACACGGCCCGCGCCAAGAAAGGATTTCCCATGCAATACACCCGTCTCGGCCGCACCGGCCTGAAGGTTTCGCGCATCTGCCTCGGCATGATGACCTATGGCTCGCCGCAATGGCGGCAGTGGGTGCTGGACGCGGCGGCGGCGCGGCCGTTCGTGCGGCGCGCGCTCGATCTCGGCGTCAATTTCTTCGACACCGCTGACATGTATTCGAATGGCGCCTCGGAAACCGTGACCGGGCAGCTGCTGAAGGATTTCGCCCGGCGCGAGGAAGTGGTGCTGGCCACCAAGGTGTTCTTCCCGGTGTTCGACGACGTTCGCCTGGACCATCACACCGCCACCCGCGAACAGTTGCGGCCGAACCGCCACGGGCTGTCGCGCAAGTACATCATGCACGCCATTGACGCCTCGCTGAAGCGGCTCGGCACCGACTACGTCGACCTGTACCAGATCCACCGCTGGGATTACGCCACGCCGATCGAGGAAACCATGGAAGCGTTGCACGACGTCGTCAAGGCCGGCAAGGCGCGCTACATCGGCGCCTCCAGCATGTGGGCTTGGCAGTTCGCCAAGGCCCAGCAGGTGGCCAGGGAACACGGCTGGACCCAGTTCGTGTCGATGCAGAACCATTACAACCTGGTGTACCGCGAGGAAGAGCGCGAAATGATCCCGCTGTGCCGCGATCAGGGCGTGGCGCTGATTCCGTGGAGCCCGCTGGCACGCGGTTTTCTGGCTGGCAACCGGGCGCGCCAGGACCAGGCCGGCGCCGGTTCCGCCACCACCCGCGCCGGCACCGACGAAATGGCCTTGAAGTACTACTACAACGACGCCGATTTCGCCGTGGTGGCGGCGCTTTCCAAAGTCGCGCAGGAAAAGAACGCCTCCAATGCCCAGGTTGCCTACGCCTGGCTGCTGCACAAGGGCGTGACGGCGCCGATCGTCGGCGCCTCCAAGCTGGAACAGCTGGAGCAGGCCGCCGGCGCCACCGACGTCAGCCTGAGCGCCGAAGACATCGCCGCGCTGGAAGCCGCCTACCAGCCGCATCCGGTGCTCGGCCATTCCTGAACCGGCATGGCGTCCGGCATGATCCACGGAAGCTGCCTGTGCGGCGGCGTGCGCTACGAATACGGCGGCGAATTCGGCCGCGTCACCGTCTGCCATTGCGCCACCTGCCGCAAGGCACAGGGCAGCGCCAGCGTGGTCGCCGCGCCGGCCGACGCCCGCCAGCTGCGCTGGAGCGGCGATCCGTCACTGATCGCCGAATACGAATCCTCGCCCGGCAAGAAGCGCGCGTTCTGCCGCCGCTGCGGCACGCCGCTGTACTCGCGCCGCGACGATCTGCCGGACGTGCTGCGGCTGCGCATGGGGACGATCGACGGCGCGGTCGCCACGGTGCCGGTGGCGCACATCTACGCAACCGAAGTGCCGCCGTGGGCGGCGCTGGAGGATGATTTGCCGCGCTATGCGGGGCTGGAGCCGGGTCGGCGTTAGGTGCGGCCCTGACACCTTCTTCTCAGAAGGCGGGTTGCCGCTGGTGTTCCGAATTCGCCAGCGTTTCGTGTAAGGATCAACCCGCTTCAAACACGGAAGTTCTGACAGCCCCGCCAGCACCAGTTCCAAGCTCTCTGCAAAGACTCAATTTCTGGATTTTTTCAGAGAGATAACCATTTGATTTATATACACATATAATTCGACTTCTCTCTGTGGTCTTCTAATTTCTCTTTGTAATTCTCTCTGTCAGTCGCCAGCAAGGTGCCGTGTCTGAGCCGGTGTTGACAATCACGCCATGGCGGCGCTGCCTGGTCAGCAGGCTGCTGATCTTGTTGTACTTCTGCTTGTCATCCAGAGCATCGCTCAGCTTGTCCATCAGCAATTTGTTGATCTCGGCACGGTTCGCCTGACCAAACTTCTCCAGATAGTCGGTCAGCAGTTTGGCGTAGAACTCATCGTCTTGCGCCCGGGTGCGGATGTAATCTACCTTGTTTGCCGTTGCCTCCGCCACGGAGGCGGATACGTGGAAGTTGGGTTTTCGCCCTTCGATCAGCCTGTTGCGTCGCAAACGTGTGGCCGCTTCGTCCGGAATAGGCAATTTTTTCTGCACACGATCCAGCGCCAGCACATCCGCCAATGGTAAATCAGTGTTCTGGATCAGCAGACGACTATAAGCCGGATCCACGACGCCGCCATAGATCGTCAGTTTGACGGCTCCGGGATCACTCAGGTCGTAGTCCGGCAGTGGGAAGTAGCGTCTAGCCTGCCCCGTATAAATGGTGTGAATGCCATAGCCCATCGTGTCGATCATGTTCAGTTCGACCATTGCCTGGGCCAGGGCAGGATTACGGTATCGACGTGGTGTCTTGTCACCCTGGATGTATTCGTCGGGCTGTCCCTCGAAGAAGCTGCCTTCATTCTCGAATACCAACCTGTCCGGCAACTCCGTCACCACCACACGCCCATTGCGAGTGTAGTCCTGGTGGGCGAGGCAATTGTGCAGGGCCTCCAACACGATTTTCTGATCGTATTTAGATACCTCGATCGGCAACAATTCGTCTTGCGGCAGTAATCGAAGCTGGATGTTGCGAATGCGTTGGTAGAGTCGCGTCGTGCTCAGAAGAAATGGTGGGCCGAAGTGTTCGTAGGCGCGCTCCTGGCCTTCCAGCTTCCAGGTCAGTTGCGCTGGATAGGGGGACAGACGGTAGGAAGATTCAGCCTTGCCGAGTAACAGTAGTGCAGTCCGAGTGATTTGGCCGTTCTGCGTGACGCGGGCACGGTCAAGAAAGGTTGCCAGTGGCCAGCCTTCCACTTCACCAGGCGGGATGCGGTTGGCGTATTTCTGTGCAAAAGACTCACGCGCTTTGCGTATAGCCGCGTCATCCAGATCATCCAGCGTGGCACCAGGAACCACTTGGGCTGTCCAATCTTGAGCGAGTGTTTGGCGGCGGATTGCGTCTTGCTTATCCAGCCCCAGCGAAACCAGGCTTTCGCCAGCGCGAGCATAGTAGTGTCCCTTCCAGGCAATCGGGATGCCTTGCGGGGCAGCGGGGATTTCAAACATCAACACGCGGCCATCGGCGTATGCCAGTTCATGGATTTCGCGGAAGGTGATGCGAGGCTCCGCATTTTCGGCAATCTGCATCTTCAGCGAGTGCAGGCGCTCGGATTGCGGGCGATAGTCCGTGCCGACCACGCGACGAGTTTTGTTGTTCACGCCGAACACCAGCCAGCCGCCATCGGTGCCGCGCAGGTTGGCTTCGTTTGCCAGCGCGGAGAAATACTTGCCGATATCGTCGGTACTGTAGTCGTTACCACCCTGCTTGAATTCCACCACCTCGTTTTCCCAGGTGGTTATCAGGCTGTCCAGCCGCTGGCTCAAGTTTGATTGGGTCATCGTTTCTCCTCCGCCTACGCCGATCACTTCGACCAAGCGTTCGACAGTGATTCCGCCTGTTTTAGCACCAGTTCGATCGCGGCATCCTCACCCACCGGTGGGTACTTCCACTTCTTCAGCGTGCGTCGCACCAGAATCCGCAGTTTGGCGCGTACGCTTTCGCGTACCTGCCAATCCACCGTGGTGCTGTTACGCAGTTTCTCGGTGATCTCGACAGCAATCTTCTTCAAGGTGTCGTCACCCAACTCGCGCGCCGCGCTTTCGTTGTTGGCCAGGGCGTCATAGAAGGCGATTTCGTCTTGGTTCAGTCCCAGCGCCGCTTCGCGTTCCAGCGCCGCCTGGAAGTCCTTGGCCATCTGGATCAGTTCCTCGATGACCTGCGCCGTCTCTACAGCCCGGTTGTGGTACCTGCGCAGGGTTTCCAGCAGGCGGTCGCCGTACTTCTTCTCCTGCACCACGTTGTTGCGCGCCCGCGCCTTGATTTCGTCGCGCAGCAGCTTTTCCAGTAACTCTATCGCCAGGTTGCGGCTCTTCATCTGCCGCACGTCTTCCAGGAATTCTTCCGACAACAGGCCAAGGTTGGGCTTGTCCAAACCTGCCAGCGCAAAGATATCCGCCACCCCATCCGCCACGATCGCGTTGTCCAGTATCTGCTTGAGCGCGCTGTTCTTGTCCGCGTCGGAACGCTTGCGATCCACCGTGGTGAACTTGACGATGGCGGCCTTCACAGCGGCGAAGAAGGCAATTTCGGTGCGCAGCGTGGCAGCTTCATCCAGCGTGCTGCACAGGGAAAACGCCTTGCTCACAGCCAGCATGGCATCGAGGAAACGCTGCTTGCCGTCCTTCAGCCCCAGGATATGGTTGGCCACCGGCACCAGCAGCTTCATCGCGTCGGTTTCGAAGCCGCTGTAATCGAAGCCATGCATCAGTCCACGCACAATGTCCAGTTTTTCCAGCAGCACTGCCAGGGCTTCGGCGGCGTTGTGCGCCGGGTCGCCCTTGCCCTTGGATTCGGTGTAGGTCTTGAGCGCCGCTTTCAGTTCGTTGGCAATGCCGATGTAATCCACCACCAATCCACCGGGCTTGTTGCGGAACACCCGGTTGACGCGGGCAATCGCCTGCATCAGGTTGTGGCCCTTCATGGGCTTGTCCACGTACATGGTGTGGCAGCAGGGTGCGTCGAAGCCCGTCAGCCACATGTCGCGCACGATCACCAGCTTCAATGGGTCCGCCGGATCCTTGAAGCGCTTTTCCAGACGCTTCTTCACCTGCTGGCTGTATAGATGCGGCTGCAGCAAGGGCTTGTCCGCTGCCGAGCCGGTCATCACCACCTTGATCGCACCCTTCTCCGGGTCGCCATCGTGCCAGTCAGGGCGCAGGGCAACGATGGCGTTGTACAGTTCGGCGCAGATGTCGCGGCTCATGCAGACGATCATCGCCTTGCCTTCCAGCGTGGCGGTGCGTGTCTCGAAGTGCTGCACCAGGTCGGCAGCCACCTGTTCCAGACGCGGCTGCGCGCCCACCAACTTGGTCAGTGCCGCCCAGTCGCTCTTGGTCTTTTCGCGGGTGGTGATGTCTTCCTCGTCTTCGATGACCTCATCCACCTGGGCATTCAGCGCATCGATCTCGGCCTGATTCACATCCAGCTTGGCCAGACGACTTTCATAGAAGATCGGCACCGTGGCGCCATCGTCCACCGCATCCTGAATGTCGTAGATGCTGACGTAGTCACCAAACACCGCCCGTGTGTCCTTGTCTTCCAGGGCGATGGGCGTGCCGGTGAAGCCGATGAAAGTAGCGTTGGCCAGCGCATCGCGCATGTGCTTGGCGTAGCCGAACACATACTTTCCGGTCTTGGTGTCCAGCCGCCCCTTCATGCCGTACTGGCTGCGGTGCGCCTCGTCGGAAATCACCACGATATTGCTGCGGCCCGACAGCAACGGGTGCTGCTCTTCGTCCTCCAGCAATGCGAATTTCTGCACCGTGGTGAAAATGATGCCACCCGCCTCACGCGAGGCCAGCATCTCGCGCAGTTCCTCGCGGCTGCCGGCCTGCACCGGCGTTTGCCGCAGCAGGTCTTCGGCGGCGCAAAAGGTGCCGAACAACTGCCCGTCCAGATCGTTGCGGTCGGTCACCACCACCAGCGTGGGGTTCTTCATCTGCGGCTGCTGCAACAGCTTGCCAGCGTAGCAGGCCATGGTGATGCTCTTGCCCGAACCCTGCGTGTGCCACACCACACCGGCCTTGCGGCTACCGGGCTGCACTTCCTTGCCGTAGGTAGCACGCGGCTCCTGCACCTCTAGCATGGCTTTATTCGGATTGCTGGCGGCGATCATCGTGGCATTCACCGCCTCGCGCACGGCATGGAACTGGTGGTAGCCCGCAATCTTCTTGATGATCTGGTCGGCATCCTGTTCGAACAGAACGAAGTGGCGCACGTAATCGAGAAACAACCCAGGCGCAAAGAACCCGCGCACCAGGGTTTCCAGCTCGAATTCCAGCAGCGGCCGGTCATCCTCGTTGGCAATCGCCCGCCAGGGCTGCATGCGCTCCTGATTGGCCGTTAGCGACCCCAACCGCGCTGTGAAGCCATCGCTGACCACCACCGCCACATTGGTGTTGAACAGGTCACTGATCTCTTCCTTGTAGGTCTGGATCTGGTTGAAGGCATCCCAGATGTCGGCCTGCTCGTTGGCCGGGTTCTTCAGCTCGATCACTGCCAACGGCAGGCCGTTGACGAAGGCCACCAGATCGGGACGGCGCGGCTGCTTGGTGCCGGTTACGGTGAACTGGCTGACCAACAGGAAATCGTTGTTACGTGGGTTTGTGAAATCTATGAACTGCACCAGATCGGTTTTCTTGTCGTCGCCCTGGGAAAACTCCGCCGACACACCGGCCAGCAATAACTTATGGATGCAGCGGTTACGGGCAATCAACACCGGCTCGTTGACCGTCAACAACTCATGGGCTACCTGCCCCAGCGCGGCGGCGGGAATATGCGGGTTGATGCGCGACAAGGGGGCCAGCAAATGCTCACGCAGCACTACTTGCCGGTAATCAGTGCGGGCGGGGTTGTCGCTGTCCGGCGCAATATCGTGGCCGTTGGCGTACTGCCAGCCCAGCTCCCCGAACCAGCCAATGGCGGCGTCTTCGAGTTGTTGTTCGGTAATGCTCATTATTTATCCTTGTCCGCCTTAAGTAATACAAAGTGCTCGATCTCCTGCTCCAGCCCTCCATCAGAAAACACAGTGTCAATATGCTCGCTAACCGTACGGATATCCTTCTAAAACAGCTCCGCTATCTGCGCCTGAGCATCGGTACTGGTGAAAAATATGAAATTTTGGTTTATTCATGATCAACGTCTGTTCCATATTCAGCAATAACGCGTTGAGCTTCTCGCTCATAGCTATCAGCCAATTCCCTCAAGGTAACGGCAAATCTCTGAAAGCCGGCGTTCTCCACTTCCTCGGCTTTACTTCGGAACTGTTCAGCCAGTTCTCTTTCCGGTTTTCCGGTTGGGTCAACCATATGAGCACCGCGTGAGTTATAAACCCCAGTCCTGTAACCGTCTCGCATGTCACAAGCTTCACGGTCATTCAGTGCAGTAGCAACCGCGTGGTGTATCCATAAGCCGTCTGGATCGGGTGGGGCGTGAATCAATACTTCTCCAATATTGATAAGTGCAACTTCCAGGTGGCCGGATGCCGTACAAACTTCCTTTACCCTTTGGAGCCATTCAGTAAAGCGCTCTTCGCTGAATTTTCCATCTTGTTGTGTTCCCGGCGGCACCTTCCACTCATGGAGCAGCTGCCAGGCATTTGTTGCAATTGCCTTTGATTCCTCGGTGGGTTCTCTCGACGATTGATCTTCTTTCTTGGAACGGTAGATCAGTCCAATGACCTCGCAAAAGAACTCGGGATCATTGGCCAATCTGCTTTCAAGGAGTTGGGGCGCGGCACCGCTATAGCTGTCGAGCAAGGGTACATATGCCCACTCGACCCTAAAGAGATCGTCTTGGTTCACCGTGGGTTCTGCCTGAAGAAACTTGATCAGTTCGACGATGTGATACCCATCCATGGCGTAGCTGGACTCACTGGAGGAAAGCGCTGCAAGCAACGCTTGGACACATTGGTTACTATCGATTGGCTGCTTGGCATGGCGCATCCTGTCCAGGCAGTTGATTGCCGCGTGAGGCCTGCCATACTCAATCAGTTTCTCAATCGCAATGGCAAGATCACCATCGATCTGGTAGGTATTGGTACCGGTGCGGGTCCAATATTCACTCTCGTGGGCCTGAAGCCAATCAGAAGCGCGATCCCATGTTCCCTTGGTAAACGGCAAATAAGCCAGGAATTGCCCTTTCTGCTCGGGTGACCAATCAAATTTATCGATGTCGTCGCACCACTCCCAGCCTTTGAGATGGTAACGCCTCCAGATAAAACTGCTCACCAAGGACTTGCACTTGTTGTCCGCTGAATCCAGAAAGTTCGGCAAAAGAGAACGTTCAGACACATCATCGGCAATAACGCCAAGCGCGTGCCCTACCTGATGGGGTGATGAAACGGATTCAGCAAATTGGATTACCCCCCCGACACCATCTTGCTGGAAGATTTCCGAAATAGCCGTTTCGCGTCGGGTGTCGAGTTTCTTTCGCTGCTCCTCCCAGTCGCCGTTCTCTTCGTAGAGATCAAAGTCACGATCTGTAAAAAGGGGCTGATATAAATTGAAAGGGTTGGTGGGGGCGAGTTGCCCGGCAACGTGTTCAATGCGGGTAATCATTTCGTCTGGCAATGCCCACTCCGCATCAGCGAACCGCCGGTGTTTGTTTGTGAATTTCGTGAGATGGCTCCAAATCGAAAGTCGTTGCTCTTCGGGAAGCGCTGAAATGGGTTGGGAGGCAAGAGCCTGGAGAAGTTGGTCAAAAGCAGGTTCAGGCAGTTTGTTGAAATGATCAATCAATGCGGAAAGCCGAGCGACATCTTGGCCAGCGGTAGCTACCGCAAGTTCCGCATAAAAAGATGTTTGCTGCCAGTATTCCTGATGCGTCACGCCTTTTTCCCAATCATCGGGAATGATCTTGCGCCAGCTTGGTTTATGTGATCCGGAAGAGGTCTGGTGCTGGCCGGGAAGAAGCTGAATGATCAGATTCCAGGCAATATCCGGCCATTCATTAAGGATCGTTCGCACCGCCACCTTGCGCTTATCAACAGATGCCAGCGTTTGCGGCAGCCAAGGCAGCAAAATGGTTGCAAGCGAATTGGATGGTCGATTGGCCCACTGGCCGCCGGGGTCATGGCTGGCAAGTTCAGCAAGCGCAACACAGACTCGAACTATATATTGTTCATCCCAGGCCAACCCTTCCAACGCCCAAAGCAGGCCAGTTAGATAATTGCCGCCGGTGATGCCGTTGCCTTCCTGGGAAAAAAGCTCATCAAAAGGACAGGGCGTCAGACGCGTCGCCTTCTCGACCGCATGAAGAAATTCACCCGGGGCGGCTTCGGCCAGGGTGGGCAACAGTCCATTCAGACTGCCCCACAAAACCCAGTCGGCATCGGTCAGAAGTTCGCGTATCACCAATACGCAGGTTGCTTCAGTTTTCCCTTGTGAGCAGTTGGCGCCCGCCTCCGGTTGGCTGCCCAGATTGGCCAAGCCCTCGGCAATGCCTTTTCGCAACACTTGTGAATATTTCAGCACTTTACCGTGAATGCTTGCCGCGTATCGCTCTTTGACCGGCAGTTCAAAAGTGGGGTCTGGTTCCTTCAGTACCGAAACAGCAAGGGATCTAAACGTATCTAGGTTCTGATCGAGGATGCGCGATCCCAGCAGGCTCCAAAGTTCGGATCGATTAACAACTTTCCATATTCCGTTTTTGAGAGACAACGGGCTGTCTGGGAGGTGTAATATTTCCCGTGCCTTTTTTAACCATTCGTCATAACTGATGCCGAGCAGTTGGGTTATCACTGCAAGGTCGCATTGATTTTTGTCTTGCCAAGAGCCGATCAAAATGGCCAACGCCAGATAGGTGGCGTCCGGGTGCTGGCTCCAATCGATTTTAGGTTTCTCCTGTGCCGCCTTCAACTCATCGGGCATTTCCACCACGGCCTTTTGTTTAAAAGCATCCAGAATGTCTTCCGGTAGGTTGCCATGCGTGATCGTACCTGCATCCTGATTCCAGGTTTGGACAATATCGACAACCCGTGACCAAACCCACTGCGGATACTGCTGCTGGAATTGGGAAATGTGGGAATGTAGTAAAGACAGGACAACACCGAACTCGTTACCAAGATCGTAACCGAGCAGATGAAAGTGATTCAGGAAATCATAAAGTTCGTCCCTTGAAATATCATTGCCATCGTTTGCTGCGTTCAAGTGGTGCTGGATAACCCCCAGCTTCTCAGTACTCTTGGATGGGCTGAAATTCGTCTCTTCGACGTTTCGGAAAAATTCATCAACGTTCTTGGTATGTCTCGCCTGGCTCAGCAACCATTGAACATTGTGTGTATCGGTCGTGCTAAGCGGCCCTGTAATCAGCGCAATAACATCCTTATCTCTAGTGAACACTTTGGGATTTTTGAAATCATTCCAAGCGGCTTGCATTACCTCCCCAAACAAGGTGCTGCCCTCTGTGATGGCAATGGAATACTTGACCTGCCCGAGAAGTTTCCGTCGTTCCTTGTTGTTCACGTTTTCTACAAAAACAACGAGATCATCTGTATCAAAGTCGTCGATTTTTCCTTGAAGTTTGATTTCCGCAATGGGCCAGCAGGGCAGACAGGGAGCGTGACCGCCAGTGAGCATCAGCGCAACAAAAGACGCCTGAACATGAGCTTCAAAATGAACACCGCCGCCGCCGGTAGAGAACGGATTACTGAGATTTTTGTTTTTTCTCATAGAGCAGATTCCAGTGCGTTTTTTTTAGCTCCAACCGCCGCTCTCCGGAAAGCAGTTTGGGGAGAAGGGTATCGCGGAGATTGGCTAGCCCTCTGGTTTGCGACACATTCGATTTAATGGCGTTCAGCAAAGGCGTCACTACTTCTTCAAATACCTGCATGAGCAATTTATTTGGATTGACACACTGCACGGTTTCAAAGGTTGTTTGTGTAATGGTGTCGAATACTGCGCCGTGTGTGTTCTGTTTAAGTATTTCAACGGCTTGCTTCAAATTGAAGTAATTGAAGAAGTCACCTATATCTTCAGCGCCCAGAACGCCATAGCAAGACTGGTTCATGGCCATGTCCACGCCAACTAGGGTGAGCTTGCCGACCGTACCACGCGCAGAAATTATGGTTGTTCCCTCACGCAGCAACTTGGTCGAACTTTTCTGCAATCCCTCGGTGGTTATTTTTTCATCCGTATCCACGGCCCAAACGTCTCCATCATGGGGCGCATCTTTGATGGAGAACCAAGGGATGTTTCCACCCCAATAGCTTGATTCCGAGCGTTTGGGTGTGCCTCCGCCAATCAGTTTGGTCATGCGGGACAGAGGCGTTACTTCCCACCCAGTCGGAATTTCCCCCAGCTCTGAGTTTTGCATGGCAGTGGGGAAGAGGTCGGCGGTGGCGGCGAGTTGGTCGTGGTGCTCGCGGGGCATCTGGTCGAGTTCGGCGTCGGTTTTACCGCTGATGGCGCGCATGGCGGCGCGCAGCGGATCTTGGTCTTGTTCGATGGCGGCGATCTTGGCCTTGACCGGGTCGAAATCGACAAACCAGGACTTGAAGATGGCTTGCGCCATGGCTTCGAGGGTTTGGTTGATGCGGCGGTTGAGGTCGATTTTGTCGTCAAGGGATCTCAACACCTTTGCCAAACCACGTTGCCTCTCAATCGGTGGTAGCGGAATCTTCAGTTCGGCTAACGCCTTCCCGGTCAAATGCTTGATGGTTGTTCCGGTGAAATACGGTTCAAGCGATCCAGTCTTGCCAGCATGCAAGAACCAGTAGTAAAGAAAGTAGTTATCGAGGCCGTCCTTCACCCTGACTCTGTGTAGCGCCTTTTGAATCTTCATGTTGGGCACTTCACCTTGCCAGATCGCACACCGCCCTGGTTCTCCTCCCTCACAAACTACTAAATCACCATCACGGAGTCCGTACCGCTCTTCTTCTTGCTGTTCAAAACGCATTACGGCGAGGTCTAGAAGATCGAACGCTCCCCATCGCACGTTGCTATTCCCAAGATAGGGTTGAAAAGCCCCCCGATTCTTCTGGGCGTCTAGCATCTTCCCCAAACACGCTTCCACGTAATCCCCGAGACGTACCAAAGGGTCGTTAAAAGCCATAGCCCATCCCCGCCAAATTCTTCTTGATCTCTGCTTCCAGCTTCGTACTCTCCGCAAACTGCTCCGTCAGTTGTTCCGTCAGTCGCTGCATCTTCTCGGCAAAAGGTTCGCTATCCTCTTCCTGCTCCGCTGCGCCCACATAACGCCCCGGCGTCAGCACATGCTCATGCTTGCGGATTTCTTCCAGCTTTGCCGAATAGCAAAAGCCCGCCACATCCTCGTAGCCCTCGCCCTGCTGCCAAGCATGGAAGGTATCGGCGATCTTCTGGATGTCGTCGGTTGTGAAATCTCGCAACACGCGGTCTTTCATGTAGCCCAGCTGACGGGCGTCGATGAACAGGAATTCCCCGCGTCGGTCGCGCTTCCTCTTGTCCAGCATCAAGCCGTTTTGCTTGTCGCGGGTCAGGAACCAGATGCAGGCGGGAATCTGGGTGTTGGTGAACAACTGGCCGGGCAGCGCGACCATGCACTCCACGTAGTCGTCCTCGATCAGCCGCTTGCGGATTTCACCTTCGTTGTTGGTGTTGGAACTCATGGAGCCGTTGGCCAGCAGCAGCGCCATGCTGCCGGTGGGCGCCAGGTGGTGGAGCATGTGCTGCAGCCAGGCGAAGTTGGCGTTGCCTTGCGGGGGTGTGCCGGCAATCCAGCGCGGGTCGTTGGCCAGCTTTTCGTTCCACCATTCCTTCATGTTGAAGGGTGGGTTGGCCATGACGAAGTCGGCGCGCAGGTCCGGATGCAGGTCGTTCAGCAGGGTGTCGGCCGGCGCGCCGCCGAAGTTAAAGTCGATACCGCGAATGGCCATGTTCATCGCGGCCAGCCGCCAGGTGGTGGGGTTGCTCTCCTGCCCGTAGACGCTGATCTGGCCGGAGGCTTTTTTGCCCTGGCCATTGGCCGGTTTGCCACTGTGCTGTTCGATGAAGTCTTCGCTCTGCACGAAGAAGCCGCCGGAACCCATCGCCGGGTCATACACCCGCCCCTTGAACGGCTGGAGCATTTCCACGATCAGGGTGACGATGCTCTTGGGCGTGTAGTACTGGCCGCCCTTCTTGCCTTCGGCCAGGGCGAACTGGCCGAGGAAGTATTCGTAGACGTGGCCGAGGATGTCCTTGGATTTCAGGTCCAGCGGCTGACCTTTGTATTCGCGGGCAGCGAAGTCGGTATCCGAGAAGTGGCTGATCAGCCCGGCCAGCTTGCTGGACTCCAGCTCCACACGGGCAAACTCCTTGTTGAGCACGTTCTTCAGGCGGGCGTTCTCACGCTCGACAGCTTCCATGGCGTTGTCGATCAGCCAGCCGACCGAGCGCATTTCTTCCGGCTCGTTCTTGCCCGGCTTGTTCCAAGGAAGCGCGGCCTTGGGCGGCAGTTGCGCGCAATCACGCAAGGTTTGCCAGCGTGCTTCCACCGGCACCCAGAACACGTTCTTCTCGGTGTAGTAGTCGCGGACTTCCAGCTCGGCGGCGATGTTTTCTTCGTATTCCTGTGTGCCTGCGCGGCCGTATTCATCCGGGTCCATGTAGTAGTCATGGTCCGGATTGGTGAACTGTTCGCGTAGTTCGCGTTGCCGTTCTTCGAAGGCGTCGGAAACATATTTAAGGAAGATCAGCCCGAGCACGACGTGTTTGTACACGGCGGCATCGAGGTTGGAGCGCAGTTTGTCGGCGGCGGTCCAGAGCTTCTTTTCCAGGTCATTGAAGAATTGTTGTTCGATGGGTCTCATGTACAAATCCCTTGTTCTATATGTTTCATCCCGTTATGCGATCGCTGGTCTGCGCCGGGGGCAATACGTACCGGCTGTAAGAAGCGCGCCGGGGCTTGAGTGCGGTGTCTGTGAGAGACATGGCCCCTTCTTGGGTCCATGGAAGTCAAAAGCCAGGCCATTCAGTAAATTTTGCCCTATATACGGCCAGGAACAGTGATCGATTTGACTATATCAACGAATCACCCAGCAGACAAAATCCGTTTATTTACGCGGATTCCAAGCAGATAAGCAGATATCAGTGGATGTCCTGAGACTCCACATCGCTTCCCGATACAGGGAATGACGTTTCCTTTCATCTCGTAGCTCCTGTCAGGCGTTGAGGTTTGCGTGAATACGATTCTGTTCAGGAACCATGCCGGCGCCAAACTGACGTATCAATGCATCTAGGCAGGTGCGCTGCGTCTATTTATTGGGCGCCACAATCAGCGCTTGGATGCCGGCCATCGCTAATATAGTCGAGCAGCCCGGTGACAAGCGCCGCGAACACCACCCGGCAGCGCGGGCTGTCGCGCAAATTCTCGTGCATCGCCAGCCAGGTTTCCAGCGGCATCGAAAACTGTTCCGGCAGCACCCTCATCAGCGCGGCATCGCGGCGCACCAGGCCGACCTGGCAGATGCCGATGCCGAAGCCGGCGCGGATCGCTGCCAGTTGCGCCAGATCGCTGTCGGCGCGCAGCGCGAAATCTTCGCGGCCGAGCATGTCCAGTTGTGGGCGCAGGCTGCGCAGCAGCGCGGTTTCCTGGTCGAAGCCGATCAGCGCGTGGCCGTGGCGCAGGTCTGCCCAGGTGGCCGGCGTGCCGTGCCGCGCCAGATAGTCGCGGTGCGCGTGCAATCCCAGTTCGATGACGCCGACGCGGCGCGCCAGCAGCGCCTCCTGCGCCGGTCGCTGCATGCGCACGGCGATGTCGGCGTCGCGCCGCAGCAGGTCCTCGATGCGGTTCGACAGCACCAGTTCGATCACCAGTTGCGGGTGCGTCTGGCGCAGCGCCGCCAGGATCGGCGGCAGCACTTCGACGCCGACCACTTCGCTGGCGGTGATGCGCACCGTGCCGCGCACGCCGTCGCCGTGGCTGGAAGCGGCGCGCAGCAGGGCGCCGGCGGTGGCGGCCAGGGTTTCGGCGTAGGGCTGCAGGGCCAGCGCGGCGTCGGTCGGCGCCAGGCCCTGGCGCGAGCGGGTGAACAGCGGATAGCCGAGCGCCCGTTCCAGCGCATCGACGTGGCGGCCGACGGTCGGTTGGGTCAGGCGCAGTTCGCGCGCCGCCGACGACAGCGAGCCGGCGCGCAGCACGCCGAGGAAAGTCCGGTACAGCTCCCAGCCGGGTTCGTTATCCATACAAAAATGAATGATGTTTCGATGGTTTCATGCAATTCCATTCTAACCGGGCCAGCCGGACAATGGCGTTTTCGATCACCTGGAATGGGAGCGCGACATGACACGGACAGGGGAAATGCATGGGATCGGGGCGGGCGCGGTGGCGGCATCGCCATTGCGCGGCAACCGTCACGCGCTGGTGCTGGGCGCCACCGGCGGCATTGGCGGCACGATGGCGCGACGCCTGCTGGCGGAAGGCTGGCAGGTGCGGGCGCTGTGCCGCCAGATGCCGGAGGCGGCCCGCCGCATCGCCGGCGTCGAATGGCTGCTGGGCGACGCGATGGATGGCGCGGCGGTGCGGGCGGCGGCGCGCGGGGTGGAACTGCTGGTGCATGCGGTCAATCCGCCCGGCTACCGCGACTGGCAGCGGCTGGTGCTGCCGATGCTGGACCACAGCATCGCCGCCGCCAGCGGCTCCGGTGCGCGCATTCTGCTGCCGGGCACGGTCTACAACTACGGGCCGGATGTCGCGCAGTCGGTGCGCGAGAATGCGCCGCAGCGGCCGCGCAGCCGCAAGGGCGGCATCCGTGTCGAGATGGAGCGGCGCCTGAAGGCGGCGGCGGAGCAGGGCGTGCCGAGCCTGGTGTTGCGCTGCGGCGATTTCTTCGGGCCCGGTGCCGCCAACAACTGGTTCGCGCAGGGGATGGTCAAGCCCGGCCGGCCGTTGCGCCGGCTGGTCTATCCGGGCCGCGCCGGCGTCGGCCACCAGTGGGCCTATCTGCCGGACGTGGCGGAAACCATGATGCGGCTGATCGACCGCGCCGGCTGTTTGCCGCCGTTCGCGACCTTCCACATGCGCGGCCATTGGGACGCCGACGGCCGCCAGATGACGGCGGCGATCGCCCGCGCCGCCGGCCAGCCGCGGCTGGCGCCGCGCGCCTTTCCGTGGTGGGCGGTGCGGCTGGGCGCGCCGCTGGTGCCGCTGTTCCGTGAGCTGGACGAGATGCGCTATTTGTGGCGACAGCCGCTGTGCATGGACAACGCACGCCTGCGCCGGGTGCTCGGCGCCGAGCCGCACACGCCGCTGGACGAGGCGGTGCGCGCCACGCTGGCGAGTCTCGGCTGTCTGCCGGAATCGCCGGATCGACTCTTATACTCCCAGGCATGATGGCCTGAGACGGGCACCAAATATGGAAAATTTTGCCATACTCCCCGATTGCGCGGGGAGGGGCGGGCGGGGGTCAGCGGTAACGGTAATCCGGTCCGCGGTAGGCTGGCCCGCGATAGCCGCCGTCGCGCCAGACCAGCACTTCGAATTGCCGCAGGACCACTTCCTTGCCGCCCCAGCCGATGTGGCATTCGCGGTTCAGCAGCTTGCCGGGGTGGACGCCGTTGACGTGGCGCGCGCGGCAGATGTACAGCGGGGTGGTGCCATTGAAATCGACGCCGCCTTCGATGGCGTTGCGCGGCAGCCGGCCGTTCCATCGTTCCCAGCTCAGGTCTGGCCGGGCGGCGAATGCGTTCTGGGTCAGGGCGATCAGGGCCAATACGGCCGCCAGCGTTGCAATTCCGTGCCGCATGTTTCCTCCGTCAGTTGTTGTGCCGGGATTATGCCGGAGATTCGAATTGCCTGAAGGAAACGGCGTTGGTATTGGCGGATGTGGGGAGTATGAGGAAAATTCGCCCGGCTGGCGCCCGTCACAGGCCGGGTGGTTGGGGAGTATTCGGTCCGGCTACTTCAGCAGGCGCAGGGCGAACGGGTAGCGGTAGCGTTTGCCCTTCGACGCGCTGATGGCGCCCATCAGGCAGCACACCAGATTGACGACGAACAGCAGCGGAAACAGCAGCACGCCGACCAATAGCAGCGTCAGCACGCCGGCCACCACGTAGGCGATCATCAGCGTGATCTGGAAATTCAGCGCCTCGCGCGCTTCCTCGCCGACGAACGCCGATTCGTCCTTCTGCAGCAGCCAGATCACCAGCGCGCCGATGAAGCCGGTGAAGATGCCGAACAGATGCGCCAGCGTCGCCAGGTTGGTTTCGTTCGGGCTGGGGCCGACTTCGATGATATCGCTCATTTACGCCGCCACTTTTCTGGCCGCCGGTTTTTTCGCCGCCGCCTTGCGGACCGGCGCCGCCGTCCTGGCAGCCTTGGCGGCCTTGGCCGGCGCGGCTTCGGCGGCATCGGCGGCATCGGCGGCATCGTCGGCCGGCTTGGCGGCCTTGCCGCGTGCCGGCGCCTTGGCCTTGCGTTCCTCGAACTCGAAGCCGACCTTGCCGTCCTTGCCCTTGACCAGGAAGGCCTTGAACGGCCGCCGCGTGCGCTGCGAGACGAAGCCCGGCAGCAGGTCGGTCTTGCCGTCGTTCAGCAGCTTCTTCATCTGCTCCGGCAGGATTTCCTGCTGCAGGATGATGCGGCCGCTGCGGAAATCGCAGGCTTTCGGCTTGGCCACGGTCTTTTCGCAGACGTAGGCCAGCCCCATTTCGTAGACGCCGCTGCCGCACTTCGGACACGGCCCGAGCGCTTCCTGGCCGGTGAAATCGACGCCTTCGGCGCTGTCGTCGTCGTCCTGCGGCTGGCCGAAATCGAACTCCAGCTTGTAGTTATTGTTTTCCTCGTCGCGGGCGATCTTCAGGATCGCCGCGAACGGCCGCCCCATCTTCGAGCGGAAACCCTGCAGCGGGCCGATCGTGCGGTTCTGCAGCAGTTCCTCGACCTCGGCGACTTCGAACTGGCGTCCGCCCGGCGTCTTCGACATCGAGAATTCGCATTGCGTGCAGGCGAAGCGCCGGTAGTTTTCCTTGACCACGCCGCCGCAGTTCGGGCACGGCGTTTGCAGCGTCGCGTAGTCGCCGGGGATGGTGTCGTTGTCGTATTCCTTGGCGCGCTTGACGATCACCTGCGTCATCTGGGCGATCTCGCGCATGAATTCCTCGCGGCTGATCTTGCCCTTTTCCATCTGCGCCAGCTTGTATTCCCAGCCGCCGGTCAGTTCCGGCGCGGTCAGTTCGTTCACGCCGAGGCCGCGCAGCAGCGTCATCAGCTGGAAGGCCTTGGCGGTCGGCATCATTTCGCGGCCTTCGCGCAGCAGGTATTTTTCGTTCAGCAAGCCTTCGATGATCGCCGCGCGCGTGGCCGGCGTGCCGAGGCCCTTGCCGGCCATCGCCTCGCGCAAGTCCTCGTTGTCGACCAGCTTGCCGGCGCCTTCCATCGCCGACAAGAGCGTCGCTTCGGTGTAGCGCGCCGGCGGCTTGGTCACCAGCCCGTGCGCCTCGACCTTGTCGGTCTTGACCGCTTCATCCCTGGCCACCGCCACCAGCGTGCCGCTGTCCGGGTCCTTCGGATCGGCCACGTCCTTGCCGTAGATCGCCAGCCAGCCCGGATTGACCATCACCTTGCCCTCGGTCTTGAACTGGTGGCCGGAGACTTCGGTGTAGCGGGTGGTGACCAGGAATTCGGCGGCCGGGAAGAACACCGCCATGAAGCGGCGCGTCACCAGGTCGTACAGCTTCTGTTCCGGCTCCGACAGGTTCTTCGGCGCCTGCGTGGTCGGGATGATCGCGAAGTGATCGGAAATCTTGCTGTTGTCGAAGATGCGCTTGTTCGGCTTGACCCAGCCGGCTTTCAGGATCTGCGCCGCGAAGCGCTGGTAGTTGTGGTTTTCCGAGACGGTTTCCAGCGTCTGCCTGACGCTGGCCATATAGTCTTCCGGCAGATGGCGCGAATCGGTACGCGGGTAGGTCAGCACCTTGTGCTTTTCATACAGCGCCTGCGCCAGCCCGAGCGTGTTCTTGGCGGAAAAGCCGAAACGCGAGTTGGCCTCGCGCTGCAGGCTGGTCAGATCGAACAGCGCCGGCGCCATCTGCGTGGTCGGCTTCGATTCTTCCGAGACCTTGCCCGGCTTGCCACGGCAGGCGGCGACGATCGATTCGGCGGCGGCCTTGCTCCACAAGCGCTCGGCGCGCTTTTCCGGATCGCTTTCGTCTTTTTTGAATTTGGTGTCGAGCCAGCGGCCTTCGTAGATGCCGGCGGCGCAGACGAATTCGGCGCGCACTTCCCAATAGTCGCGGGCAACGAAATTCTTGATCTTCTCCTCGCGCTCGACCACGATCGACAAAGTCGGCGTCTGCACCCGGCCGACCGTGGTCAGGTAGAAGCCGCCTTCCTTCGAGTTGAACGCGGTCATCGCGCGGGTGCCGTTGATGCCGATCAGCCAGTCGGCTTCCGAGCGGCAGCGGGCGGCGTCGGCCAGCGGCAGCATTTCCTCGTCGCTGCGCAGGCGCGCGAAGCCGTCGCGGATCGCCCCCGGCGTCATCGACTGCAGCCACAGCCGCTTGACCGGCTGTTTGGCCTTGGCGTTCTGCGCGATCAGGCGGAAGATCAGTTCGCCCTCGCGCCCGGCGTCGCAGGCGTTGATCAGTTCGGTCACGTCCTTGCGGCGGATCAGCTTGTTCAGCACCTTCAGCCGCGCTTCGGTCTTGGCGATCGGGTTCAGCGCGAAGTGCGGTGGAATCACCGGCAGGTTGGCGAACGACCATTTGCCGCGCTTGACGTCGTATTCTTCCGGCACGGCGATTTCCAGCAGATGGCCGACCGCCGACGACAGCACGTACTGGTCGGATTCGAAATACTCATCGTGCTTGGTGAAGCCGCCGAGTGCCTTCGCGATGTCGTTCGCGACGGACGGCTTCTCGGCGATGATGAGGGTTTTGCTCATGAATGGATTCTCGAAAAGGAAGCGCCGGAGCGGGTCGGCGGCGCGCAAGCCTGCATAGTACCGAAATTGCGGATGTGCAACTTCAACGCCAGTAAATAATAGTCGGACAATGGGCGGCGCCCATGATAAGCGGGTTGCCGCGCCGCTCGCAAGTTAAGGCTTTGTCACCGCCGGCGCCGGGAAAGTTCGCGGCGCCGTGTGCGGCAGGGCGTAAATTGGCAGCGGCGGCGGTGCCGGCTGCGCGGGGAATTCAGTGCAGCAGGCGCGGTTCGTCGTCGTCTTCGTCGAGGAACAGCTCGTCGAACATCAGGCCGTCCGGCTCCTTGCCCTCGCTCCACAGCACCATCAGCACGATCACCTTCAGCTTGTCCAGCGTCAACGGCGCTTCACCGGCGGCCAGCGCCCGTTCGATGACGATCTCGCGCTGCATCGGGTCCAGCATCCGCGCCGATTCGAGGAACTGGATGAAGCCGACCACCGCGGTGCCGAGCCGATCCATCTCCTCGGCCGGATAGATGCGGATGCCGTCGGAAAAGGCAACCTGGCGCGGCCGTTCGGCCAGCTCGTTGGTGCTGAGCGCCAGATCGGTCAGCCAGCCGAGCGCCTGCGAAATGTCGTCCTGCTCGAAGCCGGCCGCCGACAGCTTGCGCGCCAGCACTTCCGGTTCCGGGCAGGCATCGGGCCGATAATACGTTTCGTAAAGATACACAAGTACGTCAAACATAAGACCACTGTAGCACAAAGCCGGCGCCGGCCCGGACGCCGCTCAACCCAGCCGCTGGTAGCCGCCGCCCGGCAGGCTTTCGACGCGGCCCTGCAGTTCCAGCGCCAGCAGTTCGGCGGCCACCGTCGCCACGTCCAGGCCGCAGCGCGCCGCCAGCAGGTCCGGCGTGGCCGGATCGAAACCGAGCGCCGCCAGCAGCCGTTCGGCGGTGGCGGCGGCCGGCGTTTCCGGCTCCGGCGACGGTTGCGCGGGCGCTGCCGGCAGCGCAGGCGCGGCGACGTGGCGCAATTCCTCCAGCACGTCCTGGGCCGATTCGACCAGCTTGGCGCCCTGCTTGATCAGCAGGTGGCAGCCCTTGGACAGCGGTGAATGGATGGAGCCGGGAATCGCGAACACGTCGCGACCCTGGTCGGCCGCCATCCGCGCGGTGATCAGCGAGCCGGACTGCGCCGCCGCCTCGACCACCAGCACCGCCCGCGCCAGCCCGGAAATGATGCGGTTGCGGCGCGGGAAATTGGCGGCGATCGCCGGCATGCCGAGCGGGTATTCGCTGAGGATGCAGCCGGCGGCGGCGATGCGGTGCGCCAGCGCGCGGTTGCGCGCCGGATAGACGATGTCGGCGCCGGTGCCGATCACCGCGATGGTCGAGCCCGGCGCGCCGGCTTCGGCCGCCGCCAGCGCGCCACGGTGGGCGGCGGCGTCGATGCCGAGCGCCAGGCCGGAGACGATCGCATAGCCGGCCTGGCACAGCGCGGCGGCGAACTGCTCGGCGTTCAGGTTGCCCTGGGTGGTGGCGTTGCGGCTGCCGACCAGCGCCAGCGCCGGCCGCGCCAGCAGTTCGACGCGGCCCTTGGCATACAGGATCAGCGGCGGGTCGGCGATCTGCAGCAGGCTGGCCGGATAGTCGGCGTCGGCGATGGTCAGCACGCGGTTGCCGGCCTCGCCGGCCCAGTCCAGCGTGCGTTCGATCAATGCGGCGGCGTCATCCGCCAGCGGCTGGTGCAGCGCCTGCGCGATGCGCTCGGGCACCACCTTGAACAAGGCCGGCAGGCTGGCGGCGAGGATGTTCTGCGGCAGGCCGAAGGCGGTCAGCAGCTTGCGCGCGGTGTGCGGGCCGACGCCCGGCGTCTGCCCGAGCCGCAGCCAGGCCGCCAGTTCGTCGCGTTCGGCGGCGTTGAGGGGAGGGGCGCTCGGCACCGCCAGCGGCTACTCCGGCGAGCGGGCGACGTCGCCGACCTGCACCGAGTCGGTGACCTGCATGATCAGCCCGTACGACACGTGCTTGAACACGCGAAACACGAACAGCGTGCCATAGCGTTCGTCCGGCAGCTTGACCGGCTTCTTGTCGTCGGTGCGGTCGGCGATGATTTCGCCGAAGCGGTACAGCTCCAGCGTGGTGCCGATGTCGATGCCTTCGTCGCCGCCGCGATTCAGCGCCACCACCTGGTTCTGGCCGGCGTGGCTGACGCCGCCGTAGATCGACACCACGCGGGCATCGACCGCGCCGGCCGGCGCGTGCGGCACGTAATTCATGATCGGCGCCAGCGGCGTCGGCAGCAGGCGGTCGCCGACGCCGATTTCCTCGCGCGCGCCGACTACGGTGAAGGTATGCGCCTCGTTCGATTCCCTGGCGGTGCGCTGCAGCTTGACGCTGCCGAGGTAGGCCGCTTCGTAGCCGAGCACCGCCTTGGTGACCGGGTCCTTCAGCGGCACGCCGGGGCGGAACACCTGGAAATCGCTGGCGCCGCCGAGATCGCCGCGCACATAGGCCTTGTCGTTCTTGCCGAGGAACACCCGGCCTTCCTGGGTGGCGACGATGCGCGGCGCGCTCTGCAGCTGGTCTTCCTCGACGATCAGCGGCTGCGACAGGAACGGCTCGATGACCGCCGCCGGGATCGCCGGAATCGCATCGGCCGCCAGTTGCTGGTTGCGGATGCGCGGCGACAGCCGGACATCGCCGGCATCGGCCTGGCCGGAACCGGCCGGTTCGGCCAGCCGCAGGCGACCGGCGGCGCGGTCCAGATAGACGATCTGGCCGGGATAGATCCAGTGCGGGTTGCGGATCTGCTCGCGGTTCATGTCCCACACCTGCGGCCAGCACCACGGATGTTGCAGGAACTGGCCGGAAATGCCCCACAGCGTGTCGCCGCGCACCACCAGATGCTGGTCCGGCGCGTTGTCGCGGAAGGCGCACTGCGTGGCGGCCGTGGCGCTGCCGGCGGCGCCGGCCAGCGTGGCGGCGAGCAGGGCGGCTGCAAGGGAAACGGAAGCGGCGGCGCGAGCGGCTGTGCTAAACTTTTTCATGGTTCTTCCGGTGAAGGCGGCACGGGTCGCAAGCCGCGAAATGTCGTTGGCGCGAGGGGAAGAGTTGACAAAAATCTTGCCAAAGTGAATCAAATTCTGCCCATAAATCCTTGAACTAGCAAGAACAACGACGATCCAACATTGTTACCTTGTTGCACAAACGCCGTAAGCCGCCCGCCCCGATCCTTCATTCCCGCTTCGTCTTTCGCCCTTTTCGCGTATGTCACTGCTGACCATCCTGCGTTATCCCGATCCCCGCCTGCACAAGGTCGCCAAGCCGGTATCCGTGTTCGACGCGCGCCTGAAGCAGCTGGCCGCCGACATGGCCGAAACCATGTATGAAGCGCCCGGCGTCGGCCTGGCGGCGTCGCAGGTCGACGTCCACGAACAATTGATCGTCATCGACGTGTCCGATGCGCGCGACGAACTGCGGGTGTTCATCAACCCGGAAATCGTCTGGGCCAGCGAGGAAAAGCAGGTCTATGACGAAGGCTGCCTGTCGGTGCCCGGCATCTACGACGGCGTCGAGCGCCACGCCCGCGTCAAGGTGCGCGCGCTGGACGTCGAAGGTCAGCCGTTCGAACTGGAGGCCGACGGCCTGCTGGCGATCTGCATCCAGCACGAGATGGACCACCTGAAGGGCAAGGTGTTCGTCGAATACCTGTCGCCGTTGAAGCGCAACCGCATCAAGACCCGGCTGCAGAAGGAAGAGCGCGAAATGAAGCGCCAGAAGCAGCACGACGCCCGCCTGGAAGCGGTGCGCTGATTCCCACCCCGGCCCTGGCGGCCGGCACGTCACCATTTACCGATGAAGATCGTTTTCGCGGGCACGCCCGAATTCGCCGCGGTCGCGCTGGCGGCACTGCATGAGGCCGGCTTCGAGATTCCGCTGGTGCTGACCCAGCCCGACCGGCCGGCCGGGCGCGGCATGAAGCTGCAGGCGTCGGCGGTCAAGCAGTATGCGCAGGCGCATGGCATCGCCGTGGCGCAGCCGCAGTCGCTGCGGCTGGACGGCAAATATCCGCAGGAGGCGGCGCAGGCGCACGAACTGTTGCGCGCCACCCCGCACGACGTGATGGTGGTGGCGGCCTACGGCCTGATCCTGCCGGCCTCGGTGCTGGCGATCGCGCCGCTCGGCTGCATCAACATCCATGCGTCGCTGCTGCCGCGCTGGCGCGGCGCCGCGCCGATCCACCGGGCGATCGAGGCCGGCGATGCCGAGACCGGCATCACCATCATGCGCATGGACGAAGGGCTGGATACCGGCCCGATGCTGCTGCGGCGCACCCTGCCGATCGCCGCCGACGACAGTACCGGTACGTTGCACGACCGTCTGGCGGCGCTCGGCGGCGAGCTGATCGTCGAGGCGCTGGGCGTGCTCGCCGCCGATCCGCAGTCACTGCCGGCGACACCGCAGCCGGCCGACGGCGTCAGCTACGCCGCCAAGATCGGCAAGGACGAGGCGGTGCTCGACTTTGCGCAGCCGGCGCCGGTGCTGGCGCGCAAGGTGCGCGCCTTCGATCCCTTCCCCGGCGCGCTCGGCCGCTTCGCCGGCCAGCCGGTCAAGCTGTGGCGCGCCCGCGCCGAAGCCGGCGCTGCCGACGCATCGGGCGCCGCGCCCGGCACCGTGCTGGCGGCCGACGGCGCCGGCGTCTGCATCGCCTGCGGCGAAGGCGTGCTGCGCGTCACCGAATTGCAGAAGGCCGGCGGCAAGCGCCTGCCGGCGGCGGCGTTTCTGCAGGGATTCACGCTGGAGGGCGGGCGGTTCGAGTAGGTGCTTGGATACTCCCCTTCATGCCAGTCTGTGACGGGCTCCCAGTCTTGTAAATTCACCTATACTCCCCTGTTTTTCGTGGCGTCGCTCCCGTCCGGTCGTTCTTCCGGTGGCGTCCGTCATCAAACCTGCATACGCAATCCTTGAGCTGAAAACGCCGCTGGGTTCCGGCTTGAAGCATGCCGGAACGACAGAGTGGGGAAGGTGGCGCCGCCACCGGAACGCGGCCTGATCCTCCAGGGCGCTTTCCTGACTACGCACCTTGGAATACGTATCTTGCCCCGGTCGTTCCCACGCAGGGGTGAGCAGGGCATGCAGACGGCATGCCGTTCGCCGGCGAAACGGTTTTCGCTTGCCGGCGAAAACGCGTCCTGCAAGGGGGAACACGGTGGCATTCGTGACGAAACCGGCACGCGCCGTCCCTGAGTCCCAGAGGCCACCCGGCTGGCGCTTCCGCCTTATTCCCATCCGGCCCTCCAGTTTCTGAGTCAGATCAAGCCCTGTGCTTTTAGCGGAACGGCAACGGTAAAAAGCGGTCAATATTCACGCCCTCTTTCGAAAAATTGCGGCGGGTCATGTGAATGCCTACTTTCGCGCTACTCTGAAGACCCGGTTGCTGTTGTTGATCCTGTTTTCCTTCATCCCCGCTTTCGGCCTGGCGCTGATCAGCTCCATGCAGCGGCTGCACGCCCAGCAGATCGAGCAGAAGGACGCCGCGCTGCGGCTGGTGCGGGTGATGGAGCGCAGCCACCATGAGCTTCTCGACGAGGCGATCGCCTTCCTGCAGGCGCTGACCCGGGTGACGCCGGTCGAGCGGCTGTCGGCGCAGAACTGCCGGACGACGCTGAACGATCTGGTGCAGAACTTCCCGCGCTACGACACCTTCGGCCTGGCGGCGCCGGACGGCGAGGTGTATTGCAGTTCGGAACCGCAGCGCCTGAAGGGCGACATTTCCCGGCTGCGCTTCTTCCGCGACGCGCTGACCACCCATCTGCCGGCGCCCGGTCCGTACGAGATGGACCCGCTGCTGGGCAAGCCTATCGTCTTCATCGGCGTGCCGATGATGAATGTCGAACGGCAGATCACCGCGGTGCTGTTCGTCGCCTTCGATCTGGCCAGCTTCGACTCGTGGTCGAGCATGCTGCAGATGCCGTTCAACTCGGTGCTGCTGGTGCTCGACCAGACCGGGCTGGTGCTGGCGCGCTATCCGGATGTCAACAAATGGACCGGCACCGTGCGGCCGCAGGCGCCGCTGGCCAGCTACGTGCGCAGCCACGGCGAGGAAGGCGTGGCCGAGCTGGATGGCGGCAGCGGCGTGCGCCGGCTGTTCACCTATACCGCGATTCACAAGACCGCCGAGCAGACGGTGTTTCTGGCATTCGGCCAGGCCACCGACGATGCCTATGCTGGCGCCCGCCGCGCCTTCCTGTCCGACCTGCTGAGCGTGGCGCTGGCGTTCGCGCTGGTGCTGGGCCTGGTCTGGTTCGGCAGCGATGCGCTGGTGCTGCGCAAGCTGCGCCGGCTGACCGATACCACCGACCGCATCCGCCGCGGCGATCTGCAGGCGCGCAGCGGCCTGGAACCGGGCGACGACGAAACCGGCCAGCTGGCCCGGGCGATCGACCGCATGGCCGGGGAAATCGATCATCGCATGACGCTGCTGCAGCAGCGCGGCCACGAGATGCGCCAGCTGCGCGACATGACCGAGGCGCTGCAGGCCTGCCTGACGCGCGACGAAGTCTACGCGGTGGTACGGCAATACCTGCAGCTGCTGCTGCCCGGCCGCGCCGGCGCGCTGTACGTGCTCGGCGCCGGCGGCGACCACTATCTGCGGGTGGCGCAATGGGGCGAGCCGGCGACCGGACGCGAATTCCTGCCCAACGATTGCTGGGCGGTGCGGCGCGGCAAGAGCTATCGGGTCGATGTCGGCGCCGGCGAGCCGATCCGCTGCCGCCATGTGCAGGCGCCGCCGCCGTTTTCCTATCTGTGCGTGCCGCTGATGGTGCAGGGCGAAATCACCGGTATGCTGCATATCGAAAACGACGACGACTTCGCCGGCGCCGGCAGCGACCCCGGCCCGCAGGCGCTGGCGGAAACCGCGGCCGAGCATGCCGGCCTGCGGCTGGTGCACATCCGGCTGGCCGATCATCTGCACGACCAGGCGATGCGCGACGGCCTGACCGGCCTGTTCAACCGCCGCTACATGGAGGAATCGCTGCTGCGCGAAATCCGCAACGCCCAGCGCAACCAGAGTCCGATCGCCATCATCATGCTCGACATCGACCACTTCAAGCGCTTCAACGACAGCTTCGGCCACGCCGCCGGCGACGCCTTGCTGCGCGGCATCGGTGCCATGTTGCAGACCGAGATGCGCGGCGGTGATCTGGCCTGTCGCTACGGCGGCGAGGAATTCACCGTGATCCTGCCGGACACCGGCCTGGCGCAGGCGTTCGAGGTGGCGGAAAAGCTGCGCCAGAAGACCAGGCGGCTGCGCATCCAGCTGAACGGCGCCGAGGTCGGCGAAGTGACCATCTCGCTCGGCGTGGCGGCCTATCCGGAGCACGGCGCCAGCTGGGAGGACGTGCTGCACGCGGCCGACATGGCGCTGCTGCAGGCCAAGCAGACGCGCGACCGCGCGGTGCTCTACCGGTGCTGAGCGCGACGGCCCCCGCATGGATACCGACCTTCCTGACACGGCCTCCGGCGGCGAGCAGCCGCTGCTGATGCTGCTGGAAATGGAGAAGACGCTGCTGTCGATGCTGGCCGACGGCCGCGGGCTGGCGGAGCTGTTGACGATGCTGGCGGAGCAGGTCGAGCGGCTGGCGGCTGGCGCCGTCTGCGCGATCCTGCAGCTGGACGATTCGGCCGCCGGCTTCCACGTCGCCGCCGCGCCGAACCTGCCGCCGGTGCTGCGCGCGCTGATGGAGCGCACCGACCTGTTGAGCTGGCCGGGCGTCTGCACCACCGCGATGCGCACCCGCCAGCCGGAGGCGGCGACCGACATCGCCACCGATGCGCGCTGGCCGGAGCTGCGCGAACAGGTGCTGCAGGCCGGCTATCGCGCCTGCTGGTCGCTGCCGATGCTGACGCCGGCCAACCACGTGCTCGGCACCGTGGCGCTGTACTTCCGCCAGCCGCGCGCGCCGCAGGGACTGGAACTGCAGCTGGCGCAGCACGTCGCCTACGCGGCGGCGCGCATCATCGAGCGCGCCCGGCTGGACCAGAAGCTGGCCGGCAGCGAGGAAATGTTCCGCGCGATCTTCGAGAACGAACTGGATGCGATGGCGATCGTCGATCCGCACAGCCGGCGCTTCCTGACCGTCAATCCGGCCTTCGAGCGGCTGTTCGGCTACAGCCGCGAGGAAGCGGCCGGGCTGCGGCTGGAGGCGGTCAGCCTGAAGCCGGAAATCGTCCCGCAGGCGCTGGAGAACCTGCGCCAGGCATCGCAGCCGCCGGCGGTCGTGCGGCGGCGGCTGAAGCGCAAGGACGGCTCGGTATTCCTGGCCGAATACACTGGCACCCTGCTGCGGCTGCGCGAGCGCGAACTGGTGTGCGGCATCGCCCGCGACGTCAGCGCCCAGCAGCGCTCGGAACAGGCGCTGGCGCTGGCCGCCAAGGTCTACGAGAGCATGACCGAGGGCGTGGCGATCAGCGCCTGGCCGGGGCCGGTGCTGGCGGTCAACAGCGCGCTGGCGGCGATGACCGGTTACAGCCGCGACGAGCTGGTCGGTCACGACGGCGGTTTCTTCTACGCCGACTCCAAGCTGTGGCAGCGGATCGCCGCGCGCTGCCTGCGCAGCCAGGCGCCGGGCGATGCCGAGGTGACGCTGCGCAAGAAGAACGGCATGCTGTTTCCGTGCATGCTGTCGCTGCATTTCGCCCGCCCCGAAAAGGGCGAGGAGCGCACCCTGATCGCCGTCTACAAGGATCTGTCGGCGCGGCACCAGACCGAGAACCGGCTGCTGTTCCTGTCCAACCACGACGTGCTGACGCGGCTGCCGAACCGCTTCCTGTTCTACAAGCGGCTGGACCGCGCGATCGCCGCCGCCGCGCGCGAACGGCGGCAGTTCGCGGTGCTGTTCATCGATCTCGACCGCTTCAAGAACATCAACGACACCTTCGGCCATCCGACCGGCGACATGCTGCTGCAACTGGTGGCCGACCGGCTCTACGACTGCCTGCGCAAGACCGATCTGATCGCCCGCCTGGGCGGCGACGAATTCGCGGTGCTGGCTGAATCGGTGCACGACATCGCCGGCGCGATCGAACTGGCCGAGCAGCTGATGGCGGCGCTGGCGCTGCCGTTCCACATCGAAGGGCAGGAACTGTTCGTGCCGGCCAGCATCGGCATTTCGGTCTATCCGGAAGACGGCGGCAGCGCCGAGGCGCTGATCAAGAGCGCCGACGTGGCGATGTACCGCGCCAAGGGTTCCGGCAAGAACAACTACCAGTTCTTCGCCGCCGACATGAACACCGCCTCGCTGGAGCACATGATGCTGGAAAACGCGCTGCGCCATGCGCTGCAGCGCAATGAATTCCGCGTCTACTACCAGCCCAAGGTGCACGCCTCGACCGCGCGCATCTTCGGCATGGAAGCGCTGCTGCGCTGGCAGCACCCGGACCTCGGCCTGATCGGGCCGGCGCGCTTCATTCCGCTGGCCGAGGAAATGGGCCTGATCCGCCGCATCGGCGACTGGGCGCTGCAGGAAGCCTGCCGCCAGAACGCCGAATGGCAGCGCGCCGGCTTTGCGCCGCTGGTGGTGTCGGTGAATCTGTCCAGCACCCAGCTGGGCGAGGAAACCATAGGTGCGGTCAGCGACACGCTGGAGCAGACCGGGCTGGCGCCGCAATGGCTGGAACTGGAACTGACCGAAAGCACGGTGATGCGGGCGCCGGAACAGAACGCCCGCGTGCTGCAGGCGCTGCGCAAGATGGGCGTGCAGATTTCGATCGACGATTTCGGCACCGGCTATTCGTCGCTGGCCTACCTGAAACGCTTCCCGATCAACACGCTGAAGATCGACCAGTCGTTCGTGCGCGACATCATCGACGACCCGAACGACGCCGCCATCACCGACGCCGTGATCGCGCTGGCGCGCAGCCTGAAGATGAGCGTGATCGCCGAGGGAGTGGAAACCCGCGAGCAGCTGCGTTTCCTGCGCGACAACGGCTGCGACGCCTATCAGGGCTTCCTGTACAGCCGGCCGCTGCCGGCGCCGGATTTCCAGAAACTGCTGGCGCGCGCGGTCCACTGAGTTGCGCCGCGCCGGCCGCTGGCGTGGCATCCCGTATAATTTTGCAATCCCGCCTTGATTTCCATCAAGGCCGGCCAGCGCCCGTCGCTCCGGCCCGGCTAGTCCCTCCCGCCGCGCCGCTCCGTTCGCCATTTCCCTATTTGATGGGGAGTATGCCTCGTAGAACGCCGGCACATGCCCGGCGCAGGCCGCCTATAGAGGGAGTATATGCGGATGCCAGTGCCTCCGCATGCCGCCACACACGAGAGAACGCCATGACCCGCCCTGCCGCCACCGCCACCGAAACCCTGCTGCGCGAATTGCTGTCCCAACGCATCCTGGTGCTGGACGGCGCGATGGGCACGATGATCCAGCAGTACAAGCTGAGCGAGGAAGATTATCGCGGCGGTCCGCAAGGCCGCTTCATTGGCTTCCAGGGCGCCGCCGGCGGCCGCGAGCTGTTCGTGCGCGGCAACAACGAACTGCTGTCGCTGACGCAGCCGCAGATCATCCGCGAGATTCACGAGCAATACCTGGAAGCCGGCGCCGACCTCATCGAAACCAACACCTTCGGCGCCACCGGCATCGCCCAGGACGATTACCAGATGGCGCATCTGGTGTACGAAATGAATCTGGCATCGGCGCGGCTGGCGCGTGCCGCTGCCGACAAGTTCAGCACGCCGGAGCGGCCGCGCTTCGTCGCCGGCGCGCTCGGGCCGACGCCGAAGACCGCGTCGATTTCGCCGGACGTCAACGACCCGGCGGCGCGCAACGTCAGCTTCACGCAGCTGGTCGACGCCTATCTGGAACAGACCCGCGCGCTGGTCGAGGGCGGCGTCGATCTGCTGCTGGTCGAAACCGTGTTCGACACGCTCAACTGCAAGGCGGCGCTGTTCGCCATCGACAGCTTTTTCGAGGAATCCGGTCAGCGCCTGCCGATCATGATTTCCGGCACCGTCACCGACGCCTCCGGGCGCATCCTGTCCGGCCAGACGGTGGAAGCGTTCTGGAACTCGGTGCGCCATGCGCGGCCGCTGACCATCGGCCTGAACTGCGCGCTCGGCGCCGCGCTGATGCGGCCGTATGCGGAAGAACTGTCGAAGATCGCCGACACCTTCGTCTGTATCTATCCGAACGCCGGCCTGCCGAATCCGATGTCGGACACCGGCTTCGACGAAACGCCGGACGTTACCTCGGCGCTGCTGAAGGATTTCGCCGACAGCGGTTTCGTCAACATCGCCGGCGGCTGCTGCGGCACCACGCCGGCGCACATCCGGGCGATCGCCGACACCGTGCGGGCGATCGCGCCGCGCCGTGTGCCGGAAATCGCGCCGGCGCTGCGGCTGTCCGGGCTGGAAGCCTTCAACGTCGATGAGAACTCGCTGTTCGTCAACGTCGGCGAGCGCACCAACGTCACCGGCTCCAAGGCGTTCGCCCGCATGATCCTCGGCGAACAGTACGACGAGGCGTTGTCGGTGGCGCGCCAGCAGGTCGAGAACGGCGCCCAGGTGATCGACATCAACATGGACGAGGCGATGCTCGACGCGGTGGCGGCGATGACGCGCTTCCTGAATCTGATCGCGTCGGAACCGGACATCGCGCGCGTGCCGATCATGATCGACTCCAGCAAGTTCGCGGTGCTGGAAGCCGGCCTGCGCTGCATCCAGGGCAAGGCAATCGTCAACTCGATCTCGATGAAGGAAGGCGTGGAAGAATTCCTGCGCCAGGCCAGATTGTGCCGGCGCTACGGCGCCGCGGTGATCGTGATGGCCTTCGATGAACAGGGGCAGGCCGATACCTTCCAGCGCAAGACCGAAATCTGCCGCCGCGCCTACGAACTGCTGGTGCGCGAAGTCGATTTCCCGCCGGAAGACATCATCTTCGACCCCAACATCTTCGCGATCGCCACCGGCATCGAGGAACACAGCAACTACGCGGTCGATTTCATCGAAGCGACCCAATGGATCCGCGAAAACCTGCCGCACGCCAAGGTCTCCGGCGGCGTTTCCAACGTCTCGTTCAGCTTCCGAGGCAACGACCCGGCGCGCGAAGCGATCCAGACCGTGTTCCTGTACCACGCGATCCGCGCCGGCATGACGATGGGCATCGTCAACGCCGGCATGATGGGCGTCTACAGCGAGCTGGCGCCGGAACTGCGCGAGCGCGTCGAGGACGTGGTGCTGAACCGCCGCGCCGACGCCACCGAGCGCATGATCGAATTCGCCGCGACGCTGAAGGCCGGCGGCAAGAAGGAAGAAGAAACGCTGGAATGGCGCGCCGGCACCGTGCAGCAGCGGCTGGCGCACGCGCTGGTACACGGCATCACGCAATGGGTGGTCGAGGATACCGAGGAAGCGCGCCAGCAGATCGTTGGCGCCAGCGGCCGTACCATCGAAGTGATCGAAGGGCCGCTGATGGATGGCATGAACATCGTCGGCGACCTGTTCGGCCAGGGCAAGATGTTCCTGCCGCAGGTGGTCAAGTCGGCGCGCGTGATGAAGCAGGCGGTGGCGCACCTGATCCCGTTCATCGAACAGGAAAAAGCGCAGAACGAGCGCGAGACCGGCATCGTCGCGCAATCGAAGGGCAAGCTGGTGGTCGCCACCGTGAAGGGCGACGTGCATGACATCGGCAAGAACATCGTCGCCGTGGTCCTGCAATGCAACAACTTCGATGTCGTCAACATGGGCGTGATGGTGCCGTGTTCGGAAATCCTGGCCAAGGCCAAGGAAGAAAACGCCGACATCGTCGGCCTGTCCGGCCTGATCACGCCATCGCTGGAAGAAATGGCGCATGTCGCCCGCGAGATGGAGCGCGATCCGTACTTCCGCGAAAAGAAGATTCCGCTGCTGATCGGCGGCGCCACCACCAGCCGCGCGCACACCGCGGTGAAGATCGCGCCGAACTACAGCGGCCCGGTGGTGTACGTGCCGGACGCCTCGCGCTCGGTCTCGGTGGCGCAGTCGCTGGTGTCCGACGATGCCGCGCAATACGTCGCCGAAGTCGCCGCCGACTACGAACGGGTGCGGCACCAGCACGCCAACAAAAAGGCATTGCCGATCATCACGCTGGCCGAGGCGCGCGCCAACAAGATGCGCGTGCCGTTCGACGGCGCCGATACGCCGGTCAAGCCGAAGTTCATCGGCCGCCGCGAATTCAGGAACGTCGATCTGGCCGAGATCGCCGCCTACATCGACTGGGGGCCGTTCTTCCAGACCTGGGACCTGGCCGGGCCGTATCCGGCGATCCTGACCGACCCGGTGGTCGGCGAGGCCGCCTCCAGGGTGTTCGAGGAAGGGCAGGCGCTGCTGAAGCGGGTGATCGAAGGCCGCTGGCTGACCGCCAACGGCGTCGTCATGCTGCAGCCGGCCAACAGCGTGCGCGACGACGACATCGAAATCTATGCCGACGACACGCGCACCGAAACCCTGTTCACCTACTACGGCCTGCGCCAGCAGGGCGTGAAACCGGTGGTCGATGGCCCCAACGGCGAAAAAATCCAGCGGCCGAACCAGTGCCTGGCCGACTTCATCGCGCCGAAGGAATCCGGCGTCGCCGACTACATCGGCATGTTCGCGGTGACCGCCGGCCTCGGTGTCGAAAAATACGCGCAGCGTTTCCGCGACGCGCTGGACGACTACTCGGCACTGCTGCTGGAATCACTGGCCGACCGCCTGGCCGAAGCCTTCGCCGAATACCTGCACCACCGCGTGCGCACCGACCTGTGGGGTTACGAGCCGGAGGAAACGCTGGACAACGACGCCATGATCCGCGAGGAATACCGCGGCATCCGCCCGGCGCCCGGCTACCCGGCCTGCCCGGAACACACGGTCAAGGCCGACATGTTCCGCGCCATGCGCTGCGACGAGATCGGCATGCAGGTGACCGAATCGCTGGCGATGTATCCGGGCGCCTCGGTCTCCGGTTTCTACTTCAGCCACCGCCAGTCGAAATACTTCAGCGTCGGCAAGATCGGCGCCGATCAGGTCGCCGACATGGCCGAACGGCGCGGCGTGCCGCTGGAGGACGTGCAGCGCTGGCTGGCGCCGAGTTTATAGTTTTTTGCCTGCATACTCCCTGGCATGGGATCCTGTTGGGGGTGCCTGGTCAGCAAAGTTTGCCTATACTCCCCCTAAAACGAAAAGCCGGAAAATTCCGGCTTTTCGTTCGGGCGCCGCTGTGATGGCGCCAGCGGCATCGGCCTCAATACCGATACCGCCCATGCACCACCACCGCCGGCGGCGCGTAATACGGCTGCGGCGCATAGTAGGTGCGCCGCACCGGGGCCGGGTAATAGACCTGCGGCGCTGGCTGGTATTGGTAGACCGGCTGCGGCGGCGGCACGTACGCCGGTTGCGACGCCACGTAGGCCGGCTGCGAATTGGCGTTGGCGATCAGCGAGCCGACCACCACCGCGCCCAGGATGCCGGCGGCGATCGCCGCGCCGTTGCCGCGTCCGCCGGCCATTGCCGGGCTGGAAACCGAAGCGGCCAGAACGCCGGCCGCCAGCAGGGGAATCAGGGTTTTCTTGAGTGTCATGATGGACTCCGCTTCGTCAGGGGCGCCGGGTGCGCCATGACTTCAATATAGCCAGAGTCGCCGCCGCGCGCAGCAACGGATGCGTTTTGTTACAGCCGTTACGAATCGCCGGCAAGCGGCGCGCCATCGACGAACACGATCAGTTCGCCGGCGCCGAAACGCTGCCAGTTCTCGTTGGCGGTCAGCGGTTCGGTGACGATCACCGCGACGCGGTCGGACGGCGTCGTCACCTGTGAAAAATCCACCGTCATGTCGCCGTCGGCCAGTTGCGCCTTGGCGAACGGATGCTGGCGCACGATGTAGTGCAGATCGGTCGAGCAGTGCGCGTACAGCGCCGAGCCGTCCGACAGCATCATGTTGAAGGTGCCGTGCGCGGCGATGCCGGCGCACAGTTCGCGCAGCGCCGCCGCCAGCGCCGCGCGCTCCGGCGGCTGGTCGCCGAAGCGGCGCCGCAATTCCTGCAACAGGTAGCAGAACGCCAGTTCGCTGTCGGTGTTGCCGACCGGCCGGTAGGGGCCGGCCAGTTGCGGCGCGAACTGTTTCAGATCGCCGTTGTGGGCGAACACCCAGTAGCGGCCCCACAGTTCGCGCACGAACGGATGGCAGTTTTCCAGCGCCACCTGGCCCTGGGTGGCCTTGCGGATGTGGGCGATCACGTTCTTCGACTTGATCGGGAAACGCTTGATCAGCTCCGCCACCGGCGACGCCAGCGCCGCCTGGTAATCGACGAAATGGCGCACGCCGGCGCCCTCGAAGAAGGCGATGCCCCAGCCGTCCGCGTGGTGGCCGACGCCGCTTCGGGTGGCGAAGCCGGTGAAGCTGAACACGATGTCGGTGGGAACGTTGCAGTTCATTCCGAGAAGCTGGCACATGGCGGCGAAACGCGGGGGTGGATGCGGGACGACAAGTCTACGCCATCGCGGCCGGCGGTGACAGCGTCGCGCGGCGCCGGACGGCGCTTTGGTCTACCATGGTTTTCCCGCTCCAGCCGGGGCACCGCCGACGCCGCGCCCGATCATGATGACCACTTCTTCGATGCCTTCTCCGCGCCTGCCGGCACTGTTCCTCGGCCACGGCAGCCCAATGAACGCGCTGCAGGACAACGCCCATACCGCGCTGTGGCAGCGGCTCGGCCAGAGCCTGCCGCGCCCGCGCGCGATCCTGGTGGTGTCGGCCCACTGGTGCACGCGCGGCATCGGCATCACCGCGATGGCGGCGCCGCGCACCATCCACGATTTTGGCGGCTTTCCGCAGGCGCTGTTCGACATGCGCTACCCGGCGCCCGGCGATCCGGCGCTGGCCGCGCGCGTGCGCGATCTGCTGGCGCCGCTGCCGCTGCATCTGGACCAGGATTGGGGCCTGGACCACGGCACCTGGGCGCTGCTGTGCAAGATTTATCCGCGTGCCGACATCCCGGTGCTGCAATTGAGTCTCGACCTGACGCGGCCGGCGGATTGGCATTTCGAACTCGGCGCCCGGCTGGCGCCGTTGCGCGACGAAGGCGTGCTGCTGCTCGGCAGCGGCAACGCGGTGCATAACCTGCGCCTGATGACGCGCGGCGGCCCGGCGGCGACGCCGGATTGGGCGCGCACGTTCAACGACCGCGTGCGGGCGCTGCTGATGGACGGCGACTTGCGCGCATTGGCCGATTACGCCGACTGGGGAGAGGAAGCGCGGCTGGCGGTACCGACCGTCGAGCACTATCTGCCGCTGCTGTACGTGGCCGGCAGCCGCCAGCCCGGCGAGGCGGTGACGCTGCTGGCCGACGGCATCGAGGCCGGCACGCTGAGCATGTTGAGTTTCGCGATCGGCGTTGCGCAGACGGATTTGCCGGCCGCGTAATCGGCCGGCCGGGCCGGACGCTTCAGGCGCAAGGCGCGGCCGGCAGTTGCGCCCGGCAGCGCCACAGCCCATGACCGGAGGCCAGGTACTTTGCTTCGAACGGCGTGATCGGCTGCGCCGGCTGCCAGGCTTCGACCGCCACCGCGATGCCGCTCAGCTGCGTGATCGCCGCCGCGCATTCCTCGACGTAGAGGCGCCAGTTGCTGCGGCATTCGAAGGCGCCGCCAAGCGCTAGCAGCGTCGGGAACACCGGGTGGCCATGCCAGCGCCGCGCCAGCTGGCCGATCTTCGGCCACGGGTTCGGATACAGCAGATAGTGTTGCGCCGGCCGGATGCCGGCCGCCAGCAGCAGGCGCCAGTAATCGACCAGATCGGCACGCACCGTCAGGCAGTTTGGCGGCGGCGCGCCGTCCCAGCGCGTCTGGCGCGCCAGCCGGTCGGCCGACTGGTCGACGCCGATCACGAAATGCTCGGGATGGCGCGCCGCCAGATGCCAGGTCGAGGCGCCGACGCCGCAGCCGGCATCGAGGATCAGCGGCGCCGCGCCGGCGGCGCGCCAGGCGGCGATGCTGTGCGCGAAGGCGGCGCGGCTGTAGTCCGCCAGCGGACGGCGGTAGGGACTGGCGGCGTGGCGCGCCAGCAGTTGCGGCAGCCGTTCGTGGATGCCGCTCTGGGCGCTGGAAATCGGGCGGGAATTGGCTTTCATGGGGCGGCCAGTGTAGCCGGTTTGGCGGGCGAGGGGCGCACAGGGCGACGGCCGCGTCAGCGGCCGCCGAAATCATTGAAAAGCATTATTGGGGTGAGTATTTTTCAAGCCGGGCTTTGGCTGCCCGTGACAGGCTGGTTTTTCGGCATACTCCCCCTGTTTTAGTGGAGGGTGACCGACTGGCTCATCAGCGCGTCGTACTGGCCGAGAAAGCTGTCGATGTCCTCGACGCTGGGTTCGCTGGCGATCAGTTCCTCGACCCCTTCGCGGAAGGTCTTGGCCAGCTTGCCGCCGATGAAGATTTCGCGCCGCGACGGCTTGTCGACGATTTCGAAACCGCCGAAGCGCAGGGCTTCGCGTTCGGCGTCGATGCCGAATTCGACCACGCTGTACTGCTCGCTGTTGTAGATCAGGTTCATGTGCGCTCCTTGTGCCATGCCATTGCTTCTGCCTCCAACATGGCGGCCGCGGCGGCGATTTCAAGCCCGCGGCGGGCGGCGCGGACTGCCGGTGATTGCCGGCGGCGCGGTCAAAGCGGCAGGTCGTCGCTCCATTGCAGCAGCGCATCGTAGGGCGGCTGGCGCAGCAGCTCGCGCAGGCGCGGCAGATGCGGCGTCGCCGCAAGGCCGATGTAGAGTCGCGCCGGCGGCCGGCGCAGGATGCGGTTCAGCGTCACCCGCAATGTCAGGCTGCCGATGCAGCACGGGCAGCCGGGAGCGATGTGGATGGTCTGCAGCTGCGGCGGGTGGGGAGCATCGGCGCCGGCGTCCGGCAAGCCTTCCAGCAGGGCCACCGCCGGCAGGTCGGGCGCGTTCAGCACGGCGGCGGTGATCGCCCGTTGACGCTCGACGGCGCTGCCGCCGAGCACCAGCGTGGCCGGCGTCATGCGCGGCTCATCCGCCCTTGCGGGCCAGCTTGCCGGGCTCGACGCCGAGCTGCTTGAGCTTGCGGTACAGATGGGTGCGTTCGAGGCCGGTGCGTTCGGCCACGCGCGTCATGCTGCCGTGTTCGCGCGCCAGGTGGTGCTCGAAATAGGCGCGCTCGAAATTGTCGCGCGCCTCGCGCAGCGGCAGATCGAAGGAGGCGCTCAGGCGTTCGTCGACACTGGGCGCCGGCACGGTGTCGGCGGCGCGCGCGGCGAACGGCAGCGGCGCGGCGGCGTTGCCGACCACCGCTTCGGCCTGCGGCGCCGCGCGCGGCGGCAGCGGCACGGCGGTGGCGGTGGCAACGGCCGGACGCGGCGCATTGTGCGTCAGCCCTTCCTGTACCGCCTTCAGCAGCTTTTGCAGCGCGATCGGTTTTTCCAGGAAGTTGAGCGCGCCGATGCGGGTCGCCTCGACCGCGGTATCGATGGTGGCATGGCCCGACATCATGATGACCGGCATCGTCAGCATGCCGTCGCGCTGCCATTCCTTCAGCAGCGTGACGCCGTCGGTATCCGGCATCCAGATGTCCAGCAGCACCAGATCGGGCGTCGCCGCCAGCCGGCGCTCGCGCGCCTGCTGGGCGTTTTCCGCGGTGCTGACCACATGGCCTTCGTCGCCCAGGATTTCCGACAGCAGTTCGCGGATGCCCATTTCGTCGTCGACTACCAGGATATTTGCCATCTGCCTACCTTCCTTCTGTTCATTCTTCCCCTCTGCCGGCGGCATCGCGGCACCGGCGCGCACGTATCAACTTGACAACGGGTCAGGGGCCAACTTTAACAGCAAAATCGCCACTTTGGCACCGTGGCCATCCGGGCGGTTCTGCAAATCGATGCGACCGCCATGTTCCTCGACGATCTTCTTGACCATCGCCAGCCCGAGTCCGGTGCCGCGCGGCTTCGAGGTCACGTAGGGTTCGAACGCGCGCGCCAGGATTTTCGGCGCGAAGCCGGGGCCGTTGTCGCTGATGGTCAGCCGCACCGCGCTGCGGCGGTGGCCATCGGCATCCTGGTAATGCACTTCCTCGGTCAGCACGTCGATTTGCGCCGTCTCGCCGTCGCCGCGCTCGCCGGCTGCATCCTGCGCATTCTGCAGCAGATTATGGACCACCTGTCGCAACTGGGTGGCGTCGCCGAGGATCGCCGGCAGGCCCGGCGACAGCCGCGGGCGGATCGTGCCGCGCTCGACTTCGGACAGGTACAGGTTGAGGATTTCGCTGATCAGTTCATTGATGTCCAGCGTCTCCAGCTGCGCCGGCGGGGTCTTCGCGTAATCGCGGAAATCGTCGACCATGCGCTTCATCGCCGCCACCTGGTTGACGATGGTGGCGGTGCCCTTGGACAGCATCGCGGCGTCGGTCGGTGCCAGCTTGTCCTCCAGCTTCATCTGCAGCCGCTCGGCCGACAGCTGGATCGGCGTCAGCGGGTTCTTGATCTCGTGCGCCAGCCGGCGCGCCACTTCGCCCCAGGCGATCGAACGCTGCGCCGAGATCACGTCGGAAATGTCGTCGAACACCACCAGATAGCCGAGCCCGCGCTCGACCGGCAGCCGGGTGCCGCGCGCCAGCAGCACGATATCGTCGTCGTCGCTGCGGGCGATCTCGATCTGCCGCTGCCAGTGCTGATGTTCGCCACGGCTGGCGGCGGCCGACTGCGCGTTCTGCTCGGCGAAGGCGGCGGTGACCGCGCCGGAAAAATCGTGCAGCGCGCCGATCGCCGCCAGCGGCGCGCCGATGTGCGGCGTGATGTCGTGGTGCAGGATGCGCGCCACCGACTGGTTGGCGGTGACCAGCCGGAATTCGTCGTCCAGCACCAGCACGCCGGCCGACATGTTGGCCAGCACCGATTCCAGATAGGCCTTGGCGTTTTCCAGCGCCATGCGGTTCTTCTCGACGGCGGCGCGGGCGTCCGACAGCTGGCGCGTCATCGTATTGAACGATTGCGTCAGCGTGCCCAGTTCGTCGGCGCTGCTGACGATCGGGCGCGGCGACAGGTTGCCGCCAGCCACCGCCTTGGTGCCTTCGGCCAGCAGCAGCAGCGGCCGCGCCAGTTCGCTGGCGATCAGGAAGGCGCTGGCCAGCGCGCCGAAGATCGCCAGCAGTAGCGTCAGCGTCAGCGTTACCAGATAAATCTTGCGCAGCCCGGAACGCGCCACCGAACGCTGCTGGTATTCACTGTAGGCCTGGCGCAGCGCCTCGGCGTTGACCGCCAGCGGCGTCGGCACCGCCTGCATCAGCTGCAGGAAGCGCGCCTCGCTGCGCAGCGACAGCGCGTCGCTGGAATTCGGGATCGCCACCACCACGCGCAGCCGCAGGCCGCTGGCGGCATCGCCGGCGGCGGCGTCGGCGATATCGGCGCTGCCTTCGATCGCCGCAAAACCGCGCGACAGCTGCGCCTGCCGCAGCATCACCGGAGTCGGCAGTTCCGGCATCAGCGTCGCCAGTTGGCCGCCGACGATCGAGACGATCTGGCCGCTGGCGGTGACGATGGTCGCCTCCTGGCCCTGATCGCGCAGTCGCGACAGTTGCCGCACCTGCGCGCTGTCGGGCAGATCGGCCAGCTCCTGCGCCATCGAGCGCGCCTTGTCGGTCAGGTCGTGCAGCGACGAATCGAGCGCGGTGCGCCCGAGGTTCAGCCCCGATTCCAGCGCCGACTCGACCCGCACGTCGAACCAGGATTCGATCGAGCGCGACACGAACTGCACCGACACCAGATAGATCACCAGCCCCGGCAGGATGCCGACCAGGCCGAACAGCAGCACCAGCCGCGCCATCAGGCGCGAGCCGAATTTGCCGCGCCGGTAGCGCCGGTACAGCCGCGTCAGCAGCAGCACCACCAGCGCCGACAGCGCCACCGCCACCAGCGCGTTCAGGCCGAGCAGCCAGGAATAGTGCTGGTCGAAGAAGGCCGAATTCTCGGACGCCGAGGCCAGCAGGAACAGCAGGATGCCGGCCACCGCCCCGCCCACCACCAGCACGTAGCGCAGGATTCTGGTCACCGCTATTCCACCCTGAAGGTGAAGGTCTTCCAGTCCGAAGTCAGGCGCCAGTCGCTGTTGTTCAGCGCGTTGACCTGGAACGGTTTCGGCAGCTGCGCCAGATCCAGCCCCATGCGCAGCGCCACCTGATAGGTTTCGCCGCGCTTCAAGGCCTCCGGTTCGGCCACCAGCCAGCGCGGCGGCCGCCGCACCAGCGTCAGCGCGTCTTCCAGCGTGTTGAAGGTCTGCTGCAGCTGGCCGGCGGCGCCGGCGTGGTACTGGCGCGTCAGCACGTTGTACGAAATGCGCACCGTCTGCGAGGTGCGGATGGTCTTTTCATCGAACCAGTACCAGCGCGGCCGGGTGATTTCGACGTCGGTGGTGAAGTACAGCGGCACGCCGCGGATCAGCGCATCTTCCAGGCCGTGGTTCAGCGTGAAGGCGAAGGTGGCCGACAGCCGGTAGCCGTCGTCGGCCGCTTCCAGGTGCGCCTGCTGCAGTTCCACCTGTTCGGCGGCGCGCGCCGGCAGCAGCGCGGTCAGCAGCAGCAGCGGCAGCAGCCAGCGGCACAGATGCAGGAACCGCCGCTTCACGCGAATCCGTTTGCGGCCGGACCGCCGCGCGATGGGGTGAAGGGAAGGTGCATGGGGCGTCGGCGGTGGCTTGGTCGTCAGCTTTTCTGGAACAGCGCGTAAAACAGGCCGTCGTGTTCGGCCTCGGCGCTGGCGCTCGGCAGCAGCTGGCCCGGCGCCGGCAGCCGGCGCGCGCCGTGGCGCTCGGCGAAGGCGGCCGCCTGCTGTTCCGACTCGCGCGGCCACAGCGAGCAGGTCGCAAGCAGCAATTTACCATCGGGTGCCAGCATGCGCCAAAGATTGTCGAGGATGCGCGCCGCCAGCGCCGCCAGCTGCGCGGTGTCGGCCGGGCGGCGCAGCCAGCGGATATCCGGATGACGGCGCACGATGCCGGAGGCGGTGCATGGCACGTCGGCCAGGATGCGGTCGAACGGCCGGCCGTCCCACCAGTCGGCGGCGGCGGCGTCGCCACAGCGCAGCGTCGCCGCCAGGCCGAGCCGACGCAGGTTGTCGCCGACCTTCTCCAGCCGGCGCGGATCACTGTCCAGCGCCAGCAGATCGACCTGCGCGCATTCCAGCAGATGACCGCTCTTGCCGCCGGGCGCCGCGCAGGCATCCAGCACGCGCATGCCGTCGGCCGGATCGAGCAGCGGCGCCGCCAGTTGCGCGGCGGCGTCCTGCACCGATACCAGGCCGTCGGCGAAGCCGGGAATCTGCGCCACCGGCAGCGCCCGCCGCAGCCGCACCGCGTCTGGCCCGATGCGGTCGGCGGCGATGCCGTGGCCGGCCAGAAGTTGCAGGTAAGCGTCGGCGTCGCCGTGGCGGCGATTGACGCGCAGCGTCAGCGGCGGCGGCTGTTCGGTCACCGTCAGGATGCGTTGCCAGTCGCGCGGCCAGGCGGTTTGGGTGGCGCCGATCCACCATGCCGGATAGTTCCAGCGCGCCGCCGGCGTCTGCCGCGCCTGCGCCAGCAGCGCCGCGCGCTCGCGCAGGAAACGCCGCAGCACCGCGTTGACCATGCCCTTGGCGCGCGCCATGGCGGGATCGGCGGCGGCCGCCTCGACCGCCTGATTCACCACGGTATGGGCGTCGTAGGGCGCTGGCTGGTCGGGCGCGCACAGCAGCGCCAGCGCGCAGCCCAGCAAGGCTTGCAGCGGCGCCGGCGGCGCCTGCTGCGCCAGCAGGCCGATCAGCGCGTCGCTCAGGCCGCGCTGGCGCATCGCCCGATAGGCGATGTCCTGCATCGCGCCGCGCGCGGCCGGGGCGGCGCCGCTGTCGGCGAACACCGTCGTCAGCGCCTGCGGCAGCGCGCTGCCGGCGCGCACCCGGCCGACCGCGCGCGCCGCGCCGGCCAGCGCCGCCGCCAGAGAATCGGCCTGCAAGCGGGACGCCGCCATGTCAGGTCCGCGCCAGCGCCAGGCGCAGGCCGAGCGCGACGAAGGCGGCGCCGACGGTGCGCTCCAGCCATTGCCGCAGGCGCGGATTGCGGCCGGCGCGGCGCGTCAGACTGCCGGCCAGCAGCGCGGTGGCGCTGTTCCAGCAGGTCGACATGACGACGAACACCGCGCCCAGCAGCAGGAAGGCAGCGGTCTTGTGCGGCGCCGCCGGCTGCACGAATTGCGGGAAGAACGACAGGAAGAACAGGATCACTTTCGGATTCAGCAGATTGGTCAGCGCCGCCTGCCAGAAGATGGTGCGCAATGGCCGCACTGCTGACGGCGCGCGCTGGCCGGCGGCGGGCGGCGCCAGCAGCATGCGGATGCCGAGATAGATCAGGTACAGCCCGCCGGCCAGCTTGATCGCCAGGAAGGCGCTGGCCGAGGCTGCCAGCAGCGCGCTCAGCCCGAGCGCCGACAGCAGCGAATGCGCGCAGATGCCGAGCGCGATGCCGAGGGCCGACACCACGCCGGCGGTGCGCCCCTGGGCCACGCTGCGGCCGACGATGTAGGCGGTATCGGGGCCGGGGGTGGCGTTCAACAGCAGCACGGCGGCGCAAAACAGGCCGAGATCGGAAATGCCGAGCAGGTTCATGGAAGCGGGGCGGAAGCGGCGCGGGGAAAAGCTCGATTGTAGCGAGAATGGTGGCCCTGCCGCCGCCGGCGGGGCGGCAAAAATACTATTTCCGTATGGAAATTGATAACACCTTGGGGCGCCGTCGTTTTGCAATATTTGACAGTGAATTTCGTTCCTTTAAGGTACGGTTACAAAATTTATTGCCGTACGTAAATTGTCCAGTTTCCGCCTTCCCTTTTCCTTTCCCAGCCAGGCCAGCATCGCGCGCAACTGGCGGCTGTATCTGTACCGGCTCGGCCTGCCGCTGCTGGTGCTGACCAATCTCGGCCAGGCCTGGTTCGCCGATGCGCCGCTGCCGATGTTCGACGGTGTGCTGTGCGCGCTGCTGCTGGCGCTGTTGTGGAGCCTGACCTGGCCGCCGGGCGCGCGCCGGCTGCGGCTGATCGACATCGGCGTGTCCTTGCTGATCTGGGGTTCGTTCGCCAATGCGCTGCTGCAGGCGGCGCTGTTCCGTTCCGGCGCCAGCATCGCCATGCTGGCCAGCGCGCTGTACTGGGCGCCGCTGGCGGCGGTGTACTGGGGCATGGTGTTCCACGACCGGCCGCGCATCGGCCTCGGTCTGGGCGCCGCCTATTACCTGGTGTTTCTGGCGGCGGACCTGCTGCTGGTGCGGCCGGCCGGCAGCGAACTGTTCCTGTGCGGCATCCCGCAGGGCGGCCTGCAGGCGGTGCTGGTGATGGTGCTGGTGGCGTTCTTCACCACGCTGCACGCGCAGATGATCGAAAACGAGGCGCTGTTCCGCCGCGCCGAGCATCGCGCCAACCACGACGAGCTGACCGGCCTGTTGAACCGGCGCACTTTTTCCCAGCATTTTCCCGGCATCGTGCGCCGCGCCGGGGAGAAGGGGACGCAGATGTCGCTGATGCTGATCGACTTCGATGACTTCAAGTCGATCAACGACCATTACGGCCACAGCGTCGGCGACCAGCTGCTGGGACAGGTGGCGACGCTGTTCGAATCCGGCCTGCGCGTCGACGATCTGCTGTACCGCTGGGGCGGCGATGAATTCGCGGTGATCATGCGCGATACCGACATCGACACCGCCTCGCGCGTGGCCGAGCGGCTGCGCCAGAAAGTGGAGAAATTCCAGTTCGGCATCGACCGGGCCATCACCATCTCGGTCGGCGTCGCCAGTCTGCGCGCCGGCGAATCGCACAAGGAATTGTTCCGTCGCGCCGATCAGGCCATGCTGACCGGCAAGCAGGGCGGCCACAATCAGGTCGAGCTGGCCGATCCGCTGGCCGGCGCTGCCATCGAACCGGCGGCCAGCGCCTGAAATTTCAGCCGGCCGGCAGCGCCGCCAGCCAGGCGCGCAGATCGTCCTGCACGCGGGCCGCGTCTGGCTCGTTGAAAATCTCGTGGTACAGGTGTTCGTACCAGTGCAGCGTGCCGACGCCCGGCGCCAGCCGCCCGAAGAAGGCGCGGCTGCCGGCGGCATCGACCAGATGGTCGTCGCCGGCCACCAGCAGCAGCGTCGGCATCGCCAGCCGGTCGGCGTGCGCCTGGGCGAACCGGCCGGCTTCCAGCATCGCCTGCAGCAGCCGCGCGCTGATCTTGCCGTGTACCAGCGGGTCGGCCAGATAGGCTGCTTCGACCGCCGGGTCGTGCGCCAGCCAGGCGGTGCGCAAGCCGTTCGCCACCGCCAGCCCCGGCGCCAGCGTGCCCAATACTTTCAGCAGCCCCTTTTGCAGCGGCGACAGCGGCAGCGCCAGCGCCGGCGACGACAGGATCAGGCCGGACAGCGGCGCCATGCCGCCGCAGGCGAAGCGCGCCGCGAACAGGCCGCCCATGCTGTGGCCGAACAGCAGCGGTGGCCGGCCGTCGCCGTGGCGGCGGACCAGATCGGCCAGCACGATGCCGGCGTCGTCCAGCAGCGCGGTGGCGTGCGGCACGTCGCCGCGGGCGCCGCCGGAGCGGCCGTGGCCGCGATGGTCGTAACCGCGCACGTGGTAGCCGCACTGGTTGAAGACACCGGCGATGCCGGCCTGCCGGCCGCTGTGTTCGCCCAGCCCGTGCATCAGCAGCACGGTGCCGCGCGCCGTGCCGGCCGCCAGCGGCCAGTCGCGCACCGCCAGCGGCGTGCCGTCGGCCGCCGCCAGTGTCGCTTCGGCAGCGGCGGGTGCCGCCATCAGAAACCCCAGGTGACCGGGGCGCCGATGCGCTTGGCTTCGCGCAGCATGGTCAGCAGCGGATAGGCGCGGGTGGCCAGGCTGACGTATTCCGACGCCTCGTGCTCGTCGCCGTGTTCGTCACCGCCGGGCTGGTGCTTGTCGTCGTGGTGCAGGCATTCGGCGGCGGCATGGTTGCGCGATTCGGCCAGCACCGGTTCCAGCGCCTGCAGCGCGCCGTCGAGTTCGTCGGCGGTGATGACACCGCGTTTGACGTCCTTGTGCAGCAGATCGAGGATGCGCTTGGCATGCTGTTCGTACATCAGCACGTCGGCGGCCGCTTTGGACTTGAAGGTGATGAGCATGGAGCCTCCTGCTGCGGTGGGTTGAGCGGACGTTCTAGAATACCCGCAGCCGCCGCGGGCCGCCAGAGACGGTACCGCGCCGGAATCGATCAAAATCGAAAAACAGGGGAGTATGCCGAAAAATCGGCTGCTTCCGGAAGCGTGGCGCCCGGTTTCAAAAATGCACCACCCAGTATATGAAATTGCCAGGTCTCATTCGAGCTTGAACGAGGTCAGGAAAGTGTCGATCGCCTCGCGCGGCACCGATGGTTCCGGCCCCAGCACGATCGCCTGATAGACGCGGGCGCCGCGCGCGGTGAAGCGCGCCGCCAGCAGCACCGCTTCGCCGCCGCGCGCCGGCGGCGTGCCGACCGCTTCCAGTTCGATGCTGCGCCCGCCGCCACTGGCGCCATCACCACCGCCGCTGACGGTTTCATGGCGCACGCTGCCGCCGATGTTGCCGAGCATCGCGGTCCGCATCGCCGCCAGCGCCGCGTCGGCGGCGGTGGCATCGGCCAGTTCGGCGCTGCCGACGGCGAACGCCACCGTGCCGACTTCGGCCGCCGTCATCGTCATCGTCACCTGGGTGCCGCCGAGATCGACCGGGCGCGTCAGCGTCGAAGGCTTGGCCGGCAGCAGCACCGTAAATGGCGCGTTGCTGCCGCGCACTTCGCGCCAGTCGTAGCGCGGCGAACAGGCCGCCAGCAGCAGCGCGGCGAGGGTGGCGGCGGTCAGCCGCGCGAGAATTTTGCTCATGTCGGCATGGTAACAGCCGCGCGCGCGACGTTCAGGCCGGTTTGGCGCTGGCGCGGAACACCCGCACGCCGAGCCAGACGCCGGCGCACAGTAGCGCAATCCCGGCCAGCGCCTGGCCGGATGGCGGCGCGCCGCGCCACAGGAAGGCGTACAGCAGCGCCGACAGCGTTTCGAACACGATCAGCTGGCCGGCCAGCGTGGTCGGCAGGCTCTGGCTGGCGCGGTTCCACAGCAGCGTCCCGAGCCACGAGGCCAGCAGCCCGATCGCCAGCATCAGGCCGATGAAATAGCCCGGCCGCGGCCCCAGCGGAAAGGCGTAGCCGTTGCCGCTGAACGCGCAATAGACGCCGTAGATGGCGAAGCCGGCCGCCGCCAGCGGCAACGTCGCCAGCCCCTGCGCGGTGGCCCAGGTGGAGGAGCGGATGTGCGGATTGGCCTTCATGTGGCGCGCGTTCATGATCGGATACCAGGTCCAGGCCGCCAGCGCCAGCAGCGCGCTGGCGCAGCCGAGCGCGTAGCGCGACAGCGGACGGTGCGCGTCCAGCATCCGCAGTTCGCTGGCGTTGACCAGCATCAGGCCGCTGAAGATGATCGCCAGCGACGGCGCCAGCCGGCGCCAGGCGACGCTGTCGGACGGATGGCCGGGCGCCAGGTTGGAACAGACCGCGATCACCACCGGCAGCGTGCCGATCATCATGGTCGGCAGCGGCGCGCCGGCCAGCTGGATCGCGCTGGCCAGCGTAGCGTAGTACAGCAGGTTGCCGACCAGCGCCAGCTTGGCCGCCATGACCCAGTCGGCGCGGGTCAGCGCGGCGATGCGGCGGCGGTCGAGGAAGGCCGGCACCAGCGCGATCAGCCCGAAGGCGATGTAGCGGGCGAACGACAGCACCAGGCCCGGATAGTCGGCCAGCATCAATGGCGCGACGAACACCAGGCCCCACAACAGGCCGGCACCGAGCGCGCAGGAAAAACCAAGCAGCATGGAAGAGGGGCCGTTGCGGCGCTGGAGGAGGGCGCGCGGGGCGGCGACAGAGCGGGAAGCGAAGCTGCCGATGGTAGCGCATCCGCCGCCGCCGCGCGCGGTGCGGAGTTACAGCATCGGCAGCCGCAGCAGATCGACCACCTTGCGGATCATTCGCGTGCGGCCGGCGGAAAACGGCGGAAAGAACAGCTTGACCGACATCAGTTTCGACGAGCGCAATACCGCCCGCTCGTGCGAAAACGCCTTGAAGCCGTAGTGACCGTGGGCGTTGCCGATGCCGGAATGGTTGACGCCGCCGAACGGCAGATTGCCATGCGCGAAATGCATCATGCAGTGGTTGACGCAGGCGCCGCCGGAACTGGTCTGCGCCAGCACGCGGCCGATCTCGGCGCGCTCGCGGCTGAACACATACAGCGCCAGCGGCTTCGGCCGCGCGTTGATCGCGGCGATCACGGCGTCCAGTTCGGTATAGCCGAGGATCGGCAGCAGCGGTCCGAAGATTTCCTCCTGCATCACGCTGGCGTCCGGCGGCACCTGCTCCAGCAGCGTCGGCGCGATGTAGCACTGCGGCAGATCGACCTCGCCGCCGGTTCGCGCCAGCGCGCCGCGCGCCAGCGCGTCATCCAGCAGCGCCGCGACCCGTTCGGTATGGCGGCGGTTGACGATGCGCGTCAGGTCCGGCGTGCGCGGCCAGTTGTCGGCCTCGCCGTAGTAGTCCCGCAGCGCCTGCCGGCAGGCATCGACGAAGGCTTCCCGGATCGACTCGTGCACGTAGACGTAATCGGGGGCGATGCAGGTCTGGCCGGCGTTCAGGAACTTGCCCCACACCAGCGTCCCGGCCGCCAGCTTGAGGTCGGCCGACGGCGTGATGATGGTCGGCGACTTGCCGCCCAATTCCAGCGTGACCGAGCATAGGTGGCGCGCGGCGGCCGCCATCACCAGCTTGCCGACCGCCGGCGAGCCGGTGAAGAAGATATGGTCGAACGGCAGCTCCAGCAGCGCCTGCGAGGTCGCCAGCCCACCCTCGAACAGCGCCACCTCGGCCGGATCGAACACCTCGGCGATGATGCTGCCCATCAGCGCCGACACCGCCGGCGTCATTTCCGACGGCTTGATGATCACGGCATTGCCGGCCGCCAGCGCCGACACCAGCGGCCCGAAGCACAGGCTGAGCGGGTAATTCCACGGCGCCACGATCAGCACGCGGCCGCGCGGCTGCGACTGCACCGAACCGAAGGTGCCGAGCATGGTCGAGGTCGGCCACACCCGGCGCGGCTTCATCCAGCGCGCCACCCGGCCGATCGCATGGCGCATCTCGTCCATCACCGGCAGCAGCTCGGTCGCCTCCACCTCCGACGGCGACTTGCGGAAATCGCGCATGAAGGCATCGTGGAAGTCCTGGCGCCGCGCCAGCATCGCCGTGCGCAATTTCTTGATGCGGGCGATGCGCTCGGCGGCGCCCGATTCGCGCCAGCGCAGCGCGGTCGCCTGCTGGCTGTCGAACACCGCGCGCATCCGCGCCGGATCGCTGTCCGGCGCCGGCGGCGCGAGGTTCAGGTCGGATTGCGTTGGGGTGCTGGCAGGCATGGCGTGCTCCCGGAGTGAGGGCAGGACGGAGAAATGCGCATGATGCTATGGGCGGCGGCCGCTTGTCCCGAGGATGGCTACTAATCCGCTGTCACTGCTCGCGCAGCGCGCGCCGGTACTGGATCGCTTCCGCCACGTGCGGCGCGCCGATGGCGTCGGCGCCGGCCAGGTCGGCGATGGTGCGCGCCACCTTCAGCACCCGGTGGTAGGAGCGCGCCGACCAGTTCAGCCGCGTCAGCGCGGTGCGCAGCAACTGTTCGCCGGCAGCGTCGGGACGGCACAGCGCATCCAGTTCGGCGGTGCCGAGCAGGTGGTTGGCCTTGCCCTGGCGCCGCAACTGGCGCGCATGGGCGGCGGCGACGCGTGCGGCGATCGCCGCCGACGGTTCGCCATCGGCCTGCTGCTGCAATTCGTCGGGCGTCAGCGCGCCGACCGGAATCTGCAGGTCGATGCGGTCCAGCAGCGGCCCGGAAATCCGGTCCTGATAGCGCGCCACCTGATCCGGCGTGCAGCGGCACTTGTTGGAAGCATGGCCGAGATAGCCGCACGGACAGGGATTCATCGCCGCGATCAGCTGGAAGCGGGCCGGGAAATCCGCCTGCCGCGCCGCCCGTGAAATCGTGATGCGGCCGGATTCCAGCGGCTCGCGCAGCACTTCCAGCACGCGGCGATCGAATTCCGGCAATTCGTCGAGGAACAGCACGCCGCAATGCGCCAATGAAATTTCGCCGGGGCGCGGAATGCCGCCGCCGCCGACCAGCGCCACCCCGGATGCCGTGTGATGCGGAGAACGGAACGGCCGCTGCTTCCAGCGCGCGCTGGCAAAGCCGGAAGTCAGCGATTGCACCGCCGCCGATTCCAGCGCCTCCTGATCGGTCATCGGCGGCAGGATGCCGGCAAAGCGCGCCGCCAGCATCGATTTGCCGGTGCCGGGCGGGCCGACCATGATCACGCTGTGGCCGCCGGCGGCCGCCACTTCCAGCGCCCGCTTGGCCTGTAGCTGGCCCTTGACCTCGGCGAAATCGGGACCGGCGGCGGCGCCGGTGAACGGTTGCGGCACATGCGGTGCCAGCCGGCCGGCGCCATCGGCGCTGGCGGCGAAATGGGCGCAGACCTGCAACAGCGAGTCGGCCGGCAGGATATCGGCGTGCGGCACCAGCGCCGCTTCCTCGGCACTGGCGCGCGGCAGGATGAAGGCGCGGCGGCGGCCGTCGGCGTTGCGCTGCATCGCGAAGGCCATCGCCAGCGCGCCGCGGATCGGCCGCAGTGCGCCCGACAGCGACAGTTCGCCGGCGAATTCGTACTGGTCGAGCTGGTCCGCCGGCATCTGGCCGGACGCCGCCAGAATGCCGAGCGCGATCGGCAGGTCGAAACGGCCGGATTCCTTCGGCAGGTCGGCCGGCGCCAGATTGACGGTGATGCGGCGGGCCGGAAATTCGAAGCGGGCGTTCTGCAGCGCCGCCCGCACGCGGTCCTTCGATTCCTTCACCTCGGTTTCCGGCAGCCCGACGATGGTGAACGACGGCAGGCCGTTGGCCAGATGCACCTCGACCGTGACTTGCGGCGCTTCCATGCCGGCCAGCGCGCGGCTTTTCAGAACGGCCAGGCTCATGGTCTCCCTGCTTGTCGTGTGCGGCGTCTGCGCGCCGTCGTTGGCTTGCTTCTAGCGGCCTTTGGCGCGCATTGCCTGCAGTCCGCCGGCCCAGTAATGCAGCTCGTCGAGCAGGGTGTTGGCGGAGGACTCGATCAGTTCATTGGGCTGGAAGTTGCGCTCGGCGTCGAGCAGCCTGGCCACCATCGGCACCGCCACGCCTTCCATCATCGGCATCATCTTCAGCGTCGTCACCAGCTGCTTTTCCAGCTGCACCGCGCGCAGGCCGCCGGACACGCCGCCATAGCTGACGAAGCCGCACGGCTTGAAGTTCCACTCGTGGTAGAGGTAGTTCAGCGCGTTGACGAAGGACGGCGGCGGCCCGTAGTTGTATTCCGGCGTGACGAACGCATAGGCGTCGGCGGCGGCGACGCTGGCGCTCCATTGGTGGGTGTGCTGCTTCTCGTACTTGCGCAGGGTCGGATGATGCGGCTCGTCATACAGCGGCAGATCGAAGTCGGCCAGATCGACCAGCGTGGCCTCGAACTTGCCGTGAGCGGCGGCGAACTGGTGGAACCAGCGCGCCACCGACGGGCCGACGCGGCCGGGGCGGGTGCTGCAGATGACGACGTGCAGTTTCAGAGTCATGGAAATCCTTGGTGAGAGAGGCGCGCTCGGCGCCTATTTGTTCAGTTGCGCTTCCAGTTCGGCGACGCGCGCTTCCAGTGCTTCCAGGCGGGCGCGGGTCTTGATCAGCACCTGCGCCTGGACGTCGAATTCCTCGCGCGTCACCAGATCGAGCTTGGCGAAGCCCGAGCTGAGCATCGCCTTGACGTTCTTTTCGATGTCCTTGGCCGGCGAGTTTTCGATCACCTTGTGCAGATGGGCCTGCATGTCGTCGAAAAAATTCGGCTTGTTCATGTTCGCTGCTCCTTGATCGGTTCGGCACCGTGGCGGTGCCTCGGGCGGCGGCGCTTCATCGTGGTGCGCGCTGCCTGAAAACGGTACGCCGGCCGGCATGCAAATGGTGCGCCGCGCGCTGAAACGGGCAGCGGCGCGGGCCGGGGCGGCTGGCACGGCTCCTGCTAAATCCATTCCGGAAACACCGTGTACCTGCCATTTTATCCACGATGCCGAAAGGGAGCCGATGAACAAGATCCTCTGCGCCGCCGCCATGCTGGCCGGCCTTGCCCATTCCGTTTGCGCCGAAGAGGCGCCCGCCGCCGACACGCCGGCGCTGTCCGCCAATCTGGCGCTGGTCAGCGACTACCGCTTTCGCGGCCTGTCGCAGAGCTTCCGGCAGCCGGCGCTGCAGGGCGGCTTCGACTACGTCCATCCGAGCGGCTTCTATCTCGGCAACTGGAATTCCAGCCTGTCCGGCAACCAGTATAACAACGGCGCCGGCCTCGAAATGGACTTCTACGGCGGCTACCGCTTCGCGCCGGCGCCGGATTTCAGCGCCGATGTCGGCCTGCTGTATTACCTGTATCCAGGCGCCTCGATCGGCAGCAGCGGCGAGAAATACGATAACGCCGAACTGTATGCCGGCTTCGGCTATCGCTGGCTGTCGATCAAGTACAGCTACGGGCTGACCGACTTCTTCGGCCTGAACACGCGCTCCGGCGGCGCCCACGGCGGTTCGCGCGGTTCCGGCTATCTGGAGGTCGGCGCCAGCTTCGAGATCGCCGACAAGACCACGCTGAGCCTGCATGCCGGCCATCAGATGGTGCGCCATTACGGCGAACTGAATTACACCGACTACCGCATCGGCGTCGCCCGCGACTTCGGTTTCGCCACGCTCGGGCTGGCGCTGGTCGGCACCGATGCCGATCGCGCGCTGTACACCGTCAGCGACGGCGCCGGCAACGGCAAGAACGTCGGCGCCACCGGCGTGGTGCTGTCGCTGTCGAAAAATTTCTGAACCGGCCGGTAAAGGAGACTGACATGAAGCTGATCATCGCGATCATCAAGCCGTTCAAGCTGGACGAAGTGCGCGAGGCGCTGGCGGCGGCCGGCGTGCCCGGCCTGACCGTCACCGAAGTCAAGGGCTTCGGCCGCCAGAAGGGCCATACCGAGCTGTATCGCGGCGCCGAATACATCGTCGATCTGCTGCCGAAGGTGAAGATCGAGGCAGCGGTCGAGGACGCGGCGGTGGAGCGTGCGGTGGAGGCGATCGAAACCGCCGCGCGCACCGGCAAGATCGGCGACGGCAAGATTTTCGTCGCCGATCTGCAGCAGGCGGTGCGCATCCGCACCGGCGAAACCGGCGGCGACGCGCTGTGAACCGACCGTCATCCGCAGCCCCTACGAGGACCATTCCATGAAACGATTTCTGCTTCCGCTGCTGGCCGCGCTGACCCTGCTGGCCGGCGCCACCCTGTCCACCGCCTTCGCCGCCGATGCGCCGGCCCAGGCAACTGCCGTCGAGGTGCCAGCGGCCGCTGCCGCCGCCGTGGCGGCGGTACCCAGGCTGGATTCCGGCGATACCGCCTGGATGCTGACCTCGACGATGCTGGTGATCCTGATGACGATCCCCGGCCTGGCGCTGTTCTACGGCGGGCTGGCGCGCGCCAAGAACATGCTGTCGGTGCTGGCGCAGGTGTTCGTCATCTTCGCGCTGATCACGCTGCTGTGGGCGGTGTACGGCTACAGCCTGGCGTTCGGCGGCGACGGCCATTTTTTCGCCGGCTTCGGCAAGCTGTTTCTCGCTGGTGTCGGACCGGACACGCTGTCGACGGCGCTGCCGACCATTCCGGAATACGTGTTCATCGCCTTCCAGGCCACCTTCGCGGCGATCACCGTGGCGCTGACGGTCGGTTCGTTCGCCGAGCGGATGCGCTTTGCCGCGGTGCTGCTGTTCGCGCTGTTGTGGTTCACCTTCAGCTATCTGCCGATCGCCCACATGGTGTGGGGCGGCGGCCTGCTGGCGACCCACGGTGCGCTCGACTTCGCCGGCGGCACCGTGGTCCACATCAACGCCGGTGTCGCCGGACTGGTCGGCGCCTGGGTGCTCGGTCGCCGGCTCGGCTATGGCCGCGAAGCGTTCAAGCCGCACAGCCTGACGCTGACGATGGTCGGCGCCTCGCTGCTGTGGGTCGGCTGGTTCGGCTTCAACGCCGGTTCGGCCGGTGCCGCCAACGGCGCCGCCGCGCTGGCCTTCATCAACACCATCCTGGCCACCAGCGCCGCCACGCTGTCCTGGATCGGCGGCGAGGCGCTGCACAAGGGCAAGGCGTCGATGCTGGGCGCGGCCTCCGGCGCGGTGGCCGGGCTGGTGGCGGTGACGCCGGCGGCCGGCTTCGTCGGCCCGATCGGTTCGGTGGTGATCGGCGCGCTGGCCGGGTTGGCCTGCCTGTGGGGCGTCGGCGGGCTGAAAAGGCTGCTGGGCGCCGACGATGCCTTCGACGTGTTCGGCGTGCACGGGGTCGGCGGCATCCTCGGGGCGCTGTTGACCGGCGTGTTCGCGGCGCCCGAACTGGGCGGCACCCAGGGCGCCGATTTCGCCATCGGCCATCAGTTATGGGTGCAGGCGCAGAGCGTGCTGCTGACGGTGATCTGGTCCGGCGTGGTGGCCTTCCTGGCTTACCGGCTGACCGATGCGCTGCTCGGCCTGCGGGTGCGCGAGGACGAGGAGCGCGAGGGGCTGGACATCGCTTCCCACGGCGAATCGGCCTATCACTACTGAGGCGGCGGGCGCCCGTTCGGGCGGCCCGCATTTCCTGGCCGGCCCCGCTTGCGGGGCCTTTTTACGTGCCTGGCGGCAACTTCGGACTTTAAAATTCGTCCATCGACCTTATCTGCAGACAGCCGGTATTCCGGCGCCGGTTTTGGCTGCCGGCGCGCCCCGTTCGGGTGCGCGGCGGCAAGGGTTTCCCGTTAGAATCGGCCTCACTCTGCGTTTCGTCCACTCGAAAGTTTTTATGGTTCCGCACCTCGTCACCGCCCTGAACGGCCCCCTGCTCGATCTGGAAAAAAAGATTCTGGATGCGACGCCGGCGATCGAACGCTGGTTCCGGCTGGAATGGCAGGAGCACACGCCGCCGTTCTATTGCTCGGTCGATCTGCGCAACGCCGGCTTCAAGCTGGCGCCGGTGGATACCAACCTGTTCCCCGGCGGCTTCAACAACCTGTCGCCGGAAATGCTGCCGCTGGCGGTGCAGGCGGCGATGGCGGCGATCGAGAAATACTGCCCGGACGCCAAGAACCTGCTGCTGGTGCCGGAGCGCCACACCCGCAACACCTTCTATCTGCAGAACATCGCGCGGCTGGTGCAGATTTTCCGCCAGACCGGCCTGAACGTGCGGCTCGGCTCGCTCGACGAAGCGATGAGCGCGCCGACGCCGATCGAACTGCCGGACGGCAGCACGCTGATGCTGGAACCGCTGGAACACCTGAACGGCGGCCGCCGGCTCGGCCTGAAGAATTTCGACCCGTGCACGATCCTGCTGAACAACGACCTGTCGTCCGGCATCCCGCACGTGCTGGAAAACCTGCACGAGCAAAGCGTGCTGCCGCCGCTGCACGCCGGCTGGGCAGTGCGCCGCAAGAGCAACCATTTCGCCGCCTACGATGAGGTGGTGAAGAAGTTCGCCAAGATGACCGACGTCGATCCGTGGATGCTGAATCCGTTCTTCGCCAGGTGCGGTGAACTGGATTTCCAGGAGCGCGGCAGCACTGACGCGCTGGCCTCCAGCGTCGATTCGCTGCTCGGCAAGATCCGCAAGAAATACCGCGAGTACGGCATCAAGGAAACGCCGTTCGTGATCGTCAAGGCCGACGCCGGCACCTACGGCATGGGCATCATGACGGTGACCGACGCCAGCCAGGTCAAGGAACTGAACCACAAGCAGCGCAGCAAGATGTCGGTGGTCAAGGAAGGGCTGGAAGTGTCGGAAGTGATCCTGCAGGAAGGCGTGCCGACCTTCGAGCGCATCAACGACGCGGTGGCCGAACCGGTGGTTTACATGATCGACCGCTACGTGGTCGGCGGCTTCTACCGCGTACACGCCGAACGCGCGGTCAATGAAAACCTGAACGCCCCCGGCGCGCATTTCGTCCCGCTCGCCTTCGCCCAGCCGCACGCGCTGCCGGACGTTCACGCCAAGCCCGGCACCGCCGCGCCGAACCGCTTCTACATGTACGGCGTGGTAGCGCGGCTGGCGCTGCTGGCGGCATCGCTGGAGCTGGAAAAGACCGATCCGAATCCGGAGGTCTACTGATTGTGGGACAGAGTTTGCGCGGCGCCTCCGCGCGCCAAGCTACTCTGTCCCCAACAAATCAGAAAAAACGGTGGCGTAAGGTTAACTCCCGCAGAAGGATTGATGGAGCAACAACGAACGCCACTGGGTTCCGGCTTCAAGCACGCCGGAACGACACACCGCAAAATTCGCGGCGTGTCGTTTGCGAGGCGCCGCCGCGCGCCGAGTTACTCTGTCCCCAACAAATCAGAAAAA